>Ga0184608_10000001_pt1 | contig 79284 bp, 87 predicted proteins | sample PLM1_30_coex_FD_133010 | JGI IMG/M metagenome (GOLD analysis project Ga0184608, IMG submission 133010) | Groundwater sediment microbial communities from an aquifer in East River, Colorado, USA - PLM1_30_coex | ecosystem: Environmental > Terrestrial > Soil > Riparian zone | place: USA: East...
CATCCGCGAGCGGGGGCACGTCAGGGGGGACACAGGAGGCACTAGGGGGGCAGGGGGCCGCGTCGCTGCCGCCGATGAGTAGAACCTCGCTTCCGGTCCAGAGCCCGAGCGCTCCCGTGCGAGGGCTCAGCGGACTCGCCGGAACCGCCTGCCACGGGGATGAGTCAGGCGCCCCATCCGGTGCCGCGGATCCGCCGCTGCCACAGGCTGCCAGAAACAGCGACGCCGATGCGGCCGCGAGCGTGAAGAGAATTCCGAAGCGGCCTCGCATGCTGATTAGACAGTCGGAAGGCTTCCTTGGTTCCCGGTCGCCGCTGCACGTTTCGACCTAGGAGGGATTGGTGAAACGTCGCTCGTCGCCGGGGTGCGCTGGTCGTTCCGAGGCAAGGACGCAGGGAGCGCCGATAGCAGCGCTATCGAAGCGACTGAGGACGCCGCCTCGGGGCGAGCAGCGCGGCCCGACGGCACTGCTGCGTTTCGTCAAACCCTCCTAGCCAACTAGAGCCAGACTGGCTCGTCCCATAGCCGCTGCTCGGTGCCGAGGCCGAGTTCCTCGGCCCGGCGAAAGACGTGCGTCGCCCAGGCGACGTCCTCGATGCCCAGACCGATCGGCGAGACGACGATCAGCTCTTCGTCAGAGGTCCGGCCAGGATGAGCTCCAGCGAGGATCGCGCCGAGCGGGACGACGGCGTCCCGGTCGAGCACGCCGGCCGCCTCCGCGCGGGCGAGCGGGCGCGAAGCATGGCCGGTCTCGTGGGCGACGTCGTCCGCGACGACCAAGTGGGCGGCTTCGATCACGTCCACGGCGAGGTCGAGCGAGGAGACCGAGAGGACGAGCGTCCCCGGCCCGAGCCAGGTCGCCGGGATGAACGGCTCAGCCGCCATCGTGGCGGGCACGAGGACGTCGGCTCCGCGCACGGCCTCCTCGGCGCTCGCAACCGCTCGGCGCGAGGGACCGTCCGAGCGGGCGGTCGCCAGCTCATCCGCCTTGCCGGCTGCCGGGTCGTAGATCCGGATCTCCTCGAGGGCCGGGAGCGTCCGCTCGAGCGCCATCAGCTGCGTCCGGGCCTGGACGCCGGCGCCGAGTAGCCCGAGGACGCGGGCTCCGTCGCGCGCCAGCGCCCGCGCTGCGACTCCGGAGACGGCTCCGGTGCGCATCGCCGAGACGACCGTTCCGTCCAGGAAAGCGACGGGCAGCCCGGTCTCCGGGTCGGAGAGGAGGATGACCCCGATGCCGCGCGGTAGCCCGCGCGCGGGGTTCTGCGGCACGCTCGGAATCCACTTGAGGCCCGCCATGCGGGTGTTGCCGCCGACGTACGCAGGCATCGCCATGATCCGGCCGAGCTTCTCGTCGCTATCGAGATCGTCGCCCCAGTGAATGACCGCCTTCTTGGGAGAGACGGTCTCTCCGCGATGGTGCAGGACGAGCGTCGCCCCGATCACCTCGAGGCAGGCGTCCATGTCGAGACCTCCCGCCTCGACGACGTCTTCTTGGGACAGGCAGCGGTAGGAGACCGGAGTCAAGCGCCGGCAGGAGCGGCGGCGCGCTCCTCGACGTACGTCACGAAGGCGCTGGACAGCCGGCGGCCGAGCACCTTCCACTCGTCGATCCGCTCTGCAAGCTCTCTCCGTGTCCTGTCGGGGTCGAGTCCGAGCTCGACCGCGCCGGGATCCGACCCGGAGTGGCTGATCCACGTCTCGACGATCGGTCGAGTCACCTCGCAATGGAACTGCGCGCCCCAGACCGACTCACCGACGCGATAGCCCTGGAGGCAGCTGGAGTTGCGCGCCAGCTCGACGGCACCGGGTGGGAGCGTCGACTGGTAGCTGTGCCACTGGAAGGCGGTGAAGCGCTCGGGCAGCGGGCCGAAGACGGGGTCCCGGGCAGCGTCGGGTGCGAGCTCGACCTCGAACCAGCCGATCTCGGGCACCGTGACCCGGCTCACCATGCCGCCCGCCACCTCGGCGACCAGCTGGCTGCCGAGGCAGACGCCGAACGTCGGCACACCCGCCTCGAGGAGCTCTCCGATCGCCTCCTTCTCGGGCCGGAGCCAGGGGTGCGTCTCCTCCTCGTGCGCGTTCATCGAGCCGCCGAAGATCATGGCCGCGTCGTACTCGGCGACCGGGTGCGAGGGCGGCTGCTCGCCCGCGTAGTTCGCCTGGTGGAGCTCGTGGCCCGCGTCCCGCACGGTCTCGCCGAAGACGCCCGCCTTGGAGTCAGGCCCGTGGACGATGGAGAGAACCCGCATCGCGTCTAGCCTAACGATGCCTCGCGACGCAGTGCCTCCTGGAGTTCCTTGGCGGCCGGGCCTGGAATGCCTGACCCGAGGGACGAGCCGTCCAGCTCGACGACAGGCATGACCTCCCGGATCGACGAGGAGGTGAACGCCTCCTCGGAGCCCGCCAGGAGCTCGAGGGGAAAGGCACCTTCCCGGACCTCGTAGCCGAGCTTGCCCGCTCCCGCGATCAGCGTCGCCCGTGTCACGCCCGCGAGGATGCCGAGCTCGAGGGCGGGGGTATAGAGGGCGCGCTCCCGCCGCCACCAGACGTTGGTCACAGGACCTTCGAGGACGACGTCGCCGCTCGCCAGGAAGACCGCGTCGTCGGCTCCCCTGCGGCGTGCCTCGGCCTCTGCGGCCATATTGACGGCGTAGCTCGTCGACTTCACTCCGCCGAGGAGCCACGGGGCGACGGCACGCAGGTCGGCCTCGAGCCCGAGAGGCAGCGAGATCATCCTGATGCCCTCCCGCCGGCGCTGCTCGAGGTCCTCTGGAAGCGAGCTCACGAGCGCGAGCGCCGTAGGCTCACCGACGCCCTCCCGCCCGGCCGTCCAGTAGAGCCGCAGGGCGCAATCGGGGACGTCGGCCGTTTCCAGGGCGGTGACGGCAAGCGAGTGGCACTCGTCGCGGTCGACCTCGGGCAGTCCGATGCGAGCCGCCGAGCCGGCCAGGCGGTCGAGATGCTCGTCCAGCTTGAAAGGGCGGCCGTTGTAGACCCGCGTTGTCTCGAAGGCCGCGCGGCCCCGGATCAAGCCCTCGTCGTCGGCATGGAGGACGGGCTCCTCCGGATCGACAACGCCGCGGCCTCGGACCGCGAGTGCGTGAAGCGTCATGCGAGCGCCGGCTCGGGCAACGGCGCGCCGATCGCCGCGAGGAGGGGGCGTGCCTTCACCCAGGACTCCTCGATCTCGGCCTCGGTCTCCGAGTCCCAGACGATGCCGCCGCCGACCCAGAGATGGATGCGGCCCTCCGCGACTGCGAACGTCCGGATCGTCAGCGCCAGGTCGAAGTCGCCGTTCGGATAAATCCGGCCGATTGCTCCCATCGACGCCCCGCGCCCGACGGGCTCGAGTCGCGCGATGTGGTCGACGGCCGCGATCTTCGGTGCACCCGTGATCGAGCCGCCCGGAAAGGTCGCCGCGAGTATCTCCGCCAGGCCGACGCCCTCTCGCAGACGGCCCTTGACCGTCGACACGAGGTGCGAGACCCCCGCGAGTCGATGCTCTTCGAGCAGCTCCGGCCAGCGAATGCTCCCGGGCTCGCAGACCCGCGAGAGGTCGTTCCGCTCCAGGTCGACGATCATGACGTGCTCGGCGGTGTCTTTCTCGGATGCCGCAAGCTCGCCCGTGGAGCCGAGCGGGCGCGTTCCCTTGATCGGCTTCGTCCAGAGGTGGCGGCCGCGCCGGGCGAGGAAGAGCTCGGGGGAGGCCGACACGATCGCCCACCCGCTGCCGAGTAGTGGCTCGCCGTGGAGCGGTGCCAGCGGCGCCAACCGGGCGGCCAGGCTTGCTGGATCCCCCTCGAAGGGCGCAGACAGGTGCTGGACGAGATTCACCTGGTAGACGTCCCCGCGTGCGATCGCATCCTGCACCGCCTCGATCGCAGCTGCGTAGCCGGCGTCGGTCCACGAGCGGCGCCAGGCGCCGATGCGAAAACCTCCGGTCCCATCGCTCCGCTCGGTCGAAGGACGGATCCTGCACGCGGCGAGCGGCAGCCGGCACGGCTCGTCCGGCAGGGGCGGGGTCGCATCGCGACGGAGGATCTGCGAGAGGCCGTAGCCGAGGAATACGTCGGCGAGCTGGTCCCCGCCGAAGAACTCGCTCTGACGAAGATAATCCTCCACCCGCGCGAAGGCGTCCTGCGCGTCCCAGAGCTCGAGCACGGGCCCTAAGGTAGTAGAAGAGCGCCACGGCGCGGTCCACGGGCACTCGTAGAATCATTCTGTGGACGGGCGGCCGATCGGCATCTTCGACTCCGGGGCGGGCGGACTCACAGTCCTGCACGAGTGCCTCGTCACCATGCCCCACGAGGACTTCGTCTATCTCGGCGACGGTGCGCGGTGCCCGTACGGCCCGCGTCCGGCTGACGAGATCCGCCGCTTCGCACTCGAGATCGCCTCCTACCTCGATCGCTCCAACGTCAAGCTGATCGTGGACGCCTGCAACACCGCCACGGCTGCCGCGCTTCCGCTTCTCCAGGAGCAGCTCTCCGTCCCGGTCGTCGGCGTCCTCGCCCCGGAGGCGCATGCGGCCGTCCAGGCGACCCGGAACCGGAGGATCGGCGTTCTCGCGACTGCCGCGACCGTGGAGAGCGGGCGCTACGCGGCCACGATCCGGGCGCTCGATGCAGGCACATCGGTCGTCTCGGTCGCCTGCCCGAAGCTTGTCCCGATGATCGAGGCTGGCGCCGTCGACGAGGGCCTGCACGCAGCCGTCCGCGAGTACGCGGCCCCGCTCAGAGATGCCGGGGTCGACACGGTGATCCTCGGCTGCACTCACTTTCCGCTGATCCGGCCCGTGTTCGAGCGCGTCTTCGGGCGTGGCACGGCGCTCATCTTCTCGGCGGACGAAACTGCGCGAGAGGTCGCCGAGACGCTGGCCCGGCGCGGCGTCGCAAACGACGTCTCGCGCGAGGGAGGGTGTCGGTTCCTGACGACGGGCTCGCCGGAGGAGTTCCGTGCGCTCGGCGAGCGCTTCCTGCAGCTTCCGGTCGGGGCCGTCGAGCAGATCGCGGTCAGCGAGCTCGAGCTCGCAGCGGCATGACCGTCCCGCGCCTCCGGCTCGCTCCCGCGGGGGAAACCATGTTTCCCCCGCGAGCCCCCTGCTTACTGTCCAACGTAGAGGAACCTTCCGGTTCCCCCACACCCCGTCCACGCGCTCATAGGCCAAAGGTCGGCCCATGAGCCGCGAGGGTCGCCGCCCCGACGAGCTTCGCCCCGTCTCGATCGACACGGGCTTCCTCGAGCAGGCCGATGGCTCGGCCCTCATCTCGTTCGGCCGCACGCGCGTCCTCTGCACGGCCTCGATCGAGGACAGCGTGCCGCGTTGGCTCGCCGGCAGCGGGCGGGGCTGGCTCACCGCCGAGTACGGGATGCTCCCGGCCTCGACCGGCCAGCGGATCCGCCGCGAGGCCAGCGAGGGAAAGCAAAAAGGCCGGACGGTCGAGATCCAGCGGCTGATCGGGCGCTCGCTCCGGGCTGCTTACGACATGCAGACGCTCGGGGAGCGGACGGTCTGGCTCGACTGCGACGTGATCGAGGCCGACGGCGGGACCCGGACCGCGGCGATCAGCGGCGCCTGGGTCGCGCTCGCATGCGCGGCGGCGAAGCGCGGGTTGCCGGCTCCGGCCGACGTTGTCAGCGCCGTCTCGGTCGGGATCGTGGAGGGCCAGCCCTTGCTCGACCTCGATTACGGGGAAGATTCGACCGCGGAGGTCGACATGAACGTGGTCATGACCGGCGACGGTCGGCTGATCGAGGTGCAGGCGACGGCGGAGCAGGTGCCCTTCAAGCGCGCGCAGCTCGACGAGCTGCTCGGCCTCGCCGCTACCGGAATCGACGAGATCGCCGTCGTGCAGCGAGAAGCGGCGGCGTGAACTGATTCCGGAGATCTCGGACTGGGAGATCGCGCTCCGACTCGTGCTCGCCGCCGGTCTCTCCGGCCTTGTCGGCCTCGAGCGCGAGCTGCGCGAGCGCGCAGCCGGCCTGCGGACGCACATGCTGGTCGGACTCGGCTCGGCGCTCTTCACGGTCGTCTCCGCCTACGCCTGGGGAGACTTCACCTTCGACCGCTCACAGGGGACCGTGCTCGACCCGACGCGAATCGCAGCCCAGATCGTGACCGGGATCGGATTTCTCGGCGCAGGCGCCATCATCCGCCAGGGACTCTCGGTCCGCGGGCTCACGACCGCGGCCGGACTCTGGGTCGTGGCCGCGATCGGAATGGCAGTCGGTGCCGGCTTCTATCTGCCGGCACTGATTACGACCGGCCTCGTGCTGGTGGGGCTCGGGCCCTTCCGCTGGTTCGAGGGCTCGCTCGGGCGGTTCCGCCGATCGGGGCGCGTCCTGGAGGTCGACCTTCGCCCGGAGCAGCCCATCTCGGGCGTGCTCGCGGTGCTCGAAGGGCGGCGCAGCCGTGTCGACAACGTCGAGCTCGAGGACGAGGAGGACAGCCGAAAGCTCCGGATCGAGCTCGACCTCCCCTTCGGCGGGAGCGGCCGGGACGTCATCGAGCAGCTTTCGGCGCTCGACGAGGTGATCGGCGTCCGCTGGAGACAGTAAGGCTCGTCCTCGCCTCCCGGAACCCGCACAAGGCGCGGGAGCTCCGCGCGACCCTTCCCGGCTGGGAGATCGAGCTGCTCGAGACCGACCGAGATCCTCCTTCCGAGACGGGCTCTACCTTCGCCGAGAACGCGCAAGGGAAGGCCCGGTTCGGCCGGGAGGTTCTCGCCCGGGACGACGTCTGGGTGCTGGGCGAAGACTCGGGGCTCGAGGTGGACGCCCTTTTCGGCGCGCCGGGCATTCTCTCGGCTCGCTACGACGGTGAGGGAGCGACTGACGAAGCAAACCTGGGAAAGCTCCTCGACGAGCTCGCGGGGCAGACCATGGGCAGGCAGGCGCGCTACGTCTCCGAGCTCGTGGGGCTCGGTCCGGGCGGCGCCGAGATCCGGGCGACCGGCGAGCTCAGAGGGCGAATCGCCGAGGCGCCCTCGGGCTCGGAAGGCTTCGGCTACGACCCAGTCTTCGTGCCGGAAGGAGAAGAACGCACGGTGGCTGAGCTCGGCGACGCTTGGAAGGCGGAGCACAGCCATCGCACGCACGCCGTCCGAGCCTTCGCACGGGCCTTGGAAGCGACCTCCCCGGTCGAGTAAGGTGCGCCGGTGTCGCTCTTCTCACACGACACGAAGGCCGAGGCGCTCGGACGCGTCCCGCTCTTTTCGGGCCTGTCGAAGAAGGAGCTGACCGAGCTCGCGAAGATCACCGAGGACCTCGAGGTCCCTGCCGGCAAGGTGCTCTGCCGCGAGGGCGAGACCGCGCGCGAGTTCTTCGTCATCGTCGAGGGCGAGGTCGAGGTCACCCGTGGCGGCGAGATGATTGCAACGCTCGGGCCGGGCGACTTCTTCGGTGAGATCGGGCTCTTCGAGCACATCCCACGAACTGCGACCGTGACGGCGAAGACTCCGCTCCGGTTCTTCGTGCTCCACAGCCAGGCCTTCTGGACCCTGCTCGATCACGAGCCGGAAGTGCAGGGCAGCATCCTCCGCGCGCTCGCGAAGCGCGTCCTCGCCGACTCTACGATCTAAGCGAGGCCGACCGGCGGCTCCTCGGCCGGCTTGCGGGCGCGTGCGACCCACCAGTTGATCTCGGCGCCCAGGACCAGGATGTTCGCCATCACGTAGAGCCAGAAGAGGAGCAGGACGAGCCCTCCGAAGGCCTGGAGGGTCACGAGTCCCTCCGTTGCCCGCACGAACAGGGGCAGAACCTGGAAGCTGGCCTGGAGGAGGAGGGCCGCGAAGGTGGCTCCTGGGAGGGTCTCCCGCCAGGTGAGGGGCTCGTTGGTGAGGATCCGGTAGACGCTCCACGCGAACCCCAGCACGAGCAGCGTGGAGACGGCGATGCCGTAGACGTACGCGAGAACCGGTCCGATGTACGTCGTGTCCTTGGCGAGCTCAACGCCGAACGAGCTGACGATGAGGGCCACGAAGAGCACCACCAGTGCCGTGGCAGTCAGGAGCAGGACGAGGAGCTTCTGGTGGACGAAGGAGCGGTTCGGGAGCCCGTAGACGATGTTGAACGCCGACTCCAGCACGCTGAAGAATCCGAGCGCGCTCCAGAGAAGGCCGACGGCGCCGATGATGCCCACGGTGCCGGCGCTCTCGCGGATCGAGTCGACGACGGAGAGGAGACGGTCGACTGAGGTTTGGGGGAACGCACGCTGGAGCTGCTCGATCAGGTAGCTCGACTCGTTCTGCTCGCCGGTCAGCGCGACGAGTGAAAGCGCGAGGAAGAGGAGGGGGACGAACGAGAGGAGTGCGAAGTACGCCACCATCGCGGCGAGGTGGGTTCCACGGTCGCGCAGGAACTTCCCCAGGATGGCCGAGACGCCGCGCATCGCGCGAGTCTAGGAGGGATAGAGGCTGTGGTAGGTTGGCCGCATGGACGCCGCACAGGCGCTCGCCGACCTGACAGAGATCTCGACCCAGATCCAGGCGGCGCTGATTGCGGACGAGAAGGGGGCGGTGCTTGCGTCCACGTTCGCCGACGACGCGACCGCCGGCCAGGCCGCGCGGTCTGCGCTCGACCTCCTTGCCGCGGCCGAGGACGCCGGTCGAAACGGCACCGTGCGCCTGACGCAGCTTCTGGCGGCAACGCGCGACGGTTCAGTCTTCGTGGTGCGGGGAGAAGAGCGGATCGCCACCGCGATCACGGGCCCTGAGCCGACGGTCGGGCTCGTCTTCTATGACCTGAAGACCTGCCTGCGGTTGTCTGCCGAGCAGCCCGAGAAACCCATGCCGTCCCGGAGTAAGAAAGACGAGGGGGAGAGCGTCGATGCGTAGTGCCCTCCGATGGGGCGTCGTCGCTCTTGGGTCGGCTGCCGGCCTCGCGCTTTGGCGCCGGTCGTCCGGCAAGGACCGCGAACGGGTCGAGCTCTATTTCTCGGACGGCTCGATGGTGTCATTCCCGGAGGACTCGACCGAGGCGGCGAGGCTCATACCGCTCGCGCGCCAGGTCCTCACCAACGCACGCGGGTGACGGACGCGGAGCTCGCGAAGCGAATCCGCGAGCGCGCGTACCTCGAGGGCGACTTCGTTCTGCGCTCGGGCCGCCGCTCCCGCTACTACCTGGACAAGTATCGGTTCGAGACCGACCCGGAGCTCTTGCGCGAGCTCGGCGAGCGGATCGCAGCCTTTGTCGGCGAGAGTTCCGAGCGGCCCGACCGGTTGGCGGGCCCCGAGCTCGGCGCCGTCGCGCTCGCCGCTTCCGCCTCGCTTGCATCCGGGCTGCCCTTCCTAATCGTTCGAAACGGGGCGAAGGGTTACGGAACCAACCGTGTGCTCGAGGGTGTCTTCGAGCCCGGCGAGCGCGTCTGTCTCGTCGAGGATGTCGTGACCACCGGGGGCGCCGCGGTCAAGGCCGTGGAGGAGCTCCGGGCGGCCGGCCTCGAGTGCCGGACGGCGGTCTGCGTGGTGGATCGGGAGGAGGGCGGAGTGGACGCCCTCGCCCGTCAGGCCGTCCGGTTGACGCCGCTCTTTCGCGCCAGTGAGATCGCTGCGGCCGAAAAAGACCCGTAAACCCGCATCATTGCGTGGAATCGCGCCCCCTGTTAGTCTGGTGCCGCTTCACCACGGACCCAAGACGGAGGAGGAGAGCGCAGTGACGAAATCCGAGTTTGTCGAGAAGGTGGCCTCCAAGGCTGACCTTTCGAAGCGCGATGCCGCCAAGGCGGTGGATGCCTTCCTCGACTCGGTGCAGGAGACCCTCGTGAGCGGTGAGGCAGTGTCGTTCACCGGTTTCGGCAAGTTCTCGCCGCAGCGGCGGAACGAGCGCCAGGGCGTGAATCCCCGCACCGGCGAGAAGGTCACGATCCAGGCAGCAACGGTCCCGAAGTTCTCGGCAGGCAGTGGGCTGAAGAGCGCCCTTCGCAACACCTAGCCAGCTCCGCCCTCCAACGTTCCGACGAGGGCCGCCGCGAGGCGGCCCTCTGCCTTTGGTCCTTAGGGGGTGAGGTGCACGGCACCGGTCTCGTCGAGTGCCCACCGCGGGTTATGCGCGATTTCCCACGGGTGGCCGTCGGGATCGGTGAAGGCGCCCGAGTAGCCGCCCCAGAACGTCGCCCCGGGTCTTCGAGTCACGGCCGCCCCTGCATCCTCGGCCTCGGCGACGACCGCATCGACCTCGGAAGGGGAGCGCACGTTGTGGGCTAGCGTGATCCCGCCGTAGCCACCCGGGTCGTCCACGCCGGAGTCGGCTGCAAGGGCCTCGCGGTCCCAGAGAGAAACCACGAGGCCTCCGGTCTGGAAGAACACCACGTCGTCGTCGGCCGCCGCCCGGGTTGACCATCCGAGCGCCTCGTAGAACGCCCGGGCGCGGGCCAGGTCACGCACACCTAGCGTCACCACGCTGACTCGCTGCTCCACGTAGGAAGCCTGTCATGGAAAAGCCCGCAGTTGAAGGCGAACATATGTTCGTCTAGCATCTGGTCCATGCAGCTCAGGCTGGACGCGGCCGACCGGCTCGTGGAGCTGGTCGAGGAACAAGGCGGCGTCCTGCCGGTCGAGGAGGCGGCCCGGTCGCTCTTCGCCCTCTCGCGGGCACCAGCGGGGCTCGCACGCGATCTCCTTGCAGACATCGTCGCCGCGGACTCGCGCCTCGACTGGAGTGGCCGCTCGGTCGGCCTTGCCGGCTCGCAGCTTGCCGCGCTCCCGCTCGAGGCGGCCACGTACGTGGTCGTCGACCTCGAGACGACGGGTCTCGCCCCGGGTCGCGCCCGCATCTGCGAGATAGGCGCCGTTCGTGTCCGCGGCCTCGAGCTCGCGGCGGCATTCGAGACCCTCGTCGATCCGGCCATGGTCTTGCCCGCGAGCATTACGGCGTTGACGGGCCTCTCGGACACTGACCTCCAGGGAGCGCCGTCATCCGGGGTCGCTGTCGCCCGCCTCCTCGATTTCGCGGGCGACTGCGTGCTCGTGGCCCACAATGCGCGGTTCGACCTCGGCTTTCTGAACCATGAGGTCGAGCGGCTGCATGGACGGCGGCTCGGCTTGCCCGTCCTGGACACGGTCTGGCTGGCGCGGCGGCTTCTCGCCGGCCGCGCCTCGCGCGTGGGCCTTGCGTCGCTGGCGCACTTCTTCGGCACCTCGACGGAGCCCTGCCACCGGGCGCTGCCTGACGCCCGGGCGACGGGCGAGATCCTCGTCCACCTGCTGGGGCTCGCCCAGGAGCGAGGAGCGCGCTCGGTCGCAGACGTCCTCGAGCTGGCGGCGCCCCGGGCGCGCCGCGTGCACGCCAAGCGCGGGCTCGCTTTCGGCGCCCCCGAGCGCCCAGGCGTCTACGTCTTCCGCGATGTGCACGGACAGGCGCTCTACGTGGGGCGCGCCCGGAACCTTCGGACTCGGCTTCGTTCCTACTTCCGGTCGGAGAGACAGCGTCCTGCGGTCGAGGCCGCCCTCGCCGTGCTCGATCGGATCGAATGGACCATCCTCGGCTCGGAGCTCGAGGCCGGCCTCGAGGAGCTGCGGCTGATCCGCGAGCTCCGGCCACCGGCGAACGCCCGGAGCGCTCGGCCGGACCGCTACGTCTACCTTCGCAAGCGGGGAGACGCGATGGTTGTCACGAGCCGACCGAGCGAGCTCGGGCCGATCCGGAGCCGGCGCCGGGCCGAGCGGGCCGCGCGAGCGCTGGCGGGAAGCTCGGAGGAGGAGCTCGCGGTTCTCCGGTCGGGGGGCGCGTTGCCACGTCTCCGGGCTCGTCTGCGCGACCTGTCCGAATCGCTTCGCTACGAGGAGGCGGCGAAGCTGCGCGACCGCATCAGGGCGCTCGAAGAGGTTGTGCGCGACCTGCGGACGCTCGATCGGCTCCGGTCCCTGGGCGCGTGCCTGGTTGTCCCCGGGGAGGAGCAGGGCTCTCTGCGCGGCGTCTTCGTTGCCGGCGGGAGGGTCGCCTGTGTGCGGACGCTCCCAGCGGCGGGGACCGGGGCGGTCCTCGAAGTGCGCGCGGGGCTCGCCATCGCCCGGGCGGCGCAGGCGGAGGGGCCTACGTTTGACGCCGAGGCTGCCGACGAGCTTCTCCTCGTCGGCACCTTCCTGCGCCGGCCGCCGCCCGAGCTCGCGGTTTCCCCTCTCGACGAGGAACGGATCCTCGCCGTCTGTATAGGTAAGGGTCGTCTTTGGGCAGGTGTAGCCTAAGCTCCGTTCATGAGGCAGGAGCTCGAGGCCGCCGCCACGATCTCGGCGGGAGCATTCGCTGACCGGGTGGCCGAGGCGGTGGAGCGGAAGCGGAGCCAGCTCCTCGTGGGACTCGACCCGCGTGCAGAGCTGCTGCCGGTCGAGCTTCGGGCCGGCGCCCATGCCGGCCGCGCAGCGGCGGCCGATGCCTGTGCGCGCTTCTGTACGGGACTCGTGGACGCGGTGTGCCCGTACGTCATCGGGGTGAAGGTCCAGCTGGCGTTTTTCGAGGCGCTCGGCGCCGACGGGGCACGTGCCTTCGAGGACGTGTGCGCCTACGCCCGCACCGCCGGCCTCGTGGTCATCGCCGACGGGAAGCGGGGCGACATCGGCTCGACAGCGCGGGCGTACGCGGATGCGTACCTCGAGGGACGTGAGGACGGTTCTCCTCCGGCGGTCGATGCGCTCACCGTGAACCCGTACCTCGGGAGCGACTCCGTCGAGCCGCTAATCGCGGCGTGCCGGCGTTCCGGCACCGGCATCTTCTGCCTCGTCCACACGTCGAACTCCGGGAGCGTCGACGTCCAGGACCTCGCAACCTCCGACGGGCGCCGAGTCTGGCACCACGTCGCCGAACTCGTCGATCAATGGGGCGCGGAGCTCGTTGGGGACAGAGGCATCTCGAGCGTCGGCGCGGTGGTCGGCGCCACGTATCCCCGAGCGGTCGGGGAGGCGAGACGGCTGATGCCGAAGGCCATACTGCTCCTGCCCGGGATCGGCGCCCAGGGCGCGACACCCGCGGACGTGGCCCGGGCGTTCACCAGCGGGCCTTCGAGTGCGCTCGTGCCGGTTTCACGCTCGATCATCTACGCGTTTCGGGTCGACGGCGCCGACTGGCGCAAGGCTGCGGCGGCTGAGGCCGCCCGCCTGCGGCGGGAGGTCTGGGGGGTGGCCGGGTGGTAGACCCCGAGCAGATCCGCGATTGGGGCCCGCGCCTGCTCGCGCCGCTCGCCTTCTTCGTGGCGGCAACGGTGCTCGTGCTCGTCGTCCACCGCGCTCTGAACGCGGACAGTGGCGCCACCCCGACGCCGGCGCCCAGGGTCACCGGGCCGGGGACGAGCGCGACCCAACCGTCGACGAGCACCAAGGACGAGGCGCCGGCCAAGAAGAAGTTCTACCGTGTGCAACCCGGCGACACCCTCGATGCAATCGCGGCGCGCTTCAAGACCACGACGGACGAGCTGATCAGACTGAACCAGAGCATCGACCCGCTGTCGCTGACCGTCGGCCAGCGAATCCGCATCCGCTAAATCTTCGGCGTAATCAGGTCCTTATGGCAGTGGTGGTTCCTCGCGCGCGGAGCGCTCGAGCTCGCGCCGTTGCCGCTCGGAACTGACCTTCTTGGCCGCGTAAACACCTGCGAGTGCGATCGTCATGAGCGGGTTCCCAAGCGTGCGGGCACGCACCACACCGACCTCGACGCGCCGCTCCCGGCGAGAGATTCTGAGGTTGCGCGGAGGGCTGTCGAGGGGAATAACACGCTCCCGGCCCTTCCGCTCCTCGCCGGCCCAGACGAAGAATCGGGTCGGACGCAGGTCGAAACCACCCAACGACCCGATCTGCACCTCGAGTGAGCGCTCGACCCCGCGGATGCGCGCCGGCTTCGTCTCCCGCTCCTCGGACCCCATCGCGGGTCATTCTAAGGAACTAGCTAGATTGGCCACCGTGCGCCGCCGGCTCCTGTTCGTCCTCGTCGCTCTGGCGGCTGCGACACCGGCCGAGGCGGCCGTCGACCCTCCGCCCTCGAGCGCCCGGGCGGTGCTCGTCGCGACGGGAACGGGAGCGGTTCTCTACGAGCGGAACGCGGAACGCGAGCTGCCCATGGCGAGTATCACGAAGCTGATGACCGCCATCGTCGTGCTCGAGCGCAAGCGGCCCGGTGACGTGATGACCGTCCGTGAGACGGCAGCGGCGGTGGGCGAGTCGAGCGTCCACCTTCGGGTCGGCGAGAAGCTGAGGGTCCGCGACCTTCTCGCCGCGGCGCTGATCCAGAGCGCGAACGATGCCGCCGTCGCGCTGGCGGCCGGCACTACAGGCGACGTCTCGGAGTTCGTCCGGCTCATGAACGTGAAGGCACAACGACTCGGTCTGACGCACACGCACTTCGTTCGCCCTGACGGCCTCGATGTCCCCGGCCACTATTCCTCCGCGCGCGACGTCCTGAAGCTCGCGCGTGTGGCGATGAAGAAGCCGTTGGTCCGGCGCCTCGTTGCCATGCAGAGCGCGACGATCGCCGGCGGCCGCTCGCTGTTCTCCTGGAACGACTTGCTCGGTCGCTACCCCGGGCTGATCGGAGTCAAGACGGGCCACACCGACGCGGCCGGGTGGTGCGAGGTCGCAGCGGCACGACACGACGGCGTCACGATCTACACCGTCGTCCTCGGGAGCCCGAGCCGTGCCCAAAGGAACGCCGACCTGGCACGCCTGCTCGCATGGGGCCAGGACTTTTTCGGCCGCCTTCAGCTGATCTCCACCGGTCACACGTACGCGACGTCGGCGATCACGCTCGGGGAGGACCGCCTGCCACTCGTCGCGGTCAGACCGGTGAGTGCGGTGGTTCGAGTCGACAAGCCCCTCGTCGAGACCGTAGTCGCTCCTGCGCTCGTGTCCGGGCCCGTGGAGGCCGGCGCGAGCCTCGGCGAGGTTCGGGTCGCGCAGCGAGGCCGGGTCGTGGCGAGGGCGCCGCTCGTAGCGGCCCGCTCAGTCGAGGAGCCGGGATTCGGTCACAAGCTGTCCTGGTACTCTGGGCGGACGCTCGACGAGGCCAGTGATCTGCTCGAGCGAGTCTTCGGAAGCATCTTATGATCGTCACCGTCACGCTCAATGCGGCCATGGACCGAACGCTGTCCGTGCCGAACCTGCAGCTCGGCCAGCGCCACCGCGCCAGCCTCAGCTTCGCGAGCGCCGGCGGCAAGGGAATCAACGTTGCCAGAGCGCTCAAGCGGCTCGGGGTCCCGGTCGTGGCGACCGGCCTCGCCGGCGGGCGGAACGGCACGCTGATCGTCGAGGACTTGACGAGCGAGGGCATCCTGAACGACTTCGTGCGGATCCGTGGTGACTCGCGGACGTCTCTCGCAGTGCTCGACCCGATCTCGAATGCCCACACCGAGATCAACGAGTGGGGACCGGAGGTCGACGAGAGCGAGCTGGAGATCCTGCGCGAGAAGCTCGACTACCTGACGAGCGGGGCCGAGTTCGTCGTGCTCGCGGGCTCGCTTCCTCGCGGCGTCGACCCGGGGTTCTACGGCGAACTGATCCGGGACCTGAATCGTAAGCACGTTCTCTCCGTTCTCGACTGCGATGGCGAGCCCCTGCGCCTCGGAGTCGAGGCCGAGCCCTACCTCGTCTCACCCAACATGACCGAGGCAGAGCCGCTCGTCGGTCACGAGTTCACGGATCCAGAGGATCTCGTGACGGGACTCGACGAGATCGCAGAGCTCGGGGCGCGAAACGTCGTCCTGACGGTGCCGGACGGCTGTTACGCCCTTCTGCGGGAGGATCGCAGCGAGCACCGGCTGCGTGGCCGAGCACCGATCCTGGAAGCTGTCTCCGCTGTCGGCGCGGGGGACGCTCTGCTCGCAGCCTTCATCGCAGCCCGTGCGGCCGGCCGTCCGCTCGAGGATGCCGTGCGGAGCGCCGTCGCGACCGGCGCAGCCTCGGTCCTCGAAGCAGGAGCCGGACGGTTTGACCCGAGGGAGGCGAGCCGCCTCACGGGCCTCGTCGAGGTTGACCAGCTCGACCCCGTCGGCCAGGACGTCTAGATCAGAAGCCGCCGAGCCGTCTGGCCCGGCTGGTACGATCCTGTCACTTGAGAGGCTGTAGAACCAGCGGTTTCAGGAACCCAGGCGAGCAAGAAGCGCCTGGGTTTTGTGCCTCAGAGGGAGCCCGATAGCAGTGGAGCTCGAGCTGGGACGCGCCGAGATCGAGCGGCTCCTCACGCTCGAGCGGAAGTTCGCGAAAGAGGGGCTCACCTTCGGTGACGTCCTGCTCGTTCCGGCCGAGTCCGATGTCCTCCCCGGCGAGGTGTCGACGCGGACACGCTTTGTCCGCGGGATCGAGATCGAGATTCCTATCGTCTCCGCCGCGATGGACACGGTCACGGAGGCGCGGATGGCGATCGCGCTTGCCCGTGAGGGTGGCATCGGCGTTGTGCACAGAAACCTCCCGGTCGCCGACCAGGTGGCCGAAGTCGACAAGGTGAAGCGCTCGGAGGCCGGCATGATCGTCGAGCCCGTGACCTTGAGGCCCGACGCGCTCGTCTCCGAGGCCCAGGAGCTGATGGGCCGCTACCACATCTCCGGCGTCCCGATCACGGAGGAGGACGGCAAGCTCGTGGGGATCTTGACCAATCGCGATCTGCGCTTCCAGGACGACGTCGACCGGCCCGTCTCGACCCTCATGACCTCGGAGAGCCTCGTCACGGTCCCGGTCGGCACGACCCTTGAGCAAGCACGGGAGACGCTCCACCGTCACAAGGTCGAGAAGCTGCCGGTCGTCGATTCGGACGGCATGCTCCGAGGCCTCATCACGGTGAAGGACATCCAGAAGCGCGTGCAGTTCCCGCATGCGACGAAGGACGAGCGAGGCCGGCTCCGGGTCGCGGCCGCCGTCGGTGTCGGCACAGACGGGCTGGAGCGCGCGGAGGCGCTGCTCACCTCGGACGTCGACGTGCTCGTCGTCGACACGTCTCACGGCCATTCGATCGGCGTCGTCGAGACGATCCGGGAGCTCAAGGGCCGAACCGACCTGCCGGTGGTCGGCGGCAACGTCGCAACTCGGGAGGGCGCCGAGGCGCTCGTCGACGCAGGCGCGGACGCGATCAAGATCGGGATGGGTCCGGGCGCGATCTGCACGACCCGGGTGGTGGCGGGGATCGGCGTCCCGCAGGTAACGGCCGTCTACGACTGCGCCCAGGTCGCGGCGAGGCACGACGTCCCGCTGATCGCGGACGGTGGCATCCAGTACTCCGGCGATATCGCGAAGGCGCTCGCCGCTGGAGCCGACTGTGTCATGCTCGGCGGGCTCTTGGCCGGCGTCGACGAGAGCCCGGGTGACGTCGTCCTGCATCAGGGAGAGCGGTTCAAGGAGTACCGGGGGATGGGCTCACTCGGCGCCATGAAGTCGCGCTCGTACTCGAAGGACAGGTACTTCCAGGCCGACGTCGACGAGGTCGAGAGGCTCGTGCCTGAGGGGATCGAGGGCCGCGTCAGCTACAAGGGGCCGCTCCGACCCGTGCTCCACCAGCTGGTCGGCGGGGTGCGCCAGGCGATGGGCTACTGCGGTGCGGCGACTGTCGATGACCTGAAGCGAGCCACCTTCGTTCGCGTCACGGCGGCCGGCATGCGCGAGAGCCATCCGCACGATGTCTCGATGGCGAAGGAAGCCCCGAACTACCGGGGCGTCTAGAGATGGCCGATCGCCAATTACCACACACGCGGATGGCGGCCCAGACACGGCGCCAGACCGCACCCTCGCCCTTGTCAAGGCTTCTAGCCTTGCCTGCGGACGACGGCGCACCCTGGCTTGGCCTGACCCGTCCCCGCGGGCGTGCCAATTACCGATCGGCCATCGTCTGATGGGGCAGGTGCTTCCGATCCCGGAGCCGCCCGTCGAGGAGCGGCCCGTGCTGGTCGTCGACATGGGCGGCCAGTACTCGCAGCTGATCGCTCGCAGGGTCCGCGAATGCCGTGTCTACTCGGAGCTCGTTCCGCACACGATGTCTGTGGACGCGATGCGCGCCCGCCGCCCCCTCGGACTGATTCTCTCCGGCGGGCCTGCCTCGGTGTACGCGGACGAGGCGCCGCAGCTCGATCCGGGAATCTACGACCTCGGAGTGCCCATGCTTGGCATCTGCTACGGCATGCAGCTGATCGCACACCAGTTGGACGGTGAGGTCGATCACACCGACCGCGCGGAGTTCGGGCGCTCGGAGCTCAAGGCGGAAGCAGGGAGCGCTCTCTTCGAAGGGCTCCCGGCCGAGCAGGCCTGCTGGATGAGCCACCGGGACTCGGTGGTCGCGCCCCCGTCGGGCTCACGTGTCACGGCGTCCTCGCCTTCGGCTCCCATCGCGGCATTCGAGGCGCCCGACCGCGGCCTTTACGGCGTCCAGTTTCACCCCGAGGTCGTGCACACGCCCCACGGCATGGACATCCTCAAGAACTTCCTCTTCCACGTTGCAGACGCTCCGCCGGTCTGGACCCCCACGGCCGTGATCGAGGAGGAGACCGCGCGCATCCGCTCCCAGGTGGGAAGCGATCGCGTGCTCTGCGCGCTCTCCGGGGGAGTGGACTCGGCGGTGGCGGCGCTCCTCGTTCATCGCGCGGTCGGAGAGCAGTTGACCTGCGTCTTCGTCGATCACGGGCTGCTCCGAAAGGACGAGGCAATCCAGGTCGTCGAGACCTTCGAGCGCCACTTCCAGGTGCCGCTGGTGCACGTCGATGCCCGCGAGCGGTTCCTCGCCCGGCTCGAAGGCGTCACCGATCCGGAGGAGAAGCGAAAGCGGATCGGCGAGGAGTTCATCCGCGTCTTCGAGGAGGAGTCGCGCCGGCTCGGCACGATCCGCCACCTCGTCCAGGGAACGCTCTACTCCGACGTGATCGAGTCGGGCGGGTCTGGGGACGGCGTTGCCGCAACGATCAAGTCGCACCACAACGTCGGTGGGCTCCCGGAGGAGATGGATTTCGACCTCGTCGAGCCCCTGCGCATGCTCTTCAAGGACGAGGTGCGCCGGGTCGGTGAAGAGCTGGGCCTCCCCGAGGGAATGGTCTGGCGCCAACCGTTTCCCGGCCCGGGGCTCGCGATCCGCATCATCGGCGAGGTGACGGAGGAGCGGCTCGAGCTCGTGCGGGAGGCCGACGCCGTCCTCCAGGAGGAGATCCGCCGCGCGGGGCTGTACAAGGACCTGTGGCAGAGCTTCTGCGTCCTTCCCGCCGTCCGCTCCGTGGGCGTGCAGGGCGACGGTCGCACGTACGCCTATCCGATCGTGATCCGGGCCGTCACGTCGGACGACGCTATGACCGCCGACTGGGCCAGGCTCCCGTACGACCTGCTCGAGACGATCTCGAGCCGGATCATCAACGAGATCCCCGGGATCAACCGCGTGGCGCTCGACCTGTCGTCAAAACCGCCGGCGACGATCGAGTGGGAATAGCCCGCTTCTCCGACTAGTCGACGGCGGTTTCAGCCTCTTCGGCATCCTCGCCGTGCTCGACGATGTCTCCGGGTTTGAAAAGGACCTTCTCAAGGGCGACGTGCCACTTCTCCTTGCGGCGGATGAGGAACTCCAGATCCATCGCGAAGTGCTTGAACTCCTCCTGTTGCGCGTTCTCCATGATCGCGCGCGCCTCGGCATCCTGCTCGAGTGCGAGGCGCTGCTCGTACCAGCCGATTGCCTCCGCCTCCTCGATGAGCGAGGTGCACATGCGCGCAAACGTCCTGGTCTCATCCGGCAGCTCGGCCGCCGGTTCGTGGTACTGCTCGAATCCCACCTGATCCTCCTTCTAGTCGGCGTGAAACCCGCGGAGCCCCTCGGGCTCCTCCTCGACGGTATCGACCCGGTCGACGCGGGCGCCCGGCGGCCCCTCGCCCGCGACGGCGAGGAGCCGGTCGACGGCGTCCGGCTCTCCCTCGAAGACGGCCTCCACCGTTCCATCGGGCTTGTTCTCGGCCCACCCGGCGACGCCCTCCTGCTCGGCGTGGTGGGCGAGCGTCGAGCGGAAGAAGACTCCCTGGACGCGCCCGTGGATGACGAGTCGGCGGCGGATCACGCCTTGCGCTCCGCGTACCGTGGGAACCAGGGCAGGAGGAGCACGGCGACCAGGAGCGAGAAGCCCGCGGCGAGGTAGAACGGCGCGCGGGTGTCGAGGTCGAAGAGCGGGACGTAGATGAGCGGTGCGATCGCGACCCCGGCGAACTTGAAAGCGCTGTAGACGGAGGTCGCCCCGGCCCGGTTGTCGGGGAACGACTCGACCGTGATCGTGTTCAGTCCGGCCCATGTGAACGCCGAGGCACATCCGACGGCGAGGTAGACGAGGGCGAGGCTCCACGCCGTAGGAGCGAAGGCCATCCCGAGGACTCCGGCGGCGCAGGCGAGCGCTCCCGCGAGAGCTGTTCGGGGCCGCCCGAGCCGGTCGACTGCGGATCCTGCGTACCGGCCCAGGGCGATCGCCCCGACGCCGTACCCCGCGACAACGAGGCCCCGTGTTCCCGAGCCGAGCCCGAACTCCCGATCGGCGACGAGGACGACCACGAACCCAATCGCTGTGAACCCGAGGTAGCCGAGCATCGCTTTGGCTCCGAGGAGCGCGATCCAGCGGTTTGCGAGGGAACGGAAGCCGCCCTCGCCGCGGGCGTTTTCCTCGATCGCCCCGAGGGACCGCCGCGGGAGCGCCAGCACGGTCGAGACGACCGCGACGAGGACGAAGGCGAGCCGCCACGACACCTCGCCCAGGGCGCCGCCGATCGCGGGAGCGAACGTCATTCCTGCAGCCTGCCAGGCGGCGAACGTTCCGACGCTTCGCCCGAGCACTTCGGGCGCCACGACCTCCGAGAGTGCCGCCAGAAGAATGGGGGAGAGGAACGCGTTGGCCGCTCCCATGAGGGCACGGCCTGCGAGGAAGACCCAGATCGACGGGGAGAACGCGCAGACAAGGGCCGCGCCGCCGTAGACGAGGTAGCCCGCCCGCACGATCCGTCGCGGCCCCAGCCGGCTCGCGAGCGTCCCCGACACGAGCTGAAGGGCGGCGAACGGCACCATGTAGGCGGTGATCCCGCCGGCGACGAGTGCGAGCGACGTGTCCAGGCCCTCGGCCACGTTCGGGATCAACGCGATCAGCATCGCGCCCCCGAACGGACCGAGGAAGCCGCCTGTGTAGAGGGGGAAGGTCAGTCGCACGCGCCTAGGCTACGCAGGGCTGTGGTGGATGCCCTCGCACAGGCGCACATCGGCGAGACGTTCAACTTCTACCGTCGCGGTCGCGGGGCGGGCCTTCGCCGGGCGCGGCTCGCGGCCTATCTCGAGCTCCATGCCGACGCACCTCTTCTCCTGGTCGCCGAGGCGCCGGGCTTTCGCGGTACCCGAATCAGCGGCGTCCCGCTCACCTCGGAGCGCCAGCTCTCCGGGTCGGGTCCGTCCGAGGCGACCGCAACGATCGTCCACCGCGTCCTCGCAGAGCTCGGGCTCGGGCAGCTCGTCCTCCTGTGGAACGCCGTACCCACGCACCCACACCTGCCCGGGAACCCGGCCTCGAACCGCCGCCCGACGCAGACGGAGGTCGAGGCCTCCCGCCCCTTCCTCGACGCACTGGCACGTGGTCGCAGCGTCATCGCGGTCGGGAGGGTCGCCGAGTCAGCCCTCGGCATACCCGGCATCAGGCACCCCTCGCACGGTGGCGCGATCGCCTTCCGTGCGGGGCTGATGGAATACGCCTGTGAGCTCGGTCTCGGCCGGTAGCCCGGCCCCTCCCGTTACCAGGAACACGATCCTCCTCGCCGCGTCGCTCGCGACCGTCTCGGCGATGCTCCAGCTGGGGGCGGCAATCGCGACGATCACCTTCGTCCTCGTCACAGGGGTCGACGCCCTGCTGGGTCTCGGTCCGGCGATCCTCCTGTCCAGCGGGGCGCTCGCAGCTCTCTTCGCCGGGCGGGCCATGGACAGGCTCGGCCGGATCCCGGTGCTTGCGGCGGGCTACGTCGCAGGGATGGCCGGCTCCGGCCTGATCGCCCTCGCCGCACACGCGGAGTCGTCGTTCGCGCTGATTCCCGGCCTGGCTCTGGTCGGAGCGTTCGCCGGGGTCGCGAACCTGACGCGCACCGCGGCCGGAGACATGTATCCGCCGGAGCGCCGCGCGCGCGGGATCTCGTTCGTCCTCTTCGGCTCGGTGTTCGGAGCGATCCTCGGGCCGGCGGTGTTCGCACCGCTCTTCGCGGGTCGTGACCTCGAGGCGGAGTCCCTCGTCGTGCCCTGGCTCGCGGGCGGCGGCTTCTTGATTGTCGGGCTCGCGCTCGTCCTCGCCGTCCGCCCGGATCCAAAGCGGATCGCCGAGCTGCTGGGGACGTCGCGCGGTGCCCCGGCCCCCGCCGCTGCCGCGCCGCTCTCCGAGATCCTCCGGCGCCCGGGCGCGATTCCCGCCCTTCTGGCCGCACTCGCGAGCTTCGGCGTCATGGTCAGCGTCATGAACCTGACCGGCTACGTCGTCGTGACCGAGCACGGGCACCAGCAGAACGACGTCTTCCCGATCATCGGCGCGCACGTGCTCGGGATGTACGCGCTCGTCCTCTTCGTGGGGCCGGTGATCGACCGGATCGGCCGCACCCAGGCGCTCGTGGGTGGGCTCGCGATCATGGCCCTTTCCTGCGTGCCGCTCGCCTGGGTGGGAAGCGTCGGCGTCACGGGTGTGCTTCTCTTCGGGCTCGGGCTTGGTTGGAACCTCTCCTTCGTGGCTGCCACCGCACAGCTCGCCGATCTCACGTCCCCCGCCGAGCGCGGGAAGCTACTGGGCTTCAGCGACCTCCTGTCCGGGATCCTCGGTGCGTCGCTGGCCCTGCTCGGAGGCTTCGCGCTCGAGGCGGTCGGGGTCGTCGCACTCGCAGCCGGAGCGACCGCGATCGCGCTTGCTCCGGTCACGCTCATCGTGCGCCGCCGGAAGCGGCAAGACCCCGCTCTTGCTACCATCTCCGACCGCTGAGGCGGACCCGCGTCCGCCCTTTTCTGCGATGAAGACCTGGAACGCGAAAGCGCATGAGATCGAGCGACGCTGGTACGTCGTCGACGCCGAGGGCGAGACCCTTGGCAGGCTGGCGACCCGTATTGCCGACACCCTCCGCGGCAAGCGGAAGCCCGAATTCACGCCGCACGTCGACACGGGGGACTTCGTCGTCGTCGTCAACGCCGAGAAGATCTCCGTGACCGGAAACAAGCTCCAGCAGAAGCGCTACTACCGCCACTCCGGGTACCCGGGCGGTTTGCGGTCGCGAACGCTCGCGGAGCAGCTCGACCGGCGTCCCACCGAGGTCATCCGCAAGGCCGTGAAAGGGATGCTCCCGCGTAACCGGCTCGCGAACCGCCAGATCACCAAGCTGAAGGTCTACGCGGGGCCCGACCATCCGCACGAGGCCCAGGACCCCCAACCCCTGCCCGAGTCATGAGCCAGCTCGCGCAGTACCAGGGCACGGGCAAGCGCAAGACCTCGGTCGCTCGCGTCATCCTTCGTCCAGGCGACGGCCAGACTTGGATCAACGGCCGGACACTCGAGGAGTACTTCCCGCGCCAGGTGCTTCGGACCGTGGCCACCATGCCGCTCCGGACCGCCGGCGTCGAGGGCACATTCGACATCAGAGCGCGACTTCACGGGGGCGGGCCCGCAGGACAGGCGGGCGCACTTAGGCACGGGATCGCCCGAGCGCTCATCGAGGCCGACCCCGAGCTTCGCACCGTGCTGAAGCGCGAGGGATTCTTGACGCGCGACGCTCGCATCGTCGAGCGCAAGAAGGCCGGCCTTCGCAAGGCCCGCAAGCGCCCGCAGTTCTCCAAGCGCTAGAGCCGGTCGCGGATCGAGTCCAGGTCCGGGTCCCCCGCGGCGTGCTCGCGTAGCTCCGGGTTGAGCTCGAACGCCCGCTGGACGTGCGCGGTTGCGGCATCGTGGTGCCCGGCAAGCGCCTCGTAGCAGCCGAGGTTGTAGAGCAGGCTCGGATTGTCGGGGTGGTCAGGCATTCCGGCCGCGACCAGCTGGGCGGCCTTGTCGTACTCGCCGGCTTCGACATGAGGCCGCGCCGCGAACCACAGCTCCCAGGCCGAGGGGTGGAAAGCCTCGCCGCGCGGACCACCGACCGCGAGGACCGTGGACTTTGGCTCCTTCGCCACGGCGTGCCGCCTCACGGCCGCGTCGCGAATGAAGACCAGGGTGCCCTCGGGAGCGTCCACCTCTTCGCCGCCGACCGAGAAGGTCGCGTGGCCCGAGGCTACGTAGTAGAGCTCCTCGTGTTCGCCGCCGCCGCTCCCGAGCTCGTCGTGGTCCTCGACCAACTCATCACCGACGTTCGCCGCCGTGTAAGCGTTGACACCGAAAGCGCCGATGTCGAATCGCCGGCGGATCGGTCTCCAGACGAGCGTGCCCGAGACCGGGATGGCATCCAGCTCCGAGAGATGAGCGGTATCGAACGATTTCGCGTCCATGCGCGGAAAGTCTCCCACACGGCTACCGTTCCGCGGTCGTGCGCCGCTATTTCGGAACGGACGGGGTCCGAGGGGTCGTCGGCGACGACCTCACGGAGGCCCTGGTCGAGCGACTCGGTCTTGCCTTCGCCGTCTGGTCCGAGGGCAAGGCGGTGCTGATCGGCCGCGACACCCGAGGCTCCGGGCCGGCGCTCGAAGGTGCCCTCGCACGAGGGCTCGTTGCGGGCGGCTCGGATGCGATCCTCGGCGGCATTCTCCCGACGCCCGCGGTCGCCTTGCTCGCGGAGAGCCGCGGCGTGGTCGTCTCGGCATCCCACAATCCGGCCGAGTACAACGGCCTCAAGTTCTTCGGCGCCGAGGGGTCGAAACTCGGCGACGACGAGGAGGAGGCGATCGAGGCGCTGCTGACGGCAGACCCCCCGCACGGCGGGGAGATCCGCCAGGCTGAAGGTCTCGAAGGGCGTTACGTGGATCTCGTCTGCGAGCGCTTCGGGGCGCCGCTCGACGGGCTTCGGCTCTGTGTCGACTGCGCGAACGGCGCCATGTATCGAGTAGCCCCCGCCGCGCTGGGGCGACTCGGCGCGGACGTGACGACGATCGCCGCCGCTCCGGATGGAACGAACATCAACGCCGGTTGCGGCGCAACCGACCTTCGCTTGCTCTCGGAGACGGTGAGGGCCGGTGTCTTTGATCTAGGGGTCGCCTTCGACGGCGACGGCGATCGGCTGCTGGCCGTCGATGCGGAGGGAAGGCCAGTAGACGGCGACGGAGTGCTCGCCGTGCTTGCGCTCAACCTGGGCGTGGACCTCGTAGCGGTGACCTCGATGACGAACCTCGGCTTTCACCGCCTCATGTCCTCCCACGGAATCCGGGTGGTCACGACAGACGTCGGCGACCGATACGTGCTCGAGGCCCTTCGTGCCGAGGGCGGTGTCCTCGGAGGCGAACAGTCGGGACACGTCCTCTACCTGGACGGACACGTGGCGGGCGACGGCCTCGTGGCCGCGATCCTCTTATCGCGCGCACTCGGCGAGACCGGCAAGCCGCTGGCCGAGCTCGTCGCGCCGCTGGTTCGCTTCCCCCAGGCAAAGCGCGACGTCAACGTGACCCGGAAGGAGATCTCGCCGGCCCTGCAAGGCGAGGTGAGGCGTGCGAACGCAGATCTCAAGCATGGCCGAGTGCTCGTCCGCCCTTCGGGAACCGAGCCGGTCGTCCGCGTGCTCGTGGAGGCGGAAAACCAGGCCGATGCGGAAAAGCTCTGTGATACCATCGCGGCCCTCGTAAATCAGGAGCTCGGCTGACGCCGGGCTTCAGTTTTCAGGCGGTATTTGCAGGGAGAAGAGCGGCACCAACGTGGCGACCCGACGACGGGAGAGGAGGCGGCTTCAGTGTGCGGAATCATTGGATACGTGGGCTCGAGAGCCGCCAAGGAGCTCCTTCTCAGTGGTCTGGAGCGCCTCGAGTACCGAGGCTATGACTCCGCCGGGCTCTGCCTCATCGAGGACGAAGGTCTCGACTTCGTTCGGGCGGTTGGCAACCTCGACCAGCTGAAGGCGGCCGCGGGGCCGAACGGCTCGGTCTCGACGACCGGCGTCGGGCACACGCGCTGGGCGACGCATGGCCGGGTCTCCGAGGAGAACGCCCACCCGCTCGAGGGCTGTGTGCCAGGCGAGCTCGCGCTCGTCCTGAACGGGATCGTCGAGAACTTCGTCGAGCTCCGCGCGTCGCTCGTCGCCGACGACCACACGTTCACGTCGGAGACCGACGCCGAGGTCGTTGCCCACCTCGTCGAACGGCACTACCAGGGCGACCTCGTCGAGGCTGTGCGAGCAGCGTACGCCGACATGGAGGGGCACTTTGCCTTCGTCGTCATCCACAGCGGGCATCCGGGCTTGCTCGTGGGCGCGAGGCTCCAGTGCCCGCTGGTCGTCGGTGTCTCCGACGGCGAGACCTTCCTCGCATCGTCGATCGCGGCCTTCCAGCGCGAGACCCACCGCGTCCAGCTGATCGAGGACGGGGAGGTCGTCGCGATCACGCCCGAGGGCGCCACCTTCTTCTCGCCTGACGAGGGCATTCGAAGCCGCGACGAGCTTTTGGTCGACTGGGACGACGAGTCGGCGGAGAAGCTGGGCTACGAGAGCTATATGTTGAAAGAGATCTACGAGCAGCCTTGCGCCGTGGAGCGCACGATCGAGGAGTACTTACGGAACGGTTCCCTCGATCTCGACCTCGGGCTCACCGACCTCGAGCTCCAGAACCTCCGCCGTGTCGTCGTCCTCGCCTGCGGCACCGCCTACCACGCAGGCGTCGTCGGGCGCTATGTGATCGAGGAGTGGGCTCGACTCCCCTGCGAACCCGACATCGCGAGCGAGTGGCGCTACCGGCATCCGGTCCTCACGAAGGACACGCTCGTGATCGGTATTTCCCAGTCAGGCGAGACCGCGGACACGATCGCAGCCATGGCCCGTGCTCACGAGTCGGGTGCGCGAACGGTCGCCGTCACGAACCTTCAGGGGACCCAGATCACCCGCGAGGTCGAGAAGGTCCTCTACACGAGGGCGGGGATGGAGATGGGCGTCGCTGCCTCGAAGACGTTCACTGCCCAGCTTGCGGTCATGTTCCTGGTGGCGCTGAAGCTCGCCCAGGTTCGGCGCACGCTTCCCGACGACGAGATCGCCGGTCTCCTGGAGGAGGTCTGTGCGCTGCCGGACAAGATGCGCGCCTACCTGAACGCCGACCATCCGATTGAGGAGATCGCGCAGCGTCACCACGAGAAGCCGTTCTTCCTGTACCTGGGTCGCCACATCGGCTTGCCTGTCGCCCTCGAGGGGGCGCTGAAGCTGAAGGAGATCTCCTACATCCCAACGGAGGCGTACTCCGCGGGCGAGATGAAGCACGGCCCGATCGCGCTTCTCGATGCGTCGACGCCGGTCGTCTGCATCGCGACCGACTCGCACGTCTACGACAAAGTCGTCTCGAACATCCAGGAGGTGCGGGCGCGGGCGGCACAGGTGATCGCGATCGCGACGGACGGGAACGAGGACATCCAGCACCACGCCGACGACGTCATCTACGTGCCACGTTCCCACCCGTTCCTGCAGGCTGCCCTGGCCGTCATCCCCCTCCAACTGCTCGCGTACCGGATCGCCCGCATCCGCGGCATGAACGTCGATCAGCCGCGGAACCTGGCGAAGACCGTCACCGTCGAGTAGGGGACGCTTGCCTTCGGGGCGGCATCGGTCTTAGGATCGTGCGTTCCGAACGAGGGAGGGCTCGCTTGCCGCTTTACATGGACGTGCACACCATGGACGGAGGGGTCTCGGCAGAGGACGTCGCCGGGGCGCACGCAAAAGACCTCGAGCATCAGCAAGACCACGGCGTGGACTTCAAGCAGTACTGGGTGGACGAGAAGCAGGGGAAGATCTTCTGCCTTGTCGAGGCGCCGAGCCCCGACGCTGCGGTGACAGTGCATCGCGAGGCGCACGGTCTCGTCCCGGACGAGATCTACGAGGTCAAGGAAGGCAGCTAGGCCCCCTACTCGTCAGGGGGCGGCCGCCGCAACCGCTTCCGCGAGGCCTGCTGCCGCTTCTCCTCCAGGCGTCGCTCCCGGGCAGCCTTACCCGGCCTGGTCGGGCGGCGCTTCCGCTCGACCCTGAGACCGTCTCGAATCGCGTCAGCCAGCCGGCCGAGCGCCAGCTCGCGGTTTCGCCACTGGCTGCGCTCGTCCTGGGCGACCGCGCGGACGACCGGCCCGCGCTTGCCGAGGAGCCGAAGCTTCTGGGCCGGGGTGAGGGTCTGAGAGGCCTCGACGTCGAAGATGGCCTCCACGCGCGTCTCGGTCTTCTGTGCGTGCTGGCCGCCAGGCCCGCTCGAGCGGGAGGTGCGCAGCTCGACCTCCGCGAGCGGGATCTCGAGTCGTGGCGTCACCTGAATAGACTCGCCTGCGATGGCGGCCATTCTCGTCGACATCGATGGCGTCCTGCACGTCTCCGGCGAGCCGATTCCCGGCGCGGCCGAGGGCGTCGAGCGACTGCGCGCCGGCGGTCATGCTTTGCGCTTCGTCACGAACAACACGACGAGGGCGCGGGCGCGCTTGGCGGAGGAGCTCCGCGCGATCGGCGTCCCGATCGAGGAGAACGAGATCGAGACGACCCCGCTCGCTGCGGGCAAGCTGCTGGCCGGGCAGCGGGTCCTGGCGCTGGTCATGGCTGCGATCCGGCCCGACCTGGAGCGGAGCGCCGCGCTGGTCGACTCGGGCGCCGACGCGGTGCTGCTCGGCGGTGCCGACGAGACCGAAGAGACCGAGCGCATCTTCGCCTATTCGAATCTGAGCCGGGCGTTCGCCGAGCTCGAAAACGGCGCGCGCCTCGTTTGCCTGCACCGGAACCGCTGGTGGCAGACCTCGCGCGGCCCGCTCCTCGATGCGGGCGCGTTCGTCGCCGGTCTCGAGTACGCGGCCGGGGTCGAAGCCGAGGTGGTGGGGAAGCCGACGCGCGCCTACTTCGAGGCCGCCCTCGGCGAGCTGGACGTGAAACCTGGGGACGCGGTCATGGTCGGCGACGACATCGAAGCCGACATTGGCGGCGCGAAGGCCATCGGCATGCGGGCGGTGCTCGTCCGGACGGGCAAGTTCCGGGAGGACACGCTCGCGGCCTCAGAGCAGAGTCCGGACGCCGTCCTCGACTCGATCGCCGACCTTCCGGCCTGGCTGGCAGGGGCAGCATGAGGATCGGCATCGACCTGATCGAGATCGCCCGCGTCGAGCGCTCGCTCGCCCGCTACCAGGCGTTCCGGGAGCGCGTCTTCACGGAGGAGGAGCGTCGCTACTGCGACTCGCGGTCGAACCCGGCGCAGCACTATGCCGCCCGGTTCGCCGGCAAGGAGGCTGTCGGCAAGGCCCTCGGCTGCGGCGTCCGCTTCACGTGGCGGGAGATCGAAATCGCGGGCCGGCCCAAGCCCGGTGTCCATCTCTCGGGCTGGACGAAGGGCTGGGCCGAACGTGTGCAAGCGGGTGAGATCGACCTCTCGATGACCCACTCGAGGGACCTTGCTGCAGCGATCTGCGTCGTCGGCGATGTGGACTGAGCCGCTCTACACGGCCGCCGAGATGCGAGCCGCCGAGGAGGCCTTCGAGGGCACCACGCTCGAGTTGATGGAGCGGGCGGGAGCTGCCGCCGCTGCGGCGGCGCTACGGCGGTTCGCCGACGCGGAGCGCTTTACCGTCTGGTGCGGGACCGGTGCGAACGGAGGGGACGGCTTCGTGGTCACCCGGATCCTCCACGAGGCCGGGCGCTCGGTCGAGGTTGTTCTTGCGGGGGCCGAGGAGAAGGTGAAGGGAGATGCAGCGGAGAACCTGGCGCGCGTCAAGGCGCTCGGGATCAGGTTCGCCGAGACAGGGAGGAGCGCCGACGTGGTCGTCGACGCGCTCTTCGGGACGGGCTTTCGCGGCGCCCCACGGGCGGACTCGGCGCGCCACATCGAAGAGATCAACTCTCTCGGGGCGCCGGTTCTCTCGCTGGACGTTCCGTCGGGCATCGACGCCTCGACCGGGGAGGTGGCCGGCCCCGCGGTGGAGGCTGAGGTCACGGTCACGTTCCACGGGCTGAAAGTAGGCCTTGCGGTCGCGCCTGGGCGATTCCGCGCCGGAGAGGTCGAGGTGGCGGACATCGGTCTCGCCGCTGGCGCAACCCGACACCAGCGGGTCACGGAGGAGATCCTGGCGGCCGTTCCCCGCCGGAAGCAGACGGACAACAAGTACACCGCCGGTTCGGTCCTCGTCGTCGGCGGCTCGACCGGCTTCACGGGGGCGCCCTCCCTCACCGCCGAGGCCACCCTGCGGGCGGGAGCCGGGATCGTCACCGTCTGCGTGCCCGCGCCCAGCAACCTGGTATTCGAGGTCCGGCTCCTGGAGGCGATGTCGCGCCCCTGTCCCGCCGACAGCGAAGGCCGGATGACCGCGGAGGCTGCGGACACGATCATCGAAGCGGCCAGGCGTGCCGGTGCGGTTGCGATCGGTCCCGGCCTGGGGCGGAGCGATGGTACTCGCGAGCTCGTCCGGATCCTCCTCGACCGGCTCGAGGTGCCCGTCGTGCTCGACGCAGACGGGCTCTGGGCGCTGGCCGGGCACCTCGACTGGGTTTTTTCGCGCGACGCGGGAACGGTGCTGACGCCCCACGCGGGCGAGCTGGGTCGCCTCCTAGGCCGGACCTCGGACTGGGTTTCCGCACACCGCCTGGACGCCGTCCAAGGTGGCGCGGACGACGTCGGCGCGACCGTGCTCCTGAAGGGCGCCGATACCCTCGTTGCCGCGCCGGGCCGGGGCGTCCTCGTCTGCGACCTCGGGAACCCGGGCTTGGCGACGGCAGGGAGCGGCGACGTCCTCACCGGCATCGTGGCCGCCTTCCTGGCCAAGGGGATGAAGCCGACGGAGGCGGCGGCGGCCGCCGCCGCCGCAGGAGGCGTCGCCGCCGGCCTGGCCGCGCAGAGCCACGGAACCACCGGCATGCTCGCCCGCGACGTCGTGGAGGCGCTTTCGCCGGCGCTCTCGTCCTCGGTTGAACCGAACCTGTCCGCCGACTAGTTTGACGCTCGTGCTCCCTCGGGCACTCGTCCTCGCAGTCGTAGTTGCGCTCGTGGCAGCCGGTGCAGCTTCGGCCGCCTTTCCCGGCCGGAACGGGAAGATCGCGTTCAGTCGCAGCACAGATGTCGCACTCCACTACGACGTCTTCACGATGCGCTCCGACGGAACGGTCAAGAGGAACATCACGTCGAGTGCAACGGACGAATTCGACCCCGCCTGGTCGGCTGACGGAAAACGGTTTGCATACGTGCGCGGGGCAGGCGGGAACTTCGACGTCTTCACGATGGAGGCCGACGGCAGCAACCGAATCCGGGTCGCCGGTGGCCAGGGCGTTCAGTGGGAGCCCGCGTGGGCCCCGGACGGCACGAAGCTCGTCTTCTCGAGCGATGCTGACGGCGATTTCGAGATCTGCGTCGTCGACCTGGCCACCGGCGTGATCACGCAGCTGACCTCGAACGCCGTCTCCGATGGCCAGCCGGTCTGGTCGAAGCAGGGCCGGATAGCGTTTGCAAGCGAATCGGACAGCGACCTCGAGCTCTACACCATGAAGCCCGACGGGAGCGATCTTCGCCAGGTCACTCACAACCTCGTTCCGGATGCGGCGCCCAACTGGGCGCCGGGCGGCGTGCGGCTCGCGTTCGTCCGCGGAGTCGGCGTGAAGAGCGAGATCTACGTCATCAGAGTGGATGGCACGCGAGCGGCGCGTCGCCTGACGCGTAACCAGAAGACGGATTCCGCCCCGGCCTGGTCGCCGAACGGGAGGAAGCTCGCTTTCCAGCGCCAGTGGGACGAAACGGATCTGAGTGGCCGAATCTGGACGATGCTGAGGGATGGGACAATCCAGCGCGTTCGGACGCCTCGCTCCTCTGACGCGAAGCAGCCCGACTGGCAGCCGCTCCCGCTTCTGTAGGAACGCGCCCGGCCTCGCCACTATCGTTCGGCGCGATGCGCCGGTCGGAGATCACCATCGACCTCGCGGCGCTGCGGCGGAACGTCCGGCGGCTCCGCGAAGCGGCCGGGGAAACTGAGCTCTGGGCCGTGGTCAAGGCAGATGCATACGGGCACGGGGCTGAGGATGTGGCCGCAGCGGCGCTCGACGCCGGTGCGGCCGCTCTTTGCGTTGCGACCGTGAGCGAGGGCGAGGCTCTACGCCGGCTAGACCCCGAGGTGCGGATCCTCGTCATGGGGCCCCTCGAAGTTGGGGAGGAGGACGCGGCCCGGCGAAGCCGTCTGGAGGTGACCGCGCATCGCCGCGACATTCCTCGTGGGCTTCCGGTGCATCTCAAGGTGGACACGGGCATGGGCCGCTGGGGCATGTCGCCCGAGGAGGCGCTGAAAGCTCGCCGAGAGGGTGTCGTCGGCCTCATGAGCCACCTTGCGACCGCGGATGAGGAAGACGAGCGCTTCGCTCGCGAGCAACTCGAGCGCTTTCGCGAGCTGGCGGAGCAGTTCGACGGAGTCGTGCGTCACGTCGCAAATAGCGCCGCGACGCTGCGCTTCCCGGAGGCGCGCTACGACGCCGTTCGCTGCGGTGTGGCGCTCTACGGCCTCTCGCCCTTCGGCGACGACCCTGCGACTCACGGCCTCGAGCCCGTGCTCTCCTGGCGGAGCCAGGTGGCTCTCACGAAGACCCTGGCGCCGGGGGAGAGCACGGGCTATGGGCGTCGATTCGTCGCCGAGCGAGCGGCTCGGATCGGGCTCGTTCCGGTGGGCTACGGAGACGGCTTTCGGCGCGGGCTGACCGGGACCGAAGTTCTCGTGGGCGGCTCGCGCCGCCGGATCGTCGGGACGATCTCGATGGACGCCCTGGCAGTCGAGCTGGGCGACGAGCCGGAAGGGACGGAGGTGACGTTGATCGGGAACGGCGTCCTTGTCGAAGAGCATGCCAGGCGGCTAGGGACGATCAACTACGAGGTCACCTGCGGCATCCGCTCGGCGCCCGAGCGGGCGAAGAGGCAGATCGTCGATGGATGAGCGGCTCCGCCAGGCGGTCGGAGGTGAGGAGGCCTACGTCGTCGGTGGCGCCGTGCGGGACGAGCTGCTCGAGCGGCCGGTCATCGACCTCGACATCGCATGCCCGGCGCCGGCGGAAGCCGCGCGCTCGTATGCGGGCCTCGCCGGAGGCGCCGTGTTCCCCCTCTCCGACCGTCACGGCGCCTGGCGGGTGGCCTTTCGGGACGGTCGGACAGTCGACTTCACGCCGCTCCCGGACGGGATCGAGGCAGATCTCGGCACGCGCGATTTCACGATCAACGCGATCGCGATCCCCCTCGCCGGAGGAGAGCCGGTCGATCCCTTCGGCGGCCGCGACGACCTCGAGGCCGGGGTTCTCCGGGCGGTTTCGCCACAGATCTTCGCGGACGACCCGATTCGCCTCCTGCGCGCCGCCAGACTCGAAGACGAGCTCGGAGCGCGCCTCGATGAGGAGACTGAGCGTCTGGCGCGCGCTCATACGGAGCTCGTAACGAGCCCTGCCGGGGAGCGCATCCTGGGCGAGCTCATCCGTCTCTCGCTTCCAGGCTTCAGGCGGCTGGACGGTTTGGGTCTCCTCGCGCCGCTCGGAGGCTCGCTGGAAAAGCTCGATCGGGCCGAGGGCGTCGAAACCCCCGGGTTTTCTCTCATCTGTGTCTTCGGCCCTGCCCTCGACGGCTATCCCGTCTCCAACCGCCTCCGGCGCCAGGCCCGCACCGTGCTCCGGGCCGAGCGTCCGCCGGACGCATCGGCTCGCTCGCTCCACCGCTTCCGACGGGCGACGGAGCCCTGGAGCCGTGAGGCACTTGCATACCTGGGTGCGAACGACCTGTTGGCCGCGCTCGAAGAGTCGCGCGCCTCGGATCCCCCGGAGCCCCTTCTTCGGGGGGACGAGCTCGGGTTGGCGCCCGGCCCCGAGATCGGCCGGCTGCTCGAGCTGATCGCCGAGGAGCGCGCCGCCGGAACGATCTCGACGCGCGAGGACGCACTCGACCTCGTCCATCGAGATCGCAGCACGTGAGCGGCGACGATCCACTCCGGCGCCGGTTTGCGGCGAGCGCCCCACTCATGGCCGAGCAGACCGCCAGCAATGCGGCCGAGCTCGGCGATCGCGTCGCGCGGTTCGCCGGCCTGGCCGGCACTGAGCGTGTCCTGGACGCCGGCACCGGAACCGGCACGCTGGCGGTCGGGATCGCACCGCATGCGCACGAGATCGTCGGGGTCGATCTTGTACCGGAGCTCCTCTCGGCGGCGCGACGGCTCGCGAGTGGCCAGGGGAACGTCTCCTTCGTCCAGGCCGACGTCCTCGCGTTGCCGTTCGAGCCGGAGACCTTCGACCTTGCGGCCAGCTCTCGGACGCTCCACCACGTCGCTCGGCCCGAGCTTCTGGTCTCGGAGCTCGCTCGCGTCACACGGCCGGCCGGTCGGGTCCTCCTGATCGACCAGCTGGCCTCGCCCGACCCCCTCGAGGGCATGGCGCACGACCGGATCGAGCGTCTCCGGGATCCCTCGCACACGCGGACGCTCTCGGATCAAGACGTCCGTGGCCTGCTCGAGGCGAACTCCCTCGTTCTCAGCCGGTTCGAGACCTTTCGGGAGGAGCGTGACCTGGACCGCTTCCTTGACCTCGGCGCCTGCCACGGCGCCCCTCGGAAGGCGGTTTTCCAGGAGGTCGAGCGCCTGGTCGAGCAGGGAGACCGGGCAGGCATCGACCTGCGCCGCACGGCGGAGGGCTACGGGCTGACGGTCACCGTGGGCTTCTACCTGGCGGCGAAGCCCACCCGCTGATGCCCTTACTGTACGACGCCGTCGGGTTCGGGATGTGGGCGTACTCGCGCTCGGCGTTCCGGGTTCGAACGCTCGGGCGGGAGCGCCTCAATCTAGAGCCGGGCACCTTGATCGTCTGTACGCATCGCCGCGAGACGGACGTGCCGCTCGTCTGCGCCTCGATCTACTTTGGGCCGGGCGGGCTTCTGGCAGACCGCTCACGGCGGATGAGCTTTGCCGCACGGGAGGACCTGTTCGCGCAGGGATTCTTCGCGGGGTTTCCATCCGGGCTCCCGCTCTGGCTCCGGCGTCTTCTCTTCCCGGTCGGAATCGACCCTTACTTGCGGGGCCTGACGCTCTTTCCAATTCGGAGTGCGACGGTGGTTCGGCTCGAGGAGGTCTTCCGCCGGCTGCCCGAGCTTGAGCTCGCGGACGCGTTGCCGCCCGAAGACCTCGAAGCCCTGCGAAATCGTGCTCGCGAAGTGGGCCTGCCGGAGCCGCGACTCGCGAGCGAGGCCCTTCGAGGCGAGTACGCCGACCTCCTGTGGAGGTCGCACACCCGGGCCCAGCTCGACGCTCCGGCTCTCGAGCCGGTCTGGTCGCGCCGGGCCTCGGACGCCGTGCGGGACTTCCGCGAGCTCGTTGACGTCGTCTCGCGGGGGGCAGTCCTCCTGATCTTCCCCGAGGGGCGCCCTTCGCCCGACGGCGAGATCGGCCCGCTTCAGCGCGGGCTCGCGTCCCTCGTCCGGCGGGCAAGGCCGAAGGCCCTGCAACCGGTCGGCCTTGCCTACGATCCGCTCGTTCCCGGCCGGACGCGCGCACTCGTCTCCTTCGGCGAGCCGCTCGGGCCGCCCGCAGAGGAGCTCGAGGAAGCCGTGCTCTCGGCTCTCCGCCTTGCGATGCCGCTCACCTGCGGCCCCGTGGTCGCCGCGTGGATCCGCTCGGGACGGCACGGATCGGCCGGTGCTGCGCTCGAGGCGGCGTTCGAGCGCGCGGTCGCCGAGGGTAGGAGCGTCGATCCGGAGCTGCTCGATGCGGAAACGCGCAGCCGGAGGCTCCGCCTCGCGCTCGGGTACGCGGACACCTTGTCCGACGACGACCCGGCACTCGCCTTCCTCGCGAGGGAGCTCGAGAGCGCCCGCTCCTAAGCAGCCTCGGCGCCGCGTCCGCGGAAGAGGCGCGGAAGGGCGGGGCGAACGAGCAGCGCGCCGAGCACCGTGACGGGAAGAACGGTGAGCGCGTGCATGGTCAGGACGTAAGCGGTCGCGGTGTTCTCCGGCACGTCGATGCCCCGCGCCGCCACTAGCGTCAGGTAGTCGAAGCTGCCGATTCCCGCCGCAGTTGCGGGCACCGCCAGCGCCAGGTTTCCGATCCCCTCGAGGAGAAAATAACCGCCCGTCTCGAGTTCGAGATGAAAGGCGTGTCCGACGATCGCATACATCGCGACGTCCGCCAGCCACATCGCCACCGAGGCGCCGAACACGGCAAGCACGCGTCGCGGGTGCGTAAAGCTCCCGAGACCCTCGACGAAGTTCGATGCCGATCGCGCTACGCGCGTGTGCCACCTAGGGGGCAGACGCTTGGTTGCTCGCCAGACCACGCGTTCGGCCCGGTTCGGGTCCCGTGCGGCGAGTGCGACGAGCACGACGCCAAGCGCCGTTCCGGCCGAGAGGGCGATCCCCGTAAGTAGCAATGCCCCTCCCTGGCCGAGGAGAATGGCCCCGAAGACGATCCAGGCTGCGAGCACGACGCCGTCGAGGAGACGCTCGGCGAACAGCGTTCCCGCGGTCACGAACGCCGGAATGCGCGCCAGCTCGCGCATCGACTCGATTCGGATCAGGTCGCCGCCCCGTGCCGGCAGGATGTTGTTGGCGCCGCGCCCCACGGACACGGAGGAGAAGAGCGCGCGCAGAGAAACGCGGTAACCGGCGCCGTCCAGAAGGATGCGCCAGCGCAAGGCCATGAAGACGACGTTCACGAGGACGAGCCCGAGCGCTCCGAGGATCGTCAGGCCGGGAAGCTCGCGGATCTGGCGCCACGCCTGCCCCAGATCCACCTCGCGGAGGAAAAGAAAGAGGAAGGCCGCGGTCGCGGCAGATCCGACCACGAGACGTATGAGCTTTCGCTTCACGACTTCAAGGTATCGCCTGCGTCGCCGGATAGGTGGGAGAATCCGGCGTCCATGGGCGGACGGGACAGTCGGGCTCGCAGCTTCTCCGGTCGGCGCGAGGCCACGATCGGACTGGGCATGTACGCCATCTACCTGCTCGTACGGGCCGCGGTCGTGAACGACAGCGGCCGGGCGCAGGCCCGCCGAAACGCAGAACGGATCGTGGCGGCCGAGCGAAGCCTTCGGATTCATGTCGAGCCAAAGCTCCAGCAGGTGCTGCTGCCGCGGACGCGCCTGATCGCAGTCCTGAACGTGACCTATGCAGTCGCGAACGTTGGGCTCAGCGTCGGGTGGCTCGCGCGGCTCTTCTTCCGACGCCGTCCCGAGTTCCATCGCCTGCGGCGCGCGGCCGTCTTGACGACTCTCGGTGCTCAACCGGTCTTTCTGCTCTTCCCAACCGCCCCTCCGCGGACGCTCGACCATTTCGTCGACACGATCGCAGAGGTGAGCGGCTTCGACCTCGACTCCGGCCTGATCGCGAAGCTCTACGACCCCATTGCCGCCATGCCATCGATCCACGTGGCTTACGCCGTGGTCACTGCGACCGGGATCGTCGAGACGAGTCGCAGCCCTCTCGCGCGGCGCCTCGCGCCCGCCTATCCGCCGCTTGTGGCGCTCACGGTGCTCGCGACCGCGAACCACTACGTCCTGGATGCAGTTGCGGGCGCGGCGCTCGGGTTCACGGGCCTGCGGCTCGCTCGCGAGCTCTAGGCGACGTTTTCGATTGCGGCCGAGTCTTCCTCCTCGAGCAGATCGAGAACGGCCTCCTCGATCGCGCCCTGTGTCGAGGGCTCCCCGAACCGGCTCTCGTCGCCCAGGCGATCGAGGGCGCCGCCGATCGTGACCCCGTCCTCGAACCGGTCGAAAACGCGAGGGTCGATGTACGAGGCCCGGCAGACCGCGGGCGTGTTGCCGAGGTAGTGCGAGACCTCCTTGATTGCTCTCGTGACCGCGCGCTTGCGGGCCGTCGGCGTGCCGGCGGCCCGGCCGGAAACGGCGAGCCCGACGGCGGCGAGCACAGTGGCGCTCCAGGTCCGGAAGTCCTTGGCGGAGAAGTCCGCCCCCGTGACCTCCTTGATATAGGAGTTGATGTCCGCGGAGCGGACGTCGACCCAGCGGCCGTTCGGCTTGTAGGCGAGGAGCTCACGTCCGCTCCGCCTGCGCTTCAGCTCGCTGATGACTTCGCAGACGTCCGGGTCGACGAGCGACTGGACCTGCTGCTTCCCGCCTTTGGCTTCATAGTCGAATGTGATCAGCCCACCTTCGCCGACAGTCACATGGCGCTTCTGCATCGTCGCAAGGCCGTAGGTCTGATTCTGCTCGGCGTAGTCCTCGCCGCCGATCCTGAAGAAGCCCCGATCGAGGAGCCGGACGGCACAGGCGAGCACGCGCTCACGCGGCATCCCGCGGAGCTTGACGTGCTTCGCCGCGACTGTGCGCACGTGCGGGAGCGCCCGGGCGAATGCGAGCATCTCGTCGAACTTCTCCTGGTCTCGCCGCTGGCGCCACTTGTCGTGGTAGCGGTATTGCCTCCGGCCGGCGACGTCCGTACCGATCGCCTGGATGTGGCCGGTCGGGTAGGGACAGATCCAGACGTCAGCCCACGCGGGAGGAATCACAAGCTCGCGGATCCGCCGGAGCACCTCCGGGTCCTCGACGCGCCCGCCGAACTCGTCGAGGTACTCAAAGCCGCGGCCACGCCGGCGCCGGGTGATACCCGGGCCGGAGCAATTGGCTCGTCGCAGTCTCGACATCGGCAGCGAAATGTTCCCCGCTATCGCGTGCCTCAACCCAGCTCATCGCTCCCGGGACCGCTTGCCCCACCGGCCGGGCCCCCGGCGGATGCCGAGCTTGGTGACGAGCCCGGGGACGAGCCCCTCCGCGGCGGCCGCGAACCGCAAGAATCCCGGCACGAAGATCTCTACGCGACCCCGATCCAGGGCCTCGAGGGTCGCGTCGGCCACCCGCTCGGGAGAGATCACGAGCCGGCGAGAGAGCCGTCCGGCGAGCAGCCGACCCTGCGGGAACCCCTCGGTCTCGACCGGGCCGGGATTCACGCTCAGCACGCGAATCCCGTGGGGGGCGAGTTCGGCGGCGACATTCCGTGAGAACGCGAGCTGCGCGTGCTTGGCGGCCGTATACGGCCCGTACGAGCCGACCGGAATCGCCCCAGCGATTGAGGCGACATTCACGACCGCGGCCGGGCGACCCCGCTCGAGGAGCGGTAGGAACGCCCTCACGCACCAGACACCCGCCAGGTAGTTCGTCTGGGTCACAGCTTCGATCCGCACGGCGTCGAGCTCCAGGAAGGTGCCTCCGGCGGGAATCCCGGCGCTGTTGACCAGGAGCCGGATTGCCTCGTGTCGCTCGCCGACCCGCCCGGCGAGCTCGTCGACCTGCGTCCGATCCGTGACGTCGCACGTCTCGAACTCGCCCTCGATCTCTGCCGCAACGGCCTCTAGCCGCTTCCGCCTCCGAGCGACGAGAATGCAGCGCCATCCCCGATCGGCCAGGCGCCGCCCGAGGGCGGCGCCGATACCGCTCGATCCACCCGTGATCACCGCGACCGGAATGCGCGAAGCGTAGACTGCGGCGCCGTGACTCAGGACTTCCAGGGGAAGCGGGGACTCGTCCTCGGCGTCGCGAACCGCCGCTCGATTGCGTGGGCAATCGCCCAGCGACTGGCGGCCGGCGGCGCGCAGCTCGCCTTCACCTTTCAGGGTGAGCGCATCGAGAAAGGCGTGCGCGAGCTCGCCGATTCAGTCGGGAGCCCGCTCGTGACGGAGTGCGACGTTCGCTCGGACGATGAGGTCGCACGCGTCCTCGGCGAGGTCGGCGACACCTTCGGCGGGGAGCTCGATCTCCTCGTCCACTCGGTGGCCTTCGCCGACGCGCGCGATCTCGAGGGACGCTTCACCGACACCCCGCGCGACCGCTTTTGGCTTGCGCTCGACGTCTCGGCCTACTCGCTCGTGGCTGCCGCCCGCGCCGCTGAGCCGCTCATGGAGGCGGCGGGAGGCGGGTCGATCCTGACCATGACGTACCTCGGCGGCGAGCGGGCCGTGCCGCACTACAACGTCATGGGCGTCGCGAAGGCTGCTCTGAACGCCTCGGTTCGCTACCTGGCCTGGGAGCTCGGCGAGAAGCAGATCCGCGTGAATGCCGTCTCGGCGGGCCCGGTACGGACCCTGTCTGCGCGGTCGATCGCAGGCTTCCCGACCATGGAGGCGATCGTCGAGGAGCGCTCTCCGCTCCGCCGGAACATCGAGGCGGACGACGTGGGCTCCGCGGCGGCCTACCTCCTCTCAGACGAGGCCAAGAACGTCAGCGGGACGACGCTCTATGTCGACGGCGGCTACCACGCCATGGGCATGTAGCCGAGCGCAAGCGCGGGCCGTTACTCCCAGCCGTCGCCGGAGTCCGCGAGGAGCGGCGAAGCCGGCATGCTCTGCTCGCGGCTCCGCAGCATCCCTTGTACCTGACCCACGTAGGTGGACAGCTCCGACTCCTTCTGGGTGAGCCTCTCGTCGAGGACACGTAGGCGGGACTCCTCGTTTGCGAGCCTGTCTTCGCGAGCCTGCGTGTCGGCTTCGAGTCGCGCGAACCGTTCATCCAACTCGGCCTCGCGTGTGTCGAGATCCGTCAGCCGGTCACGGACTGTCTCCTCGGCGTGGGAGAGACGCCGCTCCTGATTTTCCGCGTGCGACCGGGCCGACTCGGCAAATGTCTCCGCGTTCGCCGCCTCTGCCTCGCGCTCCCGCAGCGCCGACTCGCGCCGCTCCAGCAGGGCGGCCAGCGCTTCGACGTCCTCGCGCCGAGCCTTGAAGTCTTCGATCTGTTGAGCTGCGGCCTCGCGCGCTCGCACGTCTTCCTCCCGGCGAGCCACCGCTTCCTCGCGCTCGGAGAGCTCCCGCGTCCTCGCGTCGAGCTCGGAGGTGAGCCGCGATCGCTCGTCTTCGCGTTCTCTGAGTAACTCGAGCTCTCGGACGAACCGGTCGAGCTCGTAGCGGTCAGCCTCCTGCGTCGCGACTTGCTCGCGGAGGAGCGCGATCTCTTGCCCCTGCTCCCGGACCTCGCGCTGCGTGTCGGCGATCTGGTCGTCACTCCGGGCCAGCTCTGCGAGCAGCCTGTCGATCTCGTCCGGATCAGAACGGTCGGAATCGGCTCCGAGCGCACCGAGGCGTATTTCCAGCTGCTGGGCGCGCGCTTCTGCAGCTTCGACCTGCTCCGTGCGCGCATCGAGGGTCGAAAGTAGCTCGGCGAGCTGCTCGTGGCGCTGATCCGCCATGTCGTCGACGATCTCGCTCGCATTTCGGAGGAAGAAATCCTCCATCCGATCCCAGAACTTGAGCATGTCCGGCGCTCATCGGCACCTGCCGAGCCAGGCTGAACCTCAATGCAAGGGAAATACAGACAAAGGCATGTCAGTGCCACGGAAAGCTAATGCGTGTGAGCCTCAGTCCGTACGGAGGGTCCGTTTCGTAGATACCCGGAATCTCGACCAGCAACGGATGCCAGTGCTCGCCTGTGAGAGGAACCCGAATCGTGTCGGTTTTCGCGATCGCGAAGCGCCGCTCGCGGTGCCCGTCCAGCCAGAGTGTCGCCGTCGTCGGGCGGGGAGCAACGAAGTCGAGCGTCAGGACGCCCTGTCCCCACACCCAGAACGGTGCCTGGGGCTCGCTGGTCCGCCGGTCGATCCAGCCCCGGCAAAAGTAGGGCTCCTCGCGTGCCGGCTCGCCGAAAGGGTTCGACAGGTCGGCGCGGCCATTCGGGCCGAGGAGCGTGACGGCGCCGTCCCGGGCCACCGGGCGATATCCAGCCGCGAGCACTCCGCGCCACGCGAACCATCCGCCCGGAACACCGCTCCGGAAAAGCCCGCGGTGGAACAGGAGCTGCTCCACGCCGAGAGCATCGAGCCGGTTGCGGTCACCGTCGAGCCAGACGCCGCATGACACGCGCCCGAAGCGGTAATAGAAGTCGAAGGCCGCCTCCGGCGCCAGTGTCGAGTAGCCGGTTGGTTTCTCGCGCCCTGCTTGCAGCGTGTAGAGGTCGTACACCGACCCCTCCTGCCGGCCCGGGTCGAACGTCGGCACCTCAAGAATCCGGCCGGGGGGAGAGCGGCGCGCCGCGGCGTAGGCTTCGTTGGATCGGTCGGCGGGGGTTGGCGCGAACGGCATTACCGTGAGATCGGCCGCCACGAGCAGAAAGGCGGCTACGCCGACCAAAGCTCGTCGCCTCGGCACGCGCTCGAGGAGCGCTGCGAGCGCGAAGGCCGCGAGGGCCGCGAGCGCCAGGTCCGCAATGGGCATGAACCGCCCAGGGACGCGAGCGCTTTGGAGCGGCGGCACGACCGATCGAAGCGGAGCGTAGAGCGGCAGGTTCGTTCCGAAGGCGATGAGGACGGGAACCAGCAGGGCGAGCCCGAGCAGGATTCCGAGGCCGCGGCGAGCTTGCAGGAGCACAGCCAGCCCGGCGACCGCGAGGATGAGCGTGAGCCACCCCAGATAGACGAGCTCCTCGCTCGGGGCGGTGTGGAAGCGGTTCAGGAAGTCGAGCGCCTCCGCCGAGTAGGCATCCACACTCGAGAGGGATCGCCGATCCGCGAGCCTCGAGCCTTCCACGACGGTGTAGCGGAGGGCGAGTCCGGCGGCGGCCGAGGCCACGACGCCCCCCGCTATCCACATGGCGGGCAGCGGCCGGTAGCGCACGGCAGCGTAGGCCGCGACGAAGGGGAGGACCCCGAGCGCGAGGTGGAGCTGGCCTGAGAGCGGGAACGAGACGAGCGCAACGGCCGCGAGGGCTCCCCACGCATGCGCACTCCTCCGTGTCGGTGCCGCGCGTGCCCGCTCGACGGCCAGGAGGCTGAGCGGGAGGAAGATCGCGATCCAGCCGAGGAGGTGGTCAGCACTCTGGGCGAGCCGGTAGGGGGCGATTGCGAACGCGAGCCCGCCCACGAGTGCCGGCACGAAGCCGAGATCGAGCGCGCGGAGCCAGGCGTACGCCAGAAGGCCTCCGGCGACCACCGTGGCCAGGAGCAACAGGTTCCACGCGAGCACGGGTCCGAAGACGGCTTCGAGTGGCCAGAAGGGGAGACCGAAGGGCCAGCCTCCCAGCGCGGCCTGAGGCTCCACCAGTGGCTGGAAGCTGTATGGATCGCGCCACGGAGCGTGCGAGGCCGCGAGCTGGTGGCCGAGGAGCCAGAAGCGGTAGACGACCTGACCGTGATCTCCCGGTGCCGTCTCCCCGTATCCCTCCGCCCCGCCGGCGAGGTAGGCCGATCCGAACGATGCGAGGCCGGGCCAGGCGGAGACAAGTGCCGCTGCCGAATAGAGGAGCGCTACGAGGCCGAGCGGGCCGAAGCCAGGAGCTCGTCGAAATCGGGGAGCTCGCCGACCTCGTATCGCCATGCAGCGATGATCATGCCGTCTCCGTCGAGCAGGAAGGCGGATCGCTGGGCTACGCGTTCGAGGCCTCGGTAGTTGAAGGCGTTGTCGAATGCGTCGACAGCGTGCCCGTTCCAGTCTGAGAGCAAGGGCACGTTGATGTCGAGCGCCTCGCGCCAGGCGCGGTGCGACCAGGGGCTGTCCCGCGAGATCCCGAAGACCGACGTGCCCGCCGCTTCGAATTCGGCCCGCCTGTCACGCAGGAGGACGAGCTCGTCAGTTCAGGTACTCGACCAGTCGAACAGATAGAAGAGGAGCAGCACGCGCTCCCCTTCGGCCGGAAGCTCGCGGAGCCGCACGCGCTCGTTCGGAGCGAGCCACACTTCCACGTCACGTGGGTGCTCTCCGGGGGAGATCACGCGGTCACCGGTGGGCCGACCTGCTCCGTGACGTCGGCGATCTCGCTCACCACCTCGGCCAGATCGCGATTCGCATTCCAGACGCGGAGCTGACGGTCGGCGCCGTTCCCGCGCGCCAGGATCTGGCGTATCCCTTCAAGCTCGCGCTCGGATCCGAGCTCACGTGCGTGTGGCTCGATGTCGCGGAGGGTGCGGCGTACGAGCTGCGCGACCGGGACGCGGTTCCTGCGTCCGGTCGTGAGGTCCATGACGGGCGCTTCGAGACCGTAGCGCGCGGCCAGCCACTTGTTCTCGGTCACAAGGATTCGATGGTAGGACGGAAGCTCGTGGCCGGCGTCGTAGCGCTCGGAGTAGAGCTTGACGATCGCCTGGATGTAGGCGGCTAGGGCGACCGCCTCCTCGACGCGGGTGACTGCGTCCATGATCCGGACCTCGACGGTGCCGAAGCGCGGGTGGAGCCTCACGTCCCACCAGATGTGGGTGTAGTCGGCGATGCATCCCGTCTTTTCGAGCTGGCCCACCACCTCGGCGAAGTCCGCATAGTCCCGGAAGCGGGGCGGGGGCCCGGAACGGGGGAACGCGGCGAAGATCATCTGGCGGCTCGACGAGAGGCCCGTCGGCTCGCCGCGCCAGAACGGCGAGTTGCCCGAAAGAGCGAGGAGATCCGTCAAGTGAACGAGGAGTGCGCTCTGGATCTTGATCGCCTTCTCCGGGTCGTCGATCCCGACGTGAACGTGCATCCCGAAGATCAGCTCCCGCCGTGCCACGTACTGGAGCTGGTCGACGAGGTTCCGGTAGCGGTCGCGGGCGGTGATCCGCTGGCGCTCGAAGAGGCTGAAAGGATGGGTGCCGGCTGAGCCGACTCGGAGGGCTCGCGTGCGGGCGATCTCCGTCACGTGTGCCCGCAGCTTGCGGAGCTCCGCGTCGACCTCCGGGACGGTCCTGCACACGGGCGTCGCGATCTCGAGGACGGACTGCATGAGTTCGGGCGCGATCTGTGTCTCGAACTCGCTGCCTGCGGTGGCGCTCAGGATCGTGTCGACGTGCTGAACGAGATCGAACGACTCCGTGTCGAGCAGCATGTACTCCTCCTCGACACCGAGCGTGTAGGGGTCGCTCTTGCCGAAGTTGTGGTCGAGCACGCTGCCGCCCTCGGCGAAGCTCTTACCTGTGATAGTCGCGGGATAGATCTGCTTCACGGCTTGACTGTATCCCGGGTCGGGCTGGCGAATCGACGGTTCAGGTCTCGTGCGAGAGAACCGCGTCGGCTTCGATCTCCACGAGCCAGCGTGGATCCACGAGCTCTTTGACGGTCAGCGTCGTGTTGGCGGGGCGGATCTCGGAGAACGCCTCGCCGTGTGCGCGCCCGACGCCCTCGAAGTCCTCGGTGTGGACGAGGTACACGCGCGTTCGAACGACGTCGGCCAGCGAGCCGCCTGCCTCCTGGAGCGCTCGCTGGACGATCTCGAGACAACGCTTTGCCTGCGAGTACGCATCGGGAGGCGGATCGCTACCGTCAGCCATGATGGGGGCACAGCCGGCGATCCAGACCTGGCTCCCGACCTGGACCGCACGCGAGTAGCCGACAACGGGCTCGTAGGGCGATCCGGAGGAGATCAGACGCCTGTTCAACCGCGTCTAGTATCGCTGTCCGTGCCGGCCCTTGCCGCTATCGAGGAGTGGGGCGCCGACCACGCGGCGGCCGGAGTCGTCCAGGGCGGGCGAGTGGTTGAGACGCACGGTGAGCGAGAACACGTCTTCCACTGGGCTTCGATCACGAAGCTCCTGACAGCAAGCGTTGTCCTGGTGGCGGCCGAAGAAGGGATCGTCGACCTCGAAGAACCGGCCGGCCCGGAGGGCTCCACGATTCGACATCTCCTCGCGCATGCGTCGGGCTTGCCGTTCGATGGTCTCGATCCGATCGCCCGGCCGGGTGAGAGGCGGATCTACTCCAACACGGGCTTCGAGGTGCTCGGCCTGTTTGTCGCAGAGCGTGCCGAGATGGCCTTCGCGGACTATCTCCGGGAGGCGATCCTGCAACCGCTCGGGATGGACGCGACGCACCTGCGAGGGTCACCCGCATCGGAATGCCATGGACCGCTCGACGACCTGCTTCTCTTCGCACGAGAGCTCCAGGCCCCGTCGTTCGTCGCTCCGGAGACGTTCCAGGAGGCGACGCAGACGGTCTTCCCCGGGCTCGTCGGGGTGCTGCCGGGTCTCGGTCGGCAGGACCCGATGGACTGGGGCCTCGGGTTCGAGTTGAAGGACGCCAAGAGCCCGCATTGGACCGGGACTCGGAACTCGCCACGGACATTCGGCCACTTCGGCGGCTCGGGCACTTTTCTCTGGGTTGATCCGGAGCGCAGCCTTGCGACCGCATGCCTCACGGACCGGGAGTTCGACGGGTGGGCGCTCGAAGCATGGCCCGCCCTTTCGGACGCAGTGCTGTCCGAATTCTCCTAGGCCGTGAAGAGCGGGCGGACGATTTCGTCGAAGGTGTCGCGGTCGCAGCTCGCGACGACGGCGGGCGTCATGCTCTTGACGGTCGCGGTCCGCGGCACGTCCATGACCAGCCCGACCTCGCCGAAGTAATCGCCCGGCCGGAGGAGGTTCCGCTGGCCTCGCTCGGCCTGTGAGACGCTCAGGAGACCGGAGAGGACGACGAAGAAGCGATCACCCGGCTCCCCCTCGGCGACGACCTGCTCGCCCGGGGTGACGGTGTGACGTTCCATCCGCTCGCCGAGCTTTGCGAGCGTCTCGCCCGGAAGTCCCGCCAGAAGCTCGACCCGCGCAAGCTCGTGCGCCGTTGCGGACTGGTGCCTCACTCGTCGGGCTGGGAGCCGGCCGACGCGACGCTATCGGGGTCTTCGTGTCCCGGCCCGCGTTGCGCGTCCTCTTCCCGGCGTCGCTCGAGGGAGGAGTCCTCTTCCTCCTCGCTCGGGTCCGGACCCTCGGCGTTCGGCTCGATCTCGCTCATGGATTCATTCTAGGGACGGAGCCCAGCCAAGAGGCCTGATGCGAACGTTCCGCCGGGCCGGATGACGCGGCGCTGGATCAGCACAACCTGTCACGACACGTAGGGCTGCTACGCGCCGCAAGCGGCCGCGGTCTGGAGCGCCCCGACCGCTCCTGAATTTCGTATCAGCCCGCTCGCCGGGGTACCGTGCGCGCGTGGGCGAGCTCGAAGGCTGGAAGCATTGTCCGCGCTGCGGGTCGGACCTGCGGACCGAGGCTGGCTCGGTGCGCTGCGACTCGTGCGGGCTCGTGGTCTACGCGAAGCCCGCGCCAGCCATCTGCGGCCTCGTCGTCGATGACGGAGGGCGGGTCCTGCTCGGCCGGCGGGCGCACGAGCCTGCGGCGGGGCGCTGGGACATCCTCGGCGGCTTCATGAACGAGGACGAGCAACCGTTCGACACCCTCAAGCGCGAGCTGCGTGAGGAAACGGGCCTCGATGTCGAGCCCGGGGCGTTCGTCGGCGTCGTCACCGATACCTACGGGGAGGGGGGCAACGCCACGCTCAACCTGTGCTGGACGGCCAGGATCGTTTCCGGAGAAGCGGCACCCTCCGACGACGTCTCCGAGCTCCGCTGGTTCGAGCCAGACGAGCTTCCCGGCAAAGAGGAGCTCGCGTTCTCGAACACGGTGGAGCTGCTGCGCGCCTGGCGAGCGAGCTAGGCCAGGAGGAGCCGGCAAATGGGCCAGACGGCCCATTGTCGCTTCTGGCTCCGCTGCCGATGATCAGGTCATCGTGAGCGATTCGAACGTGCACCGCATCGACGATTTCCTCCATGAGGAGTGGATCGACGAGTGGGCGAGCGAGGTCGTCGTTCAGGTCGAGGACTACCTCGCGAAGCACGCGGCGTTCCACGCATTTCTTGAAGACGGCTCCAGCACCGCCGGCGCGGTCTAGGCCTCGACGAGACCTAGGTTCCGCTCGAGCATGCCCTTCGGCTGGGCGCCCACGGCCGCCGCGGCCGGCTTGCCCTCGCGGAAGAGGATGATCGTAGGAATGCTCATGACGCCGTAGCGCTGCGCGAGCGCAGGCTCCTCATCGATGTTCACCTTTGCGATCCGAAGCTCACCGGATCGCTCCTCGGCGATCTGATCCAAGACCGGAGCGACGGCATGGCACGGGCCACACCACTCCGCCCAAAAGTCCACCACGACCGCCTGCTCGCTCTCAAGCACCTCGGCTTCGAATGTCGTCTCTGTCACTTCAGTTGTCATTGTTCTCCTTCTGGATTTGGGGCCGGCCGCGAGCCACCCTCCGGCTTCAGCCTATTTTCGTGTTGCGCACCGATGCCGCACAATTGTGTCTAAAGCGTTAAACGACGAGACGGATCGGGAAAATCCCGCGCCGGACCGGCAACTAGACTGGCCTCATGGCGCCTGAGCCTGTCTTCACGCCCCTTCCCGCTGTCCCTGATCACCCCGCCCTAGAGCGGGAGCTCCTTGCCTGGTGGGACGACGCGGACATCTTCCAGAAGCTCAGGGCGCAAAATGCGGGCAGCCCCACCTGGAGCTTCATCGACGGCCCCGTCACAGCCAACGGCCCGATGGGCGTCCACCATGCGTGGGGCCGAACCCTCAAGGACGTCTTTCAGCGTTACAAGGCGCTGAACGGATTCGATCAGCGCTACCAGAACGGCTTCGACTGTCAGGGGCTCTGGGTCGAGGTCGAAGTCGAGAAGGCCCTCGGCCTGAACTCGAAGCGTGAGATCGAGGAATACGGCCTTGCCGAGTTCTCCCGTCGTTGTCGCGAGCGGGTCGCCGAGTTCTCGGCGGTGCAGACCAGTCAGTCGATCAGGCTCGGCCAATGGATGGACTGGGACAACGACTACTACACCTTCTCGGACACGAACATCAGCTACATCTGGGGTTTTCTGAAGGACGTCTACGAGCGCGGCTGGCTCTACCAGGGCCACCGTTCGATGGTCTGGTGCCCCCGCTGCGGTACGTCCCTTTCCCAGCATGAGCTGATCGACTCGTATCGCGACATCACCCACCCGTCGCTCTACGTTCGGTTTCCGCTCAAGGATCGCGAGGACGAGGCGCTCGTCGTCTGGACGACCACACCCTGGACCCTTCCGGCGAACGTCGCCGCAGCGGTGCACCCCGACGCGCGCTACGCGAGGGTCGAGACCTCGGCCGGGATCGAGATCGTCGCCGAGGAGCTCGTTGAAGCGGTCCCGCTGGCCGGCGAGGTTCGCGACACGGTGGTCGGGTCCGAGCTCGTCGGGCTCGAGTACGAGGGACCGTTTGACGACCTCGAGCCCCAGCAGGGAATCGTCCACCGGGTGATTCCGTGGGAGGAGGTCTCCCTGGAGGAGGGGACGGGAATCGTCCACATCGCGCCGGGCGCCGGAACAGAGGACTTCGAGCTCGCGCGGATTCACGACCTGTCGGTGCTTGCTCCGCTCGACGAGTCTGGGCGGTTCTACCCCGAGTACGGCTGGCTGCACGGGCGCTCCACGGACGAAACCGTCGGCCAGATCATCGGCGACCTAGGCGAGCGCGGCCGGCTGCTGGATGCGGGCGAGATCACCCACCGCTACCCCGTTTGCTGGCGCTGCTCTACGCCACTCGTCTTCCGGATCGTCGACGAATGGTTCATCTCCGCGGACGAGATCCGGCCCAAGATGATGGCCGCGAATGCTTCCGTTCGCTGGACGCCCGAGTTCTACTCGAGGCGGATGGACGACTGGCTTCGCAACATGGGCGATTGGTGCATCTCGCGAAAGCGGTACTTCGGGCTGCCGCTTCCCTTCTACCGCTGCGAGGAATGCGATGTCCTGAACGTCATCGGCTCCGAGCAGGAGCTGCGGCAGCGCGCTGTGAGCGGAGTGGAGCAGCTCGAGGAGCTGCACCGGCCCTGGGTGGACGAAGTGACGATTGCTTGCGAAGGGTGCGGCGCAGAGCTTCGGCGGCTCCCGGAGGTCGGGGACGCTTGGCTCGACGCCGGCATCGTCCCGTTCTCGACACTCGGTTGGCAGAACCCGGAGTACATCGAAGGCGGGTACGCCACGGGCGCGGCCCGCGGACTAACCGGGGCCGACCTTCCAGACCACGCGTATTGGGAGAAGTGGTTCCCGGCAGACTGGGTCTCCGAGTCCAGAGAGCAGATCCGGCTCTGGTTCTATTCGCAGCTCTTCATGTCGGTCGCGCTAGTGGGCGAGGCGCCGTACCGACAGGTTCTTGCGTACGAGCGGGTCACCGATGAGACGGGTCGTGCCATGCACAAGTCCTGGGGGAACGCCATCGAGCTGAACGAGGCGCTCGAGCGGATGGGCGCCGACGTGATGCGCTGGCTCTACTGCTCCCAGGTGCCGAGCCAGAACCTCAATTTCGGCTTTGGACTAGCCAGGGAAGTGAAGCGCGAGCTCCTGACCTTCTGGAACTCGGTCAGCTTCCTGATCCTCTACGCGAACGTCGAGGGGTGGCGTCCCGAGGCCCAGCTCATCGAGTCCGGGCCGGCCAGGGACGATTTGGCTCAGCTCGATCGGTGGCTTCTCGCCCGCGTCCAGAAGCTGGTCGCCGAGGCGAACGAGGGCTTCGAGCGCTTCTGGACGCCGGCCATCACGAAGGCGTTCACGTCCTTCATGGGTGACCTCTCCGACTGGTACGTCCGGCGTAGTCGTCCGCGTTTCTGGCGTGGCGAGGAGGCTGCCCTCGAAACCCTGTGGTATGCGGTCGTGCAGGCGCTCCGCACGATCGCTCCGCTCATGCCGTTTCTGTCCGACCACCTCTGGCGAAATCTCGTCGCGGGCCCCTGCGACGACGCCCCCGAGAGCATCTTTCTCGCCGGCTGGCCCGAGGTCGCTCGAGACTTCGAAGACGAGGAGCTTCTCGTCGAGGTCGAGGAGGTTCGGCGGATCGTCGGCCTCGGCCATTCCGCCCGTCAGCAAGCGGGCCGGAAGGTGCGCCAGCCGCTCCGCCGGATGGTCGTCGAGGGGGCGAGCGCGTCCTCGCCTCATTCCGAGGAGATCAAGGCCGAGCTCCGTGTGAAGGAGCTCGAGTTCGGACCGGTAGAAGGCACGTATCTGCGTGTGAAGCCCAACCTCCCGGTCCTCGGGCCCCGGCTCGGGAAGGAGCTCGCGACGATCCGCGCGGAGCTTCAGGAAGGGCGGTTCGAAGACCTCGGAGGAGGACGATTTCTCGTTGCGGGTCACGAGCTCGGGCCGGACGATGTCTTCGTGGAGAGGCTGGCACCGGACGGCTGGGCGTTTGCCTCGGAGGACGGCCTCGCGGTTGCGCTCGATACGCGCCTCGATCCGGAGCTCGAGCTCGAGGGACGCGTGCTCGACCTCATCCACGCGATCCAGCTGATGCGAAAAGAGGCGGGGCTCGACGTGACCGACAGGATCGTCTTGACCCTTCCAGGGAATGGGGACGATGTGCTCCAGCATGCCGACTGGATCAAGCAGGAGACCCTCGCCACCCGGATCGAGCAGGGCGAGGAACTCGGAATCTCCAAGGCCTAGGCCTCCAAGGCCGCCGCTCTTGGACTGAGCTCGGCCGGGAGCTTGAAAGCGAGGTTCTCCTCTTCGCCGGCCAGTGTCTCGACTTCGACGTCGCCGCGTTCTCGAAACCAGGTGACGACGCGGCGGACAAGTGCTTCGGGCGCAGAGGCGCCGCACGTGATTCCGACGGTCTCGACACCGGAGAGCCAGTGCTCCTCGATCGCGGCCTCGTCTTCGATCAGATACGCGGCCACGGCTCCGCCACGGGCGACCTCGACCAGGCGGTTCGAGTTCGAGCTGTCTTCCGACCCGATCACGAGCAGAAGGTCGATCCGTTCGAGAATCCGCTTGACTGCACGCTGGCGGTTCGTCGTTGCGTAGCAGATGTCCTTGTGCTCCGGAGCTTCAATGCCGGGGAAGCGAGCCCGTAGGACGCCGACGATCGCCTCTGTCTCGTCGACAGACAGCGTCGTCTGCGTGATGTACGCGAGTGGCCGGCCGCAGGCCGGTTCGAGCCGATGAGCCTGGTCGACGTTCTCGACGAGGACGATTGCCTCCGGCGCCTCCCCGATCGTTCCCTCGACCTCCTCGTGGCCGGCATGGCCGATCAGGACGACGGTATAGCCACGGGCAGCGAAGTGTCGTGCCTCCGCATGCACCTTCATGACCAGAGGGCACGTGGCGTCGATCGTTCTGAGGCCGAGCCTCCTGGCGTTCGCGCGGACCGCGGGGGAGACGCCGTGGGCGGAGAAGATGACCTCGGCTCCGGTCGGGACGTCCTCTTCGCTGTCGACGAAGATCGCGCCGCGCCCCTCGAGTTCACGAACGACATGCGTGTTGTGGACGATCCGCTTGCGAACGTAGACGGGGGCTCCCCGGAGGCGAAGCGCTTGCTCGACCGTCTCGATCGCCCGATCGACCCCGGCGCAGTACCCGCGCGGAGTTGCAAGAAGAATCCGCTTGACCACCGGTGGCCACTGTAATCAGGGGCCTGTTCAGCTCGGGTTAAGGAAGGCCCGCCACTCGGGGGGGTTGTGCGGCGGGCCTTCCAGAAATGCGCCGTGGCCCTTTATCGCCAGGACACCAGCCACGGTCGCATCGCCCAGTAACGGCACCGTATCCAGCGGGCTTCTGGCTGCCAATAGGCCTATCGGCCCATCTTCGTAAGGCATGCGACCCGGGCTTGTCGGGAGGGAAATCGTAGACGGAGGTTCGTCGTCCTACCTATCATCAGGGTGCCCAGTGACGAACGAGACGACGACGTTGCTCCTCAATACGGTGCCGCTTCTTGTTGCCGCGGCGCTCTATCTCGCTCTGTCCGCGCTCCTGTTCCGCTCTTTGCTTGGAGCTGGCCGGCGGCCGACAACGACCGGTTTCGCGCTGTGGCTGCTCTTCACGGTCGCCGGCGTGACGACTGCCATTCTCGGGGTGGCGAAGCTCGGCGACTCTGAGCCGCTCGCGTCCTCCAGTCCCTGGCCCGCATTTGCCTTGACTCTCCTGGCCCTGGTGCCCGCGATCCTCCTGCTGGCCAGGCGCGACCGCAAGCTGCTCGTCGATCCGGCGGGGCGGGTACGGGAGGCTGAAGAGGTTGCAAGCGAGCGGGAGCGCGAGGCGGGGGCGATGTCGCGCCTCTCGAGCGCACTTTCGCGCTCGCTGAGTGCAAGAGACGCATCCGAGAACCTGTTCGACGAGCTGGAGCAATCGCTCGGGATCGAAGCGGCGCTGCTCGCGGTCGTGGACGACACAGAGCGCCGTGCGACGGGGTTTGCGGCCAGGGGCGCCGATGAGGATTGGTGGAAAGGGATCGAGATCGATCTCGTCGAGGATCCCGGTGGGATCGCGGCCGTTGCGCGTGAGCGGGCCGCGTTTGCCGTGTACGACGTCGAGGCCGCGCCGCACGTGAGCCGTGCTCTCGACACGGTGCCGGCGAAGAGCGCTGCCTTCCTGCCGCTGGTGTCCGAGGGCAGGCTCACCGGCGTTCTCGTCGTGGCCGTCTTCTCGGAGCGCCGTTTCTTCTCGGCGGGCGAGCTCGAGCTCTTCCAGCGGCTCGCGAACGAGACGGCGCTGGCCCTCGGCCACAGCCGGTCCTCCGAGGCGCTCGAGGCCGCGCTCGAGCGCGAGCGCCTTGTTGCCGCGATCTCGCGCAAGGTCCGATCCGAGCTCAACCTCGACGACGTGCTGGCAGTCGCAGTGAGAGAAACCGCGCGGGCGCTCAAGGTCTCACGGTGCTTCATTAGCTTCGCCGAGCCGGGCGGAGCAATGCAGATCCACTCCGAATGGACGGCCCCCGGTCACGATCCCGTCGGCGGTGCGGCGCCGCGCCTGCCGGCGTCCAACCTCGCGGCGCGAGAACGGCGCACGGTCTCGATTGGCGACGTCGAGTCGTCGCCCGAGCTTGACGACCCCGGCCTTGGCGGCCGGGAGACACTGGCCGAGCTCGGAGCAAAGGCCGTCCTCGCAACGCCAATTCTCGTCTTCGACGACGTGATCGGCGTCTTCGCACTCCACCGCTCCGAGGTCGGCCGCTGGACCGAGGGCGAGGTCGCGCTTGCCGAATCCGTTGCCGGGGAGGCCGGGCTCGCGATCCACTCGGCCCGCCTGCTCAGAGAGGAAGGACAGCGGGTCGACCGCCAGAGCGCGCTTCTGAAAGCGGCGCAAGTGGTGACGAGCGATCTTCGCTTCACGTCGGTGGTGAAGCGCCTAGTGGAGGAGGTCGCCGAGCTGCTAGGGGCCGATGCAGCCGATTGCTGGATTCTCGAGCCCCACCGCGACTCCCTCCGCTGTCGGGCCGTCTTCGGGCTGCCGGAGGCGGCCGTTGGCCGAAGGATCGCGGCGGCCGGGACACACGCGGCGGCGATCCAGGGTGGAAAACCCGTGCTGAAGCGCAACTTCCGCGAGACCGAGGATCCTCCGCCCAGCACCTACTACGCGCAGTTCGAGGACGTCATGGTCGCTCCCATCACGTGGCTCGGCGAGGTGCGGGGCCTGCTGGGTGTCTGCTCCGCGGAGGCCGGGAGTTTCGGAGAGACGGATCTCGAGCTCCTCGATGCCTATGCCCGCTTCGCTTCGCTCGCCTTCCACAATGCGGAGAGCTTCGAGGATCGTGAGCGGCAGGCACAGATCCAGCAGGGCTTCTACCGGATCGCCGAGGCGCTGGGGTCGCCCCTCTCGCTCCACGAGACGGTCACCGCGCTGGCCCAGGCGGCTACAGAAGCTCTGGGCGGCATCGCGGCATTCGTCCTGCGGCCTGCGGGCGACAAGCTCGTCCTGATGGGCTCTTATGACGTCCACGACGAGGTCGAGGCAGCGCTTCGCGACGGCATCAAGGATGACGAAGCCCCGCTCGCTGCGGCCACCCGGGAAGGGCGGCTCGTCACCGCGAGCAGCCTCACCGAGGACGAGCGCTTCGATAGCCGGTGGAGGGAGCTTCTGGCGGCCAACAACGCTTGTGCGCTCCTCGCAGCCTCGGTGGAGGGCACGAGCGGCGAGCCGGGCTCCGTGGTCGTCCTCTTCGGAGAGGAGCGGGCTTTCACGGACGATGACCTCGCCCTGGCGCGGCACCTCAGCCGCGCGGCCCGAGGAGCCCTGGAGCGTAGCGAGCTGTTCGAGACCGAGCGTCGTGGGCGCAGGCTCTCGCAGCGACTTGCAGCGATTGGCGCCCGCGTCGTCACAGTGCTCGATCCTTCGGTCGTCCTCGAGGAGATCGTGCGCGAGGCGCCCGTCCTCCTCGATGCGGACGCGGCAACCGTCAGGCTTCTCGCCGGCGAAGAGCTCGTCATCCGGGCGGCCTTCGGTGTGGAAGGGGACACGGCGCACGATCTGGTCGGAACGCGCGCGGCCGTCGGGACCGGCCTCCTTGGCGATGCCGTCCAGTCGCGCTCCCCCGCGACCCTCGACGACGTGGGCGCGCGGCCGGATCTCGGACAGGAAGACCCCCTCCTCGCGCGTGGGATGACGGGGTGCATCGCGGTGCCGATGATCGCCCATGGGGGCGGCCTCCACGGCGTGCTCTCCGTGTACACGGAGAGGCCAAGAGCGTGGCGCGAGGAGGAGGCGCAGGCGCTCTCCGCGCTCGCCGCCGTCGCGTCCGCCGGTCTTTCGAACGCCGAGCTCTACCAGCGCGTCGCAGAGGAAAAGGAGCGTTCGAACGCGATCCTCCTCAACATCGCCGACGGAATTGTGGCCGTCGATCGCGAAGAGCGAGTCGTCCTCTGGAACGCTATGGCCGAGCGGATTACCGGCGTCCCCGCGGCTGAAGCTCTCGGCAGGCGGATCGTCGAGGTCATCCAACGCGACCTCGCTGGGGCAGGGCGCGGGCAAGGGAGGGAAGAGCCGGTCACGATCAGCAGGGGCGGCAAGGACGTCTTCCTCTCGCTGACAGAGGCCGTGATGCTCGACCCAAGCGGGGATGTCGGGGGCCGCATCTTCGCTTTCCGGGACGTCTCGGGGGAGCGCGTAGTCGACCAGATGAAGTCGGACTTTGTCGCAACCGTGTCTCATGAGCTCCGGACCCCGCTCACCTCGATCTACGGGTTTGCCGAGACGCTTCTCAGGAGTGATGTTGCATTCGGGGACGAGGAGCGCGCGACATTCCTCGGCTACATCGCCTCGGAGTCGGAGCGCCTGATCGGAATCGTCGACGACCTGCTGAGCGTCGCGCGGCTCGAGGCCGGCACCCTGCGGTTGGATCTGGCGCCTGTCGACGTGGCCGAGGTTCTGGAGTCGGTGGGCGGACGCGCCCAGGGCTACATCGACGGCTCTCACCGGCTGGAGATCGATGCTGCCGAAAGCGGTCTCTACGCAGAGGCAGACGGGGAGAAGCTCGCCCAGATCCTCCTGCACCTGGTCGACAACGCCATCAAGTACTCGCCCGAAGGAGGCACGATCTCGCTTGCTGGCCGCAGGAAGACGGATGCCATCGAGGTCAGGGTCAGCGACGAGGGCATCGGCATCCCCATCGACGACCAGAGCCGGATCTTCACGAAGTTCTATCGGGCGGGCACAGCTCCGCTGACCGGTGCCCACGGCACAGGGCTCGGCCTCTTCCTCGTGCGCGGGCTTCTGGCGGCGATGGACGGGCGCATCGCCGTCGAGTCAGTCGAGGGCGAGGGGTCGACGTTCGTCTTCGAGCTCCCTGTCTCGAAGAGCGCGCTACAGGGTAGAGAAGCCCAAGTGGAACCGGCGGGACGCTCATGACGAAGGTTCTGATCATCGACGACGAGGCGCCGATTCGCCTGCTGTGCAGGGTGAATCTCGAGGCGGAAGGCATGGAAGTGGTCGAGGCACCCGATGGTCCGACCGGGCTGGTAGTCGTCGAGAGCGAGCGGCCGGATGCCATCCTCCTCGATGTGATGATGCCGGGCCTGGACGGGTGGTCGGTGGCCGAGCGGCTGCTCGAAATGGAGGACACGCGGGAGATCCCGATCGTCTTCCTGACCGCGCGGGCGGACCTCCGCGACCGCGCACGCGGCATGGATCTCGGCGGCCTCGACTACATCACGAAGCCGTTCAATCCGGTCGATCTCGCCTCCCTCGTCGAGGAAGTGGTCTCAGCGGTCGCGCGCGGAGAGCGCGAGCAGCTTCGTGCCGACAAGATCGCAGAGCTCCGCGTCCTCTTCGAGGTTTAGCTCGTCCTTAACGAGGGCCACTCTCGGCTTCTGCCCCGGTCGGCTCGACTTCGCGGGCCGTCTGGGCAAGGACGATGCCCCCGAGCACGAGGAGCGCGCCGCCGATCTGCTGTCCTGTGAGCTCCTCTCCGAGCCAGGCGTAGGCGACCGTGGCGGCGAGAACGGGCTCGAGCATTGCGACGATGACCGTGCGGGTCGGCGAGATGTGGTGGAGCGCGTTCACGATCAGGACGAAAGGCACGACGGTGCCTAGGACGACGACATATGCGAGCAGGAGCCAAACGGGCGCCGAGAACTGGTCGAGACGGCCGAGGAGCGAGGCGCTCTCCCCGACGCTTGCGGCGGGGAAGCTCCACCACGGTTGCACGACCGCCCAGAAGATGCTCGCAAAGAGGAACCCGTAGGCAAGCAGCGAGGCCGCGTCGCGTCCGCCGCTGAGGCTCCGGTCGGCCATGACGATGTAGAGCGCATAGGCGACCGCGGCCGCGAGGCACGCGAGGACGCCCGTCGTGCTGAGAGTCACTCCGCTCCAGAGGTCGACCACGAGCGAGAGCCCAGCCAGGCTGAGCGCGATCGCGGCCCAGAGCCGGCGCCGCACCGGCTCGTGGACGAAGAAGCGTGCGTACAGCGCCACGAGGACCGGCGCGACGTACTCGATCACGAGGGCGATGCCGATGTTGAGCCGGCTCAGCGCCACGAAGTAGAAGAACTGGACAAGGGCGAGGCCGAAGATCCCGAAGACAACGAGGAAGGCGAGCTCCCGCCGATTAGTTCTCAGGGAGGCGGGACGGAGGAGGGCGACCGCGACGAGGAGAATGACGGCGGAGCCGCTCGCCCTGACCTCGGAGAGGCGAAGCGCCGAGAGACCGGCCGAGTCGAGGACGATCTTCGAGACGGTCGCGTTGACTGACCAGAGCAGGACGGCTGTCCAGACGAGGACGTACCCGACAAGTGGGCGGCGAGTTCGGGTCAGCTCGCGAGGCTAACCGAGGAACTGTCGAGTCGTGGCGCGGTCTACACTTCGCGCCAGCGGGACGTGGCGCAGCCTGGTAGCGCACCTGCTTTGGGAGCAGGGGGTCGCGAGTTCAAATCTCGCCGTCCCGATAGAAAAGGCCCTGGAAGCAGGGCCTTTTCGTTCGTCAATTACGGGCGAGATCTATCCGAGAAGGCGCGCCGCCGAAGCCGATCTCGTTCCCCTCGGCATCACGGTAGATGGCCTTGCGTACTCCGTTGGAGTAGGTCTCGCGCTCGGCGGGGCTGATGCCACGGGAGGCGATCTCCGACACGAGCGAATCGAGGTCGTCCACGAAGATCGTATGGAGAGCATGTCCGGCGCGCTCAGCGTGTTCCAAGACGAAGATCGAGCGACCCTCGGCCAGATCCCAAACGGCCTCAGTCTCGTGCGCGAGGAAGGTCGGCTCGGAGCCGAGCAAGCGCTCGTACCATGGTCTCGCCGCCGCGTAGTCGCTGACGCAGATCCCGGCGTAGAGGTCGAGTGCCACGGGCCGATCGTAGCCCTGTGCGGGGCATGCTGCTGTGGAATCTCGTGGAGAGAAGCTGGAAAGCCGCGGCGGCGAGCAGGGCGCGACTTCTACTTCACCCTGGAAGGGATTTACGGCTTTTGGGCTGCCGTCTGCTACCACAGGTGACCAGGGGCGAAGGGCAACTGCGACTTGGGAGCAGGGGTCGCGGGTTCAAATCTCTCGCCGTCCCGATCGCAGGAGGGGCCTGGAAGCGGGGCCTTTCCCGTCGTAGCGGAAGCGGCGGGGACCTCAACACCTTCTTCGGTGTCGACGGTAGGCTGTCGCGTCGGTCGCGCGCCGGCACGACATGCACGAGAAGCGGGCTCGCCGGCAAGTAGTCTCTCGCGGGTGAACGAGCCCTGTGCCGACGTCGTCGAGGAGGGCCGGCGGCTCATAACCCTCGCCGAGCAGGAGAACCTGCCGCTTCGCCTCCTGGGGGGTGTGGCCATCAGGCTCCGCAGCCCCGGGACGGGCCACCCGGCGTTCGAGCGCACGTACGCGGATCTCGACTTCGCAGCCGCCAAGGGCTCGTCCGCGAGAACCGCGTCCTTCTTCGAGTCAGCCGGCTACGTCCCGCATGTCGCCTTCAACGCTCTGCAGGGAAGCGAGCGCCTGCTCTTCTTCGACGACGCCAGCAGGCGGCAGGTGGACGTGTTCGTGGGTGCGTTTTCCATGTCGCACAAGATCCCGCTTGCGGAGCGCCTCGAGCTCGAGCCGGTGTCGGTCCCGCTCGCCGAGCTTCTCCTGACGAAGCTCCAAATCGCCGAGCTGAACGAGAAGGACGTGCGAGACGCGCTGGCGCTTCTCTACGAGCACCCGGTCGGAGAGGAGGACGGCGACACCGTCAACGCCGCCCGAGTCGCCGTGCTCTGCGCCGCGGACTGGGGACTCTGGCGCACTATCACCGGGAATCTCGAGGCAACGCTCGCCCGTCTGGACGCCTATGCCCTTTCGGCGGACGAGAAGCGCACCGTCGCGGCGCGGGCGCAGGCGCTTCTCGACCGCATCGAGGCCGAGCCGAAGTCTCGCGCCTGGCGCCTTCGCGCCCGCATCGGAGAGCGAAAGCGGTGGTACGAGCTACCGGAAGAGGTTGCCGGAGGCCCCTAGAACCTTGAAGGAGTGTTGCAAGCGCGGCTACGTCGTTGCAATACTTGCGTCGGTGCAATCCGCAGACAAGGCACTCGCGATCCTCGCCGCCTTCACCGAGGCTCGACCGGAACTCGGTGCAACCGAGCTTGCCGGGGAGCTCGGGATGCACAAGAGCACCGTCTCGCGGCTTCTTGCAACGCTCGAAAAACGGGGTCTCGTGCGCCGAGCCGGCGACCGCTTCCTTCCGGGACCGGAGCTGGCTCGGCTCGGCTCGCTCGCCGCGCGCGGCCTCGCACTCCTCCCAACGGCCCGTGATCCGCTCGCGCGCCTTGCGGACGAGACCGGCGAGACCGTGAACCTCGCGATCCGGGAGGGCGATCGCGTTTTGAACGTGTACCAGGTCGAGACCTCCCACTTCGTCGGAGTGAAGAACTGGACCGGCCGCACGACGCCGCTCGACACGACCGCGAACGGCAAGGTTCTGCTCGCCTTCGGTGACGGCGGCGCCTCCGCGGAGCTCGAACGCATTCGTGGGTGCGGATATGCGACGGCCGTTGAGGAACTCGAGCCGGGCCTGAACTCAGCGGCAGCGCCGGTCTTCGATTGCACGGGCGCTTGCGTGGCCGCAGTCTCGGTTGCAGGGCCCTCCTATCGCGTCACCGAAGGGCGGCTCGCAGATCTCGGCCTTGCGTGCGCCGCGGCCGGAAACGAGATATCTGCCGGCCTCGGACACCGGAAAGCTGCCTGATGGCCTGGGAGGTGCGCACGTTCGCTCCTGACGTGCTTGCGCCCGACGTGGGGCGCATCGAAGACCTGACGCGCGCCGAGCCCGCTCTCGCTGGCGTCGACGTCGCGGTCGTCGAGCCCGGGGAGCCGGTGCGGGTCACGCACGTCCTCGATGCGGTCGAGCCACGAATCCGCTCCGACGGTCGAATGGCATTTCCAAGCGAGGAGCGAGCGGGCGAGGGCGTAACGAATCGGATCAGCGACGTCGTCGTACTCTCCTGCCTCGATTTTCCCGGCGAGGAGCGTCCGCTGCACGAACAGGAGTCGATCGTCGACCTCTCGGGCCCGGCCGCCGACCTGACGCCTTTCGGCTCGATGCGAAACGTCGTCCTGACGTTCCGCCCCGGCGAGGGTGCGGGACACCAGGCCATCGACAGCGCAGTCCGGCGCGTGACACTCCGCGTGGCCGAGATCCTGGCCGAGCCGACCCTAAGCGCCGAACCGGTGCACACGCACACGTTCGCGCTCGGGCCGGCCGACGATGCGCTTCCGGCCGTCGCGGCACTCATACAGCTCTCCGACCTTGGCCAGCTTTACCAGCTCTACCTCTATGGAACCCCGGTTGGCGAGAGCGGCCTGCCCAAGCTCGTCGATCCAGCGGAGGTAATGGACGGAGCTGTCACTGCAGGGGAGTATCACTGGGCGGCAATGCGGAATCCGACGCTCTTCTTCCAGCTCAACTCGCTGGTACGAACCCTCTATCGCGAGCATGGCAAGCGCCTGCGCTTCGCGGGCGTCGTTCTCATGCGGGGGTACGAGCAGTCGGCGGACGACAAGCAGCGCGCTGCCGATGCGGCCGCGCGAGTCGCGGTCGAGCTCGGCGTTGACGGAGTGGTGATCACGACTGACGCCGGCGGGAACAGTCACACCGACGCGATGCTCACCTGCAGAGCCTGCGAGAACGCTGGCGTGAAGACAGCGGTGATCGTCTGCGAAGAGACCGATCTGGACGCGACTGAGCCGATCCTGACCGACTGGGTCTCCGAGGCCGACTGCATCGTCTCGACCGGGAACGTCGAGCAGTTCGCACCGGCCTGGAAGCCAGAGCGCGTGCTGGGCGGCGATCACTTTCTCGACGGCACGCCGGCCGCCGAGGCGGGCCCGATCCCGGTCCGCAACTATCTGGGCGCAGCCAACCAGATGGGCCAGCTCGACCTCGGAGCGACGTCATGGTGAGGGCCGTCCACTACCTGAATCAGTTCTTCGCGGGGCTCGGCGGCGAGGAGGCGGCGGGTACCGAGCCGACTCGTATCGACGGCCCGGTCGGCCCGGGCAAGGGACTTGCCGCTGCCCTCGAGGGAATCGAGATCGTCGCGACCATCGCCTGCGGCGACGATTACTTCAGCGAGCACGAGGAAGCTGCGCTCGGGCGACTCTTCGAACTGATCGAGCGCGACCAGCCCGACCTGCTGGTCGCCGGCCCGGCGTTCGGGTCCGGGCGCTACGGCTACGCCTGCGCTCGTGTCGCGGCCGAGGCGAGCAAACGTGGGATTCCCGGGCTTGCGGCGATGCACGAAGAGAACCCAGGTGTTGCAGCAGCAGCGGGCAAGGTGCTGATCGTCCCAACGGCAGTGAATGTGGCCGGCATGCGTGACGCGCTGCCGCGGCTTGCGTCTCTCGCTAGCGCACTTGTGAGTGGCCGTGAGCTGGGTCCTCCGGAGGAAGAGGGGTATCTCCCGCGTGGACTGCGGCGGAACAGACACCACGGAGCGACGGGAGCCGAGCGGGCTGTGGATCTCCTCCTTGCGAAGCTCGCCGGCGAGACGCGCTCCGAGGTCGGAGGGTCGTTCGACCGGGTCGAGCCTCCGGCGCGCGTGGAAGATCTCTCGCACGCCCTCATCGCGCTCGTGACCGAAGCTGGGTGCGTTCCGCAGGGAAATCCCGATCGGCTGCCGAGTGTGCGCGCCCAGGCATGGCTTCGATATTCCCTCGCGGGCGAGAAGCGGCTCGATGCTGGTGACTACGAAAGCGTGCACGGCGGCTTCGATGTCTCCCGAGCGAACGAGGATCCGAACCGGCTCGTTCCGCTGGACACCGTGAGCGGCCTGATCGATGAAGGCCGGATCGGCCGCCTGCACGAGTTCTTCTATACGACAACCGGGAACGGCACGCCTGTTGCAACCTCGACCGAGTTCGGCCGCGAGATCGCGGGAGAGCTGCGGGATGCCGGCGTCGAAGCCGTTCTCCTCTCGGGAACTTGAGGGACGGGGACGCGCTGCGGGGCAGTGCTCGCGAAGGAGATCGAGCGGGAAGGGATACCGACGGTGTTCGTGACCTCCCTGCCGACGATCTCGACCATGATCGGCGTCAACCGAACGCTTCGCGGCCCGGCGATCACGCATCCCTTCGGTCTCGACGAGGAGGAGCGTCGCCAGATCGTCGAGCGGGCACTCGAGATGCTCGAGACAGACGTCGAGCCGACGACCGTCTGGGAGGTGGCTTCTTGACGACCATGGGGCTGAATTGCGTTGTTCTTGACGCGCGTGTATCTCGGGTCCCGACCCGCCCCCCTGCTCACGCGCGAGCGTACCGCTCGAAAACGCTCGAGTGGGACGCTGAATGTGCCACTGGCGTTACGAAAGTGGAGCTGCGGATCACGTGAGCGGGGCCGCAATTCACGGGTGCTCGCTCGTGCTTGCGCACGCGCCCGACCTCGTGCAGCACGGGTCGAAGCCGGCGCGCGAGATCGCGGCGACGCGGGACGGCCTGCTGGACCGAATCAGCGGCGCCCTCCGCACATACGACGACGCCCTCGCCTACGCGCCCAACCAGGCCTTCGTCGGAAACCTCCGCCCCGAGGAGCTCTGGGACGTGGAGCGGCCTCGCTGGCGCCACCCGGTGAGGTCGAGCCGGGAAGGTCCATACGGCGTGATCGTCGACGAGGATGAGCTCTACCGCCGCATGGCCGAAGCGGACGCGTTCCAGCTCTTTCGTCTGAACGGCGAGGAGGCGGGAGACGGCGCCCTGCCGCTCGCCTTGCGCGGCCGGCTCGCCGGTTCGATGCTTCGCGCCCACGAGCTCGACGAGAGTCTCTCGGCCAGCGTGCTCCTCGAGAATCTCGCCTGCAAGACGACCGGGGCTCTCGCCCTTGAGCACCTCCTGCGCCAGATCGACTTCCCTGCCGGAGAGGTCGACTATGCGCTCGGCTGCGGTGAGGAGGCCGTCGGCGATCGCTATCAGCGGGGCGGCGGAAACCTCGGGAAGGCGATCGCGGAGCAGGCCGGATGCTCAAATGCGTCTGGCGCAGACGTCAAGGCGTTCTGCGCCGGGCCGGTCCATGCAATCGTGGTTGCCGCAGCTCTCGTCGCGGCGGGAGTCTTCAGCCACGTCGCGGTGGTGGCAGGCGGATCGCTGGCGAAGCTGGGGATGAAGTTCTCGGGCGCGTTGAAGAACGACGTCCCGGTTCTCGAGGACGTTCTAGCGGGACTCGCAATCCTGGTCGGGCCGCCGGGAGGCGGCGCGCCCGTCGTTCGACTCGACGCCGTCGGCCGCCACAGGATCGGCTCCGGCTCGGCTCAGCAAGCCGTCCTCGAGGATCTCGTCGTCGAGCCACTGAGTCGGCTCGGCCGCGGCATTCTCGATGTCGACCGCTACGCAACTGAGCTCCACGACCCGGAGATCACGGAGCCGGCCGGGGCTGGGAACGTCCCGAACCGGAACTACAAGCTGATCGGAGCGCTCGCGGTCAAACGCGGGGAGCTTCCGCGGGACGAGCTCGAGAGCTTCGAGCGCACACGCGGGCTGCCCGGATACTCTCCGACGCAGGGGCACGTCGCCTCAGCTGTCCCGTACCTCCCGCACGCGCTCACGGCGCTGCGAGCGGGTGACATCGGCTCTGCGATGCTGGTCGCGAAGGGCTCGCTGTTCCTCGGCCGCATGACCGGGCTGGCTGACGGGATGTCAATTCTGCTCGAACCCGGAAAGGAGTGACAGATGGTCGAAGCAACCCCGGAAACATTCAAGGAACTGACGCGCGAGGGAAGCGTCCTCGTTGACTTCTGGGGGCCGCGTTGCCAGCCGTGCCTGCAGATGATGCCGACCGTGGAGAAGCTCGAGGAGGACTCGGCCGGCGCCGTCAAGGTTGTGAAGGTGAACGCGAGCGAGAATCGAGATGTGTGTCGCGAGCTCCGCGTCTTCGGTCTGCCCACGTATCTTCTTCTCCGCGACGGCGAGGAGCTCGAGCGCCTGTCGGGCGAGGTGTCAAAGGAAGACATCGAGAAGGCATTTGCGACGCTTGGAAACGGAGGTGAGGCAGCATGAAGCTCGAGGGAAAGAAGGTGATCGCGCTGGGCGAGCGGGATGGTGTCCCGGGCCCAGCCATCGCCGACGCAGTCAGGTCGGCGGGCGCGGAGGTTGTCTTCGTCGAGACGGAGTGCTTCGTCTGAACGGCGGCAGGCGCCATGGACCCCGAGAACCAGGACCGCATCAAGAGCCTGGTCGACGAGCACGGGGCCGACGACCTGGTGGTGGTGCTCGGAGCCGCTGACCTCGAGTCCCTCGAAGTCACGGCCGAGACGGTCACCGTCGGGGACCCGGCCTACGTGGGTCCGCTGGCAGGAGTTCAGTTGGGACTCCCCGTTGTTCACATCCTCGAAGAGGACATCAAGGAGCAGGTTGACCCTCAGGTCTACGAGGATCAGGTAGGGCTGCTCGAGATGACGCTCGACATCGAGCAGGTGCGAGAGGCCGTGAAGGGCTTCCCGGGCCGGGACCGGACTTGACCGAGCCTGAGGCGTTCAGCCGTGCTCCTCTTCCGCCAGGAACCGAAGCACGTACACCGCGAAGATCCCGAAGAAGACGATCGCCTCGCTCCCGGCCATGATCACCCCCGCGATCTGCTGGTCGGTGAGCGGGTCGAGCCCCCAAAGGCGCGGAGCCGACTCGTAGAACCCGTAGATCGCGCTGGGAAGCAGCGCCAGCAGCAACCCGACCGGACTGTTCAGTAGAAACGCAGCGAAAAGATATGCAGCTTTGGCGCCGTTCGGAAGGGTGTGTGGCCGCGACTGGAACACCGGCCACCAGAGGCAGCAGCCGGCTAAGAAGTACGTCAGGTGTTCGAGCCGAAGAAGCGGCGGGTTCGTGAGGGCGGCCTCGTACGGCCCGGGCAGGTGCCACAGCGCGTACGTCAGCACCCAGAGGGGCAGCGCCACGAACGGCCGCGTCACCACGCGTAGGGGGGCAAGTGCGCCAAGTCGGCTGCCGAGCGAAGGACTCAGCCCGAGGACGGCGAGTGCCGGAGCCCACTCGGCAAGGACGACGTTCTGGAGGAGGTGTGCTGAAAGCAGGTAGTGGGTCGCGAGGGTGCCGAGAGGCGTCACGAGCACCGCCAGTGCCAGCACCATGGCAGCCCCGAAGGAGATCGCGCGCCAGCGGGTCGTCCCGAGGCGCATCGCGGCGAGGCCATAGGCGGCCGAGAGGAGACACACCACGGCTACCTCGTCCCAGGCCGGGTCCCAGCTCGTGGGCGAGGGCTCCACGCGGCAACCGTAGTGGAGGCGATCCACACGCGAGCCGAACCTCGAGAACCCGTGCGGTAGGATGGGCGCGCCTCAGGGCACGCGGGAGTAGCTCAGTTGGCTAGAGCGTCAGCCTTCCAAGCTGAGGGTCGCGGGTTCGAGTCCCGTCTCCCGCTTATGACGATCGCATGGCGTACAGCTTCACCTCGATAGACGAGCTCGGCGACGGTTCTCTTCGCGCGCCAGGTATCCAGGATCCCAGGAGGATTTCACGAAATAATCCGCCGCTAGCGGATATCGATAGTTGGCCGGGCTTGGCGTTAGCCTTCTCGCTCATGGCATCGGATTCGCCGCGAGAAACCGGAACGCGCCGAAACAGTGCGCTTTGGCTCGATCCGGTAGCTGTGGGAGGATAGGCACACTGCGACGAAGGAAGGACCAGATGGATGTCCTGCCCGTTCACCGACGAGTCGAGCGCACGATTCGCGAGTGCCGCGCGCTCGGCATCAAGCCTGACTCGCGGACCGTCGCCGAGATCATGATCGACGATGACGTGACGGCCGGAAAGTACGAAGACAGCTCGCCTGAGTTTGTGGCGGCGTTCCTCGAGTATGAGAACGCTGCGGCCCGTGCCCTAACCCGACTCACGGTCGTGCCTCCCGCTTCGGACCGAAAGTCGGCCTAAACTAGCCGGCGGCTACCCTACGCTCCTCGATATCGGCGAGTGCGCCGAGCCTGACGGGACGCCGGTGACGCCGCCCCTGTGCGTCGAGACGGAAACGCGTGCGGGCAAGGAGGGGGCCCCTCCTGAGCGAGGTGCACGGTCCTCGTGGGCACCAAAGCCGCGACCGCAGAACGTCATGCGCTGCGTTTAGAGCTCGGGTGGAGCAGAGCGAAATGCGCCGCCTGAGTCCGGTTCGCCACCCCGAGCTTCCGATAGATGTTGGACAGATGGAACTTGACCGTCTGTTCGGTGACCCAGAGCATCCTCGCCAGCTGTGCGTTCGAGTACCCCTTTGAGACGAGCTCGAGAATCTCCGCCTCGCGACGGGTCAGGCCCGACTGCCGGCCGGGCAGCCTGCTCGGCCGAGGCCCGGTTGCAACGAAGATGGAGCTATGGAACACCTGGCGTACTGCTGACACCACGTCGCCGGGATCGGCGGCTTTGGAGACGAAGACCGCCGCGCCGGACGACAGCGCTTCGTCGACCGACGAAGGATCATCGTACCCCGAGACGATGACCGCCTTTACATCCGGGTGACGCCTGAGTGCCTCACGGACGCAGGCGGCACCCGAGGCTCTTTCACTTAGCCGAAGATCGCTGACGAACAGATCGGCCTTCGTCTCATCGAGGAGAGCCAGAGCCTCGTTTGCGGTCGTGGTCTTGCCGACGACGGTGACCGAGGCTTCTTCGAGGATCGATTCGAGCGCGCTCAGCCAGAGCGGGTGATCGTCGAGAATGATGGCCGTGCGTCGCTCGTCTCGCGTCACGGGCCCACTTTTCCGCCGCAGCTTGGGATCCCATCCTAGCTCCTAGCCCTGGTTTCTCTTTGTAAACAAATTTGTGGCATCCGCAGCCCGTGAGTCGTGCGCGCTTGCGTGATCCGATTGAGATGCGCCCAACTTCTCGCTGAGGGACATCGGGTTGGCCGCCGACTGCGGAGGCGGCCGCCGGTGTGACGACCCTACTAGTGGACGATGTCCGCCCGGACGCCCGGGTGGAGAGAGCACCAGTCGCGGAGCGTTTGGACGATGGTGAGTCGGTCGGCAGCTTCGTCGACCTGATCGCTCAGCGGACGCACGACGCGTACCTCAACCGTGTCCGGGGCGAGCCGGTGGCTTGCCACGTCGAGCCGTTCGAGAAACGCCACCAGGTCGGGGAGGAGCTGCATTTGATCGATCTGGATCTTCATGCCGATCCTTTCGGTTGCCCGTGCCGAAGACGTTAGGCCCGTACGGGCCGAATCCTCCCGTTCGGTAGAACGTGCACATGGAGATCCGTCCCGCGGTCGAGGCAGACCTGTCTGCTGCCCATGCGGTTTTTCGGCGTTCTATCGAGGATCTCTACGAACGTCACAGATTCGAGCCTCCCAGGCCGCCGCAGGACGTCTTCGTCCGCCAGCATGCGCACTTGCTCGAGCACGATGCCGACCGTTTCTGGGTGGCGGCCGCCGAGGGGCGATTGGTCGGCTTCTCGGCCGCGCTCGTACGCGAGGACGCGTGGTTCCTGTCTGCGCTCTTCGTCTCCCCAGAGCATCAGGCGGGGGGAGTGGGGAAGGAGCTGCTGGCGCGCGTGTGGGAGGGCGACTCGGACGTGCGGCATCGGCTCACGATCGTGGACGCGATCCAGCCGGTCTCGACCGGGCTCTACTCACGCGCCGGATTGCTTCCCGTCACCCCGCTCATGAACCTCGCCGGCGAGCCTCGAGCCGGACAGAGCCACGGCCTCGAACCCGGGCCGCTCGACGAGGCAGCCCTAGCCGAGCTGGACCGAGTTGCATACGGCTTCGACCGCGCACCCGATCACTCGTTTTGGCGGTCGGAGGCGCGCGGGACGCTCTGGAAGGTCGCGGGCGAGGCGGTCGCCTACTCGTATCGGTGGCCGGGTGGACGTCTTGGACCCGTCGCAGGGCGAACGCCTGCGGCCTGCGGACAAGCGCTCGAGGCGGAACTGGAGCGCGCCGGAGGACGCTTCGTGAGCCTTATCGTGCCCGCCTCGGCCCGTCCCGCGCTTGCGGCCGCACTTGCTGCGGGCCTCCGCTACAGCGGCCCGCCGGGGCTCATCCTCTCGACGGACGGGGCCGGCCCCGACGCGGTCATCCCGTACGGGTACTCGCTCTTCTGAGTTGGCGTCCGGCCTCCCCTGGACACTACGTGGATGGCCGTGCCCGAAGAGCGGGTCGTCTCCTTTCGCCCACGGACGATCCTGGTCGTTCTCGGGGTCACGCTGCTCGTCTTCGTCGTACTGGCGCTCGTTTACTTCGCGTTCAGGGTCATCACGTGGATCCTCATTGCCGCCTTTCTCGCGGCCGCGCTCAACCCCGCCGTCGAATTCTTCGAGCGGCGCGGGGTCGGACGAGGATTGTCATCAGGGATTGTCTTCTTGGTCGCCCTCCTCTCGATTTGCGGGCTCGGTTTCCTTCTCATCCCCCCGCTCGTCGACCAGGTGCGGGAGTTCATCGATGCTCTGCCGGCAATCGTCGCCGACCTGACAGCGGGTCGAGGTCCCCTCGGTTTTCTCGAGCGCGACTATCAGGTAGTCGAGCGGCTTCGTGAGGCGATCGACAAAGCGGGGACGGGTGGTGTCACTGGCCTGACGGGCCCTGCCGTCGAGATCCTCACGCGCATCCTGACCGGAGTGGTCGGAGCCCTGACGATCGCCTTCCTGACCTTTTTCATGCTCCTCGAGGGCCCTCATACGGTGGATCACTTACTGGGGCTCCTGCCGGAGCACGTCCGCCCTCGCTGGGAGCGGGTCAGCGGCAACATCTACCGGACAATTGGCGGCTACGTGTCTGGGAACCTCCTCATCAGCCTCATCGCCGGCGTCGTAACCACAATCGTTCTCCTGGCGGTCGGTTCGAGCTACGCGATCGCCCTCGGCCTCGTGGTCGCAGTCCTGGACCTGATCCCGCTCGCCGGCGCGACGCTCGCCGCGGTGATCGTGTCCGCCGTGATCTTCGTCGAGCAGGGCGTCCTGCGGGGGATCATCGTCGTAGTCTTCTTCGTCCTCTACCAGCAGCTCGAAAACCACGTGCTGCAGCCCGTCATCTACGGGCGGACCGTGCAGCTCTCCCCGCTTGCCGTTCTTGTGGCGGTGCTGATCGGTGCAGAGCTCGCCGGAGTCCTCGGGGCGCTGATGGCGATCCCCGTGGCCGGCTCGATCCAGGCGATCGTCAGGGAGCTCCTGCTCGCGCACAGGGAACGACTGATCGAGACGCCGCCGGGTGCTGCGCTCGCGGCTCCGAACGACTCGAGCTAGTCGAACGACTCGACGCCAGAGACTCGGTCGAGCAAGCGGTCGTGGCGCGGCAGGCGGTCGAAGCCGGCCCCGCCGTTTACGTGGTCGTGCGCCCCGTCGTAGCTTTGGAGGACGTCGTTCCCGGCGCCTCCGAGGAGGATGTCCTGGCCGGCGTCACCCTGGATCACGTCAGCTCCGCCACCTCCACGAATGATGTCCGCGCCGGAGTTTCCCGCCAAGATATCAGCGCCACCGAGGCCGCAGATCACGTCTGCTCGGGCCGTCCCTCTAATCATGTCGCGCCCTGGTGTACCGACGAGCGTGCACGGCTTCGACCAAACATTGACAGGGGTATGGCCCTGGGCAACCACAGGGAGCACCGCGATCATGAGTGCGGTTGCCATGAACGTGAGCCCGGCGAGCAGAAATCGCAATGAAATGATGGCCTCCCGAAAGCGCGACTGCCGCAGCCGTCTTTCTCATCGTGGATCGACTGCGCTCCAAGGGAAATCCCCCGAACGGGGTGCGGCGCGTTTGCGGGCGTGCGCGAGGGGAAGGACGATGCCGTGTGGATCCGGCGAATCGTCCTCATCTGGCTCGCCAAGCGGGCCTGGCGGCTCGTCCAGCGAACGCGTGCCCGGCGCGCCGCGAGAGCCTAAAGAACTCCAGCGCGCTCGCGCTCGTCGCCCGAAAGATACGTCCCGCTTAATTGACGCTCCGACATCTGCTGGACGGCTGCGTCCGTCCAGCGGTCCGCGCGAGATCCAAGAATGGAGGCTGAGAAGCCCACGATTGCCGCTAGCAGCGAAAGAGCGAAGTAGACGGTGAGACCGATAACCACTGAGGTTCAGCCTAGATCTCGACTGCGGCTCCAGGGGTTACGACTTCGTAGTCATCCGGCTGCGAGCTGGATAACAGGGTGACGCGGGCGTCCCGGCGTCCGAAAGTGGCCGTCGCTGGACTGGCGGTCGTTTGCTACCAGGGCTGAGCGCCGCGAGCAGCCACCCACTTTTTCCTCATAATCAGGGGCTACGCTCGGGGCTGTGTCGCTCGGGGAGCAGTTTGGGGCGGTGCTCGCGGCTGCGAGGATGGGGGCGGAGTGGGCACTCGCGGCTCTCTACCGGGAGTTCCACCCTGGGCTGCTGCGGTACCTTCGGGCGCAAGAGCCGAATGAGGGTGAGGATCTCGTCTCGGAGACATGGCTCGACGCGGTCGCGGGTCTCGACCGTTTCCGGGGTGATGAATGGGCGTTTCGGCGTTGGCTTTTCACGATCGCCCGGCGGCGGCTGATCGATCATCGGCGGCGGGGGGAGCGTTTGCGCCGGGCGACCACCAGCCTCGATGCATTCGGCCAGCGACCCGGGCTCGACGACACCGAAGCCGCCGTCGTTGCCGCGAACGAAACCGAGGCTGCACTGGCGCGTATCGCCGCGCTTCCCTCTGGCCAGGCAGAAGTGGTCCTGCTCCGTGTCCTTGCCGGGTTCGAAGTGGCCGACGTCGCCAAGATCGTGGGGAAGAAGCCGGGAGCCGTGCGCGTGCTCCAGCATCGGGCGCTTCAGCGGCTCGCCGAGCAGCTCGCGCGCGAGGGAAAACCTGTAACGCGATGACCTTCTGGAGCGATATGGACAGTGAGATGCAGCTGCTGCCGCTCGATAGCGACACCGTCGACCGACTGCTCGCAGGGTTGGTTGCCCCTGAAGGCGCACCGGCCGGCTACGGCCGGGTCGTGCGCCTCCTTGAGGCAGCCTCGGCGGAGGCCTCGAGCGAGGAGCTCGCTCACGAGCCCGAAATGGTCGCCGCCATGGCGGCAGCGCTTCGCTCACGCGTCCATCGAAACGCCGCTTCGTCCAGGAGGTCGTTCATGCTCTTTGCGCTCTCACGTCCCCGTCTCACTGCCGCTGTCCTTGCCGCAGCGTTCGCGGCAAGCTGCGGAATGGCTTCCGCGGGTTCCCTGCCCGGCGCCGCCCAGGACGTCGCGTCCGAGATGCTGGCCAAGGTCGGCATCACCGTTCCCGGCGCGAACGACGCCGCCGGCACGCGTCCCGACGTCCGGGGCAACTCGACAAGCCACCCGAGCGACCCTGCTGATGTGGGCAAGGGCTCGGACATCTCCGAGCTCGCCACCACCACCGAGCTGACCGGTATCGACAAGGGCGCCGCTATCTCGACCGCGGCGAGCGGGGGCAAGAGCAGGGCCGGACAGCAAGGCTCGGCCTCTGGCGCAGACGTGCCGGTCGAGACGCCGAACGGCGGCGGCACCGGCACGGCCGACGCGGCCAGCGGCGGTAACAGTTCGACGGGCACCTCGACCGCAAACACCGCGAGCGGCGGCCACAGCTCAGCCGGCTCCGGCAATGCAAGCAGCGGCCAGGAGACCGCCGACACCGCGAGCGGCGGCCACAACTCAGATGGTCAGTCGCACCGGCCCTAGTCACTCATAACGAGGAGGCGAAACTAGCGACAGCCGCGCTCGCCTAGACCCCCTCCCAATCAGCCAAACGCATCAACACCTCGGCTGCTGGCAAAAGCGTCCGGCTGTTGAGGAGGCAAGAGCCTGGGCCGCTGACACGGAGCTCGTCGAGTTAGGGGGCGGCAAGGCAGCGTGAACGCCGAATCGCTCAGGATCTTCCTGCCGCGTTACTCCTTCGTGTGCCAGGGAGACGGCTGTGCGGCCGTGGGGGCACCGGCCGAGTCGCGACCTCGCTCAGTGAGCTAGCGATCTTGGCCCATCGGTGCAGGTGCTTCTCGTCGAGCCGCGGGACAGACGCGGGATAGTGAGGGACAGTTCCTAGCGGTTCCCTGCCCCTCTCTGGCGGTTTCGAGAAAACGGCTCCGACAGGCCGCGACCCGTCTAGCCCACTGCATCCGGCATGAACACGGGCACGCGCCTGGCAGGATTCGAACCTGCGACCCGCGGATTAGAAGTCCGCTGCTCTGTCCACTGAGCTACAGGCGCCCTAGCGGAACCTAGCACTCCGCCTGATGATGGATCGGTGTTCGGCGGGCGCGGTAATTGCCGATCGATCATCTAGGATTGCTACCGGCGCGGTGGTCGTAGCTCAGTTGGTAGAGCCCCGGGTTGTGGTCCCGGCTGTCGCGGGTTCGAGTCCCGTCGGCCACCCTCGCAGCTTGGCCGATTCGGTCCCCTAGGCCGGAATCGGCCTACCCGGCAACCGCCGAATCTGCAGGGCGCGGGCGACGTCGGTCACCGAAAGGAGCCCGGCGAGCCGGTCGCCGTCGAGGACGAGTGCCCTGTTGACGTCTCCATCCGAGAGCTCCGCGGCAGCGTCGATGGCATCGTCCATCTCGTTGACCACGGGCACGCGGTCGCGCGGAATCATGCAGTCCCGAACCAGCCGCGTATCCCACTCACGGCGCGGAACTTCGGCCACGCAACGGAACGGAAGGAGTCCGAGGGCGCGGCCGTCTTCGACGACGGGATAGGTCGTGTGGCGGCGTTGGGACAGGACCTCGTCCGTGAAGTCGCCCAGCGTCATGTCCGGTCTGGCGGTCACCGGGTCGCGCACCATCAGATCTCGCACGCGGAGGCCGGAGAGCGCCTGGCGCGCCAGGAGGTACCGGTCCTCGGCGCCGGCGGCCTGGAGGAGGAACCAGCCGATGAAGGCCAGCCAGGCGCCGCTGAAGGCGCCCTGAAAGATGAACATGCCAAGACCGACGGCGATGAAGAGGTAGCCGAAGGCGCGTCCGACCCAGGCCGCCACGCGCGTCGCCCACGCGAAGTCGTTCCGAGCGGCCCAGAGGGCCGATCGCAGCACTCGCCCACCGTCGAGCGGGAGCGCCGGGAGAAGGTTGAAGACGAGGAGTGTCAGGTTGATGTAGCCGAGCCAGGCGGCGGCGCCGTCCACCGCCTCCGGCGAGGGCGCGAGCCAGGCGAAGAGCACGAAGAGAACGCCGAGCGCGAGGGAGACGATCGGTCCGGCGATCGCAATCCGAAACTCAGCGCCCGCGCTCGGAAACATGCCCTTGAACCGCGCCACGCCTCCGAAGAGCCAGAGCGTGATGCCGTCGATCTCCATTCCCTCCCGGCGTGCGACAAGCGCATGCCCGTACTCGTGCATGAGCAGCGAGACGAAGAAGAGCAGTGCCGCCGCGATCGCCATGCCGACGTACGTGCCATCCGACAGGCCCGGGTTCATGCGCGGGAAGATCGACTCGGAGAGCGTCCAGACGATCAGCGCGAAGACGACGAGCCAGCTCCAATTGACGCCGACCCGGATCCCGGCGATGCGACCCAGCGTGAAACTGTCGTTCACGGGGCTAACAGGCTAACGAGTCTTGCGCGCGGCCTTCACGGCCGTGGCGGCATGCTTGACGAGGGTCGGCCCGTGCTTTCGTGCGGTCTTTGCCGCCCCCTTGAGAACCTTCCGCCGTTGCTCGGGCGGAAGACGCTTCCAGCCGTGCCTCGCAAGCACGAGGAGCTTGACGTACGCCGGCACACGATCTCCCTTCTGAAGGTGACTCGCCTGCCATAGTAGGCTGACACACGTGCGGCGCGTCTTCCTCCTCTGCGCATTCCTGGCTGCGATGCTGCTCACTGCCTGCGCCTGCGGCGGCGGAGGCGGCGACGGTGACGCCCTTTCGAAGCAGGAGTACCAAGACCGGCTGAACACGACACGCACTGAGCTCAGCACCTCCTTTGACGCGCTCGGAACGCAGCTCGAGGGTGCACTGAAGGGCACCGGCTCCCTGGAGGACGCCGCGAGTGAGGTGGAGTCGATTCAGGAGAAGCTTCGAAACCAGGCTGACGAGCTCGAAAGCCTCACCCCGCCCGACGACGCCGCCGCGGCGAACGACAAACTGGCCAGCGGCATGCAGGAGCTGGCCGACGACCTCGACGCGTTCAAGTCGGCGCTCGAGTCAGAGGACTTCGGCAAGATTCAGACCGAGGCGAACAAGATCGAGACGTTTTCCTCGGGAAAGACGCTGCAACAGGCCGGCGACGACCTCGAAGCCGCCGGCTACAAGTTCAGCGAGTAGTTCCGCCACCGAAAGCCGATCAGGTCGCCGGCCGGGGCGAGCGGGCTCGTGGGGAGGCCGGCGGCGGGCACGGGGTCGTTGTATCCGTTCGGAGCGATGTCGTTCGGGCCATGCGGATGGAAGATCGACGCCAGGTATTGGAGCTGCCCGCGTCCGGGACCGAGCTCGAACTGGCCGCCCCCGTACAGACCGATGCCACGTTCGGTGCAGAAGTCGTAGGTCTCGAACAGCGTGCTCACCGGGCCGAATCGGGACGGCTTCACATTGATCGTGCGAGGCGGGTAGGGGAGGGCCTCGATATCCGCGTGCGAGTGGATGGGTGCATCCCAGGTAAACCGGTCGCGATGGGGCTCGAGCACCCGGTCGGTCGCCTCGGTCAGCTCAGGATCCTCGATCCAGGCGTCGGGAAGGCCTTCGGCGACGCGGGCATAGAGAGCTGGGTCGGCGGGCTGGTCGACGGGGGTGCCTTTGTAGAACCCCTTCAAGTCCACGGAGTCGACCGCACCCGTCGCCGCCAGCTCGGCGATGAGCTCGTCTCCCCAGGAACTCGTTGGGTCAAGCTTGAACCTGAGTGCTGGATAGAGATCGAGCCAGGCGCGAACCGGCGCCGTCGACGCAGGCTCTCCGAGGCGCATCGAGACCACGAAGGTCACCGGGCGAGGCTCCCGCCCGACGACCTCCGCCAGCGAGCGGCCGGCCTGACGGAGCGCCAGGTCGAGCGCGGCGCTTTCGAAGGCCCACCGGCGGTAGTTGCGGTAGACCTCCGCGCCGGGAGGTTCCGGAAACAGGTCGAGCTCGCCGAGACGTCTGGAGAACGAAGCGAACGTCCAGGATCCCGCCAGGGGCTGGACGGGGCCGGTCTCCTGGAGGCGGCCCTGGTCGTCACCGTCGTACGTCACGTCCTCCCCGACTCCCTCGTGCCCTCCTCCCTGAAGGCTTATGACCGTCGTGCGTCTCGTGAAGCCGGTCGAAACGTCGTGGACGAGACCCTCGAGCGAGTAGGACTCCACCTCGAGCGGCAGGCCGGAAACCGTGTCGTAGAGCGGCATTTTCGGCGCCAGCCTACCGTTTAGGCGCGGGTGTCCCGGGTAGAGGACGAGGGACAAGCCAAACGAAGGGGGTCTACTTGCCTACTATCGAGCAGTCGATCGAGGTCAACGTCCCGGTTCGCACGGCGTACAACCAGTGGACGCAGTTCGAGGAGTTTCCCGAGTTCATGGAGGGCGTCGAGTACGTCCACCAGATCGATGACACTCACCTCCGCTGGAAGGCGGAGGTCGCGGGGAAGTCCGAGGAGTGGGAAGCCGAGATCACCGAGCAGGTTCCGGACCAGCGCATCGCCTGGAAGGCGACGCGTGGCAAGGGAATCAGCGGCGTCGTTACCTTCCACCGAGTCGACGATGAAAGGACTCGGGTCATGGTCCAGATGGACTGGGAGGCCGAGGGCATCGTCGAAAAGGCCGGGAGTGCTATCGGCCTCGACGATCGGCGCGTGAAGGGCGATCTCGAGCGCTTCAAGAAGCTGATCGAGAGCCGCGGCCTGGAGTCGGGTGCCTGGCGTGGTGAGGTCGAGCAGACCTCCGTGCGCTAACGCGTTCCGACCGGCTCGTCCAAGGGGCGGCGCTACAGCGTCGCCCCTTGTCTTAGGTGTGGCCCTCAGGCCCGGGCGAGCTGGTCGAATGCCTGCTCGAAGACTTCGTCAGGTTGCGCCCCGAGCACGATCAGGCGGCCGTCGAGGAGGAAGGCCGGGATCGCGTTGATTCCGATCGCCTGCGCCTCGGCGGTCGCGCGTGCGACGTCTTCACCGTGCAGGTCGGCGGTGATCGCAGCCTCTGCGTCGTCGAGCCGAAGCTCTGTCGCAAGCGTGCGGAGGACCTCCGGGTCGCCGATGTTCTGGCCCTCTTCCCAGTAGGCGCGCATGAGCCGGTCGTGCGTGGGGGCGTGCTTCTCGCTCGCTCGTGCCAGCTCGGTGAGGCGGAGCGCCGCGCTCGAGTTCGGCACCATCTCGGGCGGCGGGTTGTAGAGGAGGCCTTCGCGCTCGAACGCCGACTCGAGGCGTTCGTGAAAGCTCTCGCCGTAGCGCCGGTTGAGCTCGGCTCGAGGGATGCCCTCGGGCGGGTACTCAGGGTGGAGGTCGAAGGGCAGCCAGTCGATCTGAGCGCCGAACCGGCGCTCGAGCCGCTCAGCCGTGCGCTGGCCGAGGCGACAGAAGGGTCAGATGTAGTCCGACCAGATGACGATCTCGTGCTCGGCCACCAGGCCAGACTAGCCGTGCAGAGGCTCTAGCCGGCGTGGCCCGAGCGGTGCCGTCTGGCACGTTTCTCGGGCGGTGCTTCGGCAGCCGCCTTGCGACGCAGATCTTCCTTCTCGCCGAAGGCATGGTCGCACGGCCCGAGCCCCAACTTGCTCGGGATGACAACCCGAGTCGTTGGCGGGGCGTCCTTCATCTAGTCACAGTCTAGTTACTTCTTGCACGAAACGTGGCCCATTATGCGTGAATCGCGGCGGTGGGCCTCCGGAGGAGTCGAATCTCCTGTTATGCCGGCCGGCCCGAACTCAATTCCGACGCCGGGCACCGAACACGGCTAGGCACGAGGCCGGAGTCGATCCGGCCGCTGCCGTCCGCGCGGGAACGGAAAGGAAAGGCGACCTCCCGACCAACAGGAGGCCGCCTGCGCCGCCAGTATCTGCTCGTCGTCGAACCCGGGCATCCCTCGATCGAGGGATCTCAGTAGCCCACAGCCTGTGGATAGTGATATCCACAAGGAGAAATGCGATTTGGGGACCTCCTTTCCACACCAATATGTGAAAGGATGGGGATTCTTAGATCTGCGGCGAACGGCGGGAGACCCCCACCATGATGACCCTGGACGAGCGGCGCTCGGGGCTCATTCTTGATGATCACCCTTTGTGGCTCGAGGCGCTCGAGCCGCTGCTGCGTGAGGTCGGGATCGATGTCGTCGCCCGAGCCTCGACCGCCGAAGAGGCTCTTGGGCTGCTTGCGGAACACAAACCGGATCTCTTCGTCGCAGACCTCCACCTCAACGGAGGCGTCGGCGGAGCTGCATGCGTACGCGAGGCGTTGCGTCGGTTCCCTGCGCTCAACGTCATCGTCCTCTCGGGCTTCGACGATCCTGCCTCGGTCGAAGAGGCCCTCTCCGCAGGGGCTGCAGCTTTCGTATCCAAGTCGGCCCTTCCCGAGGACCTCGGGTCCGCGGTGCGGCAAGTCTTCACGCACTCCGTCTTTCTTGCGAACCAACACCAGCGGCGGGTTCATCGCCCGAGTCGCCAGTCCGACCGGCTACCAGGACTCACGCGGCGCGAAGCCGAAGTGCTCGAGCTCGTCGCTGAGGGCTACTCGAACGGGCGGGTCGCGGTCATGCTCTGGGTGACCGAGCAGACGGTCAAGTTTCACCTGTCGAACATCTACCGGAAGCTCGGCGTCGCCAACCGCACCGAAGCGACCCACTGGGCGCTCGTACACGAGTTCGGGAGGCGCACCGGAAACGAGGCGCCCGCTTCCGGGGGCTCTAGGTAGTTTGTCACGGGTCTGCGGCAATGGGTGAGGCCAGGTGGTCGGTGCCCCTGTCGGACGTGCTCGTCGACGACGAGCTCGTCGAGGCAGCGGGAAGCGCCGTGCGGTCGGGATGGTGGAGCATGGGGCCGCGAGTCGAGGAGTTCGAGCGGGCCTTCGCCGAGTTTTCCGGCGCGCGGCATGCGTTCGCCGTCTCGAGCGGAACGGCGGCCCTCCACCTCGCGCTCGTCGCTTGCGGATGCGGACCAGGCGACGAAGTCATCCTCCCCTCGCTCAACTTCGTCGCTGCCGCGAACTCAATCGCCCACACGGGTGCAACGCCGGTCTTCTGCGACATTAAGGGTGCCGGCGACCTCAACCTCGATCCGGACGACCTCGAGTCGGCGGTCACGCCGCGGACGAAAGCGCTTCTCGTGCTCCACTACGGAGGCCACCCCTGCGACATGGCGCGCATCCTGGAGATTGCACGGGCCCGGCGCCTCGCGGTCATCGAGGACGCAGCTCACGCCCCGGGGGCGACGTGGCGCGGGCGCGCGTGCGGGACGCTCGGCGACATCGGTTGCTTCAGCTTCTTTTCGAACAAGAACCTTGCGATCGGAGAGGGTGGCGCGGTCGTGACCGACGACGACGAGCTGGCCGATCGCGTCAGGCTCCTCCGCTCTCACGGCATGACGACGCTCACCTGGGATCGGCACCGGGGTCATGCTCACACGTACGACGTCGTCGAGCAGGGTTTCAACTACCGCTTGGATGAGCTGCGAGCGGCAATAGGGCTCGTCCAACTCCGGCGTCTGCCCGCTGCGAACCTCGCGCGTGCGGTTCTTGTCGCGCGCTACCGGTCGCTGGTGCACGGCCTGGAAGGAACTGTCATGCCCTTCGAGGACGAGTCCGAGAGCTCGCCTGCGAACCACATTGCAGTCGCCATCCTCCCGCCGGGAACGCCGCGCGACGCTGTTCGCGAAGCGCTCAGGACGAACGGCATCCAGACGAGCGTCCACTATCCCCCGATTCATCGCTTCGCCTGTTACAGGGAGGCGGGATCGACTCGGCCGCTGCCGTCCACGGAAGACGTCGCTGAACGACTTATCACCCTCCCGCTCTTCCCGCACATGACGGAAGATCAAGTCGACCTGGTCTCGGCTGAGTTGGTCGAGGCGCTGGGCGCA
>Ga0184608_10000002_pt1 | contig 76671 bp, 70 predicted proteins | sample PLM1_30_coex_FD_133010 | JGI IMG/M metagenome (GOLD analysis project Ga0184608, IMG submission 133010) | Groundwater sediment microbial communities from an aquifer in East River, Colorado, USA - PLM1_30_coex | ecosystem: Environmental > Terrestrial > Soil > Riparian zone | place: USA: East...
AGCCGTCGGAGGAGGTGAACCGCCGTACACTGGCCACGTGGATCTCGACCTCGTCTTCCTCGGGACTTCAGGCTCGGTGCCGACGGCACGCCGCGCGCCGGCGGCAACCCTGATCCGACGCGCCGGAGAGCGCATTCTGATCGACTGCGGCGAGGGGACGCAGCGACAGCTTCTGCGCTCTGGGATCGGGCTCGTGGAGCTGCCTGAAGTCTTTCTGACCCACTACCACGCGGACCACTATCTGGGCCTTCCCGGCATGCTGAAGACCTTCGCGCTGCGAGGTCGGGAGTTGCCCCTCACGGTCTACGGCCCACCCGGTCTCGTCGACCTCTTCGGCGCGCTCCGGCGCATCTTCGGCAAGCTCACCTACAAGCTCGATCTCGTCGAGTTGCGGCCCGGCGATACCCTCGACCGGGGCGAGTACCGGCTGGTGGTCTTCAACGTGAATCACGGGATGTCGTCGAACGGCTATGCGCTCGTGGAACGCCCCCGGCCCGGCCGCTTCGACGTCGTTGCGGCGACGCGCCTCGGCGTCCCCAAGGGTCCGCTCTACGGTGCGCTCCAGCGGGGAGAACGCGTAACCCTTCCGGACGGGAACACCGTTGCGCCCGAAGAGGTGCTGGGAGCGCCGCGGCCAGGGCGGAAGGTCGTGCTGACGGGGGACACGCGCACCGCAGTATCAGTCCTCGAGGTGGCCAGTGACGCGGACGTCCTCGTGCATGACGCTACCTTCGCCGAGGAGGAGCGAGAGCGGGCGGAGGAGACCGGTCACGCGACAGCAACCCAGGCGGCCGAGCTGGCTGCCGCCGCCGAGGCTCGGATGCTCGTCCTGACCCACCTCTCGAACCGGTATTTCGGCCCTGAGATTGCGCGGGAGGCACGAGCGATCTTCGCCGAAACGGTCGTGCCCAGGGACTTCGATATCATCGACGTCCCCTTTCCCGAGCGTGGCGCGCCGCGGTTGATCAAGGGCGGGGCGCTCGGGCGTCGCGAGGAGGCCGAGGCCGGTGTCGAGCATGGTGCAGGTGGCGCTGACGCGGGACCTGACAGAGGCGGAGGAGATCCAATCGATTCTCCAGTCAGCGGGGATCGAATCGGAGCTGGAGGCCGCAGTCGAGCACCATCCGGCCGCGCTTGACGACGCTCCGACCAAGGTACTCGTCGCGGAGACGTCGCTGGAGGAGGCACAGCACGCCATCGAGGCGATGACGGACCCCGACGAGTTGATCGGGGACGCGTAGCCGCGCCGTCGAGCCCCGACTTCGGGCCACTGGCGGCGACCTACGACCGGCTTCGGCCCGTCGACGAGAACTGGCTCGAGCTCCTCGCGGCTCTCGTCGCCGCGGCGGGGGGCGTCGCAGGGAAGCGGGCCCTCGACGTCGGGTGTGGCACCGGACGTCTCGCGGAAGCCATCGCAGAGCGTGGTGCCCGTGCCTGGGGCGTCGACCCGTCTGAAGAAATGCTCGCAGTGGCTCGCCGCACGGCGGGGAGGACCGTGGGCTTCAAGCGCGGCGAGGCCGAGCTGCTGCCATTCAAGAGCGGTTGGTTCGACCTGGCTTTCCTCCGCCTCGTCATCCATCTGGTCGACCGCGGGAAAGTGTTGCCGGAGCTTCACCGGGTCCTCGCCCCGCGCGGACGGGTCGTCATCGCAACGTTCGATCCGAGGCACTTCGGAAGCTTCTGGCTGGCCCGCTTCTTGCCGTCGGTGGAGCTGATCGATCGCGCGCGGTTTCCGGAGCCTGGGCTCCTTACTGCTGAGCTTGGGGCAGCCGGCTTCACGGAGGTGGTCGTTCAGCCGCTCGAGGAGCGTGCGAACATGACCCGCGAGCACGCGCTCGAGCGAATCCGCGGCCGCTACATCTCGACCCTCCACCTCCTGGACGAGGACGAGCTCGCCGCCGGGCTCGCCCAGGCGGAGCGGGAGCTTCCCGCGGAGGTCGAGATCGAGCTCCACTGGGTGGTCGTCTCGGCTCGCACGTGACCGTCGTCGACCTGGTCGTCCTCGTATGGGTTGCCCTGGCCGCCCTCCAGGGTGCGGCCCGCGGGCTCTCGACGCAGGTGGTATCGCTCTTCGGCCTCGCCGTGGGCGGGCTGGCAGCGTCCCGCATCGCTCCCATGTTCCTCGAGGGAGGCACAAAGTCGCCCTGGCTCCCGGTGGCGGGCCTCGCGGGAGCGGCGGTGGGCGTGATGCTCTTCCAGCTCGCGGCCACGTTGGTCATCCCTCGACTCGGCTGGTTCCTGCCGGCCCCGGTGCGGCTGATCGACGCTGTGGGCGGTGCCCTTTTTGGCGCCGTTGTTGGCCTCGCGATCGTCTGGCTCGTTGCGATTGTTGCCCTCCACCAGCCCTCGCTCGGGTTGCGCAAGCAGGTGCAGCGCTCGGAAGTCCTGCCACGCCTTGTCGAAGCCGTCCCGCCGCGTATCGTCCTCCATGCGCTGGGGCGCTTCGACCCGCTGCCTTTGATCGGGGCGCTTCCCGGCGAGGGCCTGCCGCCTCCGGATCCGAGCGTCGCGCGCTCGCCGCAGTCCCGCCTGGCCGCCCGAGCAGTCGTGAAGGTCACGGGGACTGCGTGTGGGCTGGGTCTCGAGGGGTCCGGGTGGGTCGTTGGGCGCTCACTCGTGGCCACGAACGCGCACGTCATCGCCGGCGAACGAGATACCCGCGTTCTGGTGCCGAACGGCAAGAACCTGCGCGCCCGGCCGGTGCACGTGGACGCCCTGAACGACATTGCGCTCCTTCGGGTGCCGTCGCTGGGCGTCACGCCGCTCCGGACGGCCCCTCCCGTTGAGGTGTCTCGCCCAGTCGCGCTTTTTGGCTATCCGGAGAACGGCTCGCTCGTCTCCGTACCGGGCACAGCCGGTCCACCCCGGCGAATCGTCGGGGCGGACGCTTACGGCCGGCGCCCGCGCTTGCGGGTTGTCGTGCCGCTTCGCGGACCGATCCGGCGGGGCGACAGCGGCGGTCCTGCGGTCGACCGGAGCGGGCGGGTGGTCACGATGATGTTCGCCGCGGTGCGGGGTGGGCGCGGAGGGCTGGGCGTGCCCGTCGACCTCGTTGCGAAGGCTGCGCGGGGGAGTCTCCACCCTGTCTCGTCGGGCCCCTGCACGGGCTAGATGGGCTGATCATCCAGGGGTCGTCCGACCCGAGCGTGTAGAGTCTCGCCGACCCCTTTAACTCGGTCCAGAGAGGCCGGAAAGGAGATCGTAGTGGCTGTGCCCGTCGAGGCGGGAAAGCCTCTGCTCGATGCGGAGGCCTTGAACCGGACGCTCGCTCGTCTCGCGCACGAAATCGTCGAGGGCAATCCTGACCTCGGGCGGGTCGCTCTGGTCGGCATCCACACCCGGGGCGTTCCGCTGGCGCAGCGCTTGCGACGCCTGATCGGCGAGTTCGCGGGCCAGGAGCCGGACCTGGGCACGCTCGACATCACCTTCCACCGGGACGACGTGTCCGTGCGGGGTGGGGAGGCGCCGCTCCACGCACAGCCGGTCGTAAAGGCGACCCGGCTCGACTTTCCGCTCGAGGGAAAGACCTGCGTCCTCGTCGACGACGTGCTCTATACGGGCCGCACGATCCGCTCCGCGATCGACGCGCTCTTCGAATACGGCCGCCCTGCCCGCGTCCAGCTCGCCGTCCTCGTCGACCGAGGCCACCGCGAGCTTCCGATCCGACCCGACTACGTCGGCAAGAACCTCCCGACCGCGAAGAGCGAGCACGTGCGGGTGCAGCTCGTCGAGGTCGACGAAGTCGATGCCGTACTTCTCGTTTCCATGGCGGATGGTTGATCGGACCGACCAACCATCCAGAAAGGTTGAAACATGGCTGACGTCCATCCACTGATCCGCGACGAGCTGCTGCCGCCGCAGCAACCGCCGCGCCGCCACCTGATCTCGATCGCGGATCTCGAGCGCGATGACGTCGCGCGGCTGCTCGCCCTCTCGCGGACCTTCTCCCGCTCGCTCGAGCGCGAGGTGAAGAAGCTGCCTGCCCTCCGCGGCCGCACCGTCGTGAACCTCTTCTACGAGTCCTCCACCCGCACGTCCTCGAGCTTCGAGCTGGCCGCCAAGCGGCTCTCCGCCGACGTGATGTCGATCAAGGCCACGGGCTCGGCTGTGGACAAAGGGGAGTCGTTGAAAGACACAGCGCTGACGATCGGCTGCTACGACCCGGACGTCGTCGTCATCCGTCACCCGGAGATCGGGGCGCCCAACCTCGTTGCGCTGTACACGAGCGCTCACGTCGTGAACGCAGGCGACGGCAAGCACCAGCACCCGACGCAAGCTCTCCTCGACCTCTACACAATCGAGGAGGAGCTCGGAGGGATCGAAGGGCTCCACGTCGCAATCGTTGGCGATGTCCTCCACTCGCGGGTGGCGCGCTCGAATGTCCAGGCGCTGCTGCTCATGGGCGCACGCGTGACGCTCGTCGGGCCGCCGGCCCTGATTCCCCGTGGGATCGAGGCGATGGGCTGCTCCACCTCGTACGACATCCGGGCGATCCGCGATGCCGACGTGGTCTACGTCCTCCGCATGCAGAAGGAGCGGATGCTCGCCGGCGCCAACTACGTCCCCAGCCTCCGCGAGTACACCGCACGCTGGGGCGTCACCAGAGACCGGCTTCGGTCCGGCCAGAAAGTCATGCATCCGGGTCCGATGAACCGCGGTGTCGAAATCGACGACGAGGTGGCCGACATGGCCGACGCGTTGATCGAGCGACAGGTACGAAGCGGGCTCGTCGTCCGCATGGCGGTCCTCTACGACCTGCTGACCCACGGGCCGGTCGAGGTCAAGGTCGCAGAGATCGAGGAGGTGGCCTGATGACAGCCGTGCTCTTCGGCCAGAGCGGCATGGAGAACGTCGTCGTTCGCGGCCCACGGGTGTTCGATCCCACCGAGGGAGTCGACGAGATCATCGACGTTCGCATCGACGGCGGCATCGTGGCTGCGATCGGCCTCGACCTCGACACGAACGAGCACCGGGTCGTCGAGGGCGCGGGGCTCGTGCTGGCGCCGGCTTTCGTCGATCCGCACGTCCACCTGCGAACGCCCGGCCGCGAGGACGAGGAGGACATCACCTCCGGTACGCGCGCCGCGGCCGCCGGGGGCTACTGCGCCATCCTCGCAATGCCTAACACTGATCCGGTCGTCGACTCGGCATCCGTCCTCGGCGCCCTCGTCGAGCAGGCTCGTACGGAGGCGGAGGTGCCGGTCGGGTTCCTCGCGGCCATCACGAGAGGTCAGAAAGGCGAGGAGCTGACCGAGATGGTCGAGCTTGCGGAGGCGGGCGCGGCCGGGTTCTCCGACGACGGGCGGCCCGTGGTGGCCCCGTCCCTGATGCGTCGCGCCCTCCAGTACAACGTGGCAGCTGGGCGCCCGATCGCCCTCCACTGCGAGGAGCCGACGCTCTCCCGCGGCGGGCAGATGCACGAAGGGGCGGTTTCTGCCGAACTCGGATTCGGAGGCTATCCCGCAGTTGCCGAGAGCCTCATGGTCGCCCGCGACCTGGCCCTGGCACGCTACGAGGGCGAGGCTCTACACCTCCTCCATCTCTCCGCGCGAGAGTCGGTCGAGGAGCTTCGTGCGGCGCAATCCGAAGGCGTGCGGGCGACTGCAGAGGTGACGCCGCACCATCTCTGCCTGACGGACGAGGCCGTCCGGAGCCTCGACTCGAACGTGAAGATGAATCCGCCACTTCGCGCCGAGGAAGACCGGGTGGCGCTCCTCGAGGCACTTCGCGACGGCTCGATCGCTGCGATTGCGACCGATCACGCGCCGCATGCTCGGCACGAGAAGGAGGTGCCGTTCGAAGGCGCGCCCTTCGGGGTCACCGGCCTCGAGACCGCCTTTTCCGTCCTCTACACGCGCCTGGTCACACCCGGCCTGCTGGAGCTCGGGACGCTCCTCGAGCGGATGAGCGCCGGACCGGCCCGGATCTATGGCCTCGAGTGCCCCCGGATCGCCGTCGGCGCTCCTGCAAACCTCGTCCTCCTTGACCTCGAGGCGACCTGGATGCCCAGCGAGACCGGGTTCCGCTCCAAGTCGGCCAACTCGTGGCTCCTCGGCGCCACCCTGCAGGGCACGGTTGCGATGACGATGGCTGCGGGCCGGACGGCGTACTCGGCATGAGGGACTTCGTCGTCCTCGAGGACGGCACCGTCCTGTCGGGGCGGTCCGTTGGCGCGCCGGGGATCGCCTACGGCGAGGCCGTCTTCACCACGGCCATGAGCGGGTACCAGGAGATCGTCACGGACCCGAGCTACGCGGAGCAGATCGTCTGCTTCACCGCTCCCATGGTCGGAAACTATGGCGTCGCGGACGAGCGACTCGAGTCCGCCGGTCCCTATGCACACGCTGTCCTCATGCGCCGTGCAACCGGCACCGACTGGTCTACCTGGCTCGCGGGTCGAGGAGTGGTTGCGCTCGAGGATATGGACACGCGCGCCCTCGTCGTCAGCCTCCGCGACCGTGGCGCCATGCGAGCTGCGGCTGTGGCGGGCGAGGCGTCCGTCCAGGAGGTGCTCGAACGCGTCCGCGCCGAGCCTGCCATGGCCGGGAAGGCGCTCGCCGCCGCCGTCTCGACGCCGGAGCCGTATACCGTCGGACGTGGCACGACCAGGATCGCCGTGCTGGACTACGGCTGCAAACGCTCGATCGTTCGCAGGCTCGTCTGGAACGGAGCCGGCGTGAAGGTCTTTCCCCACGACACACCGGCGGACACGATCCTCGGCGAGCGGCCCGACGCCGTCCTGCTTTCGAACGGACCCGGCGATCCGGCTCCACTGGCGGCCCAGGCGGCGGAGGTGGCACGGCTGCTAGGCCGGGTGCCGCTGCTCGGCATCTGCCTGGGGCACCAACTCCTCGCCCTCGCAGCCGGGCTCGAGACCTTCAAGCTTCCCTTCGGCCACCGCGGTGCCAATCATCCCGTCCTCGAGCTCGCGAGTGGACGCGTCCTCGTCACATCCCAAAATCACGGCTTTGCCGTGCGCGGGAGCGGCGAGGCGGTCTCGCACGTGTCCCTCTACGACGGGACCGTGGAGGGACTCTCGCTCCCGTTTCAGCAGGCGCGCTCGGTGCAATTCCATCCTGAGGCCGGACCCGGGCCGCACGATGCTCACGGCCTCATCGACGATTGGGTGCGGGAGGTACGACATGCCGAGGCGGCCTGACCTCGAGTCGATCTGCGTGCTCGGGTCGGGTCCGATCGTGATCGGGCAGGCTTGCGAATTCGACTACGCCGGAAGCCAGGCCCTGAAGGTCCTCCGGGCTGAGGGCTTCCGGACGATCGTCATCAACTCGAATCCGGCCACGATCATGACCGACCCTGGGTTCGCAGACAGGACCTACGTCGAGCCGTTGGACGCTGAGTCCGTGGCGGATGTGCTGGCACGCGAGCGTCCGGACGCCCTGCTGCCGACCCTGGGCGGCCAGACGGCGCTGAACCTCGCGTCGGAGCTCGGCGGCTCGGGCGTCCTCGACGCGCTGGGCGTCGAGCTGATCGGCGCCGGCATCGAAGCGATTCGCCGGGCCGAGGACAGGGCGCTCTTTCGCGCCACGGTCGACGCGACCGGCCTCCGCGTGCCGGAGTCGGCGATCGTGACCGGGCCGGAGGAGTTGCCGGCGGGCCTGTCGTTCCCGGTCATCCTGCGCCCCGCCTTCACCCTCGGCGGCCACGGTGGCGGCATCGCCCACGACCCCGATGAGCTCGAGCGCATGCTCGAGCGGGCGTTGGCCGAGAGCCCGGTCCGTCAGGTCCTCGTCGAGGAGTCCCTCACTGGCTGGGACGAGTTCGAGCTCGAGGTAATGCGTGACTGGCGCGACAACGTGGTGGTCGTCTGTTCGATCGAGAACCTCGATCCGATGGGCGTCCACACGGGAGACTCGGTGACGGTCGCGCCTCAGATGACCCTTCCGGACGAGGCCTACCAGGAGCTCCGGGATGCGGCCGCTTGCGTCATCCGGGCCGTCGGGGTGGAGACGGGCGGCTCGAACATCCAATTTGCCCGCTCGCGCGAGAGTGGCGAGATCCGCGTCATCGAGATGAACCCGCGTGTCTCGCGGAGCTCTGCGCTCGCCTCGAAGGCGACCGGCTACCCGATCGCGAAGGTGGCGGCGAAGCTCGCGGTCGGCTACACGCTCGACGAAATCCCGAACGACCTGACCGGGACGACTCCGGCCAGCTTCGAGCCGACGCTCGACTACGTGGTCGTGAAGTTCCCGCGCTTCGCCTTCGAGAAGTTCGCCGGCGCCGACTCCACACTCGGGACACAGATGAAGTCGGTCGGCGAGGCGATGGGCATCGGCCGCACGTTCTCCGAGGCGTTCCTGAAGGCGATGCGCTCCCGTGAGCTCGACCAGGACGCGCCGACGCCGTGGGCGTCTCTCGATGACCTTCCCGACGGTGTTCACCCCTGGTTCCGGGCAGAGCTCGGCCGCGCCCGCGCGGTACTCGCCGGGATCTCGTCAGTCGACGACCTGGTCACGGAGGACTGGATCCGGATCAAGCGAGAGGGATGGTCGGACGCGGCCGTCGCCGAGCAGTGCGGAACGAGCTCTGAAGCCGTGCAGGCTGGCCGGCGGGCAGCAGGCGTTCGCCCCGTCTACCGCAGGGTGGACTCGGTTGCCGGCGAGGTCGAGGCGCGCTCGAACTACCTCTACTCGACCTGGGGTGAGGCGGACGTCGCTCCGAGCCACGCAGGGCGAGTCGTCGTGATCATCGGCTCGGGGCCGAACCGGATCGGCCAAGGGATCGAGTTCGACTATTGCTGCGTCCACGCGGCGCAGACGTTCCGCGCGCTCGGCTTCGAGACCGTGATGGTGAATTGCAACCCGGAGACCGTCTCGACCGACTACGAGACTTCCGACCGTCTGTACTTCGAGCCGCTCGGAGTCGAGGAGGTTCTCGAGGTGTGCGCACGTGAGCGGCCGGCCGGCGTCGTGATCCAGTTCGGTGGCCAGACCCCGCTCAAGCTCGCCCGGGCGATCGAGCTGGCCGGCTTTCCGATCCTTGGGACCCCTTACGACGCGGTCGACCTTGCGGAGGACCGCGTCCGCTTTGCCAGCCTGTGCGACCGGCTCGGGATCGCGGTCCCGCCGTGGGGTATGGCCACGGGTGCTGACGAGGCGCGCGTTGTCGCGGAGAGGATCGGCTACCCGGTGCTCGTGCGCCCCTCCTACGTGCTCGGAGGCAGGAACATGCGTGTCTGCTACGGCCCCGAGGAGCTTGCAAAGGCCGCGGCACAGGGAGGTCGCCTCCTTGTGGATGCGTTCCTCGAGAACGCCATCGAGCTCGATGTGGACGCCCTCTCCGATGGCGACACCACCTACGTCGCCGCCGTCATGCAGCACGTCGAGGAGGCCGGGATCCACTCGGGTGACTCATCGTGCGTCTTGCCTGCGATCTCCCTCGACGAGGCAGCGCTCGACGAGGTCAGAGACCTAGTGCGCCGCCTCGGCCAAGGGCTCGGGGTGATCGGGCTCCTGAACGTCCAGATCGCGCTCTTGGACGGGAGGCTTTTCGTCCTCGAAGCGAACCCGCGCGCCTCGAGGACGGTGCCCTTCGCGAGTAAGGCGCTCGGTGTCAAGCTGGTCGAATCCGCCTGTCGACTGGTCGCGGGCGAGCCGCTTTCGAGCCTCGCTCTTCCGGCCGAGGGCGCCACCACGCAGACGAGCGTCAAGGCCGCTGTCTTTCCCTTTGCCCGCTTCCCCGGGGCCGACCCGGTGCTCGGTCCTGAGATGCGCTCGACCGGGGAGGTCATGGCAAGCGCCGCTGACTTCCCGACCGCGTTCGCGAAGGCGGAGCGCGCCGCCGGACGCCCGCTTCCGTCGGAAGGCATGGTGTTCCTCTCCGTTCGCGACGCGGACAAGGAGGCCGCCTGCGAACTCGCCCACCGCCTGGTGCGGCTCGGGTTTTCGCTCTGCGCGACGGCGGGAACGGCGCACGCGCTCGCGGCCGCGGGCGTGCCGGTGATAAGCGTTCGGAAAGTGGGGGAGGAGGGCGGAGGCTCGACCGTCGTCGACCTGATCCGGAGGGGACGCTGCGACCTCGTCCTGAACACACCGGCGGGGAGCGGAGCGCGCTCCGACGGCTACCTGATCCGCGAGGCGGCACTCGTCGCCCGCGTGCCCTGCGTGACCACGCTTGCGGGTGCAGCCGCTGCCGTCGATGCGATTGGAGAGGGGCGGCACGAGCATGCGCTCTCGCTCCAGGAGCGGGTTGAGAAGAGAACGGCTTAGCGTCACCGGCGCCGGGCCTGTGGGGCCGTACCGGCTGGTCCGGGTCCGTCGCGGCGACCTCGATCCGGGTGAGCCGGGGCAGTTCTTCATGTTGACCCCCAGGGGCCACGCGCTACCCAGGCCGATGAGCCTCTGCCTCGCTCCGCCTGGTGAGCTGGCGTTCTTGATCGACCCCGTGGGCAAGGGCACTCGGGCGCTCGCGGCGCTCGAAGAGGGCGACGAGGTCGATGTGCTCGGCCCCCTCGGAAACGGGTATCGACTCGATGTCGACCGCCCCCTTCTTGTCGGCGGTGGCATCGGCATCGCGCCCCTCCCGTATCTCGCCGAGCGGCTCGGGGGCGCGCCGGTCGTCCTGGGCTTCAGGAGCGAGCGCCACGCGAAGGCCGCCGCCCTTCTCCCGGGGGCGAAGGTGGTCGTCGACCCCGTTCTGGTCACCGAGGCGGTCGAGCCGGCCCGGGACATCCTCGCGTGTGGGCCCGAGCCGATGCTCCGGGCCGTCGCGCGCATGGCCCCTGAGGCGCAGCTCGCCTGGGAGGCCCCGATGGCCTGCGGGTTCGGCGCCTGCTACGGCTGCGTCGTCGAGTTGGGTGGGCATCTCCGCCGGCTGTGCTTGGAAGGACCGGTCTTGACGGGGCAGGATGTTCTGGCGGCGCCGGATGCGACCGAAGAGGCTGCCGCAGCATGATCCTGAACGGCTCCGGATGCCTGGACGCGGTGGCTGCACCCGATGTGGCGCAGGCGCTCGACATCTTCGTCACGAAGACGGTCACGCCGCTCGCTCGGGAGGGAAACGCCCCGGTTCGGATCGCGGAGAGCGAGGTCGGGATGCTGAACTCGATCGGTCTGGCGAACCCCGGCATCGACCGGTTCCTGACCGAGTCGCTGCCCGAGTTGGCGCGCCTTGGCATCCCGATTTGGGTCTCGGTCGGGGGCTTTTCCGCGCCGGACTACGGCGCCCTTTGCGAGCGTCTCGACAAGCGTGACGAGGTGGCGGCGATCGAGCTGAACCTCTCGTGTCCCAATGTCGAGGCGCCGGACGGGGGTGTGACCGAGCTCGTTGCCGTCGCTCGCTCTGCGACCGCGAAGCCCCTCTACGCAAAGCTTTCGCCGGCTCTGCCCGACATCGCGGCCGTCGCGCTGGCGGTGGAACGTGCGGGAGCGGATGGGCTCACGCTCGTGAACACGATCCGAGGCCTTTCCCTCGACGAAAAGACACTTGCGCCGACGCTTGGGTCCTCGACCGGAGGGCTCTCCGGTCCTGCGCTTCGCCCGGTCGCGCTCGCCGCGGTTTACGCGTGTTACATGGTCTCGCAGCTCCCAATCGTCGGGGTCGGAGGCGTCGAGTCCGGGCGCCATGCACTGGAGCTGATCGCAGTCGGAGCCTCGGCCGTCGGCCTCGGCACGATCCTCTTCCGGGAGCCCGGAGCACCTGTCCGGGTCCGGGCCGAGCTGGCCTCCGAGCTTGCGTCCAGAGGCCTCTCCGATGTCGCCGAGGCGCGCGGCATCGCGCATGCCCAGGACCGCGCGCTGTTGCCAGTATAGACAAAAAGACCTGCAAAACGTCAAAAATGGTTCGACTTGAACACGGGCGAGGCGGTGCTAGAATGCCGCGCCATGCAGGCTTCCAGGACGCAGGTGCAGGCCCCTCTCAGATCGCTCGACCAGCGCATGGAGGCACTGCGCAGGGCAAATGAGATCCGCGTTCGCCGCGCACAGTTGAAGAAGGACCTGAAGGCCGGGGCCGTCAGGATCGAGAGCGTCCTCAGGAATCCACCGGAGTACGTCGAGACCGCGAAGGTGATCGACATCCTCATGGCGGTCCCGAAGTTCGGCCGCGTCAAAGCCGCCCGGTTCCTCAACCAGTGCCGGATCAGCCAGTCGAAGACCGTGGGCGGGCTCTCCGAGCGCCAGCGGGCCGAGCTGGTCGGGCTCCTGCACCGCTGACCGGCGCCCCCAAGGTCTTCGTAGTGACCGGTCCGTCTGGGGCCGGAAAGGGCACGCTCATATCGAGGCTTCTGGGACGCATTCCGGAGCTCGAGCTGGCTGTCTCGGCGACGACCAGAGAGCGGCGGCCCGAAGAAGTTGACGGACGCGACTACTGGTTCGTCTCAGACGAAGAGTTCGACCGCCGTCTCGCGGCCGGCGAACTGCTCGAATACGTCCGGTTCCCGTGGGGCCAGCGGTCGGGCACCTTGCGGTCTGAGATCGCTCGCATCACCGAATCGGGCCGGATCCCAGTGTTGGAGCTCGAGCTCGAAGGCGCGCTGACCGTCCGAAACGAGGTTCCGGGGAGCGTGACGATCTTCGTCGACGCTCCGCTTCCGGAGCTCGAGCGCCGTTTGCTGGAGCGGGCGACGGAGAGTGCCGGCGAGATCAACGAGCGGCTGGAGATGGCGCGGGAGCAGAAACGGCGGGCGGGCGACTTCCACTACGTCGTGGCCAACGACGACCTCGATCGAGCTGTTGCTGAGCTCGAGGATGTTGTCCGCGGTGAAATCAACGCTGCCGCTAGACTGTCGCGTACATGATCTATCCACGCATCGACGACCTCCTGAACGAGGTCGACTCCCGGTACGCGCTCGTGATCATCGCTGCGAAGCGTGCCCGGCAGATCAATAATTACCACCACCAGCTCGGCGAGGGCACCTTCGACGACTTTCCACCGCCGCTCGTCGAGTCACGCTCGAAGAACTACTTGACGATGGCCCTCGAAGAGATCGCCGAGGGCAATATCAAGTACGAGTACACGCGCTAGCGCTCGTACCGAGGTCGTCGGTAGGTCGGAGGACGGCGAGAGGCTTGAGGGTACTGCTCGGAGTCACAGGGAGCATCGCCGCCTACAAGGCCTGTGAGCTCGTTCGCCTGCTCGTGCAGGACGGGCACGAGGTCCTGCCGGTCTTGACGCCCGAAGCAGAAGGCTTCGTCACCTCCCAGACCTTCGCGGGGCTGGCGCGCCGCGAGCCAATCCGAGAGCTCTACCCGCACCTCGCCCAGGTCGACCTGCTCGTAGTGGCGCCGCTTTCGGCGAACACGCTCGCGAAGTTGGCCCACGGCCTCGCCGACAACGTCTTGACCGAGGCCGCCCTGGCCTTCCGGGGCCCTTTCCTCGTCGCGCCGGCGATGAACGTACGCATGTGGGAACACCCGGCGACGCAGGCCAACGTGGCAGCGCTTCGGGAACGCGGCGTCGAGCTCGTGGGGCCTGAGTCGGGCGAGCTGGCCGAGGGAGAGTCGGGTGCCGGCCGGATGGCCGAGCCGGCCGCCATCCTGGAGCGGATCCGCGAGCTCTCGGGTAAGCCCGCCCCGAGCAGCGCAGTCGAGCTTGCCGGCAAGCGGGTCCTCGTCACCGCCGGCGGAACCCGCGAGCCGCTCGACTCAGTCCGTTTCCTCGGCAATCGCTCTTCCGGCCGGATGGGGATTGCGCTCGCCGAAGAGGCGAGGCGCCGGGGCGCCGATGTGACTCTCGTCCTCTCGAACGGATTAGGCGTGCCCCCGGTGGGCATCGAGCTGGTGGAGGCGCCGACTGCCGCGGACCTCGCGCGGGAAACCCTGGCGCGAGCCGATGCGGACGTCGTCCTGATGGCAGCAGCCGTCGCCGATTACACGCCGCGTGAACCGATTGGTGGCAAGCATCCGAAGAGCAAGGAGCCGTGGACAATCACGCTCGACCCGACGGACGACATTCTCGCGGCGCTCGTGCGACGTCGCACCAACGGCCAGGTGCTCGTCGGCTTCGCGGCGGACGAAGGCGAGAGCGGCCTCGCAAGGGCGCGCGAGAAGCTCGCAGTCAAAGGAGGGAACTTTTTCGTCTTTAACGACGTATCCCGGTCGGACATCGGCTTCGACGCCGAGGACAACGAAGTCGTCCTCGTGTCGGACCGAGGCGAGCGGAAGGTAGGCAAGCGTTCCAAAGCGGAGGTCGCTGCGGCTATCCTCGACGAAGTCGCGACGCTCCTGAGAGGAGACTGATGGAAGAGCAGGTGGCGGGGGTGAGGGAACCGGTTCAGGCGACCCGCTCGGCCGACCTGGCCAGGCGCATCACCGAGAACCTGCGTCGCGTTATGCACGCGCCCGACGAGACGCTCGACCTCGCGGTGCTGTGTCTCTTCAGCGAAGGGCACCTGATCATCGAAGACCTTCCCGGGGTCGGGAAGACGACCCTGGCCAAGGCACTCGCACGCTCCGTGGACCTCTCGTTCTCGAGGATGCAGTTCACTCCGGACCTGCTGCCTTCGGACGTGACGGGCGTGAACGTCTTCGACCAGCGGTCGAACGAGTTCGAGTTCCGTCCCGGCCCGGTATTCGCGAACGTTCTGCTCGTGGACGAGATCAACCGCACGTCCCCCAAGACGCAGGCTGCGCTCCTCGAGTGCATGCAGGAGGGCCAGGTGACCGTCGACGGTCACTCGTACGGGCTCGCGCCGCCCTTCATGGTCATGGCGACGCAGAACCCGATCGAGTACGAGGGCACGTATCCGCTACCGGAGGCGCAACTCGATCGCTTCACGATGCGGATCGCGATCGGGTACCCGCCGCTCGCGGCCGAAGCGCGGATGCTGAGCGAGCAGACCACCGAGGATCCGCTCGAGTCGTTGACCCCCGTGGCGAGCGCCGAGGATGTAATCGGGGCGATCCAGGACTCGCGGCGCGTGTTCGTCGAGGAGAGCGTCAACCGCTACGTGGTGACGCTCCTGCGCCAGACCCGAGGAGACAGCCGGCTCCACCTGGGCGCGAGCCCCCGGGCGGGCATCAACCTGCTCCGGGTAGCCAAGGCGCGCGCCCTCTCCGCCGGGCGCGACTACGTCGTCCCGGAAGACGTGAAGGGAATCGCGCCGTCCGTCCTCGCCCACCGGCTCATCCTTGCTCCAGAGGCTCGCTCCGCCGGCCTGGACGGCGTCGACCTCGTCCGCGACCTTGTCGAGCGGACTCCCGTCCCGGTCTAACCCGCGATGCTGACCGACCGCGGCCGCTGGATCCTCGCATTCGGCGGCCTGACCTACCTCGTCGCATGGGGCTTCGGCTCGGAGCCGCTCTATCCGGTCGCCGTCGGTCTCGTGCTCGCCGTCGGCGGTGCCGCACTCTGGGTGCGACTTCTCCGAAAGCCGATGACGCTCCGCCGGTCGCTGGGTCGTGGTGACCACGTGGCCGGCGACGACGTGCCGGTACGGCTGGAGCTCGACGTCGAGGGCCGCTTTCCGACCAGCAGCCTCGTCGTCGTGGAGCGGATTTCGAGGATCGGCGTGCGCGAGACCGTGCTGACCCGCCACGGGGGGCGTCTGCGCGGCGGCTACGTCCTCCACGACGTCCCGAGAGGGCGCTACCCGATCGAGTCCGCCGAGGTCGTGATCGAGGACCCCTTCGGGCTCGAGCGGATCGAAGAGGCGCTTCCGAGGCGTGAGTCGCTTCTCGTCTACCCCCGCCTCGCCGAGCTCGAGAGCCTCTTCTCCGACGCGGGTTCACGCACGCCGGGCGGCCGGCGACTGCTCATGCGCCGCACGACCGGGTTCGAGCTCCACTCCGTCCGCGACTACGAGCAGGGCGAGTCGCTCCGGCGGGTCCACTGGCCCTCGACCGCCCGGCGGGGGCAGCTGATGGTCAAGGAGCTCGAGGACGCGCCGCGGGACGAGACAGCCGTTCTCCTCGATGCAGACGGCGGCGCGGTGGTTGGGAGCCCGCCGGACTCCACGTTCGAGCTCCAGGTGCGCGCCGCGGGCTCGATCCTGCTCGCGCAGGCAAAGCGGGCGCGGCGCTCGTCGCTCATCGTGAACGCGCGCACCCCGTCCTACCAGCGGATTCATTCGTTCGAGGGTGACTGGCACCTGGCACTCGAGATCCTGGCTGCGGTCGAACCGGACGGTCATCTCGCCGCTTCGACGCTCGTCGCGGACGAAGCAGGCGCGGCCGCCCGGGCGCTCGAGCTCACGGTCGTGACGGCTTCCCTTTCGCCCAAGCTGATCGAGCAGCTCCTGCAACGTGCAGGCGCACACCACCCGGCCACGATCGTCTACGTCGACCCCCGGAGCTTTGGCACCGAGCCGAACCGCCCGGATCACGATGCGAGCGGCCAACTGATCCGCCTCGAGCGCGCGGGCATCGCGGTGGCGGTCCTGCGGCGTGGCGACGACCTGGTGGAGAAGCTCTCCGGGACCGCCCGATCGGGAGTCGCCGTTGGCTAGGGCGCTCACCGCGTTTGCCCTCGCCGCGGCCCTCGCCACGGTGAGCTGGTTCAGGCTCGAGCAGCGCGACGTGTCGCGGGGTGCAGTGCTCGCCGTGATCGTAATCGCGCTCCTACCGACCCTCGCGGTGGCGCTGGGACGACGACGGGCGGTAGTCGCCGGAGTCCTCGTGCTCGCGACGATCTTCGCTGCTGGAATCGCCTGGGACGTCTCGCCGCTCGAAGCCCGGCCGGGAGGCGGTCATGACTTCTTCGGACCTGTCCTGGGCGCAGCGCGGGACGGCCTCCAGGACTTCTACGACGCCACCCTTCCGTTCGACCGCGTGGACTACCCGACCATGCACGGGCTCGTGGTGATCGCCGTCTTCGGCTTCGCGGCACTCGTGGGGATGCTGGCCGCTGCGAAGCGCCCGGTCGCAGCCGGACTCGCGCTCCTGGTCGGGGTGGGGTGGCCGGCGACTCTGCTTCCGGGCGACAACCCCCTCTTCGCGGGAGCGCTCGCACTCGCCGGCATGCTCTTCATCCTCTTTCTCTTCCGGGCCCGTGGCCTGGCCCTCCGCGGGCTCGCTCCCGCCCTGGTCGTCGGCGGCCTGCTCGTGCTCGCCGCCGTGGGTGCGTCATCGACGGAGGCCGTCGCGAAGGGTGCATTCCTCCGCTGGCAGCAGTGGGATCTCTACGACCGGCCGGACAAGGCGGTCAGCGTCTCCTACGTCTGGACGTCGAACTACGAGGGGCTCCGCTTTCCGAAGAAGAAGACGGTCGTCATGCGGGTGCACGTCGACGGGCCCCGCCGCCCGCTCTACTGGCGTGCGACGGTGCTCGAGGACTACAACGGCGGGACCTGGAACGAGACGGGTGATCTGAGCGAGCCCAAGCCGTCCAAGGAGGAGATCGACGTCGGGAGCAACGATCCGCTCCTTCCCGGCGCCGGGAAGAGAGATTCGAACTGGGTCGAGCAGGAGATCTCGATCCAGGCGCTCCGCGACAACCATCTGATCGCATCGGCACAGCCCGTGCGGTGGCGTCCGGCCACGAGCTCCGACTACCAGACAGGTCCGAGCGGCAGTGTGGTCCTCGAGCAGACCCTGCGCCAGGGTCAGAAGTACACCGCCTGGAGCTATACGCCGAAGGCCACGATCCCGGAGCTGGCAGACGCCGGCACGGCATACCCGGACGAGCTCGACTCTCGCTACTTCGAGCCGCTCTCCGGGATCGAGGTGCCGAAGTTCGGCGCGGCCGAGCGGGAGCGCTTCATGAACGGCCTCTTTGCGACGACGAACGACTCCTTCCTGATCGCTCATCGCGGTCTGTACCAGACCGCCGTTGCTCTGACGAAGGAATCCAAGACTCCGTATGCCGCCGCGGCGGTCCTGGAGGCGTGGTTCAGAGACGGAGGCGGGTTCACCTACGACGAGACTCCGCCGGACGCACCCTTCGGCGAGCCAGCCCTCGTGGCCTTCCTGAAGGACAAGCGTGGGTACTGCCAGCACTACGCAGGCGCCATGGCGCTCATGCTTCGGTTCGTGGGGGTGCCGGCGCGGGTCGCGGCGGGCTTCACGAGCGGCCGTTGGGATGCGGACCGGCACGAGTGGACCGTCACCGACCACAACGCCCACACGTGGGTCGAGGTGTACTTCCCCGGTCGCGGTTGGCTGGCGTTCGACCCGACCCCGGGGCGGGGAAATCTCGACGTCGAGTACTCGGCGACCTCGCGTACGTTCAACGGCCCCGACGGTTCGCTAGCCGGGCTTCCGGGCGCATTCGCTGCCATCTCCGCCGGTTACTTCAACTCCGTCACGGCGGGCAAAGAACGCGGCGGAACGCTCAGGGTCCGGCGGAACGAGATCGGCGCGACCCTGGGGTCACGTGGTGTCGGGGCGGTTTCGCCGACAGACGAGAGCGACGGGGGCGGAGCGGCCCTGCTCCGGCTCGTCGGTCTGCTTCTTGGCGGCGGGGCACTCCTGCTGGTTGCCGCGAAGACGGCGCGGCGCCAGCTTCGCTTCGCTTCGAAGGAACCGCGCCGCATCGCGTCGGCCTGTCGCAGCGATCTGGTCGGCTATCTGGCCGACCAGGGCGTCGACGCGCCTCCGAGCCTGACCCTGTCTGAGCTCGGTGAGCTGGTCGAAACGGAATTCGCCGTCAACTCGGACCCGTACGTCCACAGCCTCTCGGAGGCCCGGTTCGGGCCGCCGGCCGAGTCCGGACCCGCGATTCGCCGAGCCCGCCGCGAGCTCAGGCTTCTGCGCCGCGAGCTTGGGCGCCAGCTGAGCTTCGGCCGCCGCCTGCGCGGAACGCTCAGCGTACGTTCGCTCACGTCATAGTGCTCAGCGGGGTCGTGTTGGCTGCCGGCGAGGGGCGGCGGCTTCGCCCGTTGACCGAGCAGTGGCCGAAGCCAATCCTTCCGATTGACGGACGCCCCGTGATCGCGACTCTCCTGCTCGAGCTGCGGGCCGCGGGGCTCTCCGAGGTGACGGTGGTCGTCGGGCACCTCGCCGAGCAGGTGGAGGACCTCCTCGGCGACGGCTCCGGGTTCGGCCTCTCGATCCGGTACGCAACGCAGCCCGCTCCCCTCGGCTCCGCGGATGCTGTGCGGCGGGCTCTCGACGCCGGTGCGGAGCTTCCTCTCCTCGTGGCCGGAGCCGACACGGTCTTCAGCCGCGGCGACATCCAAGCGGCGGCGGCGACCTGGTCGGCGTCAGGGGCAGCCGGCGGCCTGGGCGTCCGTCCCGTACCGCCGGGGGAGCTCGAGCGCCGCGCACCGGTGCGAGCCTCTGGGGGACGCGTCATCGCGCTTGGCGGTGAGGCGGACGACCGCGCGGGAGCGCGAAAGCTCGCTGCCGCACCGCTCTGGTTTCTCGACGATCGTTTCGTGGGCCGCCTCGAGGCGCTTCCGGGCCCGCCCTACGAGCTGGCAGAAGCCGGGCGGCGACTTCTGGAGGCCGGCGAGACGATTCTCGCCCTCGAGCTTCGACCCACCCGCGACCTCACGCATCCCGAAGATGTCGTGCGGCACAACTACGCGTATCTTGGGTAAGAACTGGACTGATGACCGAAACGACCGAGACGACCTACGACCTCTACCGGATGGGCCGCGACCATCTGGCTGCCGGGCTGAACGCGCAGGCCACTGTCGCGCTCGAGAAGGCCAAGAAACGCGAGCCGGCGAAAGCGTCGATCCGCGAGGCGCTCGGGATCGCGTACTTCCGGATCCGACGCTTCGCCGAGGCCGAACGCGAGTTCCGGGAGATGCTCGAGATCGCGCCCATCGATCACTATGCTCACTTCGCCCTCGGGCGCTGCCTCGAGAAGCAGGGGCGTCCGGACGAGGCGGCAGGACACTACAAGCTGGCCCGGTTCTTCCGGCCGCAGAGCCGGGACTACCAGAAGGCGCTCGAGAGGCTCCGCCGCTGAGCGTCGGCTAGCCGACGCCGCCTTCCGGGACAGCGCACCTTTCGGACGAAGGTCTGCGTCTGAGTGTGCCCCTCTTGGTCATCGCCATCTCGCATCCCTGTACCGCTCGGCGAGTTCCCGTCCGCCTATAACGAACAGGACGATGAACATGGCGCCGAGGGTACTGAGGGCCGTTGGCGACCAGCCCCCGTCGACATCCGGGGTGATCGCGAGCTTCGGTGCTCTCGGCTGCAGCAAGAAGTTCGCCGGGGGATCCACGCCCTCGGGTGCGACCACGGCACCGTTACTTCCGCTCCCCCCGCCGTGCGCCGATGGCGATACGGGCGCGCCGCCGGTGCCCGGAGGCTGGGTGTCTACGAACGCGGCTATTTCAGCGCGGTCCTTGGTGGCCTCTTCGCCCGGGCCGCAGGTTGATTTCTGCGCGTGCGCGTCGCGAACGCTCTGTCCTGGTGCGACCACGACCACGGTCTCGCGGCTGACCGAAGTGACCTTCTGACCCTGGATAGCTGCAACCCGGATTCTGTACGTGCCGGCGCTGAGTGGATGCCCGTCGATTCGGCCGGAGAAGCTGAACCGGTTCTTTCCCTGTGTGCCTGCACGGGTGAATCCCCCCACCCCGCGGCAGTCGGGGGCGATCTGAACGATGGAGAAAACCAGGGTCGAGTCGCTCGAGAGCCAAACGACCAGCGTCGTCCCTCGCCGGTGCTTGCCGCGGCTCCGAAACTTGGGTGGCCGCGATTCGAAGCGGCGGACCGTTCCCGATCGCTGACCCTTGGCGCTAGGCCCCGCCGCCGCCGAGCCGGAGGCGCTACCGCCTGTTCCTGAAGACGAGCCCGAGGAACTAGCGCCTGTTCCTGACGACGAGCCGGAGGAACCCGAGAAGGTGGAGCTTCCCGGAAGGGACGCCGAAGACGCCGAGACAGCCGTCGACGGCGATGACGCGGTTGCGCCCGTAACCGTGGACGTTGTGCTCGTCACGGAGGGGACGCTGACGGTGGCCGTCGGGGTCGTCGCGGTGGGGACGCTGACGGTGGCGGTCGGGCTGGTAACGGTGGGAACGCTGACCGTGGGGACCGGAACGGGGAGCGAAGGCACGCTGACGGTGGGGACGGGCACGCTCGAGACCGGGTCGAGCGCGAACGCCTGCGCGCACCCGATCGCAAGCAACGCAGACACTCCAAGGACACCAAGAGCTCCCTTTACCATGTTGTCGTCCCTCCGCAGGATGGTTCGGGTTTCCCCAGCTCAACCCCATTGTCCCCGGGACGCGGGCGTTGAAACCTTTTCGCCCGGCCAAACCCGCAGAAGTTGGGGCGTTCGAGCCTCGCGGAATCCGGGCGGACCGCGGCCCGACGGTTTGCGGCCTCACTGCTATCCTTGCAAGACCACATTTCCCCGCTTGGAGAAATGGGCGCGCGGCGCCCATTTTTTGCGAGAGGACAGCAAAAATGACCCAGGTTCACGAAAAAGAGCGAGAGCTCCATCGCGAGGTCGAGGAGACGGTCGAAAGCCGCCTCCCCGACGTCGAGGTCGTGGCCGTCGAGCTCGGCGGCCCCGAGCGGCTCTGCGTGTATATCGACCATCCGAACGGCGTCGACCACGCGCTCTGCGAACAGGTGACGAGCGCGCTCCGTGGATACCTCGACCGCTACCGCCTCGACGTCTCGTCTCCGGGGCTCGCGCGGCCGCTCCGGAAGCCCGAGCACTTCGCGGCGGCGGTCGGGCGCAAGGCCGCGCTCAGGACTGCGGTCGAGCTAGAGGGTCGGAGACGATTTCGGGGGGAGATCGTGGCTGCGGACGAGCGGCAGCTCAGGATCGCGACCGGGGAGCGGGAGTTCGAGGTTCCCTACGACGCGATCGTGCGGGGAAATTTGATCGACGAAGGGCTGGAGCAGCAATGAGCCGAGAGATTCTGGAAGCAGTAAAAGAGATCGAGCGAGATAAGGGCATCGAGACGGGGGCACTGATCTCGGCCCTTCAGGACGGGCTGCTGGCGGCGTACAAGAAGACGCCCGGCGCCTCCCGCCACGCGGCGGTCGAGATCGATGGGAACGGCGACTTTCGCGTTTTCTCGATCGAGCTTCCCGCGGACATCGAGACCCGCCTGATCGAGGAGGCCCGGGAGCGGACCCTCGAGGAGCTCGAGCGGCTCGAGATCGAGAATGGTGAACGCTCGCACACCCTGATCTCGGACGACGACCTTGACATCGACTGGTCCGACGTGCCTCCCGAGCAGGTGAAGCGCGCCGACGTCACCCCCGAGAACTTCGGCCGGATTGCCGCACAGACGGCCAAGCAGGTCATCCAGCAGCGGATCCGAGAGGCCGAGCGGGCGATGATGTACGACGAGTACGTCGACCGTGTGAGCGAGGTCGTGACGGGAATCGTCCAGCAGGCTGGGGACCGGAACAACGTGCTCGTCGACCTCGGGAAGGTCGAGGCACTCCTCCCACGCTCCGAGCAGGTGGACGGCGAGCGCTACGAGCAGGGCAGTCGGATCAAGGCCGTCATCACCGAGGTTAGGTCGGGGACGAAGGGCCCCCAGGTGATCCTGTCGCGGCGCGATCCCGAGCTCATCAAGACGCTCTTCGAGCTCGAGGTGCCGGAGATCGCGGATGGTCTCGTCGAGATCCGCGGCGTTGCGCGCGAGCCTGGCTACCGCTCGAAGATCGCTGTCGAGTCGCACGCCCAGGGCGTCGATCCGGTCGGCGCCTGCGTGGGCCCGCGCGGCTCCAGAGTCCGCATGGTCGTCTCGGAGCTTCGAGGCGAGAAGATCGACATCATTCCGTGGAACAACGAGCCCGCTCGCTTTCTCGCGAAGGCGCTCTCGCCGGCTCGTGTGCGCGAGGTGCTCGTCGACGACGACTCCCGTGAGGCCACCGTCATCGTCCCGAACGATCAGCTCTCGCTCGCAATCGGGAAAGAAGGCTTGAACGCTCGCCTGGCAGCGCGCCTGACCGGCTGGAAGGTCGACATCCAGTCCGAGGCCGAGTTCGCCCAGGCCGAGGCCGACGCTGCGTATGGAGGCGGTGTCGACGAGGAGTTCTCCGGGCGGTGCGCCGCGTTGCTCTCGAACGGGAAGCGGTGCCCGAATGCGTCGCTCCCCGGCTCGCGGTATTGCGGCATCCCGGCCCACCGGGAGCTCGCTGCGCGCGAGGAGGCCGGTGAGATGCCGGCTCCCGAGGAAGCTGTCCCGGTCGCAGGCCCGGATGAGCCCGAGGCGGCGGAAGGCGATCCGAGTGGAGAGGCGACCGAGGTCACGACTGCCGAAGAGCCCGTAGCAGCGGAGAGCGCGCCGGCTGACGAGGCTCCGAGCGAGCTCGAGCCGACCGAGGAGCCGGAAGCGGTGGACGGCGTTCCGACCCCTGGTACGGCAGAGGCCGAGGAGACCGTCGAGGTGCCCGCCGGGCCGAGCGAGGAGGGCGAGAGCGCTGCATCGTGAACACACCGGTCAGGACCTGCATTGGGTGCGGCCAGAAGCGCCCGCAGACCGAGCTTCTTCGCTTTGTGGCGCCGCAGGGCATGCTGACCCGCGATCCGCTCCGGCAAGCGACCGGGCGCGGCGCCTACACATGCCCTCGCATCGCCTGCCTGGAGCGGGCGACGGCTCGCCAGGCGTTTGCCCGGACGCTCAGACGTCGCGTGACGGTGGTCCGGCCCTTGGACAGGTTTCTGGAGGAGGGCTAGGCTAAAGGGCCATGGCTGACGGTAAAAATCGTCCCAACAGACCCCTGCGGCCGCGAGCCGGAGGCTCCGGTCGCCGCAAGCGCCGCGTCGTCATCGACTCGGGCGCCGCGCGGCCGCGTCCCGACCGCCCGGGCCAGCGCGAAGCACCCCGAGCGCCTCGTGAGAGCGCGCCTCCCGCTCCGCCGCCGACGGGCAAGGTGACGGTCGCCTCCGGAGCGACGGTCAAGGAGCTGTCGGCCGCGTTCGGCGTCCCGGTGCCGCAGATCATCAAGATCATGATGGGCGTCGGGGAGATGGTCACCATCACCCAGTCGCTGGCGGATGACGCGATCGAGCTGATCGCGACCGAGCTGGAGCGCGAGGTCGAGATCAAGCATGCGGACGAGGAAGAGTTCGAGCCCGAGGTCTACGAGGACAGCGAAGAGGATCTGAGCGCGCGGCCCCCGGTCGTGACGATCATGGGCCACGTCGACCACGGCAAGACCACGCTTCTGGACGCCATCCGCAAGTCGGCGGTCGTCGAGACCGAGGCCGGCGGCATCACGCAACACATCGGCGCCTACCAGGTCGATCACAATGAGAGGCGAATCACCTTTCTGGACACGCCGGGCCACGAGGCCTTCACCGCCCTTCGCGCACGCGGCGCGAAGGTGACTGACATTGCCGTCCTCGTCGTCGCGGCGGATGACGGCGTCAAGCCGCAGACGCTCGAGTCGATCAGCCACTCTCGCGCGGCCGAGGTGCCGATCGTGGTCGCCGTCAACAAGATCGACACGGAAGGCGCGAATCCCACCCGCGTTCGGCAGGAGCTCGTCCAGCAAGAGCTCCAACCGGAGGAGTGGGGTGGCACGACCCAATATGCAGACGTTTCCGCGAAGAACGGCGAGGGCCTCGACGAGCTTCTGGAGAAGATCCTTCTCGTCGCTGACGCGGAGCTGGAGCTGACCGCGAACGCAAAAGCAGAGGCTTCCGGCCCGATCATCGAGAGCCGGCTCGACGTCGGGCGTGGGCCGGTGGCCACGATGCTCATCCAGCGCGGCACCTTGAAGGTCGGGGACGCGATCGTTGCCGGTGATGCCTGGGGAAAGGTGCGCGCCCTCCACGACTACCGAGGCGAGCGCGTCAAGGAGGCAGGCCCGGGGACGCCCGTGGAGATTCTTGGCTTCGACAAGCCACCGGGCGCCGGTGAGTACGCGAAGGTGGTCGAGAACGATCGGCAGGCGCGCCATTTCGCGGGCCTGCGTGGCCAGCGGCTGCGCGCGGAGCAGATGTCACGGAGCTCCAAGAAGAGCGTCTCGCTCGAGGATCTCTTCACGCAGATGGAGGCGGGTGCCCTCAAGGAGCTGAACGTGATCGTGAAGGCGGACGTCCAGGGCTCGGTCGAGGCGATCGTCGGTGAGCTCGGAAAGATCCACCATCCCGAAGTCGGCGTCACCGTGATCCACACCGGCATCGGCGCAATCTCCGAAAGCGACATCATGCTCGCTTCCGCATCGAACGCGATCGTGCTCGGCTTCAACGTGCGCCCCAACGCGGAGGCCCGCGCGCTCGCGGAGCGCGAGGGAGTAGACCTTCGCACCTACCGCGTCATCTACCAGCTCACCGATGAAATCCAGCAGGCGCTCGTCGGCATGCTCACACCTGAGCAGGTCGAGGAGACGCTAGGCGAGGCCGAGGTGCGTGCTCTCTTCCGCGCTTCCCGCGTGGGCGTGATCGCAGGCTGCTACGTCACGAGCGGCGTCATCCGCCGAAACGCCAAGATCCGCGTCATCCGGGACGGCACAGTGGTCTACGAAACCACGATCGCTAACCTGAAGCGCTTCAAGGAAGACGCGCGCGAGGTGCAGGCCGGCTTCGAGTGCGGGATACTCCTCGACGGCTTCAACGACGTGAAGGAAGGCGACGTCCTCGAGGCCTACGAGACGCGCGAGATCGAGCGCACCGACCTCGAGGTCGCCGGCAACGGCCAGCCCGCTGCCGCGGCTGAGGCAGAGGCCGAGGCGAGCGCGTAGGACTCTGGCCGTGGGCGCCGGCTACGTCGGCATCCTGTCGGTCGAGCTCCACTTCCCAGACAACCATTCTCTGAAGGGGAAGCGGAAGGAGCTCCTCTCGGCCAAGGCTCAGCTCCACCGCCGCTTCGGGGCATCCGTGGCAGAGGTTGATCATCACGATGTCTGGCAGCGTGCCCGGCTCACTGTCGCGTGCGTGGCCCGCGGCCACTCGGAGGCCATGGAGCTCCTCGACGCAGCCGAGCGTTATCTGGGCGCTCAGGCGTTCGAGCTCATCTCCACGCAGCGGGAGGTCGTAGCCCCCGATGCCTGAGCGCATGCGCCGGATCAACGAGGCCCTCCGGGAAGTGCTCTCCGAGGGGATCGGCCAGCTCAAAGACCCTCGGATCGGCTTCGTGACGATCACGGGTGTGAGGGCGAGCACCGACCTCCGGCAGGCGACCGTTTTCGTCAGCGTGCTCGGCTCGGAGAAGAAGCGCGTTGCCACCCTTGCCGGGCTCGAGTCCTCCCGTGCTCCCTTGCAGGCGCGCGTGAACCGGGAGCTTCATCTCAAGCGAACTCCGCAGTTGAGGTTTGAGTACGATCAGACGATAGAGGAAGGCGTCCGCCTCTCTAAGCTCATCGATGAGCTCTCTCCAGACGAATCCGACGCAGACTGACCTGCGAAAGGTCGCCGATGCGATCAGGTCTCACGACCGTTTCGTCGTGACCACGCACGAGAACCCCGACGGCGACGCGCTTGGCTCGCTCGTGGCGATGACGCTCGCGCTCCGTGAGCTCGGCAAAGATGCCGTCATGTACCTCTTCGGTGAGGTCCCGCTCCCGCGCGAGTACCGCTTCATGGCTCTCGGCGACCTGGTCCGCACGCTTCCGGACGACGTCTCCGAGCGAGTGCTGATCGCGGTGGACGCCGCCAACGAGAGCCGCCTGGGGCCGGAGCACCGGCAGCTGCTCGACGACGCGCCGCTCGTCATCGACATCGATCATCACCACGACAACTCGAGGTTCGGAGATCTCAACCTGATCGTGGCCGATGCCTCGTCGACCGGTGAGATCCTCAGAGACCTCCTCGCAGAGCTGGGCGTCGATTTGACTCCGCCCATTGCCGAGGCGCTCTACATCGCGATCGTGACCGACACCGGGCGCTTCCAGTACGCGAACACGACCGCGAAGGCGCTGCGTCTCGCGGCCGAGCTCGTCGAAGCGGGCGCGGACGTCCACAGGGTCTTCCAAGGTGTGTACGAGAACGTGTCATTCGCGAAGCTGAAGCTGCTCGCGCGTGCGCTCCAGAATGCGCAGCTCCTCGAGGGAGGCCGGCTCGTGGTCTCGCACCTGGAGAAGGACGACTTCGAGGCAACGGCCGCGGATGAGCCTTTCTCGGAGGGCATCATCGACTCCCTACGCGCGGTCGAAGGCTCCGAGATGGCCGCACTGATCCGCGAGCCTCCGACGCAGAACGGCCCTCTCCGGCGCGTCAGCTTACGGACGACCGAGCAGGGGCTCGACGTCTCGGCCATCGCCCGCAAGAGCGGGGGAGGGGGCCATAAGCAGGCGGCCGGATTCCCTTCCGAGGCGAGTGTCGAAGAGATCACAGAGTTCATTCGCCGCGAGTTCCTGGCGCAGACCTAGAGGGTCGTCCGGCGACCACTCGGCTGGGGCCGGCCGCGTGCCACCCACCGCGTCGAGCCTATCCGGGAGAATCGCGCGCGTGGCTCGCGAATCGTGTCGGAGGCTACGCACTTGAGTGCCGAGTCGTCCACGAGGGGTGGGCTGGTCCTGGTCGACAAGCCGGTCGGGCCGTCGTCTTTCGCGGTAGTCAAGCGCTTGCGGGCGACTTACGGGCTGAAGGCAGGGCACGCCGGCACCCTGGATCCGTTCGCGAGCGGCCTGCTGCTCGTGCTCCTCGGCAGTGCTACCCGGCTCGCGCAGTACCTGGTTGGGCTAGACAAGCGCTACGAGACCGAGATCCGCCTCGGTGCACGGACGACCACCGGGGATCCCGAAGGCGAGGAGCTCGAGGAGACGGAGATTGCGACGCGGGAGCAGATCGAAGCACTGCGCGGAGAGGTCGAGCTGCCCGTTCCGGCCGCTTCCGCGGTCAAGATCGACGGCGAGCGCGCCTACCGGCTCCACCGGCGCGGGATTGCCGTCGAGATGCCGATGCGCCGGAGCACGGTCCATTCGCTCGAGATCGTTCGGTACGAGCCACCGAGCGTGGTCCTGGCGCTACACGTCTCGAGCGGGACATACGTCCGGGCGATCGCCGACGCGCTCGGCGGCCACTGTCTGGCGCTACGGCGGAGTGAGGTCGGCCCGTTCTCGATCGAGGATGCTTCCGAGACCAGAGTGCTGCCTCCGCTCGCGGCGGTGTCCTTCCTGCCGCGCCGCGATCTCGATGCCGAGGAGCTGCGCCTGGTCGCCACCGGCCGCGAGATCGACGGAAAGGGGGAGGGACCGGTGGCGCTCACGCTGGGGCCCGAGCTGGTGGCGATCGGCCGCTCGAACGGTAGGGCGATCCGCCCGGAGACGGTTTTCGCATGAACGTCGCACGGACGCCTGACGAGCTCGAGCCGGCCGAGCGGGCGGTCGCGATCGGCACCTTCGACGGCGTCCATCGCGGCCATCGCACCGTCATCGACGCGGTGGTTGCAACGGGTCTTCGACCCACGGTCGTGACTTTCCAGCCGCATCCCCGGGCGGTTCTCGGCTACGAGGTCGAGCTTCTGTCGACGTTCGAGCGCCGCCTCGAGCTGATCGAAGCAGCCAACGTTGCCGACGTCCTCGCCGTCGAGTTCACGACCGCGCTCTCCCTGCTCGCGCCTGAAGAGTTCGTAACGCAGATTCTCAGGCCGATCGGCACCCAGACCGTGTTGGCGGGCGAGGGGTTCCGGTTCGGCCACAAGCGGCGCGGTGACCTCGAGCTCCTTCGCACGCTTGGAATTGACGCAGGGGCTGTGCCCATCCTCGAGGGCGTCTCCTCCAGCCGGATCCGCGAGCACCTGAAAAGCGGTGAGATCCGGGAGGCGGCCGCACTTCTTGGTCGTGCCCCGGAGCTCGAAGGACCGGTCGTCTACGGAGACCAGCGTGGCGGGACACTTGGCTTCCCGACCGCCAACCTCTCGGTCGACCGGGGCATCCTCGTCCCGAAGTACGGGATCTACGCGGGCCAGGCTCTCGGCCACCGCGCCGCTGTTTCGATCGGCGTCAACCCACATTACGGCGGCGTAGAGCGCCGGATCGAAGCCTTTCTCCTCGATTTCACCGGCGATCTCTACGGCACGCGGCTCCGTCTCGAGCTCTGGGAGCGCCTGCGGGATGAGCGCGCGTTCGAGAGTGAGGCCGACCTCGTCGAGCAAATCGTGCGAGACACGGACGAGGCTCGAGCGGCCTCGCCGCCGGTGTAAAGATTCTTCCAGAGAGGCGTGCAATTCAGGGACCGGGAACGAATGATGTGCATATGGATGGAATCTTCCTGGTCGTGACCGTGCAATGTCTCGGGTGCGAGTCGACGTACTCGAAGCCGGCCGGTCGCGGCACCGTGCGGAACAACCCTGGGTGCCCGCATTGCGGATACGTCGGATGGTCGGAGTCGGACAGTTCCGTCAGGAAAGACGTCGCGCCGAGCCGCTCCGACGCGGGTCCGCCGCCAGGCCCGTTCGCCCGCTCGCACTGACGCCGCCGAAATAGTGATGAAGGTCAGGCCAGCGTCTGACGCTCTTCCCCTCGGCCTCGAGCGCTTCCAGCGCCGAAGCTGCGAAACCAGGCTCCACGTGAACCACCTCGCCCACGGGGTGCAACCTGGGGCGCCCCACGGCCCTCCGCGGATCCAAGCCTTCGTCGAGCACTGCCGTCAGCACCTGGACCAGTGCGCTTCGAAGCCTTGTCCCGCCGGCGGCACCGATCGCGAGTGCGGGCCCCTGGTCGTCAAGCGCAAGCGTCGGCGCCATCATGCTTTCCATCCGCGTCCCCGGTTCGAGCGGACCGGCGACGAGGTCGACTTCGCCGAGCATGCTGTTCAGATGAAGGTCGTAGCCCGGGAGGAAGTCACCCGAGCCGAGGCCGAGGCTCGTTGTCAAAACGCAGGCGTTCCCCACCTCGTCGACGGTCACGAGATTCGTGGTGTGACCGTCGGGTGGCGTTTCTGTTAGCGCGGCGACGAGGGCGCTGACGCGCTCAGCTTCGGACAGGCCTCCCAGCGGCAGCAGCGCCGCAAGCGTCTCAACCACCCGAGCAAGACCGGCCCGCGTCTCGATCCGGTAGCCCGCGTGGGCGCCCACGACCGACTGCACCCACTCGGGCCGGTACGCCCGCAGGTCGGCCTCTGTGACGAGGCCGCCGCGGTCCTCCATGAGCTCGAGCAGAGCCTCGGCGAGCGAGCCGGTGTACATGCTCTCGGGCCCCTCCTCCGCCACGAGGGCCAGAGCAGCGGCCAAGCCGGGTTGCTGCAGCTTCGCGCCTGCTTCGAGGAGGTGCCCGCCCGGAGCGTAGATCCGCGCCCCTTCCCGCATCGTCATCACGGGCGCGAGCATGGCCAGGCAGGCGGCGTGGGCGGGCGGCATCTCGACTCCGTCGGCTGCCAGGGAGATCGCAGGCTGAACGAGGCGTGACCATGGCAGCCGTCCGCGGCGCCGGTGGAGCGCGCCGAGGCCGGCCGGTACGCCCGGAACGGCGCAGGAGGCGATTCCGACCGAGTAATGGACGAGCTCGGTCCCGAACGGCACCGCCAACAGCAAGAGTTCCGTCCCGCGGGCGTTACCGCCCAGACCGGGAACCGCGACGAAGAAGTCCAGAAGCTCGGTCCGGCGTTCGGTGGCATCCCACCAGAGCGCGTGCCCGCCGCCCGCGAGACCCGTCATGACCGTTTCGGCGACGCAGGACGCGAGGCAGGCTGCAACAGCCGCGTCGGCTGCCGTGCCTCCCTCGACCAGGATCTCCAGGCCTGCCTGAGCCGTAGCCGGGTGCCCCGCGGCAATTCCAGGCGTGAGGCCATTGCGTCCTGGTCCGGCTTGCTTTTTGCCCGCCAGAGAGCCGAAAGCGTCACCGGACGAGCGCGGCACCTTTGCTAGCCTACGGCCAATGACTCTGACGAAGGAAGCGAAGCAAGAGGTCGTAGGCACATACGGAAAGAGCGACTCGGACACCGGGTCGCCGGAGGTGCAGGTGGCGCTGCTTACGCAACGCATTACCTATCTCACCGAACACCTGCGGACGCACAAGAAGGATCACCACTCGCGTCGAGGGCTTCTGAAGCTCGTCGGCCAGCGCCGCCGGCTTCTGAACTACCTTCAACGGAGAAACGTGGAGGGCTACCGAGACCTCATCAAGGAACTGGGCCTGCGCCGGTAGCGCCGGGCCGGCGGAGGGCGCCGGTGGAAGTTTGAGGGAGCCCCCGAGCCCGGGTCTGCCTCAAACCTCCGCCTCCGTCCTCCGCAAGAAGACAGGAGGCAATATGAGTACGATCGAAACGTCCCAGGCCGCGGTGTCGGTCACAGTTGGACGCGAGGAAATATCGTTCGAGACGGGCAAGCTGGCCAAGCAGGCCGGCGGCTCCGTCGTCGTGCGAGCCGGCGAGTGCATGGTGCTCGCCACGGCGCATGGACGGCCCGAGCCGCGTGAGGGAGCGGACTTTTTCCCGCTTACCGTCGACGTCGAGGAGCGGATGTACGCAGCCGGGAAGATCCCCGGCGGCTTTTTTAAGCGAGAGGGGCGCCCGACCGAGAAGGCGATCCTGACCGCCCGCATGATCGACCGGCCGATCCGCCCGCTCTGGCCCAAGGGCTTCCGGAACGAAGTTCAGGTCATCTGCACGATTCTCTCGGCCGACCTCATCACCGCACACGACATCCTCTGCATCAACGGCGCCTCGGCTGCGCTCATGTTGTCGCCGCTGCCGTTCTTCGGACCCGTCGGCGCCGTGCGGGTCGGACAGATCGACGGGCAGCTCGTACTCAATCCGACCTTGCCCGAGTCGGCCGAGGAGTCCAAGTTCGATCTGATCGTGGTCGGCACAAAGGACGGTCTCACGATGGTCGAAGCCGGAGCCGACGAGGTGACCGAAGAGGTCCTCCTCGAGGCGCTCGACCTTGCGCATGCCGAGATCAAGAAGCTGTGTGAGGCGCAGGAAGATCTCCGCCGGCAGGCCGGCAAGCCGAAATGGCTCGACACGGATCTGACGGAAAAGCTCGAGGCGTCGCACGGGGATCGGATCCGGGAGCGGATCGCCGCCGAAGGCCTTCGCGAGGCCGCCGCGGTCGTCGACGAGCTCGTCGACGAGCTCTGCCCGCCGCTCTCGATGACCTCCACCGAGGAGGACATCGTCAAGCGGATGCAGGTCAAGTCCAGCTTCGGGCTCATCCTCGAGCGCGTTCGCCTGGAGGCTGTGATCGGCCCGGTACGCGATCAGTTCGAGAGCGATCTGCGCGAGCTGACCGAGGCCGAGCAGGATTCGAAGGAGCTCAAGTCCGCCAAGCGGGCTCTCCTCTTCGACCGGATCATCGACACCGTCGAGGTGCCTTTCCCGGCCGGTCCCGCGACCGTCGACGGGGATGCTCCGCTCGTGAAGGACGGGATGACCAAGCAGTTCGTGAAGAAGGCGGCCGAGGCCGTCTACAAGGAGCTCGTCCGGCGGAAGATTGCCGTCGACAAGCGCCGCCCCGACGGTCGCGGCACCGAGGAGATCCGCGAGATCGAGTGCGAGGTCGGCGTCGCGCCGCGAACACACGGCTCGGCGCTCTTCACCCGCGGGCAGACCCAGATCATGACGCTCCTGACGCTCGGAACCGCGAAGGAGGGGCAGCGGATCGACGATCTGTCGCTCGAGACGGACCGTCGCTTCATGCACCACTACAACTTCCCGCCCTACTCAGTGGGCGAGACCGGTTTTATGCGCGGCCCAAAGCGGCGCGACATCGGCCACGGGGCGCTCGCGCAGCGGGCCCTCGAGGCCATGATTCCGCCGGCGGAGGACTTTCCGTACACGATCCGCCTCGTCTCGGAGACGCTCGAGTCGAACGGCTCCTCGTCGATGGGATCGGTGTGCGGCTCGACGCTGGCGCTCATGGACGCAGGCGTGCCGATCAAGCGGCCCGTCTCGGGAATCGCCATGGGCCTCGTCAAGGAGGGTGACGACTACGTCATCCTGACCGACATCCAGGGAGCGGAGGATCATCTCGGCGACATGGACTTCAAGGTGGCCGGGTCGCGCGAGGGCATCACGGCTCTCCAAATGGACATCAAGATCACCGGCGTCACGCAGGAGATCATGCGAAACGCGCTCGAGCAGGCAAAGCGGGCGCGCGAGTTCATCCTCGACAAGATGGCCGAGGCGATCCCCGAGGTTCGCTCGGAACTCTCCGAGAACGCACCGCGGATCTCGACGGTCAAGATCGACCCGGAGAAGATCGGCATGGTGATCGGCAAGGGCGGTGAGACGATTCGCTCGCTCGAGTCCGATTACGACGTCCAGATCGACATCGAAGAGGACGGCACCATCCTCATCTACGCCACGGAAGGCACGAAGGCGCGAGAGGCGATCGCCGCGATCGAGAACCTCACCAAGGAGCCCGAGGTCGGAGACGAGTACACCGGTAAGGTCGTGAAGACGACCGACTTCGGTGCCTTCGTCGAGCTCAAGAAGGGCACCGACGGCTTACTGCACGTCTCCAACGTCGGCCCCGGCCGCGTCGCTCATATCGAGGACGTCATGGCCCGCGGCGATGTACTCGACGTCATCGTCCAAGAGGTCGACAAGGCACGCGGCCGGATCGGCTTGAAGCTCGTCGCCAAGCACGAGAACGGCAACCTCGTGCAACCCGAGGAGCTGATCGAGCGAGCCAAGGACGCACCGCCCCGAGAGCGCTCGGAGCGGCCTCGTGACGGTGACCGCGGACGCGACCGCGGCCGCGAGCGGAACCGCCGCTAGCACCCGGCAGATGCGCGAGTGAAGCGCTACGACTGTGTCGTCGTTGGAGCCGGCCCCGCCGGCTCCACGACGGCGTACCGACTCGCCCACGAAGGAGTCTCTGTTCTCCTCCTTGACCGCGCGCGCTTCCCGCGCGACAAGCCCTGTGGAGGAGGGGTGACCGGCCGTGCCGCGCGGCTCCTGCCCTTCTCCATCGATCCGGTCGTCGAGGAAGTCGTCACGATCGCCGAGCTCGGCCTCGGATACGACAAGCGGGTCGAGCGCGGCAGTGGCAAGCCGCTCGTCTACATGACGCAACGGAAGCGACTCGATGCCTACCTCGTCGAGCAGGCTGCGGCGGTAGGCGTCGAGTTCCGGGACGGGACGAAGGTCTCGGGTGTCGAGCCGAACGGGAAGAGCGCGACCGTCAGAGTCAACGGTGACCGCATCGCCGCGAGGACCGTCGTCGGCGCGGACGGGATCAACGGCGTGTCGGCGCGAGCGCTCGAGCTCGGCGGCAACCAGGCGGTTGGGGTTGCGCTCGAAGGCAACCTCTCCTACGGGCGCATCGACCGCGAGCGCTTCCGCGGGCGCCTCCTGATCGACTTCGCCACCGTGCCGGGCGGGTACGCGTGGGTGTTCCCCAAGGGCGACCACGTCAACTTCGGCGTCGGCGGGTCGACCGAGGAAGGCCCCCGGCTCCGTGAGCACCTGCGCCGCCTCTGCGAGCGGCACGGAGCCGAGCTCGAGGAGCTCGGCGAGCTCCGCGGCTTCCGGCTTCCAATGCGGCTGCCGTCCTCCTGCCTCTCGCGAGGCCCAGCGCTGCTCGTCGGGGATGCAGCCGGCCTCGTCGACCCGGTGTCCGGCGACGGGATGTACGAGGGGATCCTCAGCGGTTCGCTCGCGACAAGAGCCGTGCTGGACGTGCTCGAGGGCCGGGAGGAGACGCTCGACCCCTACGGTCCCCGGCTCACGCGCCAGCTCGCGCCCCTGCTCTGGGCCTCCTGGAGCATCAAGGCGGCGCTCGACCGCTTCCCCCGTACGTCCTTCGCGCTGGCGCAGACCCAGCTCGTGTGGAACGTCGTCGAGCGGATTCTCCAGGGAGACCTCGCCGACGTGCGCCTGACCCGCGGGCCGGCCCGGCCTCTCCTGAAGGCGCTGGCACTTCTTGCCCGTGCCGCTGGAGACCCAGGCCGGGCCTTCAGGCCCACGGGCTAGCTACCACTTCGCACCCGGCTACGATGCGACCGGTGGAGAGCTACCTCCTCACGACTCTCGACGGCGGCGCCCGGGTGGTGACGGAGCCGCTCCCGAGCGTTCGCTCCGTCGCGCTCGGGATCTGGATCGGCGCCGGCTCGCGGGACGAGGACGTCGCCCACGCCGGCCTGAGCCATTTTCTCGAGCACCTGCTCTTCAAGGGCTCCCGCTCCTATTCCGCGCTCGAGATCGCAGAGATCTTCGATACGTTCGGCGGCGAGCTCAACGCTTCGACGGGTCGGGACTACACAGTCGTCTTCGCTCGCGTGCTCGACGAACACCTCGAGGATGCCATGGACGTAATAACCGACATGGTGTTCGCTCCCCGCCTCGCCGATCTCGACGCCGAGCGGGAGGTCGTCCTCGAGGAGATCGCAATGGTCGAGGACGCGCCGCAGGAGCTCGTCCATGACCTGATCACGGAGACGGTCTTCGGCGACCATCCGCTCGGCCGGCCGGTACTCGGCTCCGCGGACGTAATCGCAAATGTCTCGCGCCGCGCTGTCTCCGCCTACCATCGCGCCCGCTACCGGCCCGACAACGTCGTGGTCGCCGCCGCCGGGCACCTCGAGCACGACCGGGTGGTGGAGCTCGTGGAGCGGATGAGCGGCAAGAGCCCGGGCCCACCGGCCCGCCGGGCCGGCGCTCGGGCACCGTTCGTCGATGCGCCGAGCCCGAGTCTTCGGTTCCAGCGAAAGGACACCGAGCAGTACCACATCTGCGTCGGTGCACCAGGTATCGCACGGTCGGACCGGCGACGGTTCACGGCTTCGATCCTGGACAGCGTGCTCGGCGGCTCGGCCTCGTCCCGGCTCTTCCAGGAGATCCGCGAGAAGCGCGGCCTCGCCTACGCGGTGTACACGTTTGCATCGCAATACGCCGACACGGGTCAGATCGGTGCCTACGTGGGCACGCGGGAGGAGAATCTCGCCGCCTGTCTCGAGATCCTGCGCGAGCAGATCGCCGCAGTCGCGGCCGGGGAGCTCGGGGACGCCGAGCTGGAGCGCGCGAAGGAGAACCTCAAAGGCCGGGTGATGCTCTCGATGGAGTTGACGTCCAACCGGATGAGCAGACTCGGGAAGTCCCTGGTGACCGACAGCGAGATCCTGTCACTAGACCGCGTCATCGCTGAGATCGAGGCCGTCGACCGCGACGCGGTGGCTGGACTCGCGGCGCTCTTGCTCGCGGAGGAAAGGCTGTCCGTCGCCGCGATCGGGCCGAGCGAGGAGCACTTCGTCGACGCGGTCGAGCGCATCTCGCCGGGGCTCGTCGCAGCGGCCGCGTGAAGATTCTCCTCTTCGGAGCAGGGGGGAAGGTCGGGACGGTCCTCGGCCCGGCGCTCGCGAAGGCGGGGCACGAAGTGCAGGGCGTCGGCTCCGGAAACCGAGCCGTGCCCGCCGGGTACGACGTGGCGATCGACTTCACGCGCCCGGACGCCGTCCGCGCGAACGTCGAGGGTTGCCTTGCTGCGGGGATCCCTTGCGTGGTCGGCACGACGGGCCTCGAGGACGCGGACGTGGAGGCCTTGGACACCCTCGCCCGGGAGCGCGAGATCCCATGCCTTGTCGCTCCGAACTTCGCGCTCGGCGCAATTCTCATGATGCGCTTCGCGGAGGAGGCGGCTCACTGGCTGCCGCGTGCGGAGATCGTCGAGCTCCACGACGAGGCGAAGCTGGATGCGCCCTCGGGCACGGCGAAGGCAACGGCCGCCCGCCTGGAAGGAGACGTGCCGATCCACAGCGTCCGCCTGCCGGGCCTCGTGGCCCATCAGGAGGTGCTGCTGGGCGGCCAGGGGCAGCTTCTGACCATCCGGCACGACACGCTCTCTCGCGAGGCCTTTGTACCCGGCGTTCTCCTGGCCCTCGAGCGGCTGGGAGAACTGCCTGCTGGTGTGACCTTGGGGATCGACAGGCTCGTCGCGTAGAATCCGACCGGTGCTGGGCGAGGTCCTGACCGCGGTTGCGACGCCGTTCCGGGAGGACGGTGCCGTCGATGTGGATGCGTTCCGCCGCCTCTGCCTTCATCTCGTGGAGAACGGTTCGGATGGAGTCGTCGTCGCCGGAACCACTGGAGAAGCGCCGACGCTCACGGACGACGAGCGACTCGAGCTCTGCGCCGCGGCCGTCGACTCGATCGGCGCTCGTGCAACGGTCATCGCGAACACAGGCACGTACTCGACGGCCCACTCCGTTCATCTGACCGAGCAGGCGCACGGACTCGGCGTGGACGGCTTTCTCGTGGTTACCCCGTACTACAACAAGCCGCCCGTGGCCGGGATCGTCGCCCACTTTCGTGCCGTCGCGGAGGCGAGCGACCGGCCGATCATCGTCTACAACATCCCACAGCGGGTGGTGCTGAACCTGGAGCCCGAGACCCTGGCCGTGCTCGCAGAGATCCCGACCGTACAAGCGGTCAAGCAGGCCACAGCCGATCTGAACCAGGCCGAGCGGATCGTGCAAGAGACGGACCTCGCTCTCTATGCGGGGAACGACGATCTCCTGCTTCCCTTCCTCGAACTGGGCGGCACCGGAGGGATCTTCGTTTTCACCCACCTGGTAGGCACGCGGGTGAAGGAGCTCATCCGCTGCTTCAAGGATGGCGATCCCGAGGGCGCGGAGGCGATCGAGCACGAGCTCCAACCCGTCCTCGAGGCTCTGGCCGTGACGACGAACCCGATTCCGCTCAAGGCGGCGCTGAACCTTCTCGGCCACGAGGTCGGCGGCCTGCGTCTCCCGCTCGTCGACGCGAGCGAGGACGAGGTCGCGCTGGTACGGGCCGGTCTCGAAGCCGCAGGCATTCTCTCGCACGCACGCGCCTAGCTTCCCGCGGGTGACCTTGGCGAACCCTGCGGGGAAAGCGCTCCAGACGGGAAGTACACTGCCCCGGTGAGCCCGGCCTGGACGCGCGTAACCCCGCTTGGCGGCCTCGGTGAGGTCGGCAAGAACATGACCGCGATCGAGAGCGATGGTGGCATCGTCGTGGTCGACGCCGGCCTCTCCTTCCCCCGTGACGAGCACCTCGGCGTCGACCTCGTCCTCCCCGACTTCGCTCTCTTGCGGGAGCGGGCGAAGGACATCCGGGCGGTCGTCCTCACGCACGCGCACGAGGACCACGTAGGGGCGCTGCCATACCTGATGCGCGAGGTGGAGATCCCGCAGGTCTGGGGCACCCGCCTGACGCTCGGGCTTGTGAAGTCGAAGCTCGACGAGCACGGGCTCCTCCGGGCGGCCGACCTCCACGAGATCGAGCCGGAGCGCGGCCCGGTTCAGATCGGGCCCTACCGCACGGACTTCGCGCGCATGGCGCACTCGATTCCCGACGCAGTCGCGCTCTCATTCGAGACACCTGGCGGGCGCATCGTCCATACGGGCGACTACAAGATCGATCACACGCCTGTCGACGGTTTCCGGACCGACGTCGGCAAGCTTGCGGAGCTCGGGAACCTCGGTGTCGAGCTTGTGCTCGGAGATTCGACAAACGCCGAGAGGCCGGGCGTGACTCCGTCGGAGCGCACCGTCGGCGAAGCATTCCGGCAGATCATCCCGGCCCGGGGCGGGCGGGTCGTGATCGCGTCCTTCGCCTCCAACGTGCACCGGGTGCAACAGGCGATCGATGTCGCGATCGAGACAGGCCGGAAGGTTTCCCTCGTCGGCCGCTCGCTCAGGAAGAACGTCAACATCGCGCGGAACCTCGGCTACATCGACGTTCCCGAGGAGCTGCTCGTGAAGCCCGCCGACCTCGGCGAGCTTCGTCCCGAGGAGACGCTCATCCTCTGCACGGGGAGCCAGGGTGAGCCACTTTCGGCACTGACCCGCATCGCCTACCACGATCACCAGCACGTCGAGGTGGAGGCGGGCGACACCGTGATCATCTCGGCGAAGCCGGTGCCCGGAAACGAGTTGCGCGTCCACGACACGATCAACCGCCTCACGAGGTCCGGCGCGGAGGTGCTGCACCAGGAGATCGCGAACGTGCACACCTCCGGCCACGGAAACGCCGACGAGATTCGTACCGTCTTGGCGCTGCTTCGGCCGCGAAACGTCATGCCTGTGCACGGGGAGTTCAGGATGCTGGCGGCCCATGGCCGGCTCGCGCGCGATGCCGGCGTCGAGCCGGACCGCGTCATCCTCGGCGAGAACGGCTCCGTCGTGGAGCTCTCCGACGGGCGAGCTCGCATCGTCGACCAGGTCGACGTCGGAAGCATCTTCGTCGACCGAGCCGGCTCGGGAGACGTGAAAGACGGAGCACTCCGCGACCGGCGCCACCTCTCCGAGAGCGGCGTCCTGATCGTGGTCGCGACGGTGGGATCGGGAAACGGGAGGGGGCCGGTCCCGCCCGAGGTGATCGCCCGCGGCTTCGCCGAGACCGACAGCGAGCTCTTCGAGGAGGCCCGCGAGGAGGTCGCGGAGACCCTCGCCGAATGCTACGCGGACGGCGTCACCGAGCTGAAGCTCCTTCAGGAGCACATCCAGGACGCGGTTAGCCAGCTCGTCTACGAGCGCACGGGGCGCCGGCCCATGATCCTCCCGGTTGTCGTTGAGGTGTAGCCGAGTCCGTGTCCTTGCTGTAAAGGTGTGGGTATGAACAATGCGACCACGCTCGGCTGGCCCGGGCTCGTCCGCTGCTACGGCGTCTCCGACCCGACCGCGACGAAGCTCATCCGCTCCCTGACAGCGAGCGAAGTGGCCGCACTGGCCTTCTGCCGACTGCTCGACCGCTGGGCGAGGGGCGAGCCCGAGCCTTCGACGGTCCCCCGGCGCGAGGCCGCATTACGGCGCGCGGCCGAGCGGGCCGAGACCGCGCTCGCCGGGCTCGAACGACCGCTCGGGCGCTTCCTCCTCGAGCTCGAGCCGGAAGGCGCCGAGGGTCGTTCGTGGTACGGCGAGCCTGGACCGGGGGAGGTGCTCGAGTGGGAGGACGTCCTACGCCGGGCAGGCGTGACCGCGTGTCCGCGGCGGGTGGCACAGGCGTACCTGGAGCTGGCGGTGCTCGTCCGGGCGCTTCAGGGCCTCGCCACGTCGGCCCGGATGGAGACCGTGCCCGACCGCTCGTCCCTGTGGGCCGGTCTCTTCGACCTGCGTGAGAATCTCTTCGGAGGCGCGGTCGACGATCTCCGTGCCCTCGCCGCCTAGGCTTTCTAGGTGGCGGCGCGTCCGCGCATCACCGTCGTCGGAAGCATCAACCTCGACCTGGTCGCGAGCGTCGAGCGCTTGCCTCGTCCCGGCGAGACGCTTACCGACGCGGAGCTTTCCCGCGTCCCAGGCGGGAAGGGCGCGAACCAGGCGGTGGCAGCCGCTCGCCTGGGGGCGGAGGTGCGGTTCGTGGGCTGCGTGGGAGACGACGAGATCGCGGCCGAGGCGAGGCGCGGGCTGGAGGGCGCCGGCGTAGATCTCACCGGGCTCCGGATCGCGGCGGGCGAGCCGACCGGCCTCGCCATGATCCTCGTCTCCGAGCGTGGCGACAACCAGATCGTCGTCGTACCGGGGGCCAACCGGTCTCTCGGCGCGGACGACTTCGAGCTCGCAGACGCGGACGGGGTGCTGTGCCAGCTCGAGGTTCCAATCGAGGCGGTTGCGGCCGCCGCCGATCAGACCCGCGGCATGTTCTGCCTGAATGCCGCCCCGGCACGGATCGTGCCCGAGGAGGTGCTGGCGCGAGCTGACCTGATCGTCGCGAACTCATTCGAGCTCGAGACGCTTGGCTCGACGCCACTCGACGGGCTCTTCGCGCTGACGCTGGGCGCCGAGGGAGCGCTCCTGCTCGAGGACGGAAAGGAGATCGCGCGCGCCGTCCCGCCGGGGGTGCACGCTGTGGACGGTACTGCAGCAGGGGACGCGTTCTGCGCCTGCCTCGCTGTCTGCCTCCTCGAGGGTCGTTCCAGGGAGGAGGCGCTCCGACGCGCGTGCGCCGCAGGCGCGATCGCAGCGAGCCGTCCCGGTGCGCAGAGCTCCCTCCCCACGGCGGCTGAGGTCGACGCCATACTCAGCGCCTGATGGCTACTTCGATCCTGCTCGACTGCGACCCAGGCCACGACGACGCGATGGCGATCCTCCTCGCGCTGGCGAGCCCCGAGCTCGAGCTTCTCGGCGTGACCACCGTCGCCGGCAACCAGACGCTCGCGAAGACCACGGCGAACGCCCTCCGCGTGCTCGACTTCGTCGCCCGCGAAGACGTCCCCGTGGCCGCGGGGGCGGATCGGCCCCTGGAGCGGGACCCATACGTCGCCAGCGACGTGCACGGAGAAAGCGGTCTCGACGGCCCGGACCTCCCCGAGCCGAAGCGGGGGGTCGTAGAGGACGATGCGGTCAACTTCACGGCTGCCCGAATTTGCGACACCGACCTGCCGGTGACGCTCGTCGCAACCGGGCCCCTGACCAATGTCGCGGTCCTGATCGAGCGGTGTCCCGAGGCGGCTGGGCGGGTTGACCGGATCGTGCTCATGGGCGGCGCAATCGCGGAGGGGAATGTCACTCCCGCCGCGGAGTTCAACATCTGGGCGGATCCCGAGGCGGCGGCGCGAGTCTTCTCGAGCGGCCTCGACGTGACGATGATCGGCCTCGACGTCACCCACAAAGCACTGCTCCTGCCGAAGCACGCAGACCGCCTGCGCGCGTCCGGTCGCACCGGTGCGTTCGTGGCGGACCTGTTCGCCTTCTATCACCGCTTTCACGCGGAGACGTACAACTTTCCGGGCTCGCCGGTCCACGACGCTGTGGCGGTGGCCTTCGTCGCCCGGCCCGAGCTCGTCAAGACGCTGCGCCGGAACGTCGTCGTCGAAACCGACTCCGAGCTCTGCCGGGGACGGACCGTCGTCGATCTCTGGCGGCGCACCGATCGAGAGCCCAACTGCGCCGTCGCGGTGGACATCGACTCGGAGGCTTTTCTCGAGGTTCTCGTCGAGCGGCTCGCCGGCTTTCCATAGGTTCCCGGGAGCAGGAGCACGCCGCCCGCCCGCGAAAGGGCTGGCATGGCGAAGCGCAAGCCCGCTAGGAAGCCGCGTCCCCGCACGCCCGCCCGGGTAAAGAAGAAGCGACGGTCACGGGTCAAGCATGCGGCCGCGCATCCCGAGCTGATCGGGCTCGGCCTCGCCTGCGCCGGCCTCTTTCTCGCGGCCGTTCTCCTCTTCGGCTGGGACGGCGGCGTCGTCGGCGAGAACGTGGACGACGCCCTTGCAGACGCCGTGGGTGCCGCTCGCTTCGCCCTGCCATTTGCCCTCGTCGGCGTGGGAGGCCTGATGGTCGCCCGCTCGGGTCTCGTCGACGTGAAGCCCTTCCGGACCGGGATCGTGCTTCTTGCCTTCGGTGTCCTCGGGCTGCTCGGAAGCGACCGTGGCGGAGCGCTGGGAGACGCTCTCGAGTCGACCCTCGGCAGCCTGATCGGACAGACGGGCACGTTCCTCCTCGGGACATTCGCCTTTAGCGCGGGTGCGATCCTCGTCACCGGGGCGTCCGTAGGTGCCGTCCTGCGCCGGTCCGCACGCGCCGCCCGCGAAACGGCCGCCGTCGCGCGCCGTAGCGTCCAGCGCCCGCGGCCCGCGCTTCCTCCGGAGCCCGCACCGGCGGCCGAGCCGTCCAGACCGCCGGTCGACGGCGCCACCGCCTATCCGGATCTGGTGTCGGATCACCAGTCGGAGCACATGCCCGCCGTCAATCTTGCTGCCCAGCTCGACGACACGCAGGAATCCAGCTCCGGCTCGCAGGAGGCCCTGCCGTTCGTCCCGGCCGGAAACTCGGACCGCGAGGCGTACCGGCTTCCGGACGCGGGCGTGCTCAAGCGCTCGCGCCCCGCCGGTGGTCAGCCGGCCAAGGCGATGGAGCGCACCGCCGAGGCGCTCGTCCAGGCGCTTGCGAACTTCGGGGTCGAGGCGACTCTCTCGGGCCAGGTCTCGGGACCGCGGGTGACGCGCTACGAGCTCCAGCTTGCTCCGGGAACGAAAGTGGGGAAGGTCGCGGCGCTCAAGGATGACCTTGCCTACGCGCTCGCGACGACGGAGATCCGCATTCTTGCGCCGATTCCCGGGAAGCAGGCGGTCGGAGTCGAGGTTCCGAACCTCGCGCCCAACATCGTCACTCTCGGCGACATCTACGACGAGTTTCCCGCCGCTGCCAGCCCGGTCTCGGTCTGGCTCGGGAAGGACATCTCGGGAGCTTCGGTGTGGGCCGATCTCGCTCGGATGCCGCACATCCTGATCGCCGGCACGACCGGCTCGGGCAAGTCGGGCTGCCTGAACACGATGATCTGCTCGATCCTCCTGCGGTCCACGCCCGATCAGGTTCGGATGATCCTCGTCGACCCGAAACGAGTCGAGCTCGGGCTCTACGAATCGATTCCGCATCTCTTGACGCCGGTGGTCTCGAATGCGAAGGCCGCCGCAGCCGTCCTCGCCAACATCCTTGCGGAAATGGAGCACCGGTACGAGCGGATGAGCCTTGCACGCGCGCGGAACCTGTCGGAGCTGAACAAGGCCCTCGCCGCGCGCGGAGACGAGCCGCTGCCTTATCTCCTCGTCGTGATCGACGAGCTTGCAGACCTGATGATGATCTCGCCGCAGGAGGTCGAAGACGCCGTCATCCGCCTGGCGCAGAAGTCCCGGGCCGTGGGCATCCATCTCGTTCTGGCGACGCAGCGCCCGTCGGTCGACGTCATCACCGGGATGATCAAGGCCAACGTGCCCTCGCGGATCGCGTTCGCCGTCTCGAGCATGACCGATAGCCGCGTCATCCTGGACACCTCCGGGGCCGAGAGCCTCCTCGGGCAGGGCGACATGCTCTTCAAGCCGCTCGGAACGTCGCGCCTGCAGCGCGTCCAGGGCGCCTACGTGAGCGAGGAGGAGATCGCGCTCATCGTCGAGCAGTGCCGCGGACAGCGTGAGCAGGAGCTTGACGAGTCGCTCCTCGAGGCTCCGATCGTTGTGGTGGACGACGACTCCGACGGCGAATTCGACCCCGACGAGGATCCCTTGCTCGACCGGGCGATCGAGATCGTCGTCCAGACCCAGACCGCGTCCGTCTCGCTCCTCCAGCGGCGGCTGCGCGTCGGCTACACGCGGGCGGGGCGCCTCGTGGACATGCTCGAGCGCCGAGGAATCATCTCCGGCTACGAGGGCTCGAAGCCCCGCCGCGTGCTCATCGGCGAGGCAGAGCTCGACCGGGTGGTCGCAGCGGCCGCCGAACGCGTCGCCCACTAACGAACTTCGGGATCCCCCGTCCTAGCCAACGGGTCGCCATGGGCGATAGCATCCGGCGACTCACTTTGGGATTTTGGCTAGAAGGAGGTTCCGTGAACGTCATGCGAAAGCTGCCCTGGGCGTTGCTCTTGATCGTTGCGGTTGTGCTGGCGCTGGCTGCGGCCGGCTGCGGCGGCGACGACAGCACCGACACCAGCGGCGCGCCGTCTGAGAGCGGCACCGAGGGTGGAACGGGGGGCGAGAAGATCTCCGTCGGAATGGTCTCCGACACGGGCGGCCTGGACGATCGGGGCTTTAACGAATTCTCGATCAACGGCTTCGAGCGGGCGCAGACGGAGCTGGGTGTCGACGGTCGCGTCTACGTGTCCAAGTCGGCCGATGACTATTTGCCGAATCTCTCGGCTGCGGTCGACGACGGACACGACCTCGTGGTGGCCATCGGCTTCCTCATCCAGCCGTCCGTCGTCGAAGTGGCAACGGAAGCGACCGACATCAACTTCGCCGGCGTCGACCAGTTCTACGGAGAAAAGCCGGAGTGCGGCGGCGAGAATCAGTCGCCCTGCGCACTGCCGAACGTCCTCGGGCTCCAGTTTCCTTCGGAAGAGGCTGGCTATCTCGCAGGTGTCGTGGCCGCGATGATGACGAAGAGCGGCACCGTGTCGACTGTGGGTGGCATCAGCATTCCACCAGTGAACAACTGGATCGCCGGCTTCCGGCAGGCCGTCAAGGACACAGACCCGAGCGTGAAGCTCCTCAACGCCTACTCGCAGGATTTCGTCGACCAGGCGAAGTGCAAGGAGATAGCCCTCGACCAGATCGCGCAGGGGTCGGACGTGATCTTCCAGGTCGCGGGGCAGTGCGGTCTCGGAGCGCTCGACGCCGCCTGTCAGGAAGGCAAGATGGCGATCGGCGTCGACGCCGACCAGTCGTTCGCCGGCGACTGCGTGATCACGAGCGCGCTGAAGCCGCTCGAGCTGGCGGTCTTCGAGACGATCAAGTCCGCGCAGGAGGGCACGTTCAAGGGCGGGACGAACAGGTTCTTCGGCGTCGAGGAATTCCCGGATGCCGAGCTCCTCGCCCCGTTCACCGCCGCGGTGCCGCAGGAGGTCAAGGACGCGGTCGACGCGGCGAAGGAGAAGCTCATCTCCGGCGAGATCGACCCGCCGGCCACCTTCAAATAGAGCAAGTTCGTAGAGGGGGCGGGCCCAGCCGGGACGCCCCCTCTACTCTTCTCAACCATGTCTGACCCGCTCCTACTCGAGCTTCTGGGGATCACGAAGCGGTTCCCGGGGATCGTTGCCAACGATCACGTCGATTTCGAGCTGGCCAAGGGCGAGGTTCACGCCCTGCTTGGCGAAAACGGCGCCGGCAAATCGACTCTCATGAACATCCTCTACGGCCTCTACCACCCGGACGAGGGCGAGATCCGCCTGGAGGGCAAGCGCATCCGGATCGACTCACCCCGCGACGCGATCGATCGCGGCATCGGCATGGTGCATCAGCACTTCATGCTCATCCCGGTGATGACGGTGGCCGAGAACATCGTGCTCGCCACCGAGCCGACGAAGGGGCCGTTCCTCGACCTGGCGAGCGCCGAGAAGCGCGTTCGCGAGCTGTCGAAGCAGTACGGGCTCACGGTCCGCCCGGAGGCGAAGGTTGCCTCGATCAGCGTCGGAATGCAGCAGCGGGCGGAGATCCTGAAAGCGCTCTACCGCGGCGCTGAAATTCTCATCCTCGACGAGCCGACAGCTGTTCTGACACCGCAGGAGGCGAGCGAGCTCTTCACGATCCTCCGCTCGCTGCAGGAGGACGGGAAGTCGATCATCTTCATCAGCCACAAGCTGAACGAGGTGCTCGAGATCGCCGACCGGATCACCGTTCTCCGGCAGGGGAAGAAGATCGACACGGTCCCGCGCGAAGGCGCCACCCGCGAGGGTCTTGCTCGCCTCATGGTCGGTCGCGAGGTCGTCCTCAGCGTCGAGAAGCCACCGGCCGAGCCCGGCGAGACGCTGCTCGAGGTCAAAGACCTCGTCGTTGCCGACGAGCGCGGTCTCGAGGCCGTGCGCGGAATCTCGCTCGAAGTGAAGGCCGGCGAGATCGTCGGAATCGCCGGGGTGGACGGGAACGGGCAAAGCGAGCTGATCGACGCTCTGACGGGTCTCCGCAGCCCCTCCGCGGGGACGATCACGGCCGCAGGTGAGAATCTCACGTCGGCGAATGCGCGCGCGTGCCTCGATGCTGGAGTAGGCCACATCCCGGAGGATCGGCAGGTGCGCGGCCTCGTCCTCGACTTCACCCTCGCGGAGAATCTCGCGCTCCACGACTACGCGAAGGAGCCAAACTCGCGCTGGGGGTGGTTGTACCCCGGCCGACTGATCGAGCGGGCCGGCCGGCTGCTGAAGGAGTTTGACGTCCGCGGCGGCAGGCCGCAGACGCTGGCAGCGGCACTCTCCGGCGGGAACCAACAGAAAGTCGTAATCGCGCGGGAGGTCTCCCGCGACCCGAGAATACTCGTCGCGGCACAACCGACCCGCGGCCTCGACGTGGGGGCGATCGAGTTCGTCCACCGCCGACTGGTCAAGGAGCGCGACGAGGGCCGCGCGATCTTGCTCGTGTCGTTCGAGCTCGAAGAGATCCTGTCGTTGTCCGACCGCATCCTCGCGGTCTACGAGGGCCGGATCGTGGGCGAGTACGAGCCCGGCGTCTCCGAGGAAGAGCTCGGGATCGCGATGACGGGCGGGCGAGAGCGGGCGGCGTGACAACGGGGCCCCCCGAGCCCGAGCGCCGAGAGTCTCCCCTAGCGGGGTGGTTCTCGACCCGGATCGGCGGCGTTCTCGTTCCGCTCGCCGCGACGGCGCTCGCCTTCCTGATCGGCGGCCTTGTCGTCCTGCTCACGGGCCACAACCCTGTGAGCGCCTACAAGGCCATCTTCGAGGGCACGGGTCTCAACTGGTTCTTCCCGTGGGTCTCCGGCGATGCTCGCGATGCCGCGGCGAACGATCTCCAGCAAACGCTCATCCTCATGACGCCGCTGATCCTGACCGGCATCGCGGTTGCTTTCGCCTTCCGATGCGGGCTCTTCAACATCGGCGGGCAGGGTCAGTACTGGGTCGGCTTCATGGCAGCGCTCTACGTCGGGACGCATCTCGAGGGACTCTCGCGACCCCTCCACATCCTGCTCGCCCTCCTGGCGTCGATCGTCGCCGGTGGCCTCTGGGGCGGTATCGCCGGAATCTTGAAGGCGACGGTTGGAGCTCACGAGGTGATCACGACGATCATGCTGAACTGGATTGCGATCTTCGGAGGTTCGTACCTCGTCGAGATCGGCGGGCTGCTCCAGGGACCCACACCGTCAATCCCTCGGTCCGCAACGGTGCATGAATCAGCGGAGCTCTGGCCGATCTGGGGGAGCCTGCCTTCGCTCCACGCCGGCCTTTTCATCGCGCTCTTCGCGCTCGTCGTCTACTACGTCCTGCTCAACCGGACGACGCTCGGCTACGAGGTGCGGGCAGTCGGCTTCAATCCCGAGGCGGCGCGGTACGGGGGCATCTCTGTCGCGAGGAACTATTTTCTGGCCCTTGCGATCTCGGGTGCGTTCGCGGGCCTCGCGGGCTCGGTCGACCTCCTCGGGTTCAAGCACGCCGTCTCGACCGGAGACTTCTCCACGAACTTCATCGCGTTCACGGGCATCGCTGTCGCGCTTCTAGGCCGTAACAAGCCGATCGGCATCCTCTTCGCAGCTCTCCTCTTCGCTGCGCTCGAGGTGGGAACATCGACGCGCCAGCTGGATCCGGCCGTCTTTCCACCGGAGCTCGCGGTTGATCTGGCGACCATGATCCAGGCCCTCGTCATCTTCTTTGTGGGCGCCGAGCTCCTCATCGTCTACATCTGGCGCGCGAGGAAGCTCGTACGGACGCGTCCGCTCGTACAGCCGGAGCTTCGCCAGTGAGCTCGACCGTTCCGACGGCGTCCGTTGCCGACGGCCTGCGTCGTCTCACTGAGGCGCGCACGGTCGGGATGCTCGGTGTCGGTTTCGGCGTGCTTGCCTTTTGGCTCGCACTGCCGCCCTGGACGACCCAGGAGATCGGCTGGCCGCTCGCGGCAGGCATCGTCGCAGTCGCGTGCGGGATCGCCGCCGTTCCTCGCGGAGAGCGGAAGCTGGGGTGGTGGGCGATTGCACTGGGCATCGCCGGGGCAGCGAGTGCGATCTGGCTCCAGGGGAAAGACGCGGAAACGCTCGACAGCATCCTCACGGCAGGAGTGCTTGCATCGATGCTTCGCTTTGCTACACCACTCGCATTCGCCGCGATGGGCGGCATCTTCTCTGAGCGTTCAGGAGTCGTGAACATCGGCCTCGAGGGCATGATGCTGACCGGCGCCTTCTTCGGCATCTGGGGATCGGTCTGGAGCGGTAGCTGGGTCGTCGGGCTACTGACGGCCATGGTGGCGGGTGGGTTGCTCGCACTGATCCATGCGGTGTTCTGCATCCACTTGCGGGCCGATCAGATCGTCAGCGGGTTTGCGGTCAACTTCCTCGCCCTCGGGCTCACCGGCTTCCTGTACAGCTCGATCTACCCTGGCGGGATCCACGAGAACGTCTCGCGGGTCCCCAATGTCAATCTGGGCTTCCTGGGTGACGTCCCGGGAATCGGAAGCTTTCTCGAAGGTGTCTTCGGGCACCTCAACCTGCTTGTGTGGCTGATGTTTGCCACCGTCATCCTGGCGTACATCGTTCTCTTCAAGACTCCCATCGGCCTCCGGATTCGCTCCGTGGGCGAGCACCCGAAGGCGGCCGACACCGTCGGAATCTCGGTCTACGGCATCCGCTACGCGGCCGTCGTCACCTCGGGCATCCTCGCCGCGCTGGGCGGCGCCTTCCTCTCGATCGGCTTCGTAGGGAGCTTCGCCGAGAATATGACGAGCGGGCGGGGCTACATAGCCCTCGCTGCCGTCATCTTCGGCAAGTGGCGGCCCGGTTGGGCGTTCGCGGCCACGCTCCTCTTCGGCTTCGGCTTCGCGATCTCGATTCCGCTCCAGCGCGAAGCCAACATCTCCGAAAACCTCATCTCGACGGTTCCCTATCTCCTGACCCTCGTCGCGCTCGTCGGCCTGATCGGCCGCTCCACGCCTCCGGCGGCGGTCGGGCATCCCTACGTCAAGCAGTAGTGCGAAACGGCAAAGCGTTTGGCGCGGTCTTCCTCGGCCTTCTGGCGCTCGGCGTGCTGGGCGGCGGAATCTGGGCGATCGTGCTGGGCGAGATCCGACTTGTCGGGGCGGTCGCCGCCCTGCCGGTCTCCGCGCTCCTGGCCTTCGTCGCGCTCTCACTCGGAGGCCATGCGAGGGCGGCGAATCAACGCTCCCTGGGGCAGATCGGTGGCGATGCCACGGCGCGGCTCGGTCGGTTTCTGGGAGGACTCGCGCTGCTTTTGGCCCTGACCGCCTCCCTCGCCGTCGGGGTCTTCGCCGTGCTCGTTCTCTTCGGCTGAAGCAGCACCGATTCGAAGCCGTTAGCAGCCGCCGCTACAATCGGGGGCCGTGTTCGAGATCGGCAACAGCCTGCGCGAGGCGCGGCTCCGTCAGAACTTGGACTTCCCCCGCATCGAAGAGGGCACGAAGATCCGGGGAAAGTACATTCAGGCGCTCGAGGCCGAGCGCTTCGAAGTCCTCCCCGGCGACACGTATGTGAAGGGGTTCCTGCGCACGTACGCCGAGTATCTCGGGCTCGACGGCCAGCTCTACGTCGACGAGTACAACTCCCGCTTCGCGAGCGCCGAGGAGCCGATGACGCCCTCGGCGCCCCCGTCGCGGCCACGCCACCGCGTGTCCGAGTCGAACTTCGTCATTGTCGCCCTCGCTGCGATCGTTGCCATCACCGTGCTCGTGGTCGTCGCCTTCGGGTTCGGCGACGGAACGTCGTCCGATCCGACAGTCGGGGCCGTCGGCAGCACCACCTCGGAGTCGACGGCGAGGACAACGACTGCGTCGGAACCGGCCGGTGAGGGAAAGCCGAAGCCCACGCTCGCTCGGCTCCTCGTCAGGGCGAGCGCAGGGGATTGCTGGATGGTCGTGAAGGCCGGCGGCTCCCAGGGCGAAGTGCTCTACTCGGGCACGCTCGAGAAGGGGCAGGGTCAGCGCTTCGTCCGCAAGAGGCTATGGCTCCAGCTCGGCGCTCCGGGCGCGCTGACCGTGAAGCTGAACGGGAAGACCGTTGGCAACCTCCCGAACGAGGGGACGTTCTTCCTCGTGACGGCGAAGGGCGTTCGCCCACTCGCGACCACGTAGATGGTCGATCGGCGCGTACCACACGCCAATTACAGCTCAGCCATCTAGCTTGCCCGAACGGCCACGGGCGATCGTCGTCGTCACGGGCAGTGAGCTCGTCCGGGGCGGCAGGCGTGATGCGAACGGGCCCTTTCTCTCGGAGGAGCTGACCCGCCGCGGGCTCGCGCCGGCGTGCGTCCTCATCGTCGGAGACCGGCCCGAGGAGCTTGCGACTGCCGTTCGAGCGGGGCTGGAGGCCGAGCTCTGCATCCTCTCCGGAGGCCTCGGGCCCACGCACGACGACCGGACGATCGAGATGCTCGCCCGGGGCACCGGCCGCGCCCTCGTGCTGGACGCCGGGCTCGAGCGGGAGATCGAGGCGGTCTCTCGGGGTGTCGCGACGCGTCTCCGGAGACCGTTCGGAGACTTTGCGGCCGGCATCGCCAAGCAGGCCACGCTCCCAGAAGGAGCCGTCTCGCTCGGCCTGGCGGGAACCGCTCCGGCGGTGCTTCTCGAGCACGAGCGGGGCGTTGCGGTCGCGCTGCCGGGACCTCCCGGGGAGCTTCAGAGGCTCTGGCCGGCCGCGCTCGCGAGCCCTCCGGTGCAAGCCATTCTGGACCGAGTCCGGCCGGCCGAGCACCGGATCCTGCGCTTCTTCGGACCGAGCGAGTCGGCCGTGGCGCGGGCGCTCGACGAGATGGGCGGCGAGCGAGCGGGCGTCGAGGCGACGGTGTGCGCCCGCGACCTCGAGATCCATGTTGATCTCTTCGTCGGCGAGTCCGGCTCGACGCAGGCTGCCGCGCTGGAGGCCGAACTTCGGAGTCGCTTTGCGGATGCTCTCTTCGCGGAGGACGAGCGGCCGGTCGAAGCAATCGTGCTCGATCAGTGCCGGGACGCCGGCCTCACACTGGCAACGGCCGAGTCGTGCACGGGGGGCCTTGTGAGCGCGAGGCTCACCGCGATACCCGGCGCGAGCGAGGTGTTCGTCGGCGGTGCGGTGTCCTATTCGAACGACGCGAAGCGGCGTCTCCTGGGTGTGCCGGAGGAGATCCTGTCTGAATATGGGGCGGTCTCGGCTGAGACCGCGGCCGCGATGGCAAGCGGTGCGCGCGCGGCTCTCGATGCCGACGTAGCGCTCGCTGTCACCGGGGTCGCGGGCCCCGATGGGGGGACGCCGGAAAAGCCGGTGGGACTCGTCTTCCTGCACGTCGAGGGGTCGGATCGGAAGGCTGCGCTTCGGCTCGAGCTTCCAGGGGACCGGGAAGCAGTCCAGACACGGTCGGCTGCGAGCGTCCTGCACCTTCTGCGGCGAGTCCTGACACAGCCAGACACACATACGCGCACTCTCGCCGACTAGCGTCGTGGGCGATGAGCGAGTCCGCCTCTTCTGCGCGCTCCCCCTTCCGACGGACGTCGTCGAGAACGTCGTTCGCTGGCAGGAGGAGGAGCTCTCCGACGCCGCCGGGGCCCGCCTCATGGGCCCGGAGAACCTGCACATCACCCTCGCTTTCCTGGGGAGCACGCCTGCCGATCGCGTCGACGAAGTCGTCGGCTCGCTCAGCGAGGCAGCCCGCGGGGTCGAGGAGCAGATCGTGCTCCGGGCAGGGGAGTACCGCGAGACCCGGAGTGTCGGGATGCTCACCCTCGAGGACGAGGGCGGCCGGGCTGCAGGTCTCGCCGTCGGGCTCCAGGCCCGCCTCGAGACTCTCGGCCTGTATCGACCGGATAAACGTCCCTGGCTGGCCCATCTCACTGTGCTTCGCTTCCGGGCCCGACCCCGGCTGGGTCCCGTTCCGCCCGACCTCGGCGGGGTCAGTCCGTCCGAAGCGGCTCTCTATCATTCGGTGCTGCGGCCCGGCGGAGCGCAGTACGTCATGGTCGAATCGGTTGTCCTAGGAGGTTGAACACGTTGGATCGCGAGCAGTCACTCGACGCCGCACTGAGTCAGATCGAGCGGCAGTACGGCAAGGGCTCGGTCATGAAGATGAACGATCATGCTCACGTCAGCATCCCCTCGGTCTCGACGGGCTCGCTCTCACTCGACGTCGCGCTCGGCATCGGTGGGCTTCCCCGCGGCCGTGTAATTGAGATCTTCGGACCTGAGTCCTCGGGCAAGACGACACTCGTCTATCACGTGATTGCCGAGGCTCAGAGGCGGGGCGGCATCTGCGCATTCATCGACGCAGAGCATGCGATGGACCCGCAGTACGCTCGCAGGATCGGTGTCAACATCGACGACCTCCTCGTCTCGCAGCCGGACAATGGCGAGCAGGCTCTCGAGATCGCCGAGCTCCTCATCCGGAGCGGCGCCTTGGACGTCGTTGCGGTGGACTCCGTGGCGGCACTGACGCCCAGAGCGGAGATCGAGGGTGAGATGGGTGACAGCCACGTAGGGCTCCAGGCCCGCCTCATGAGCCAGGCGCTCCGCAAACTTGCGGGCACGCTGAATCAGACGGGCACGGTCGCCATCTTCACGAACCAGCTGCGCGAGAAGATCGGTGTCATGTTCGGGAACCCCGAGACCACCCCGGGCGGGCGGGCACTCAAGTTCTATTCGTCGATCAGGCTCGACATCCGACGTATAGAGACGCTCAAGGAAGGGGTCGAGGCGATCGGGAACCGCGTCCGGGTGAAGGTCGTGAAGAACAAGGTCGCGCCTCCCTTCAAGCAGGCCGAATTCGACATCATCTACGGCGAGGGAATCTCCTGGGAGGGGACGGTTCTCGAGGTCGCCCTGGACAAGAAGATCGTTCAGAAGTCCGGTTCGTACTTCAGCTACGGAGACGAGCGGCTCGGCCAGGGGCGCCAGAACGCGACGGCGTTCCTGCGTGAGCATCCGGACGTCGGCGAGCAAATCGTGCGTGCGATTCAGACGGAGATGGGCGACGACGCGCTCGCGTCCTCGCGGCTCCTGCCGCTCCCGGAGGAGGCTGCCGCGGCGGCTGCGAAGAACGGAGCGGCGACCGAGGTAGCCTCGCCCGCCTGACGACCAGCCGGCCAGCGTGTGAGCGGTCCCGAAGCCGATTCTGAGCAGCCACGCCTGACCGCGTTGCGGCGGGTTCGACCGGGCTTGGTCGCGCTCGAGGTCGACGGCAGCCCGTGGCGAGTCGTGCCCGACGAAGTCGTGGTGAAAACGGGGCTCGCGCGTGGCGCTTTGCTCGACCGGCCACTACTTCGACGCTTTCGAACCGAGCTCAGGAGCGCCGAAGCGCTCCGTGTCGCGGGGCGCCAGGTGGCGCGGGGGGACGTGGCGCGGCACCGGTTGGAGGAGCGTCTGGTGAGTTGCGGTGTCCGGCCCGCGGACGCCATCGCCGCCGTCGATACGCTGGCGCGAGCCGGGGCCGTCGACGACGAGCGGCTGGCGCGCACGCGTGCATCGAACCTTGCGGAGCGTGGTTGGGGGAACGCAGCGATCATTGCTCGGCTTCACCAGGCTGGAATCTCGGGCGAAGCGGTGGAGGGCGCACTGGCTGATCTCGCGAGTGAGCCGGTCAGGGCCGCTCGGCTCGTCGTCGATCTGCCGGTGCGCAAGGCGGTGGCCGTTCTCGCGCGGCGCGGGTTCGACGCGGAGCTGGTCGAGGAATGGAGTGCGGGGCTGGACGTGGAGGGGTAGGCGGAGATACGATGGAAGCACATTCGTTTCTCAACACAAATGCCTGCACGAAACGGCTTTTCGCCGAATCGGACTCTTTGACCAGCACGTTCGACTTCACCTGAAGAACGAGACCATGAGACACAGCGCGAGCAGACGGAGGAGCACTCAAACGAGACCGTAGGGCCTCTGCGAGGCGCTCTTCACGACGCTCGCATCCGATTTGGGAATGCCGTTCCTACAGGCTCGACAGTAGGAGCGAGCAATGGTGATTCTGATTGGCCTCCTGCTTGCTGGGGTAGTGCTCGGCGCGGTGCTCGGGGTCACGGTCGGGATGCCCGTTCTGGCCGGGCGGAAAGTTACGGCCGCGAACGACGAACGTCTGCGGCTCCTGGAAGACGCGGAGCGTAGCGCGGAGGCAATTCGCCGCGAAGCGCAGGTGGAGACGCGCGAGGAGGCCCTACGGCTCCGAACCGAGGTCGAGCACGAGCTGAAGGACAGGCGAGCCGAGGTGATCAAGGTCGAGCAACGCGTACTCGCGAAGGAAGAGGCTGTAGACCGCAAATTGACCGAGCACGAGCGACGCGAGCAAGGGGTCGCAGATCGAGAGGCGCACCTGAAGCAGCTTCAGGAGGACCTGAAAACCGCAAAGGACGCGCAGGTGGCTGAGCTCGAGCGCATCTCGGGTCTCTCCGCGGTGGACGCGAAGCGGCAGCTCCTCGAGCGTTCTGAGGAGCTCGTACGGCATGAGATGGCGCGCATGGTGCGTCAGGTCGAAGAGGACGCCCAGGCCGATGCGCGCCGGCGGGCGCGGAACCTCGTTGCGGACGCCCTGCAGCGCGTCGCCGCAAGCCATGCCGCCGAGACAACCGTCTCACTCGTCTCGCTTCCTTCTGATGACATGAAAGGCCGCATCATCGGGCGGGAGGGCAGGAACATCCGTGCGCTCGAGAACCTGACCGGGGTCGATTTCATCATCGATGACACGCCTCAGGCGGTCGTCCTCTCGTCATTCGACGGCGTGCGCAGGGAAGTCGCAAAGCTCACCCTCGCGAAGCTCGTCGAGGACGGGCGAATTCATCCATCCCGGATCGAAGAGATGTACTACCAGTCGAAGACGGAGATCGAAGAACACATACGTCAGGCCGGCGAGCAGGCCGTTTTCGAGGCGAACTGCGGCACGATGCACGAGGAGCTCGTGAAGCTACTCGGGCGCCTCCGGTACCGCACGAGCTACGGACAGAACATCCTCAAGCACTCCCTCGAGTGCGCCCACCTGGCCGGAATCATGGCGGCGGAGCTTGGGGCAAGCGTGAAGAACGCAAAGCGAGCCGCTCTCCTGCACGACATCGGCAAGGCCATGACGCACGAAGTTGAGGGGTCGCACGCGGCGATCTCCGCTCAGCAGGCGAAGAAGTTCGGCGAGTCGCAGCACGTCGTCCACGCCGTCGAAGCTCACCACTACGAGGTGCAGCCGCAGACCGTCGAGGCGATCCTCGTCATTGCCGCCGACGCGATCTCCGCCTCGCGGCCTGGCGCTCGTGGCGAGAGCCTCGAGAACTACGTGAAGCGGCTCGAGACGCTCGAGCAGCTTGCGATGGCGAAGAAGGGCGTGGAGCGGGTATACGCCCTCCAGGCAGGACGGGAGGTGCGCGTCATAGTCAAGCCGGGTGAGATCGACGACGACGAGGCAACGCTCCTGTCTCACGAGATCGCTCGCGAGATCGAGGAGCAACTCGAGTATCCGGGCCAGATCAAGGTGACCGTCATCCGGGAGTCACGCGCTGTCGAGTTCGCGAAGTGAGCCGGAAGGACGGTTACCCTAGAAGCCCGTGAAGCGCTACCACGTTACGACGTTCGGATGCCAGATGAACGCCCACGACTCGGAGCGGATCAAAGGCATGCTGGAATCGATCGGCCTCGGAGAAGCGCCAACCCAGCAAGAGGCAGATGTCATCGTCTTCAACACGTGCACGATCCGCGAAAAGCCCGATCAACGGTTCGTGGCCCACCTAGAGCAGGCACGGGCGCTGAAGGAGGCTGACCAGAGCAAGGTCCTCGCGGTCGGCGGTTGCTATGCCGAGGCGCAACGCGAGCGGTTGTTCGAGCTCTACCCTTACGTCGACGTCGCCTTCGGACCAGGCTCCATCCCTCACCTAGCGGACTGGCTCGGAGCCGGGGGAGAGGCACCCAGGGGTCGCTTTGCCAGGTGGGACAGCTTCGCCGGCGACCTTCCGGCTCGTCGTGAACGGAGGTATCAGGCCTGGCTCCAGATCTCGATGGGCTGCAACTCGAAATGCTCGTACTGCATCGTGCCGTCCGTCCGCGGGCGGGAGCAGAGCAGGCGACCCGGAGACATCCTCGCGGAGGTCACCTCGCTTGCAGCGGACGGGGTTAGAGAAGTCACGCTGCTAGGCCAGAACGTGAACTCCTGGGGGCGGGACCTCGTTCCCGACATTCGAACCGGGTTCGGCGAGCTTCTGCGCGCCGTCGACTCGGTTGAGGGGATCGACCGGATTCGTTTCACGAGCCCGCACCCCAAGGACTTCCGCGAGGAGGTCATCGCTGCGATGGCCGAGTGCGCAGCCGTTTGCGAGCACGCCCACCTGCCGCTCCAGTCAGGCTCGACGCGGCTCCTGAAAGCGATGCGGCGGACGTACTCCCGAGAGCGCTACCTCGCCCTTGTCGAGAGGATGCGCACGGCAATTCCCGATCTTGCGTTGACGACCGACCTCATCGTCGGGTTCCCAGGCGAGACCGAGCAAGACTTCGACGAGACCCTCGAGGCTGTCGAGGAGGTCGGGTTCGACGGCGCCTTCACGTTTGTCTTCAGCCCGCGCCGAGGCACAGACGCCGCCTCGATGCCCGACCAAGTGCCAGAGGAAACGAAGGGCGAGCGAATCCAGCGGCTCGTCGAGGTCGTCCAGCGAGTCGCGGCGAGCCGAAACACAAACCGCGTGGGTCGCATCGAAGAGGTTCTCGTGGAGGGTCCGAGCCGTACGGATCCATGCATCCTGAGGGGCAAGACCCGTCGGAACACCACGGTCAACTTCCACGGCAGGGCCCGCGCAGGGCAGTTGGCCGCCGTTCGCATCGAAGGTGCGACGTCGACGACGCTTCGCGGCACCGAGACCGCGCTCGTAGCTGCCTAGACACGAACAGGGCACACTCTGGACACTGTGTGCGCACCACACGCGCGGTTTTCCTATCTACGATCGCAAGCGGGTGGTGGGTTGGGGTGCCCCGAACGGATAGCGAAGTGAGTAACGGTCGGGCCGGCCTTCCTGTGATCGCGATCTTCGGCGCTACCGCTACGGGAAAGAGCGAGGTCGCGAGCGCGATCGCCGAACGAATCCCGGCGGAGCTCGTGTCGGCTGACTCGATGCAGGCGTACCGGGGGCTTGCGATCCTGACGAACCAGCCTGAGGAGCCGACGAGGCTAGTTGGGATCTGGGAGCTCGACCACGAGGCTTCTGTCGGCGAGTATGCGACATTGGCCCACGACGTCATCGACGAAGCTCGCGCGTCCGCGAGGACTGCCGTGGTGGTCGGGGGAACGGGTCTCTATCTGCGCGCGGCCCTCTCCGAGCTCGGGTTGCCGCCCGCGCCCGCGCCGGGAGCCCGCGAGCGGATCGAGAACCTCTACGAGCGACTCGGACCGGAAGGAGCCCATGCGGTGCTCCGCGACCGCGATCCTCGAGCCGCGTCGGTCGTTCACGCAAACGACAGGAAGAGAGTCGTTCGCGCGCTTGAGCTGGCCGAGTCAGGAGGCTCGCTCGCACCGGTGGCAAGCAAGCTCTGGTCCGAGGACGTCCGGCACCCAACAGTCGTCTTTGGCCTCCACGTGCCGAGGGACGTGCTAGGGAAGCGCATCGTCCAGCGTGCCCACCAGATGTTCGATCGCGGCGTCGAGGAGGAAGTACGACGTGCGCTTGCCGGCACGATCTCCGCCACCGCAGGCCAGGTCATCGGACTCCGTGAGGTCGCCGAGCTACCTCGCAGCGAAGCGATCGATGGACTCGTAGCCAGGACGACGCGGTACGCCGCGTATCAGCGTAAGTGGATGCGCAGGATTCCGGGCATCGTTAGCCTGTCCGCCGATCGCCCCCCTGGCGAGATCGCCGATGAGATTCTCGAAGTGGCACGGACTCGGCAACGATTACCTGCTCATCGAGCGGGCTGAGGCTGGCGCGCCGCTCGAGGCTCGGGTCGTCCAGCGGCTATGTGACTACCACTTTGGCATCGGATCGGACGGGATCCTCGAGGTGACATCTGTCTCCGGCGCGAGCATGGAGGTTGTGATCTGGAACCCGGACGGCTCGACGGCCGAACTCTCGGGAAACGGGACGCGGATCGCTGCGCGTTGGCTGGCGCGGGAGACGGGACGGGACGAGGTCAGGGTGACGGTCGGCCCTCGGGAGGTCACTGCAACGATGCGAGGAGGGCTCCAGGTAGAGACCCAGATGGGGCGCGTGGAGGTTGGCGATCCGGAGAAGCTCGAAGTCGACGGACTGGCGCTCGAGTTCACGCCCGTTTCGGTCGGCAACCCGCACGCGGTCATCCGCAGAGATCCTGAGCGCACCGAGCTCCTGCGGCTAGGCCCGCTCGTGGAGAACCATCCACGCTTTCTCGAGCGGACGAACGTGCAGCTCGTACGTATCGACTCTCGGAGCGACGCGACTGTCGCCGTCTGGGAGAGGGGGGCGGGGGAGACGCTCTCCTCCGGCACGAGCGCTTGTGCCGTCGCAGGCGCGGCAGTGGCGCGGGGCTGGTGCGACAGCCCCGTCACCGTTCACCTCGCGGGCGGCGAGCTCCTCGTCGAGCTGGACGAACAGATGCAAGCTCGTTTGACTGGACCCGCGCAGGAGATCTGCACGGGCACCGTGGCCGCGGAGCTCCTCGAGGAGCTCGGGGCGTGAGGTTCGCTCGCCGCCTCGACGCGGTCCCGCCCTATCTCTTCGCGGAGCTCGAGCGGAAGATCGCCGAGAAGCGTGCGACGGGAGTCGACGTCATCAGTCTCGGGATCGGCGACCCGGACCTTCCGAGCCCTGCTCCGGTGGTCGACGCCATGCAGCGCGCAGTGGCCGACCCCGCGAGGCACCGCTACCCGACGAACCAGGGGCTTCCGGCTTTCCGCGAGGCCGTGGCGGAGTTCTACGCGGATCGCTTTGGAGTCACCATCGACCCCGTGACAGAGGCCATACCCGTGCTGGGGGGGAAGGAGGGGGTGGCCCATATCGCGCTTGCCTGCCTCGACCCCGGAGACGTCTGCCTGTCTCCCGAGCCCGGATATCCTCCTTACACGTCCGGCCCGGTGTTTGCGGAGGCGACGGTGCACTATTTGCCGCTTCGGCCCGAGCGAGGCTTCATGCCGGATTTGACGAGCATTCCCGAGGACGTTCGGGCGGCCGCGAACCTCCTCTTCCTGAACTACCCCAACAACCCCACCGGGGCGACGGTTGTCCCCGGCTTCTTCGAGGAAGCGGTGGAATTCGCCGGGACGCACGACCTCATTGTCATCCATGACGCGTCGTACACCGAGCTGGCGTTCGACGGACATCGACCCCCGAGCTTTCTCGAGACTCCCGGCGCCCGAGAGGTTGGGGCCGAGGTCTTTTCACTCTCCAAGGGTTGGAACCTGACGGGCTGGCGCATCGGCTGGATCGCCGGCAACCACCATGTGGTCGAGCGGTACCGGCAACTCAAGACAAACCTCGACTCGGGGATGTTCGAGGCAATTCAGTTGGCAGGCGTCGCCGCGCTCCGGGAGGCACGCTCGTTCCCCAAGGAGATGTCGGAGATCTACCGGCGTCGTCGCGATCTCATGGTGGGCGCGCTCACGGCCATCGGCCTCCCGGCAAAGCCTCCGCAAGCGACCCCCTATATCTGGGTTGGCGTCCCGGAGGGCCAGTCGTCGGCCCGCTTTACCGAGCTCATCCTGGAGGAAGCGGGCGTCGTCGTCTCGCCCGGCCCCTCGTTTGGGCCGAGCGGGGAAGGCTTCGTGCGGATCTCCCTGACCGTTCCCGACGACCGGCTCGAGGAGGCTGCGAGCAGGATCGCGTCTTCGCTCGACATCAGCGCCCGGGCATAATCTCAGCGTGAGTCCACACCAGCCCGACCCCGCACCGGGGGCGGAGCCCGAGCGAGGATTCCTCGTCGCGGTCCTGCCGCAGGGCGCCGACGCCGAGGAGGAGCTGGGCGAGCTTCGCGAGCTGCTTCGGACCGCGGGCGTTCTACCGGTCGGTGAGCTCGTGCAGCGGCGCCCGTCACCGGATGCTCGGACCTACGTCGGGAAGGGAAAGCTCCTCGAGCTGAAAGCCGCGGTCGCCGAGGCTGAGGCCGAGTCCGTCGTCATCGACGACGACCTGGATCCCGGCCAGCAGCGGCGCCTCGAGGACGAGTTCAAGCTACGGGTCGTCGACCGCACCCAGCTCATCCTGGACATCTTCGCGCAGCACGCCGTCACGGCTGAGGGAAAGCTGCAGGTCGAGCTGGCACAACTCGAATACAACCTGCCGCGCATGCGAGGCCTGTGGCAGCACCTGGAGCGCCTCGGCGGCGGCATCGGAACCCGAGGGCCTGGCGAATCGCAGCTCGAGACCGACCGGCGGCTGGCCCGCCGGCGTATCGGGGTTCTCCGCGAGCGTCTACGACGGCTGGGGCGGGGTCGGGAGACGCAGCGAAAGCATCGCCAGTCTGGGGAGACGCCGGTGGTCTCTCTCGCCGGATACACGAACGCGGGCAAGTCGACTCTCCTGAACGCGCTCACCGGAGCGGATGTATCCGTCAACGATCGCCTCTTCGAGACGCTCGATCCAACGACGCGCGGCTTCGAGCACGAAGGCCGACGGTACCTCATCACCGACACGGTCGGATTCATCCGAAGGCTCCCGCATCAACTGGTGCAGGGCTTCGCAGCGACCCTGGAGGAAACCCTCTTCTCCGACCTCATCCTGCACGTTGCGGATTCGTCCAGGACGGATGAAAGCTTGGAGGAGCTGGTCGAGGCGGTCGATTCTGTTCTGCGCGAGATCGGGGCGTCCGAGCTTCCGGTCGAGTTCGTGCTGAACAAGATCGATCGCGTCGACCCGCTCCGGCGCCGCCGGCTTACGAACCGCTTCTCCGGTTCGATCCAGGTCTCGGCCGCGACGGGCGAAGGCCTTGCCGAGCTCAAAGCGCGCATTGCGCAGCGGTTCTCGGGCCGCTTCGAGCGCGTGCGAATGCTCGTTCCCCACGGAGAGGGAAACGTGCTGGCCGAGCTCTACGGACTCGGGGCGCCGATCGAGGAGCGCGTCGATCGCCCAGATGGTGTGCTCGTGGTGGCACGGCTTCCACGCGGCGACGCGGCTCGGTTTGCCCCCTATCTGGTCGTGGAGAGCCCGGCGCGGGCAACGCAGCGGTGACCGAGCTACCAGTTCGGAGGCTACGCCCCGAGGCGAGACTCCCAGACCGCGCCTACGAGGACGACGCTGGACTGGATCTCGCTGCGTGCGAGCGATTCGAGCTCGCCCCCGGGGAGCGGAAGCTCGTCTCCACCGGGCTCTCGATCGCAATTCCATCCGGGCATGCAGGCTTCGTCCAGCCTCGTTCGGGGCTCGCGGCGCGGCACGGGATCACGATCGTGAATGCACCCGGGCTTATCGACTCCGGGTATCGCGGCGAGCTCAAAGTCTGCCTCCTGAACACGGATCGGGAGCGCACGTTCACGGCCGAAGCTGGGGAGCGTGTGGCACAGCTTGTCGTCCTGCCGTTCGCCGCCGTTCGACCGACGGAAGTCGAGGAGCTCCCCGAGAGCCAGCGTGGCGAGCGAGGCTTCGGCTCGTCGGAAGGCAGTTGATGGAGCCGCGTATCCGGGTGTGTGCGATCCTCCGGCGCGAAGAGAAGATCCTGCTCTGCCGCCATCAAAAGGACGGGCGCGATAACTGGCTTCTGCCGGGCGGTGGAGTCCATGTGGGCGAGAGCCTTGCAGACGCGCTGCAGCGAGAACTGAAGGAGGAGTGTGGCATTGACGACATCCTGCCTCTCGAGGGTCCGGTGGCCCTCGTGGACTCGATCGCGCCGCGCACTGCGCGCTCGAAGCACGTCGTGAACATCATCTTCGCCGGCTTCCTCGGAGGGCGCTCGCTCGAGGCTGTGACGTCGCATGACGCGGCCGTTCGCGGGCATCGCCTCTTCGATCTCGACGAGCTCGACGGCCTGAGCATGCACCCCCCGATCCAACGGTTCCTGGCGCGCTGGCAGCCCGGGGACCCCGTTGTGTACCTCGGCTCACTCTGGGCTCCCTGATGGCGCAGATTGCGCACCACGCACGCGGCCTTCGCCACTAGCATCTAAAGAGGGAGGAGGCTGGGTCCACCTGTGACGGTTGGCCCGGCGCTACGGCTACTGCCAGCGCCCGCCGCGCTCGCGGGCACGATCGGCCGCGACTCGCTGTGCTCGCTCCTCCAGCTCGTCCGGCAGCGGATCGAGATTCGGAGGCTCACCGGTCTTCCGTGCCAGCGCCTGCGCCAGGAGCCAGTCGGCGAGCCAGGGGTTCCGCGGGAGCAGCGGCCCGTGCAGGTAGGTCCCGAGCGCCCGCCCGCGACGGCAGCCTTCGTACCCGCTCTCGCCGTCGTTTCCGAATCCTGCGACGACGCGCCCCAGAGGCACCGCTCCGTCGCCGAGGATCGTCCGACCGGCGTGGTTCTCGAACCCGGCAAGTGTCCGCCGTTCCCCGGGCTCGAGCTCGCAGTCGAGCAGGACGTCGCCGATCATCCGGCGCTCTCCGGCAACCGTCCACAGGTCGAAGACACCGGCGCCTGGAAGCTCCTCGCCCGAACGGTCGAGATACGACCGGCCCAGGAGCTGGTAGCCCCCGCAGACAGCGAGAAGCGCCGCTCCCCCCGCCAGCGCCTCTTCGATGTCCTCGGCATGCCCGGCCAGGTCGGGGGCGATCAGAGCCTGCTCGCGGTCCTGTCCTCCCCCGATGTAGAGCAGGTCGTAGGCCGCCGGATCGACCGCCTGCCCTGGACCGATCCCGCAGACCTCCAGGTCGATTCCGCGCCATCCGGCCCGGCGTGCCAGGACTGCCATGTTTCCGCGGTCGGCGTAGATGTTCAGGTGGTCCGGATAGAGATGTCCGACGACGATCTTCACGCCGCTGCCTCCCAGTAGGGGCGCACGAGGCCCCGATCTCCGATGATCTTCCGGAAGGCGAGCATGGCGGTGTACGTCGGTAGGACGGCCAGCTCTCCAGCCGGCCCCGTCAACTCGAGCCCACGATCGAGTGCCCGCGTAAGGTCAGGCAGGAGCTCGATGCGCTCGGCCTCTAGTCCGCCGTACTTGAACCGGAGCGCAAGCTCTTCGGCACGTGAGCCGCTGGCAACGAGGGTCTCGAGCCCGGCGAGGAGCGGCTCGAAGTCGACGTCCCAGATCCACGAGACGTCACGGCCGTCCGCGATCTCGTCGTTCAGAGCGATAACTGCATGCCGGGGCGGGCCCCCGGCGACGAGGGTTCGCACCGCCTCATTCGCGCCGGCAGGATTCTTGATGAGCAGCATGAGCGCGGCGCGGTCGCCCATCTGAATGCGCTCGAAGCGGCCGAACGCGGCGCGAAACCGCGCGAGACCCGCCTCGATGTCGTCCAGGCCGGCGCCCAGCGCGAGTGAGAGAGCGCTTGCGGCAAGCGCGTTGTAGACGTTGTAGAGACCAGGGAGGCGGACGTTCACGAGGCGGTTACCTGCGGGCGTCACGAGCGTGAACGATGCACTCTCGAGCCCATCCAGCCGAACATCTCGCGCGGCCACATCCAGTGTTGGCCGTGCGTTACCGCAGCCCGGGCAGCGAAACTCGCCGAGGTGGCCCACGTACGCGGCTGCGTAGACATAGGGGGCGCCACAAGCGACGCAGTACTTGGAATCTGCGGCGTGGGGGAGACGCTCCCGGGCGACTCTCGGATCGTCGAGGCCGAAGTGAAGGACGCGTGGCCGTGCCGAGGTCAGACTGGCCAGGAGTGGATCATCGGCGTTCACGACCACGATGGCCGACTCTGGCAGCGCCTCAACGGCACCTCGCCAGCGCTCCGCGATGATCTCGAGCTCGCCGTAGCGATCGAGCTGGTCGCGAAAGAGGTTTGCGAGGCAGACAGCGCGCGGCCTGACCTGACGGGCGATCTCGGGAAATGCACCTTCGTCGACCTCGAAGAGCCCTAGGGCGGCACCCTTTGTCTCGAGGAGCGTCGAGGCGACCCCAGACACGAGGTTGGCTCCGGCGCGGTTGTGGGCGAGGCGGAAGCGCCGTCCGAGAATCTCGGCGGCCATGGAGGCGGTCGTAGTCTTTCCGTTGGTCGCGGAAATCAGCGCGGCACCTTCGGGGAGACGACCCGCGAGCGTAGAGATAGCGTCCGCGTCGATCCGCGCGAGAATCTTCCCCGGCAGCGTGGTTCCGCCTCCGCGTGCGGCCAGTCGGGAGAGCCGGCCCGCCGTGCGGGCGAGCGCGATCTCGAGTGCCAGGCGCACGAAGTCAGTCTAGAGACTCCCTCCGAAGGGGGAACTGCGCCGCCTCTCACGCAAAAGGGGGACGAAGGAAGCGCGGGACCAGCCTAGTTTGCGGTCTGCGAACACCTTCCACTGCGGCCGTCCAAGCGACGGAGAAGGGAACCACCTCTTGCGGCACAACCCTGATTCGGAGAAGAACCAGATTCGGTCGAGCGCCCTCTGGGGCAAGGGCTCGGGCGGCGATTCGCGCTCAAGCGCGCTCTGGGGCAAGGGAGGCCGCGGCTTCGCGACCCTTCTCATCGCTCTCGTCGCCCTGACCGCCGTTCCGGTTGCCGCGACCGCCGAGAAGAGGCCCGCCAGCTCGCCCGGGCAGGGAAGTCAAGGCCAGGGAGGCAAAGGCCCGGACGCTCAGGGCGTGGCTGTAACGTTCGTCGACCCGACCCTACGCGCTGACGCAAGAGCTCATCCGGGGAGGAAGTTCCGCGTCGTCGTCCAGGGCTCGAGCACACAACGTTCACTCGAGAGCGCCGTCAAGGCCAAGGGAACGCTTCGAAAGCGGCTCGGTATCATCACGGGCGCCGCAGTGACCCTGACGGGCGGCCACCTGCTGGCACTCGCCAAGAGCCCCTACGTGGAATCGATCACGCGCGACTCGCGCATGGTCGGAACCGCGACGTACTCGCGAGATCCGAATCTCTGGGCACAAACAACCGGTGTCGACCAGCTCTGGAGCGGAGCCGGTGCCAAAAACACGCCGACGATCGCGATCATCGATTCGGGCATCGACCGGACGAAGCTGGACTTCACCGGACGGGTCGTGAAGCAGGTCAACCTCTCGTCGCTCGATCCCCTCGCTCTAGGAGACCAGTTTGGGCATGGAACTATGGTCGCTGGGCTCGCTGCGGGTGCAGGCACCGTTTGGCCGAACCAGTACGCCGGAGCGGCCCCCGAATCTGACATCGTGTCGATCAGGACTGCGAACGCAAACAACGAATCCCTGGTCTCCGACGTCGTCGCCGCGGCCCAGTGGGTGCTCGCAAACAAGGACACTTACGGCATCCGCGTGGTCAACCTCTCGCTCCTGTCAGGATCACCGTCGAGCTTCGTGAACGACCCTCTCGACCAGGCGCTCGAGCAGCTCTGGTTCAACGGTGTGGTCGTCGTCGCGGCTTCCGGCAATGTCGGCGGGCCTGTGCGGATGGACTACGCACCTGCGAACGATCCCTTCATCATCGTCGTCGGGGCGACGGAGACCAAGAACACGAGCGTGACCGGTGACGACACAGTCGCAGCCTTCTCGGGGTATGGACGGAGTTACGACGGCTTCGCGCGGCCCGACATCGTCGCACCCGGCCGGTACATGATCGCGTCGGCCCCGATCGGCTCCGTGCTCACCCAGACCTACGCGGCCAATCTTGTCTCCCCTGGCTATCTTCGGCTGTCGGGCACGTCGTTCGCCGCTCCCGTGGTTGCCGGCGCGGCGGCGCAGGTCCTCGCACGCCACCCAGGCTGGACACCCGACCAGGTCAAGGGCGCGCTCATGCAGACGGCAAATCCAGTCGCAGCCGGCACGCCGCAGGGTGCTGCGGGCGCAGGTGAACTCGACGCGTACTCAGCTTCCAGGGTGACCTCCCCGATCAATCCGAACGTGGCCATGAACGCCTTCGTCGGGAGCGACCCAAGTGGCAAGAAGAGCCTCAACCCCGAAGCTTGGGCTAAGGCCGTCATCGCGGATCCGACCGCCTGGGGCTCGTCGGCCGCAGGACAAGCCTGGGGCTCGGCCTGGGGCTCGGCCTGGGGCTCATATGCCTGGGGCTCGGCCTGGGGCTCGGTGCTGTGGGGCGGCGACCAGTCGCTCGCCACGGCCACCGGCACGGCCTGGGGCACGGCCTGGGGCAGCGCCTGGGGCTCGGCCTGGGGCTCCGCCTGGGGCACGGCGTGGGGTACCTACGCTTGGGGCTCCGCTTGGGGCTCTGCCTGGGGCTCTGCCTGGGGCACGGCGTCCGGCTCCGCCTGGGGCACGCTCTTCCCCCCGGCCTGACTCCGACACGTCCTTAGGTAATCCCTCGACGAGGAGGCTCCGGCACCTGGCGAGCCGTCGTCGAGCGAGCCGGCCGGCCCCACGGTCGATCCTGATCCTGACGATGCGGCCGTCGTCGACGGCACTCTTCTCCCGTAGCTTCTGACAGCGGGAGCAGGCCGGCTCCACCGCCCGGCGGGACGTTTCTGTCCTCCCCCGAAAGGGTGGAAACGGAATGCGGTACCCCCATTGGGGGACGTGGCGCTCGTGTGCGGGACGTACGTTCCCCGTAACTGCGTAACTGCGGCCCGTGCACGAAATGCACGGCGAAGGAGAGCGTTGGCACGAGCAGGCGTCTGCGATCGTGAGAGACAGAGTCGAGAGCTCTCACACTCGCCAGCACATCGGTCGATAACGACGTAGATGGAAGAAGTCACTCAGCTTCCGACGCACTCCGTCGCCCCTGAGGGCAAGCGGGGTGACTTCCCGCCGCGCGCCAAGACCTTCATGGGTCTGGTGGCCCTTGTGGCGCTCGCGGTTGCCGTGCCCCCCGTGCTTGATCTCGACACGCAGACGGGAGGGTGGGGAACCTTCCTGGTGGTCGTCGTCGCAGCGAGCCTCGCGCAGCTCTTCGTCGTCACTACGACGAGGAACCAGATCTACCACACCACCGCGATCTTCTACGTTGCCGGTGCGCTCCTCTTGCCGCCCGAGTTCGTGGCTCTGCTCGCGCTCGTGTCACACATCCCGGACTGGCTCAAGACTCGGTACCCCTGGTACATCCAGACGTTCAACATCCTGAACTTCACGGTCGCGCTGATGGCGACCTGGGGCGCCGTTCATTTCTTCTCGGACAACTCGCCGATCCGAGATCCGCGGCTCTCCTTGGCTCTCACCGGTGCGCTCGCGGCTCTGGTCTTCGTGCTCGTCAACCAGGTCGGTTTCGCGATCATGCTGCACCTCGCGCGCGGTCACAGCCCACTCTCGATCTTCACCTTCGAATCGCTGACCACCGACTCGGTCCTCGCCTGCCTCGGGGTCGCGGTGGCGGCCTTCTGGCACGTCAATCCATGGCTGATCGCGTTCGCGGTCGCTCCTCTCCTCCTTGTCCACCGCTCGCTCAGCGTGCCGGCTCTCCAGGAGGAAGCTCGCGTCGATCCGAAGACAGGGCTCTTCAACGCGCGGCACTTCGCCTCGGAGCTCCGGGAGGAGCTCACCCGCGCGGAGCGCTTTCAGCGCCCGATGACCGTGATCATGGCCGATCTCGATCTCCTCCGGGACATCAACAACGCCTACGGGCACCTCGCGGGCGACGCAGTCCTGAAAGGCGTGGCGGACATCTTCCGCATGCAGCTTCGCGAGTACGACGTGCCTGCGCGCTTCGGCGGCGAGGAGTTCGCGATCCTCCTGCCCGAGACGGGCCCCGAGCAGGCGCTCGAGATCGCCGAGCGCATCCGGCGGGGGGTGGCCGCAGCCCGCTTCGAGGTCGAGACCTCGAACGAGCCGATCAAAGCGACCGTGTCGCTGGGCATTGCGACCTTCCCAAAGGATGGTTCCGACGTCAACGAGCTGATCCACCAGGCAGACCTCGCGGTCTATCGTGCCAAGCTGCAGGGACGAAACCGCGCTCTCGGAGCGAGCTCTGAGCCTCTTCTGATCCCAGCGGAGCGAAGCGCCAGACTCGCCACGGTCCCGGAGGGTCCCGAGTTCGCGGCGCCCGCTCCGCGCGCCATGCCGATCGTGCCGGAGCAGGAGCGCCGCCAGGAGGAGGCTCGACGCCACATCACGGCCGGTCCCCGCTTCCTGGCTCTCTCCCGACCGCTCGCGGCTGTCGTTGCGCTAGTCAGCGTCACAGGCATCGGCCTCGGACTGCTCGCCCTGGTCGCGGACGGCTTCGGCGAGATCCCGGGTCTGATCGCCGTCCTGGTCGCCGTCGCGATCGGGCAGGCGCTCGCGCTCGAGCTCGAGGGCGGATCCATCTCGGTGAGCGCCGTGGGTGCGCTCGCAGGCGTCGCGCTCTTCGGGCCGCGCGCTGCCTTGCCCCTCGCCGTGACGATGGCCGTCGTGGCCTGGAGCGCGAGCCGGCCGGCCGTTCACTACGTCCTCTTCAACATCGGCGCGCTCTGCCTCGCGTCTCTGACCGCAGCCGGCGTCTTCGCGATCGGCGACGGGTGGTCGAACGGGAAGCTGGCCGCACTCTTCACCGCCTTTGCAGGCCTGGTCGCCGGCGGCACGTACTTCATCGTCAACACCGGTCTAACCAGCGGGGCCATGGCGATCGAGGGCCACGAACGGTGGCGAGCCGTCTGGAACGAGCGCTTCTCCTGGCTCCTCCCGCACTACGTCGCTTTCGGAGCTGTTGCAGGCGCCATCGCCCTGGCCTATGAGGCGATCGGGCTGTACAGCCTCGCAGTCTTCGTACTGCCGCTTCTCCTGATGCGGAAGACGATGGCTGCGTACCTGACTCACACGCAGAAGAGCACCTCCAAGCTCCGTGAGGCAGCGGAGACGATCAGAAGCCAGAACGCTTCGCTCGAGCAGGCGAACCGTCTCCTGCGCGAACGCTCTACTGCAGCCATGGAGAGTCTCTCTGCCACCGTTGACGCCCGCGACGCGTATACGGCCGGCCACTCGCGTCGCGTCCAGCAGCTCGCCCTCTCGATTGGGCGGGAGCTCCGGCTCTCGAGGCCCGAGCTCGACCTCCTGGGTCACGCCGCGCTCTTCCATGACATCGGGAAGCTGGCCGTGCCCGACGCCATTCTCCTGAAGCCGGCAAGCCTGACGACCGGCGAGTGGGCGCTCATGCAGCGCCACGCCGACGAAGGTGCGCGCATCATCGACCGGCTCGGCTTCCTGAACGATGCCGTGCCGGCCATCCGCCACCATCACGAGCGGTGGGACGGGACCGGGTACCCGGACGGTCTCGTCGGAGAGGAGATTCCTCTCGGCGCCCGCATCATCCACGTCGCCGACGCCCTCGACTCCATGCTCACCACCCGCATCTACCGCGCCGCCCGACCCGCAGACGAAGCAATCCAGGAGCTCCGGCAGGGCACTGATACTCAGTTCTGTCCCCGCTGCGTCGCGGCGCTCGAGCGCCTGCTGGAAAAGGGTGCGCTGCCAGAGCACACTGTTCGGCTCGGGCAACTCCTCGCAACCGCCTGAGAGCGGGCGCTCTGAGACGATGGGAGGGTGCCCGGCTCCCTCTCGAGTGCTGTTCTACATCTGCGCACAGCCCGGCGACTCGCGCGCCGCGGTGGACCCTCGCTCCGAGAACGGCTGGGCCCGCTCGACGAGCGGCTTGTCTTCGTAGTCGGCTCGCCGCGCTCCGGAACGACATTTCTCGGACGCTCGATCGGCTCGCTTCCAGGCTTCGTGGATCTCGGTGAGGTCGCTCCGCACAAGGCATCTGTTCCCGAGTTGGTCGCGCTCTCAACCGAGGTTGCGGCACGGAGAATCCACCGGACGCTGGCCGTCGCCCGCCGGCTGGGTCTGGTAGGCGGCTTGCGGGGGGTCGAGCAGACGCCCGAAACGGTATTCGTTGCCGAAGCCGCCGCGCTCGCCTTCCCCTCGGCGCGCTTCGTCCACATCGTGCGGGACGGGCGGGACGTGGCGTGCTCGCTTCTCGATCGCGGCTGGCTGAGCCAGGGGCGGGGGGGAGGGGACGACGCAGGGCTTCCGTACGGAGCGGAGCCGCGCTTCTGGGTCGAGCCGGACCGCGTCGAGGAATTCCGGACGACGTCCGACGCGCGGCGTGCGGCATGGGCGTGGCGCGCGTATGTCCAGGCGGCCCGCTCCCTTCACGAGCGAGCGCACGAAATCCGGTACGAGCGCATGGTGGCCGACCCGGACGCGGTCGCCGCCGAGCTGGCGGTTTTCCTGGACGCACCGGCCTCCGAGCTCGCGCGGGCTCTTCGAGGCGCCCACGACGAGTCGGTCGGCCGCTTTCGGCGCGATCTGACGCCGGAGCAGCTCGCCGATGTCGAGTCGGAGGCGGGGAAGCTTCTCGTCGAGCTTTCCTACTTGCAGGTCGCATAATCTGCTCTATTCTTCCCGGGAGGTCGTACCGTATGACCGGGAACTCAGGGCCAGACCCAATCCAGGAGATCGATCCCGCTGCGTTGGCGGGTTTTCGTGCAGGCCTCCGCCGGCGGTACTCGGACGAGGAGATCCTCGCGGCACTCAGAGAATGCGCGGAGCGGCTGGGCCGGTCGCCGACGATGCGGGATCTCGCGGAAGATCCCGAGGCGAGCGTTCACCCTCAGACCGTCGTCGGGCGTTTCGGGAGCTGGAACGCTGCCAAGCGACTCGCAGGGCTTTCGGCCAGGCGCTTCGCGACCCGGGAAGAGCTTCTCGAGCAGCTGCGTGCGCTCGGAAACGAGCTCGGGCGCGCCCCCACCGGGCAGGACCTCGCGACGCGCCGCGGCAGCGCGCCATCGAAGTCGCTCCTCTGGCAGACGTTCGGCTCGCTCACGAACGCCCTGCGCGAAGCCGGGTTCGACATCCCGAGCACCGAGGATCGGGCCGAGCGTGCGCTCGCACAGGGCGAACTTCTGGCACGCCGCCTCGGGCGGCTACCGCGCTTCGCCGACTGGGCCGAGGCTCGCCGCGAGGATGCCCAGATGCTGACAGAGTGGCAGGTGTACCGCTTGTTCGAGCGCGGGCGCGGCGCCTGGTCGAGCTTCCAGTACCTCCTACGAGAGCGCCTCGTGGCCTCGGGCGCCAGCGTAAGCCCCGACGGAAAGGTGTATTAGCGAGGAGCTAGGCGTGCGTTGCGGCTGCGGCGAGCACCGCGAGGCGGCGAAGGCAAGAGACGCGCTCGTCGGGAGCGCGGACGGAAGGGAGGGGGTCGGCCTCCCGAAAGCTCCTATCTGGCTCAAAGGCTTCTGTCTTGACTGCGCGCCCTTCTACGATGGTCAGAAGCGAGCCTTCGGGTACCTCGCGCTTGCGGTGCTTCAGCCCGACGTACCTCTCGGCGAGCTCGAGCGCATCTCTCGTCGAGGCGAAGAGGATCTCGTTCGGCCCTTCCCCGATCCAGAGCGGCCGTCCGACTCCTCGAGCGAGAAAGAGGACGTCCGGAACCCGCTCGTCGACCCAGGCGGCCGCCATTGCCCCATACAGCTCCTCGAGGGGAAGCGCGCGGTTTCTCTCGGCCTCCATGAGGGCGAAGATGACCTCCGAGTCGACGGTCATGTCCGGTTCGGCACGCGCAAAGCCGCGCTTGGCGAAGAGCTCCTCGTCGTTCTCGATGATGCCGTTGTGGATCCCGACGACCGCGCCATGGCGAATGGGATGGTTGTTGGCCGTGAGTGAGGGGTGACCCTTCGTGTAGTCGCGTACGTGGACGAGCACCTGGCTGGCGTCGGCTGGAACGCTCACGGAGCCGAGCAGCTCGCTGGCGCCGGAGCGTTGCTTGGAGATCTGAAGGCCGAGGCCGGGTCCGCGGTACGCGTACCCAACAGCATCCGCGCCACGCTCGGCGATTGCCGCCAGGAGAGCCTGCGCGGTGAGAGTGCGATCGATGCTGCTCTCGCGATTCAGGCTATATCCAGCGATTCCGCACACGGGTAGTGCTTCGATGCTCCTTCGATAAGACGGACGGCGTGCGGGCGCCTGGTACGCCCGACCGTCTGTTCTCAACTATACCGCGCCTTTCGGCTGCCGGGCCCTCGGACTTGAGGACCAAAAGGGCATTCAGCGGTTCAGTGGCGCCGCCGATATCGACCTCGTGGAACAACGGATTCCAGAGGCTCCGCTCAACCACTCGGACGAGACTCCTCGCCTCGAGCTTGCGCCCGATCTTCCCGATCCTGCGCTGCTCGACGAGGCCGACGCCGAGGAGGAAGAGGACGACGACGAGCCGATTGCTGCTCGCGAAGTCGTCCAGACCCAGGATCCGCTCAAGCTCTACGTCCGCCAGATCGGCGACGGCCCGCTCTTGACGGCCGCAGAAGAACGCGAACTTGCCCGCTTGAAGGACGAGGGAGACGAAGCGGCCAAGCGCCGTCTCATCGAGTGCAACCTCCGCCTCGTCATGTCGATCACACGCAACTACGTGAACAGCGGCGTGCCGCTGCTCGACCTCATCCAGGAAGGGAATCTCGGCCTGATCCGCGCGGTCGAGAAGTTCGACTACAAGATGGGCTACAAACTTTCGACGTACGCGACCTGGTGGATCCGTCAGGCAGTGACGCGCGCGATCGCCGACCAGGGCCGCACCATCCGACTGCCCGTCCATGTGGTCGAGCAGGTGCGCCGCGTGACGCGCGCCCGGCGCATCCTCACCCAGAAGCTGAACCGCGACCCTTCCGCTGACGAGCTTGCCGCCGAGAGCGGTTTCGAGCTGAAGCGGGTCCGGGAGCTCCTCGCACTCGTCGAGGATCCGGTCAGCCTGGAGACACCGGTCGGCGACGGCGAGTCGATGTACGGCGACATGATCGAGGACGTGAACTGCGAGCAGCCCGACGAGGCACTCGCCAAGCTTCTCCGCGGAACAGAGCTGGGGCTCGCCCTCGAGAAGCTGAACGACAGGATGCGACACGTGCTCGAGCTTCGGTTCGGGCTTTCGGGCCAGAAGCCCCGCACGCTCGAAGAGGTGGGCGGTGAGCTGGGAGTCACCCGCGAGCGGGTACGGCAGCTCGAGTCACGCGCTCTTCGGGAGCTCCAGACCGCGGCCCCGGGCCTCCGGCTCTACCTCCGCGTCGAGTAGCCCCGCTAGTCCGGCAGGAAGCCATCCTGATAAGGGCCATCGCGGGGCCGTTCATACGCCAGGTATGCCTCTTCTGGCGATGAGGTCTCTTTCTCGACGCCGGCGCCGTGTTTCTGCGCCAGGTCCGAGACCGGATAGAGCACGCCTCGCTCGCCGCCACGTGTCCCGACAGCAAGGATCACGCAGGGCCCGGAGCCGGCGCCGACGAACACGTGCTCCGTCCAGGGTGGACAGTGGACGAAGTCCCACTTCCTGAGCGGGCGCTCCTCGCCTTCGATGAGGACGAGACACTCGCCCGCGAGCACGAGAAAGTCCTCCTGTGCCTCTTCGCCGTGGTACATGCAGGCCGGCTGCCCAGGGTCGAGCACACTGACGTTGATTCCGAACTCGGCGAAACGGACGTCGCCCTCGAATGTGCAGGCTACGCCAAGCTCGTCGGTGTGCAGCCAGCTCGACCCGCGCGCATTCAGGACGTACCAGCCTTCCCCCTCGGGCACGAGGCCGTTATCGGTCTTGGCGATCTTCGCCTCGGGAACCATGTGCCGCCTTTCTCTCGAGCAATAAATCAAGCATCTAGGGTGATTGGATGTTCATCGACGTCCATTCTCACGTCGTACCGTCTGGGGACGACGGAGTTGGATCCGTCGAGGAGGGGCTGTCTCTCTGCCGCCAGGCTGCGAGCCGCGGCACGAGCGTGCTCTATGCGACACCTCATGTCTGGCCGCATCTCGGGCTCGAGGCCGGCCGCGAGCACAGGATTCGCGATGCGCACCTGCGGATGGCGCACGAAGCAGCGACGTTTGGCCTGCGCCTCGAGCTCGGGTTCGAGGTGACGCCGAAGCTCGAGCTGCTCGACGAGGACATGCAGCGCTACCGGCTCGGGGATCTGCCGGTGGTGCTCGTCGACATGCCGTTCTCCGGCGGCCTCGGACTCGCAAGGCGTCTCGCCAGCCACATCGTGTCGTGCGGCCTCGTGCCGCTTCTCGGCCATCCCGAGCGAGCGGATGCCGTCGTCGAGGAACCCGAGCTCGCAGAGGGTCTCCACGCGCACGGCTGGCTCCTTCAGGTGAACGCGTCGAGCCTCCTCGGAAGGCATGGCTCGGCGCCGCAGGAGGCAGGCTGGAGACTCGTGGAGGAGACGCTGTGTCACGCGGTTGCCTCGGACGGGCACCGCCAGACAAGGCCGCCGTTCCTGGACGAGGCGTACGAGGCGGTGAAGGCGCGGATCGGAAGCGAGACGGATCGGCTCTTCGACGGCAGCGCTCTAGCGGCTCGCGACGGCGTCGATCTCGCGGAGCGACGCTAGCCGCGACAGCGACTCGACCTCGATCTGGCGAACGCGCTCCCGCGTGAGCCCGAGCCGCTTTCCGATGTGCTCCAGCGTGTGAGGCTCCTCGCCGCCGAGCCCGTAGCGCAGCTCGAGAACCCGTCGGTCCCGGTCCGGCAGCGACTCGAGTGCCCGGTCGAGCGCCTCCTTCTGGAGATGGCGCTCGGTCAGCTCGTCCGGAAGGGGCTCGTCGCCGGGCACGAGGTCACCAAAGACTGCGTCCTCCTGCTCGCCGATGGGCTGGTCGAGGCTGGTTGACGCTCTTGCGGCAGCCTTGACCTCGAGCGCCTGCTGGAGGGGAAGACCCGCCTCCTCGGCGATCTCTGCAAGGTTCGGCTCGCGCGCCAGTTGCGTCCAGAGGTAGCGCTCGGCGCGCTGCATCTTCTGCATTCGCTCGACGACGTGGACCGGAACCCGAATCGTTCTGGCCTTGTCGGCGATCGCCCTGGCGACCGCCTGGCGAATCCACCAGGTCGCATACGTGGAGAACTTGAGCCCTCGCTGCCATTCGAACTTCTCGACAGCGCGGATCAGGCCGAACATGCCTTCCTGGATCAGGTCGAGGAAAGGCAGCCCCTGGTTTCGGTAGTTCTTCGCGATCGACACGACGAGGCGCAGGTTGCACTCGATCATCCGCCGCTTCGCCGCCATGTCGCCGCGCTCGATGCGCTTCGAGAGTTCCACCTCGTCGGCGGCGGTGAGGAGCGGGTGCCGGCCGATCTCGCGCAGGAAGAGCTGGAGCGCGTCCGTGGTTGTCTCGATCGCGTCGTTCAGGTTCCGTGGCGGCGCCGTCGGCTCTCGCGCAGGCTCCTTGACCGGCTCGACGATCTCGATGTTCCGCTCCTCGAACTCACGGTGGAGCGCCTCGACCTCGGGTGGCTCGAGCTCGAGCACATCGATGGTCTCGGCCAGCTCGACGCCGTCGACCTTGCCTGCGGCCTCGGCCCGCTCGAGAAGGAGCTGGACCTCGTGAATCTGCGTGGTGGGAGTTTCGCTCGACATCCAGCGGTTCTAAGCTACCAACCGGAATCAGGCGTACCCGGAAGGGGGCCGCCGTAAAACCGTCGGCTCGACCTTACCGACTCGGGCGGCCGGAGCAAAGGCGGTCGATCGAGGTTCACTTGCTTTCTGCCCGTCGAGAGAGAACCCACCGAAGCGGGCTCCCTCACTACAAACTAGGGCGTGTTGGGTGCCTTCACGCCACGAGGACTTCGTGAGTTCCGCCCGGCGGGTGGAGTCCTTATCCCATGCTCATTGCTGTTGCTGGCTGAGCTCGAGGCGCCCGGGTCAACGCCGGGGTCTCCACCCTGGGAAGTTGGCCTCGATCCCACCGAGCAACCTTGTAAGACCGGATCCGTCAGCTCGGATTGCACAAAGCGTGATGACGTCGCTGTCACCCGGACAGCCGAACGTCAAGTACGGACCCGGTGCCCAAGCTGCCGGCACCCCCCCGACGTCCGTGACCAGATGCTTGCCGGAACCGTCCGCGTTCATCACCCAAAGCGATCCCTCGCGACCGTAACCGAGCTGCTTGCTGTCCGGTGACCAGATCGGCCAGTTGTTTGTTCCGCTGCCCCCGTCATCAGTCAAGGCGGTGAGATCCGACCCGTCTGGCCGAACCTTGAAGATGTCGAAGCCGCCGTCGACGACGAAGGTGAACGCGATCCAGTCTCCGGCGGGCGACCACTGGGCATATTGCGCCTCTCGACCGGCTTCGGTGATCCGTCGCACGTTCGATCCGTCAGCGTCCATGACGTAGAGACTCGGCGGTGTGCTGGGCTTCGATCCGGCTGCCGCGACCAGCTTGTGTCCGTCCGGTGACCATGAGGGTGCCCATCCCTTGAGACCAGTGGTCTTGCTCAAATTGAGGAAGTTGGTGCCGTCGGCGTTGATAATTGCAAGCGGCGTGTCCGTCTCCGCACCGAGGTTCCAGCGGAAGGCGATTCGCCGACCGTCGGGTGACCAGTTAGGGGTTTGCTTATCACCGCGAAGGTCATCGACTGGCCGGAAGTCCGTGCCGTCAGCCTCGGCGCTATAGATTCGCGGGAAGCGGTCGCCAGGCTGCTTGCTGACAAACGCCAAGCGCCAACCGGCGAGGTTTTGAAGCAGGTCCCCGGCAGTCGACGATGTGGAAGCGGTGGTTCGGTTCCAGGACGCTTCGCCGCTGCTTGAGTCGTCGTCGGAAAGACAGCCAGCGCTGGCGAGCGCCACCAGGGCGCAGGCAAGGGCATGAGATTGCGAAAGCTTCATCGCCCAAGTCCTTTACACGCGGGTCGGGCAACACGTTCCAAAAGCGAGAGTTTGCTGTCCTGACCGCGCGCGACGAGAGTCCGGCCCATGGCCTCGAGACCTCTGGCCAGGCTTGTTCCGCAAATCCGGCGGGCATCGCTCACGCGTAGTACAGGTGTCGACTGACGGAGAGGAAGGAGGCAATA
>Ga0184608_10000006_pt1 | contig 44093 bp, 45 predicted proteins | sample PLM1_30_coex_FD_133010 | JGI IMG/M metagenome (GOLD analysis project Ga0184608, IMG submission 133010) | Groundwater sediment microbial communities from an aquifer in East River, Colorado, USA - PLM1_30_coex | ecosystem: Environmental > Terrestrial > Soil > Riparian zone | place: USA: East...
GTCGAGCCCACGACCCGGCCGGTGAAGTCGTCGGCCTGAACGTGGATCCCGCCGAATAGACGAGATTGCCCGGCCTGATCGGCCGCGTCGTAGTACGTCGCCCACTCGAGAGTGACGTCCGCGCTCGGCCCCGGCTCGATCCGGAACGAGCCGGCCTTGAGAGTGCTCTCCGAAAGACCGCCCGGGAAGTATTCGCTGCCCGTGATCCCTGTCATGACCTCGGCGGCGGCGCGGCTGAACGTGCTGTGTCCTGAGATGTAGCCCTGGAACGACGGCGTCACGAACGTCGGCAGCTGGTAGGGCATCCATGTCGTTCCGAGGATCCACCACACGTGTGGCGTGATGCCCTGTCTCCATGCGCGAACGGCGATCTTGCCCTCGTTGCCGACCAGTGTCTGCATGGAGCCGCCACTCTCGGTCTTGTCTTTCGTGATGAGCTCGATGAGACCCGGCACGAGCGGCAGTCCGTCCTTGTCGTAGGCCGGAAGCGATTGGTCGGTGGACTGACCGCGGCTCGCCATGAAGCGGATCATCGATATGGGGCGGTTGCCGTCGTAGCGGCCTTTGAGTCCCCACGCTGCGATGGCCGCGTCGTGGACCGCCCCGTTGAGCGCGAGGTAGAGCTTCACGTCCCACTGCAGCCGATCGACGACCGGGCCCTTGCCGCCAATTCGCAAATTCGGCGCAAGCTCGTCGGAGATCGCGTTCGCGAGGACGTTCCAATGGCCAGGGGGCGTCTCGGAGTTCGGACCGTCGGCCCAGAACTCGACCATCGCGCGGTAGAAGTCGCCCGTTCGGACGGTCTCGGGCGCGTAGGCCTTACCGGTGACGGGATTCATCGCGTAGCCGCGGCCGCCGTTCGATCCGAGGGCGTTCGCGCCGATCACCGCAGGTGAGATGTCGAGCATGGTGTCGCTCGACGCGTCCAGCAGGCTGCTGTCCCTGATGACCTCGACGGCCTGGGTCTTGAAGAGCGCATCGGTCGACGGATCACCAAGCCGTGGCTGCGCGCCAGGATCGAAGGGCACACCGGAGGGGCCGCCGGACGGGATCCCAAAAGACGTGACGTGTCCCCAGTGCGGCCCAACCGCCGTTTGAACACCGCTCGGCAAGACGATGCCGTTCTGACTCACGAGGTATTCGACCTGAAGTGGCTGCCAGCGGTTCGGATCGACGACCGTGATCTCCGGCAGCGCGACGATGAGCGGCGGGTTGACCGGCTTGTAGTCAGGCGCCGCGTAGCCGTTCGCTTCGTTCGAACCGTCCGAGAGGCCGTACGCGAGTACCGCTCTCGCGATTCGATTGCCCACCGCCGCCGGCGTATCGCCCGCCGTGTCCGTCATCGCTGTGGGATACGAGAGCTCGTCCATGAGGTCAGCGAATTCCGACAGTGACTTGTCCGCGCCGACCGCTTTGACGAAGCGCGCCGTCAGAACTCCGTAGGCGGCATAGCTGATGGCCTCGTTGCGAGCCGAGCGGACACTGCATGGATCGACGCTGAGCTTCTCCTTGAAGATGTACCCCCATGCGGTCGCGTCATACGCGGCCCAGGCATCCCACATCGCGACGGAGAGGTGGAAGAGATTGCGCGCGTGCACCGGCGGATTCGGCAGCGCGCGCCGGATCGCATCAAGCAGCGCGTCGTCCCACCGCCGCGCGACCGACTGCGCCGGCTCCGCGGCTTGCGGACATGCCGGTGCGGCTTGCTCCCAGGGACGCGTCGCGCCGACCACGGCTCCAGTCACGACGGCAACCGCGAGGAGCGCGGCGACGCCCACACGGACGCGGGCACGAGATGCGATCGGGCGAGGGTTCACGTTTGAGGCAAATTTAGGTCAGCTTCCGGTCGGCGACCACCGCCGCGCTTTGGCATCGCCTCGCTGCATCATCGTGAACTCGTTCGCCGGAATGTGGAGCCAGGGGCCGACCTCACCGCCCGGCCACAGGACTCGGACGTCGGCGCCGGCCGAGGTCCCGACGCCGAAATGCACCCAGCCAAGCTGGCCTCCGGAGTGGCCGCCGCCCACCGTGAGCTCGCGTCGGAGGGTTTGGTCGCCGAGGCGGACCTCGACCCACGCGCCGATCGCATCAGCGTTCGGCCCTGGTTGCGTCACGCGTAGCGCGAGCCAGTTGCCCATCGCCCGCGGCTTCGACGCGTCGCCGCTTCCAACGTTCCGCCAGATCCGAACGGGTGAGCCGTAGCCGATCTCGACGAGGTCCAGCATTCCGTCGAGGTTGAGATCAGCGAGCGCGGCGCCGCGCCCTCGATCGAACGTGACGATGCCGGCCTGATCCGCGGCCTCGCGGAACGTGCCGTCTTGCCGTCCGATGAGAAGGTTGCTCGGATCCTTTTGCGCGTACTCGATCTGGTCGGTCACGTTGCCCTTCGCGATGAAGAGATCGACGAAGCCGTCGTTGTTCACGTCGGCGAACTCGTCGTGCCACGCGGTGGATGGGCGTGTATCCCCGCCGGTGAACGGCTGGGCGGCGTTCGCTCCGCGCTTCAGTCCGATGTCGCGATAGGTCGGCTGCGTGGATCCAGCGCTCAGCGTCTGCAGCCGATTGTCCGCCTGGCTCGTGAGAAAGACCTCCGGATACCCGTCGCCGGTGAGGTCATAGCTCGCGATCCCCATTCCCTGGACCTGCACTTTCACCCAGCCATCGTCCGCCGTGTACAGCGCGGGTGGCTTGCCCGGCGTCACACGCCACAGCTGCTCCTCGCCATCGGTCGGCAGGTAGTAGTGCGCGTCGTTGCTCACACGGAGATCCATCCGGCCGGAGCGATTCCAATCGCTGAACAGCATCGAGAGCGTGCACCAGCTCGGTGTGAGCGGAATGGCCGGACCGAAACGCCGGCCGGTCGTTGAAGGCCGCACCAGCTCGTTGTCGAAGCAGAGGTGGTGCGGGTCGTCGCTCGCCGGGTTCACGTAGTTGCCGAAGGCGAGCGTCGGAAACGCCGCGCCGGTCTCCCAGGTCGCGCTGAACGCCATCGTGGCGGAGTTGTCTCCGGCGTACTCCCAGCGCTCGTTCGCGCGCTCGAAACGGCAGCCGCCGAGGCCGCGAAGGAGGACGTTCTCCCCGTTCCGAAGCAGCACGAGGTCGACGACCCCGTCGCCATCGATGTCGATGGGATAGGCGCCGGTTACGCGCGCAAGGTCGGTGGCGGGGTCGGGAAGGCGGGTGAAGCGAAGATTCCCGCCGATGGGACTGTCGTTCCGGTAGAGCGCCGCGGGACGGCTGGCACCGGCGAAGTACAGGTCGGGCTTTCCGTCGCCGCTGCAGTCGAACGCGGCCACACCGCCTCCGGCCGCGTACTCAAACTCGCCGTCGTAGAGATGGTCGATACCGGCGCTCGATGTTTCTTCGACGAAGCGGGGCGGCCCCAGAGCCACTGGCGATCCGCCGCTCGCGACGAGTGCGCTTCGCACATCGGGCAGGAGCGCGACGCCAATGATGACAAGAAGAACGATGCCCATGGCGAGGAAGCGCCGGGAGTTCATCCAGCAGATGGTCGCGCGAAAGAGCGCGTGTCGTGGTCTGACCGCTCGAATCTCTTAGACCGGGGTGGTAGCGTGACTGTCGCGCCACGCTCAGCGCAGGCGCTCAAGGGGGAAGGAAAAATCGGTGAATAGACGCTTAGCGGTGCTCGCGGTAGGACTGACATTGCTCGTTTCGGCATGCGGTGGAACCGGTGGTGGCGGCGCGGCCTCGCCCACTACATCAGCCGCTGCGGCCTGCACGGTCGGAGTCTCGTGGAACAACTACCAGGAAGAGCGTTGGGCCAAGTGGGACGAGCCGGCCATCAAAGCCGCGATCTCGGCGGGCGGCGGAAAGTACGTTTCCAATGACGCCAAGTCGTCCGCGGAAACGCAGGCCAGCAACGTCGACAACCTGATCTCGCAGGGCGCCAAGGTCCTGATCATCCTCGCTCAGGACGGCACGGCCATTAAGCCGGCGGTCGCCAAGTCGATCCAGAACGGCGTTCCGGTCATCGCCTACGACCGGCTCATCGAGGACCCGAAGGCTCTCTACATCACCTTCGACAACGTCCTCGTCGGAAAGCTCGAGGCGCAGGCCGTGTTCGCCGCGAAGCCGAAGGGTAACTACGCGATCATCAAGGGCAACAAGGCCGACGCGAACGCCGACTTCCTGCGCGCGGGTATGGAGCAGGTCATCGGCGCCGCCGTGAAGGCTGGCGACATCAAGATCGTCGGAGAGACCTACACCGACAACTGGGACCCCGCGAAGGCGCAGACCAACATGGAGCAGATCCTCACGCAGAACCAGAACAAGGTCGATGCGGTTCTCTCGGAGAATGACGGCATGGCCGGCGGCGTCATCGCCGCCCTCACGGCGCAGGGTCTCGCGGGCAAGGTGCCAGTGTCCGGGCAGGACGGCGACAAGGCTGCCCTGAACCGTGTGGCCCTCGGTACGCAGACCGTCGACGTTTGGAAGGACGCGCGCCTTCTCGGCAAGACCGCCGGCGAAGCGGCGATGCAGCTGTGCAAGAACTCGGACCCGAGCAAGGTCACCGGGACCGCCAAGTTCACGACACCAGGCAATAACAGCCTGAGCTCGATCCTTCTGACGCCGAACCCGATCACGACTGCGAACCTGAACGATGTCCTCACCGCCGGCTGGATCACCAAGGCCGATCTGTGCCAGGGCATCCCCGCCGGTAAGGTCACCGCCTGCGGTTGATGCATTCGCGGCTCGCGTGACGAAAGCGCCCCGCCCTCGCTAACGCGGGGGCGGGGCGTCCCTTTTTTCTGCGGCGCATGACGGAGGTCGAGGCAACCTAAATGGGAGTTTCGGTCCCAAGCGGGGCCAGCGCAGAAACCGGACCTGCCGGCCCCGTGCGCGCGATCGTCACCTCGCTTCGTTCGGCCCTCGCGCCAGTGAGCGGGCCACTCCGTTCCCTCGAGGTCGACACGCGCATGCTCGGGATGGTCGCGGCGTTGGCGGTGATCTGGATCGCGTTCGACATCGTGTCGGGCGGGACGTTCCTCAGCCCGCGCAACCTGTGGAACCTATCCGTCCAGAGCGCTTCGATCGGGATCATGGCCACGGGGATGGTCCTGATCATCGTGTCCCGCAACATCGACCTCTCTGTCGGGTCGATGCTCGGCTTCCTCGGATACACGATGGCGATGTTCCAGGCGGTGTGGATCCCGCAGAACCTCGGGCTCGGGCTCGAGCAGCCGTACACGTGGATCGTCACGCTTCTCGTGGGGATCGCGCTCGGCGCGGTGGTCGGCGGACTCCAGGGCTTCGTCGTCGCATACGGCGGCGTCCCCTCGTTCATCGTGACCCTGGGCGGCCTCCTGATCTGGCGGGGCCTCATCTTTCGCTACGCGCAGGGACAGACAATCGCGCCGCTCGATACGACCTTTCAAATGCTCGGCGGTGGTACGGTCGGCACGCGCGTCGGCGCGCTCGGGGAATGGCCGAGCTGGGCCCTGGGTGCCGTCATCTGCGTGGCCATCATTTTTCTGATGATCGCGTCACGCCGCCGCAAGCGGCGCTACGGCTTTCCGGTCCGGCCGATGTGGGCCGAAGTCCTAGTCGGTGCGGTCGCATGCGGTGTCGTGCTCGGAACGGTATGGGTCGCCAATAGTTACCCGCTCCCGGTCAATGTCGCGGCGGCAGTCGCGGAGGAGCGCGGGATCCCGGTGCCCCCGGGCGGCATTCCGACCGGAGTCGCGTTCCCCGTCGTGATCATGCTGATCGTCACGCTCGTCGTGACCTTTCTCGGCACGCGCCGGCGTTTCGGGCGGTACGTCTACGCGATCGGCGGCAACCCCGAGGCGGCGGCGCTCGCCGGGATCAACGTGCGGCGGACCATCATGCTCGCGTTCGCGCTCATGGGAAGCCTCGCCGCGGTCAGCGCGGCGGTGCAGACAGCTCGTCTCGATGCGGCGGTGACGAGCCTCGGCGTTCAGAACGAGCTCGACGTCATCTCGGCCGCGGTCATCGGTGGAACGTCGTTCTCGGGCGGCATCGGGACGGTCCCTGGCGCGATCCTCGGTGCCGTCGTCATGCAGTCGCTACGCTCGGGCATGGTGCTGCTGCTCGTCGACTCTCCCACACAGGACATCGTCGTCGGCATCGTCCTCGTCGCGGCGGTCGGCCTCGACACGCTCTTCCGCCGGAGGGTGAGTTGAGTACCCAGATGGCCCCGATGCCCGCTCCGGTGCCCCAGCGCGTCCCGCTGGTGGAGCTTCGGAACATCCACGTGGCATTCGGTGGCGTGCGAGCCGTCGCCGGCGTGACAATCGATCTCCACGCGGGCGAAGTCGTCGGTGTCGTTGGCGGGAATGGCGCTGGGAAGACCACGCTCATGCGTACGCTCTCGGGGGCGCGCCCCCCCGACGCGGGTCAGATCCTCGTGAACGGTCAGCCCGTCACGATCGGGAACCCGCGCGACGCGAAGGCGCTCGGCATCGAAACGATCTACCAAACGCTCGCGCTCGCCGACAACCTCGATGCGCCGGCCAATGTGTTCCTCGGCCGAGAGCTGACGGGAGGTGGCTCCCTCAACGATGCGGCGATGGAGTCGGCGACGCGAAAGGTCATCGGCCGCCTCAATCCGAACTTCAAGAACTTCAAGACGCCCGTTCTCCGACTCTCCGGGGGCCAGCGCCAGGCGGTGGCGATCGCACGAGCGATCCACTTCAACGCGCGGGCCCTGATCATGGACGAGCCCACCGCCGCGCTCGGGCCCGCCGAGACGGCGCAGGTGCACAACCTCATCAAACAGCTCAAGAGCGAGGGGATCGGCATCTTCCTCGTGAGCCACGACATCCACGACGTGTTCGATCTCTCCGAGCGGATCAGCGTCATGTACCACGGAAGGCTCGTCGGGACCGTGAACAAGAACGACGTGACGACCGACGAAGTCCTCGGGATGATCATCCTCGGCAAGCCCCCGACGAAGCTCACGAGTCAGGAGCTGGCCGAGCTACACGGCTAAGGCTTCCGCGACCGGTCGACGGCCCAGATCCGGCGGTTGACCGACCCTTCGAGAAGCTCCTGCTCACCGGACCGAGGTAAGGGATCGATCTCGCCTGCGGCGACGCGACGCTCGAGGTCGGCGAGCGTCACCGAACCCGACAGGATTGTTTTTCCGAGGTCGTTCGACCAATCCGCATAGCGCTTCGTCCGAGGCGCAGCGAGCGTGCCTTGCGCGACCATATCGGCGGCGACGAGAAGCGCACGCGCGAGCGTGTCGATGCCCGCGATGTGCGCATGGAAGAGGTCGGTCCGGCTGATGCTCTGCCGCCGCAGCTTCGCGTCGAAGTTGAATCCACCCGTTGTGAAACCCCCGGCGGCGAGGATCTCGTGGAGGGCCAGCGAGAGCTCGTCGACCGAATTCGGGAACTGGTCCGTGTCCCAACCGTTCTGATAGTCGCCGCGGTTGACGTCGATGCTGCCGAAGGCGCCGAGCGAGATCGCGCTCGCGACTTCGTGATGGAAGCTGTGCCCCGCGAGGGTCGCGTGGTTGGCCTCGAGATTCAGGCGGTACTCGTCGGCCAGATCGTGACGTCGAAGGAACCCGACGACGGTCGCCGCGTCGTAGTCGTATTGATGCTTCGTCGGCTCCTGCGGCTTCGGCTCGATGAGCAGGGTGCCCTTGAAGCCGATCCTCTTCTTGTGGTCAGCGACAAGAGTCAGGAAGCGCGCGAACTGCGCCTCCTCGCGCGCGAGGTCCGTGTTGAGCAGCGTCTCGTAGCCTTCGCGGCCGCCCCACAGCACGTAGTTCGCGCCGCCAAGGCGATGCGTGACCTCGAGCATCGTCTTAACCTGCGCCGCCGCGTACGCGAACACCTCTGGATCGGGATTCGTCGCGGCCCCGGACGCGTAACGCGGATGTCCGAAGAGGTTCGCGGTGCCCCAGAGGAGCCGCGCTCCCGTCCGCGACATGTGCCGTTCGATCTGGTCGACGCTCGCGTCGAGATTCGCGCGCGTCTCGGGGTACGTGCGACCCTCGGGCGCGACGTCCCGATCGTGAAAGGCGAAGAACGGGACGCCGAGCTTCTCGATGAACTCGAACGCCGCGTCGATCTTGGTCTGCGAAGCCGTCTTGGGATCCACGCCCGCCGCGAGCCAGGGACGATCGAATGTGCCGACACCGAAGACGTCCGAGCCGGGCCAGTTGAAAGAGTGCCACAGACAAACCGCGATGCGGAGGTGATCCTCCATCCGCTTCCCAAGCACTTCGCGAGCAGGCTGGTAAACGGCGTAGGCGAGTGGATCGTTCGACTCCGGCCCGCCGTACTCGATCCGCCCCGGCACCGCGGTGAAGAAGTTGCTGCTCATCCCCGTCCTCCGATCGCTGGACGATTCTGCGCTTCAAAGCGTGGCACGATTGCCGGATCAACCGTCGCGGAATCGATCAGGTCCTCGCCGAGGCGCAAAGCCGTCTGCGCCGGTTGACGCCCGCCGAGGCCGCGGTGGCGGTGCAGCAGGGTGCGACGCTCGTCGATACGCGTGACGGAGACCATCGTTCGCGCGACGGCCGCATCCCAGGCTCGGTCCATATGCCGCTCAGCGTTCTCGAGTGGCGCGTCGATCCGACCTCGGGACACCAGAGCGCGGCGCTAGCCGGACGCGAAGAACGGCTCATCCTCATTTGTCACGAGGGCTATTCCTCGAGTCTCGCCGCCGTTCGGCTACACGACCTCGGCTACGCGAACACAACGGATGTGATCGGCGGCTTCGTTGCCTGGGCTGCGGCGGGACTTCCGGTCGAGCACTAGGTCTGCCGCGACGGGGTCGCAGCCTCCGCGCGCCGGACGAAAATCGTCGTCAGGCTGTCGATTTGAGCCATCCCTTGTTCGACGTGTGAGTAGGGCCGGGGTTTGGCCGACCAAGGATCCGGAACCCGGGCTCAAAAAAGAAGGAGACTGAAGATGCGATTCCTGCTCTACACGACCGGTGACGAGGCGCAGCCGAGCGCACCGCCGAGCAAACAGATGATGGACGATCTCGCAAAGCTCACCGAGGAAACGACCCGATCCGGCGTATTGCTCGCGACCGGCGGGCTTGGGCCGGCGGCCACGCGAGTGCGAAACTCGGCCGGAAAGCTGACGGTGACCGACGGGCCCTTCACTGAGACAAAGGAACTGACCGGCGGGTTCGCGCTCGTCGAGGTGAAGTCGCGCGAAGAAGCGATCGAGTGGGCCAAGCGCTTCCGCAAGATCGTTGGGGACGGCGATTCTCTGGTCCAAGAGGTCTTCGGGGGGTAACAATCGGCGGCGTGACAGTTGCCGATCCGCGCCGCGCAATCGATGCGGTATGGAGGATCGAAGCACCGACGCTTATCGCGGGCCTCACTCGCATCGTGCGGGACGTCGGTCTCGCGGAAGACCTCGCCCAGGATGCGCTCGTTGCCGCGCTCGAGCAGTGGCCGGAGTCAGGCGTCCCGGAGAACCCGGGCGCCTGGCTCATGGCGACGGCAAAGCATCGCGCGATCGACCGCCTGCGCCGCAACGAGCGGCTCGAGCGCAAACAGGAACAGCTCGGACGCGAGCTTGAACTCCAGCAGGAGATGGCGATGGCGGACCACAACATTTCGACAGACGACGACGTGGGCGACGATCTCCTGCGCCTCATGTTCATTTCCTGTCACCCGATCCTCGCACCCGATGCGCGGGTCGCGCTCACCCTGCGTCTGCTCGCGAGTCTCACGACGGAGGAGATCGCGCGCGCTTATCTGGTTCCGGTGGCGACCATCGCACAGCGCATCGTTCGCGCAAAGCGCACGCTGACCGAGGCGCGCGTTCCCTTCGAGGTGCCGACGGGGTCGGAGCTCAGCGCACGCCTGTCGTCGGTGCTTCAGGTCATCTACCTCGTCTTCAACGAGGGCTACGCGGCGACGGCCGGTGACGACCTGATGCGCGCGGGCCTCTGCGAGGATGCGCTGCGTCTCGGCCGCATTCTGGCGGGGCTCGCGCCGAAGGAGCCGGAGGTTCACGGCCTCGTCGCGTTGATGGAGATCCAGGCGTCGCGGTCGCGTGCGCGAGTCGGACCGTCGGGAGAGATCGTCCTCCTGCTCGATCAGGATCGCGGCCGCTGGGACCCGCTCCATATCCATCGCGGGCTCGCCGCGCTTGAGCGCGCCGAGAAGTTCGGCGGCGCGCTCGGGCCGTATGCGCTGCAGGCTGCGATCGCCGCGTGTCACGCGCGTGCGCAGACCGCGGCAGACACGGACTGGGCACGCATCGCCGCGCTCTACGACGCGCTGGCGGAGCTCATGCCGTCACCGGTCGTTGAGCTCAATCGCGCGGTCGCGGTCGGGATGGCGTTCGGCCCGGCGGCAGGCCTCGAGCTCGTCGACGCGCTCGTGTCGGAGCCCGCGCTCACGTCGTACCACCTCTTGCCGAGTGCGCGCGGCGACCTGTTGGAGAAGCTCGGCCGCTCCGACGAAGCGCGCGCGGAATTCGAGCGCGCGGCGTCGCTCACGCAGAACGTCCGCGAGCGCAACCTCCTCCTGGGTCGCGCCGCCGCGTGCGCGCGAGGGACGACGTGAGAGGACGGGGAGTCACCACGGGTGCGATCGCGCTGCTCTTGACCGCATGCACCGTTTCGGGCGGCAGACCGGCGGAGTCGGTCTCCGCATCGCCCACCTCCTCGGCGGAAGCATCCGCCTCGGCCATCCTCGCGACGGCCACACCTTCGCCGCCGGTGGTGACGGCGACGCCGCGCCCCGACCCGCCGGTCGCGGCTTCGGACCCGGACGCCCTCGCGTCGCAGATGGTCTCCGCCGAGCGCGCCGTTCGGGATCCGCGCGTCATCGGTGCGGACCTCGCGTGGTTCGGGCACATGCAGCAGCTCACGTACCGGCGTCTCGCCGCGTCTCCGGAGCTGCGCGACGCGGTGCTCGCCGCGGTGCCCGCGGATCTGAAGGCTGCGGCCACGGCGAACGCGGATGCGACGGCGGATCTGCGCGCGACGGTCGTGCCCGGTCCAGATCTGCCCGCCGCGTGGCGCATCGTCGAACCAGCGCCGATCGATGACCTCGCTCGCTACTACCGCGACGCGGAGGCCGAGTTCGATGTGCCGTGGTCCTACCTCGCCGCGATCCATCTCGTGGAGACCCGCATGGGCCGGATCCGCGGGGCGTCAACCGCCGGAGCGCAGGGCCCGATGCAGTTCATCCCCGCGACGTGGGCGAGATACGGTGAAGGCGACATCAACTCAGACCGCGATTCGATCCGCGCAGCTGCCCGCTATCTGCGCGCCAACGGCGCGCCTGGCAACATGGCGAACGCGCTATTCCGCTACAACCAGTCGCAGCGATACGTGCGCGCCGTCACCGCGTACGCCGAGGTGATGCGCGCCGATCCGGACGCGTACCGCGGGTATTACCACTGGCAGGTCTACTACCTGACCACGCGCGGCGACATCCTCCTGCCGGTCGGGTACGGGCGCTGATCGTCCGCAACCGGGCGATGCGACTGGGTCTGGCCGCCGTGATCGCCGTCGGCCTCGTGCTTGCGGCCTGGCGGCTCGATCTCTTCGAGATACGGAGCGGGACGCCGATCTCTTCGGTCGCCGCGGCATTCGACGTCCCCCCGGCCTACCCGGGCTACAGGTGGACACGCGACGGCAGAACGGTCAGCGAATTCGAGTTGGTGACGTCCGCCGGCCCGAGCCACTGCGGGTGGGAGTCCGCGACCTATCTTACGATCGGGTGGCCACCGGGCACCGTCGCGTCGTACGCGAGCGGGGCGCACTTGTACATTCGGGATCCCCACGGGGTAGTCGCGACGTCGTACCGCGATGGTCTCGTCCTGCACGCGACTCTCCCGCCCGACGCGCGACCGACCGGCCACCGTCACGGCGCTCTCCAGATCTATGTGAGTCCCTCGGACCAGGATCGGGCGATCTACGTCATGGGCGCTGATGGTGCGGAGCGCTGGCCGCGAAGCGACCCGATGACGCTCTGCAGGTAGAGCGTCGCCGTTCTAGGCGCGACCGGTGACGGCGATGCCTTCGATCTCCACCAGGAAGTCCGGATCCGCGAGGCTCGCCACCACGACGAACGTGCTCGCCGGCGGCGGCTGTGCAATGTAGCGAGCGCGGACTTCACCGATCTTCGCCCGGTACTCGAGCTTGGTCGCGAAGACCGTGATCTTCGTGAGATCAGCGAACGTCGCGCCGGCGGACTCGAGCGTTTCCTTGAGGCTCTCGAACACCGCCACCGTCTGGGCCTCGATATCTCCGCGACCGATGACGTTCCCAGACGCATCGCGGCCCGACACGGCGCCCGCGAGGTAGACGGTGTTCCCAGCGGCGACTGCGGACGAGTACGCGGGCTTTCCGTCGACCTTCGCTTCTTTGCCTGAAATGAGATGTCGGTTCGTCATCGGGCCTTGATCATAGAAAGCGGGTCGATCAGCTCGCCACTTTGCCACACGCTCCAGTGCAGGTGCGCGCCGGTCGTGTTCCCGGTGAGTCCGACGTTGCCGATCCGGTCGCCGGCCTGGACGGTGTCGCCGGCTTTGACCGGCACGGGGAAGACGTGGTTGTCGAGGTGCGCGTACATCGAGACGAGTCCGGAGTCGTGCGCTATGACCACCACCTCGGCACCGTCGCCCATCATGCCGGCGAAGACGACCACGCCACGGGCCGGCGCGAGGACAGGCGTACCCCATGCCGTGGCGATGTCCGTTCCGGTGTGAAAGTGCGTGTAGTACACCCCGCCGTAGGTCAGCGCCGGCTCGAAGTAATAGGACGTCGGCCCGAAGTCCTGGGTGTCCTCGCCGACAAGGGGAAGGTGCCAGGACGTCGGCGATGTCACCGCCGCTCCACTCGCCACGAGCTGTCGCGCGGTAAGGGCATCGTTCGCGACCTGCGTCTGGAGCGCCTGAACGGCCGCGTCATCCATGACGTCCGCTGGAGCGCGCAGCAGGCCGCCGCGTACACGCGGATCGAAGACGGTCGCGAGGACCGCACGATCTGCTTCCTCACGCGCCGTCACGGCGGCGAGGCGGTTGTCCGACGCTTCTTGTGTCGCGGCGATGGAGTTCGCGTACTCGATGAGGCCGTCGTACGAGGAGAACGTGCGGGGATAGGAACGAGACTGAGGCGCCGCACGGGCCGGTACCGGGGCGACCGAGGCGGGTGCAGACGGGGCAATCGGCGCGGAGAGGCCATCGCTCGACGACTTCTGCATCGCGACGATCGAGGTCACGGCCTCGATGACGGCGTCAAGCGGGGCGAACGTGCGGGGGAGGGAAGGAGCAAAACCCGGGCGCAGCGTCGGAGGCGCGACAGGCCCGTCATCGGCTGCGGCAGGGGTCGCGAACCCCATGGCGCAGAGCGCCACCGCGATGAAGACATGGAGGACGAATGTTTTCTTCTTCATGGATCAGCACTGGCCGGGATGGTTCGGCCGGAGTAGCGACCGTCGCGGGGGTTGGGGTACCCCGTGCTGGCGGTAGTCCGGACCTTTTCCCTTCCGCTCCGCATGGTCGTGTTGTCCGTTCGGTTATCCGTCGTTTGGGTACCGGGCTCACCACACATCAAGGGGTGGATCGACCGGTGAGCGACCGAGCGCGCGGAACGTCGCGATTGGCGTGCCCTGGGTCACTGGTCCGTCAGGTATCGGCGCTGTGCGTCTAGCGAACAGACCGGTAAGAGATCCGAAACGAAAGCGCCACCTATCCCGCGATACGGGAAAAAATGCCCGTGGTCCTTTGCTTGCTCCGCTCCTTCCGCAACCCCGCAAACGATTGAAGGAGGCATTCATGGGACCTGATCCGGTGCGCGGCAAGACGATTCGGTGGACGTATGAGGACGGGCCGATGGCCGGCAAGAACTTCGAGCACACGTTCGGCACCGACGGCACGGTGAGCTGGCGTGAGACCGGCGGGGAGGAGCGAGGCGCGAAGCCAGCGCCCAACGGAAAGCAAAAGACCGGAAAGCCCACGACCGAGCCAAAGGCGAAGTACGAGGTGGCGGCGGTCAATGACGATGTCTGCGCCGTCTCCTACCTGTCGAAGTCCGGTTACACGCTTACGAGCGTGCTCGACTTCGCCGCGGGGACCGTCGTGAGCTTCGCGTCGAACGAGAAGGAGCTCGTACCGCAGCGCGGAATGTTCGAGGTGGCCGAGCGCGTTTAGATAGGACATGGAACTCGGGATCTACAGCTTTGGCGAGGCGACGCCGGATCCTGAGACCGGTCGAACGATCAGCGCGCACGAGCGCGTTCAGCGTCTTCTCGACGAGATCGAGCTCGCGGACCAGGTCGGTCTCGACGTCTACGGCCTGGGGGAGCATCACCGCCGCGAGTTCACCGTGTCCGCACCCGCCGTGGTGCTCGCCGCCGCGGCGGCGCGGACGAAGCGGATACGTCTCACGAGCGCGGTCAGCGTCATCAGCTCCGACGATCCAGTCCGGGTGTTTCAGAACTTCGCCACGCTCGACCTCGTCTCCAACGGGCGCGCGGAGATCATGGCCGGCCGCGGCTCGTTCACGGAGTCGTTTCCTCTGTTCGGTTACGACCTCGCCGACTACGACGACCTCTTCGAGGAGAAGCTCGACCTCCTTCTGAAGATCCGTGAGAGCGAACGCGTCACCTGGCGCGGCAAGCACCGCGTGGCGATCGCGGATCTCCCGGTGTTTCCGCGCCCGGTTCAGAATCCCCTGCCGGTCTGGATCGCGGTCGGCGGCCATCCCGAGTCGGTGATCCGCGCGGGCAGACTTGGGCTGCCGCTCGCGCTCGCCATCATCGGCGGCGAGCCGCGCCGCTTCGTTCCGCTCGTCGATCTCTACCGAGAGGCGGGCCGGCGCGCTGGTCACGATCCGGCGACGCTGCGCGTGAGCATCAATTCGCACGGTTTCATAGAGGAGGATTCCGAACGCGCGGCCGACGACGCCTACGCCGCGTACTCCTATGTAATGGCGAAGATCGGGCGGGAGCGCGGTTGGCCACCGCCCAGCCGGCAGCAGTTCGAGATCGAGGGCGGTCCACTGGGCGCGAACCTCGTCGGAACACCCGATGAGGTCGCCGCGAAGATCTTGTACGAGCACGAGCTCTTTGGTCTCGACCGCTTCCTCATCCAGCTCAGCGTCGGCACGTTGCCTCACGAGAAAGTGCTTCATGCGATCGAGCTCTTTGGAACGAAGGTCGCTCCGATCGTCCACCGCGAGATCGAGCGGCGCACCGCGGCGATCCCGATGCCGGCGGGCAATCCGGCCTAGATCTCGGCGATCTCGATCACCGACGGATCCCAATCGTCTTTGGTCCGATCGATGAGCCGAAGCGGGTTCGTGTCGACGATGAGCTGACCCTCAGGGCTCTCAGCGATGTGGAAGAGCTGAAGCGGCCTCGGGGCGGGATTCTTCAGGACGACGGCGGTGCGCTTGTCGTACTCCGATCCGTGACAGGGGCAGTGGAACCGATCCTCCGCGTCGCTCCACGGCACGGCGCATCCGAGGTGCGTGCATTTGCGGTACGCGGCGATGATCCCGCCGGGCGCGTGAAGTAGGAAGAAGCGGCCCTCACGGAAGAGGATCGGCCGATCGTTCGTGCCGGCGAAGAGCTCGAGGACCTGCTTCCTCGTCCCAACGGCGACGGGAGCTCCGAGCCCCTCGATCCGGTTGACGCGAATGAATGGAGCGACGAGCGCCGTGATCTCGGTCGCCGCGAGGCCGACCGCGCCGAGAAAGCCGAAACGCAGGATCGCCCGTCGCCGCCAGCGCGAGACCGTCTCCTGTGCCGTTCCAAGCCGAAGCATCTCGAGGACCTCCGCGCCAGAACTACTACGAATGGATAGCAGATGATTTCGGGTAGTCAAACCGGGCGTGTGGCGCCGGAATCGAGCTGCCGCGCGCGGTTTGTAGCTTCGGGTGCCTTCCGGTCGCCGAATGAACCGGTGCTAGGCTCAGCGACTACTCGCAGGGGGAGGGCCATATGTTCAGACAGCTTCGCTACACCTCGATCGTCTTTGCCGTCGTGTTGCTGGTCGCCGCGGCCTGCGGTCCGGCCGCCAATCCGAGCGCGAGCCCGGGCGCGAGCGCTTCTGCGTCGCCGTCCGCGGGCGGAGCCGCGAGCACGCTCGTCATCGACCAGGACGTGAGCGACCTGATCTCGCTCGACCCGGCGGTGGTGTACGAGTTCAGCGGCGTCCTTCTCGCGCACAACGTGTACGACACCCTTGTGAGGTTCGAGGGGACCGACCTCTCGACGATCAAACCTGGTCTTGCCACAAGCTGGGACACCAAGGACGCCGGGACCACGTGGGACATGACGTTCAAGCTCAAGACCGGCCAGAAGTTCGCGAGCGGCAACGCCGTCACCGCGGACGATGTCGTCTATTCGTTCCAGCGCGCGATCAAGCTCAACAAGTCGCCCGCCTTCCTCTTCACCGACATCGCGCAGCTCAAGGCGGAAAGCATCAAGGCCTCGGACCCGAGCACGGTCGTCATCAGCCTCCCGAAGACCGCCAGTCCGGCCGCGTTCCTCACGATCCTGACCTTCACGCTCGGCGGCGTCGTCGATTCGAAAGAGGTCAAGACGAAGGAGACCGGTGGAGACTCCGGCTCGGCATACCTGCTCGACCACTCGTCCGGCAGCGGCCCGTACGTCGTCGACCACTGGACCAAGAACGCGGAGGTCCTGCTCAAGACGAACCCGAACTATGCGGGGACGAAGCCGCCCCTCTCCGGCATCCTCGTGAAGCACGTTCCCGAGTCCACGAACCAGCAGTTCGCGCTCGAGAAGGGCGACGCCGACGTCGCCCGCAACCTCACACCTCAGCAGATCAGCGCGCTCCAGGGCAAGGCCGGAGTGTCGACGACGACCGCCGCCAGCCTGCTTCTGGTGTACGTCGGCATGAACGCGCTCAAGCCGCCGCTCAATAACGTGAACGTGCGTGAAGCCTTGCGTACGGCCGTCGACTACGACGGCATCATCAAGGACCTTCTCAAAGGCAACGGCAAGAAGATCCAGGGCATCGTTCCCCTAGGCCTCGCGGGAGCCAACGAGACCGCGCCGTTCCAGGCGGACGTCGCCAAGGCGCAGACGCTCTTGACGCAGGCGAACGTTGGAAAGGTGACGCTCGACTTCCTCGTCCCGACCGGTACGGCGCCGGGCGGCGTGGCATGGTCCGACCTCGGGGCGAAGCTGCAGTCCGACTGGGCCAAGATCGGCGTGACCGTGAACATCAAGCAGCAGCCGACGGCTGACCTGCTGACCACCTATCGCGCGCAGCAGGGACAGCTCGTTCTGATCAACTGGGGCCCGGACTACCCTGACCCCGACGCGAACGTCGGCCCGTTCACCGACTACAAAGCGAAGTCGATCGCCTATCGGAACGGATGGGACGACGCGGCGATCGCGCAGAAGGGCCGCGACGCGGCGCTGATCACCGATCCGGCGAAGCGGGTCGCCGCGTACAAGGACATCACCGACTACGTGCTGCACAACGGCCCGTACGTCATCCTCTACCAGCCAACGGAGCTGTTCGGGCTGCGCTCGAACGTAAAGGGCTTCAACTGGAGCTCGATCGGATGGGTGGACTTCGCTTCAGTAACTAAATAAGGCGCCGGGAGCGCCATGCGATTCGTCGGGTTCCTGCTGCGACGCATCGTCGGGATCGCGGCCGTGATGATCGGCGTCTCGGTCATCACGTTCGCGATCTCGCACGTCGTGCCCGCCGATCCCGCCGTCGCCGCGCTCGGAGACCACGCCACCGACGCACAGATCGCGGCCTTCCGCGCGGAATATCACCTCGACCGGCCGCTCCCAGAGCAATACGTGACGTACGTCGTCGGCATCCTCCACGGCGATCTCGGAAAGAGCATCCGCACGCGGCGCGCGGTGGCGGACGACCTCGCCGATTCGTTCCCCGCCACGCTCGAGCTGTCGTTCGCGGCCCTCGCGATCTCCCTGCTTGTCGGGATCCCGGCGGGGATCTGGTCGGCGATCTATCGCGGCCGCGTCCCCGACGTGATCGTTCGCGTTGCCGCTCTCGCGGGCGGTTCGTTGCCGGTGTTCTGGCTGGGGCTGATCGTGATCGGCCTCTTCTATTACCAGCTCGGATGGTTGCCGGGTGGGGGCCGGCTCGACACCTTCGTGCCGCCACCACCGACGCGGACCGGTCTCTATGTCGTGGACAGCCTCCTCGCGCTCGACTTCGACGCCTTGCGCAGCAGCCTGATCCACCTCGTCCTGCCGTCGCTCACGCTGGGGTATTTCTCGACCGCGGTGATCGCACGCATGACGCGCTCGAGCATGCTCGAGGTCCTGGGGCAGGACTACATGCGGACCGCCCGTGCCAAGGGCCTCGCCGAACGTCTCATCGTCGTGCGCCACGGGCTTCGCAACGCGCTCATCCCGACCGTGACGATCATCGGACTCACGTTCGGCAGCCTTCTCTCGGGCGCGGTGCTGACGGAGACGATCTTCAGCTGGCCGGGTCTCGGCCGCTACGCGACCGCGTCAGCCATAAGCCTCGACTTCCCCGCCGTACTCGGCGTGACGCTTCTCGCTGCGATCGTCTATCCGGTCGCGAACCTCGCGGTCGACGTCGCGTACTACTGGCTCGACCCGCGGATCCAGCGTGGCTGAGGCCTTCACCGCAACCGGCAGACTGCGCAGCGCGCGACTGGTCGCGCGCGCACCTATCCTGCGCAGCCCTCTCAACGTCGTGGCCCTCGCGATCATCGCGATCTTTGCCCTGTGCGCGGTCTTCGCACCCTTGATCGCGCCATACGACCCGCTCGCCCAGGCCCTCGGGTCCAGGCTCGAACCGCCATCGCCCGAGCACTGGCTCGGGACCGATCAGCTCGGCCGCGACATCTTCAGCCGGCTGCTCTACGGCTCGCGGATCTCGCTCGTCATCGGGATCGCGGTGGTCGCGTCAGCCGGTATCTTCGGCACGTTCGTCGGACTCATCGCGGGTTATGCGGGCGGCCTTGTGGATGAAGCCCTCATGCGGCTCACGGAAGTGTTCCTCGCCTTTCCGGCGCTCATCCTCGCGATGGCGATCGCGGGCGCGCTCGGTCCGAGCCTCACCAACGCGATCATCGCCCTCGCGGCAGTCACCTGGGCGATCTACGCGCGTCTCGCGCGCGGACAGATCCTCTCGCTCCGGCGCCGCGAGTTCGTCGAGGCGGCGCGGGGGATCGGAGCGTCGCAGCTGCGGATCATCCTGCGCCATCTCCTCCCGAACGCGGTCGCGCCCCTCATGGTCCAGGCCAGCTTCGACATGGGCTCGGTGATCATCGCGGCCGCCGGCCTCAGCTTCATCGGCTTCGGCGCGCAGCCGCCGACCCCCGAGTGGGGCGTGATGATCAGCGAGGGCCGGAACTTCATCAGCACGCAGCCCTGGCTGTCGCTGTTTCCTGGGCTCGCGATCCTGCTCGCGGTCGGTTCGTTCAATCTCTTGGGAGACGGCCTGCGCGACGCGTTCGATCCACGCCTCAGCCGATCGGATTGAGCAACGTCGGACAAGGAGCGACGCCGGCGTCTTCCTCGCTCGGCCCCGGTGGGATCGCGACGGACCGCAGCGTAGGGGCCGCTCGCTCGGAAGACCCCGACGCCGCTCCTCTCACGGCGCTGCTTCTAGAAGCGAATGTCGATGATCGGCTTCGCGTCGTTGCCTATCGGAACCGTCGCAAGCAGAACGAGCACGACGACGACGACAACGAGAAGGCCGATCGCGAGTCCTGCGGAGAATCCACCGTCGCTACTCACTCGTAGCGAGCGAGCACACGCAGTGCCAGGGCCGGGACCGAAGCAGAGGCACGCTCGTCTACCAGACAAGCAAGATGACGCAACCCCTATTGCTTACTCGGGTCGCGCAATGCAAAGATGCAAAGGTTGCTTCGTCGCTCGGTTTTCGTGCTGGTGATCCTTCTCATCAACGCCCTCGGACTCAGCGACGCCATGCCCCGCGACAACGAGCAGCCTGACGTGGCGGTCGTCCCTGCGCTCGACCCGGCGGCGATGCCCGAATCGGCGATCCCGATCGCGCGGGTGGCGACGACATCACGCTCGTCGACCTCGATGCGCTTTCCATATGCGCCGCAGTCGGAGTACCTCCCGACGCACACGAACTACTGGGAAGGGCGCGAGGGCGCTTCGATCGATTACATCGTCATCCATTACACCGACATCAGCTACGCGCGGACGCTCCGCGCTTTCAACATCCGCGCGTCGGACGTGAGCGCGCACTACGTCATCCGTGGTGATGGGCACATCGCGCAGATCGTTCACGAGGCCGACACCGCGTGGCATTCCGGCAACGTCTGGTACAACCGTCACTCGATCGGGATCGAGCTCGAGCTCGACCATGTCACCAACCCGGTCTTCACGACGGAGGAGTACTACGCGGCCGCCGCGCTCGTGTGCGCGATCTCGGCCCGCGAGGGAGTGCCGCTCGACCGCGCGCATGTGATCGGGCACAACGAAGTGCCCGGGACCACCCACACCGACCCCGGTCCGACGTGGGACTGGCCGCACTTCATGTGGCTCACCAGTCTCTGTGCGCCACCGACGAGCGCGACCGTTCACGCGAGCTTCGTATCCGAGACGCCATATCCGACGATCGATCCTGACGACAAGGCGCTCGTGTCGGTCGTTCTTCGCAATACCGGATCCACCGCGTGGCGCAAGGGGACAGAACAGGAAGCCCGACTGGGGATCCCCGGCAACTCGCGCGATCTTGCGTTCCTCGGCGACGCCTGGCCGACGCCCGAGCGCCCGGCGGTTCAGCAGGAGGACATCGTTCCTCCCGGCGGGACCGCCACGTTCTCGTTCGGCGTAACGGGAGCGCTGCCGGGGACCTACACCATCCCGCTCCGGGGCGTCGTCGATGGAGGCGCGTGGATGGACGACCTCGGGATGTACACGGTGGTCACCGTCCGCTAGGCGAGGACTACGCGCGCGTAGCTCCGCGCTCGCGATAGAGGTCGCGAAGCGCTCCGATCTCCCCACCGTGATGGAGGTCGTGGTTGACCATCGTCCAGAAGATCTTCCGCGCCGGCCACTTCTCGCCCCAGTTCGTTAGAACCTCACGGTCGAGACCGGCGTCGTCGAGAGCGGCAAGGTCCCGAAGGAGCATCGCCTGTCCGGCCTCGAGCTGGGCGATCGCCGCCACGGCCGTGTGTGCCGAGTCGATGTCCGGGAAGGTCAGGGTCGCGGGTCCGAATGCGTACTCGTGATACATGACCTTGCACTCCGCGACGTGCACGAGGCGCCATCCGATCGTCGTAAACGGCGCCGGAACGGGGTGCGGCGGTTCGGGATAGTCGACCGCCCACCGACCATCGTCGCGAGGACGGACGGTCCAGCACCTGGGCGCGGGCTCCCAGAAGAACTCATCGTCGGTCAGGCCGTCGACGCGTTCGCGGATCTCTTCGTACGCCTCAAGTAACTGCTGTCGGATGACCTCTACGGCCACGCGCGTCACGCCGGGACGATACGGCGGGGCCGATCTTCTTAGCCAACTGTTAGCCGACCCTTGCCGCGGACTCACGTGGTCCTCCTACAGTCGACCCTGACCACAGGAGGAGCCTCGATATTGAAGATGGCTATGCACGCTCGTTCGCTCGCGGCCGCGATCGGCTCGGGCATCCTCGTCGCCGCGTGTGGCGGCTCCGCGACGGTCTCGACCCCGAGCCCCGCGCCGATCGCGACGACGACCGCGACGGCGACTTCAGTAGCCACGACCGCGTCCGCGGGGGCGTGGACCGTGAGCGACAAGTCGAAGGCGACGATCAGGGTCCGCGAGCAGCTCGTCGGCATCAATCTGCCGTCGGATGCGGTGCTCACCGCGACCGATGCCAAGGGCTCGTTCGAGCTGCACTCCGACGGGACCTTCACGTCGGCATCCAAGATCACGTTCGCCCTCTCGACGCTCTCCAGCGACGAGAGCAACCGCGACAACTTCATCAAGCAGGACACGCTGCAGGTGCGCCAGTTCCCGACGGCCGAGTTCGTGCCGACGAAGACGAGCGGGCTGACGCTGCCTCTCGCTGCGAGCGGATCGTTCACGTTCACGCTCACGGGGAACATGACGATCAAAGGGAAGACGAAGGAGGTCACCTTCGACGTGACCGCGAGACGCGACGGTGGCGATCTCACCGCGACCGCGACAGCCAACCCGAGCTGGAAGTTCGGTGACTTTGGGATGACCGCGCCGTCGGTCCCAACTCGAGTGCTCAGCGTGACCGACGAGATCCGTGCCGCGATCGACATCGTCGCGACAGGCCCGAAGGGCTGAAGCGGGCGAGGCGCGATGCGGGCTAGGTCGAGCTCACCGCGGGACGGCGCAGGAGCGGCAACGCTTGGACGATCAGGACGAGCGCGATGATCCAGTACGCGGTGAAGACGAGAGGTCCGGACGCGACGACGCTTGCGAGATAGATCGCGCACAGGATGGCCCCGCCTACGAGCGCGACGAGCGATCGCCGCCACGTTAGGACTGCGGTGATCAGGAACGCGATGGCAGCAGGGACGTCGTAGGTCTCGACCAGGCCGCGCTCGCGATACGAGATGAATGCATTGAACGCGAACACGACCGACGGTACGAGAAGCGCCACGGAGGCTATCGCCACGCGAAGTCCGTCCACTCGCGCATCGTATGGCGGATAGCGGGGTATCAACTTGACGTATGGCCGCTACCGAAAGGTGTCGGCGACCGCGGAGAGGTATTGCTCGCGAGCACGCGCCGTTAGCTTCGATGAGTGGGATCGCGCATCTTCTCGCCGCTTCTGGTCGCGGCACTTGTTCTCAGCTGTCTGGCCATCGGTCCGACGACGCGCGCCATCGCGGCGCCTTTGTCGACGGCGCCGGCGGCCGCGACCTGCGTGAGCAGCGTCGGCCCGGGCATCCCGCATCCCGCAGGGCTCCCGGCGGGCGTCCCCGGATTCCACGCGCAGTGGTACGGACAGAGCGGCTATCCCACGCTATGTCCCAGCGAGCGCTCGACCGCGACCGTCGCGTACTACAACTCGGGCTCGCTCGGCTGGGTACGCGGACGCATGGGCCAGGTCGCCTACCTCGGCACGTGGGGCCCCGAGCCCGGGCAGGACGCCGCGACGCCGCTCGGCGGTGACGGCGCCGCGGGATCGCCCGCGACGGGATGGCCTCGCTTCAACCGCATCGCGATGCAGCCCGCGGACTACGTCGGACCTGGGCAGGTCTCGTGGTTCCAGTTCACGATCCAGGCGCCGGCCACGGCCGGCTACTACCGGCTCTATCTCCGTCCGCTGATCGAAGGCGCGACGTGGCTTGAGGACTTCGGTGTCTTCTGGCTCGTCACGGTGCTGAACCCGGACGGCTCACGCCCCGCGCCGTCGGAGACCGGTCTCGGGTACAGCTACCAGAGCGTCTCGACCGTCCGCGGCTCGTTCGACGTGCACCTCATAAAGGAGCGGTTGTCGGCGGTCACCGTGAAGACCCTTACTGCGAACGTGACTGACTGCTCGAACAACTGCCCGGCGAAGCCGCTCGCCCAGTACGTGAGCGAGAACGCGGCATATGCCGGAATGAACGGCACGTATCTGTGCCCGCCCGACTACGCGCAATGCGCCGGGAAAGTGAACTCGTACGACTACGCCGTCTACAACAGCAACCTGCGCCGCTGGATCAACTACAACGCGCTCAACGCACAGAACGGCGGGATCTTCTTCAATGGCGCAAGCACGACCGTCTACCGCCGCACGTACGTGTACTACCAGAACCAAACACCGGTCAACGCGGCGATCACGAACTTCCCCCTGCTCGTCCAGAACGGCGCGGTCATCGACTCGACCTCCGAGCAGAACGGCTCGCAGCTTCTCAAAGGAACGAAGGGTGCGATCGGTGTCGACGCGACGTACGTGTACCTCGCGATCGTGACCAACGCGACGGTCACCGATGCCGCGTACGTGATGCAGGCGCTCGGCGCCCGCAATGCCCTCAATCTCGACGGCGGCGGGACCGCTGCCATGTGGATCGGCGGCTCCTACAAGGTCGGCCCCGGCCGGCTGCTCCCCAACGCGATCGTTCTGACCAAGCCGTAAGGGCTAGTTCGCGGCGCGCAGCTCGAAGTCCAGACGGCGAACGAGCGCGCCGTCGATCTCGAAGATCCAGGTCGTGTAGTTGGCGAAAACACCTGGTGCCCGCGTGAGCGTCGTGATCCGCACGTTCCCGCCGTCGACGGATTCCTCACGGGGTGTCTGGACGAGCTCCGAGGGAGCGAGGCGGATCATCTGCCGAACACCCTCTCTTCCCTGGAAGGGCTCGGGCAGCCCGGGGAGCGTGACCTCGACGTCGTCCGCGCAAAGCGCCGCGGCGGCATCGGCGTTCCGATCCTTTACCGCCTGAACGAACGAGCGCGCGACGTCGAGAGTAGAGTCCATCCGAGACGAACAGCGTAGACAAAGGGGAGGCGGCCGTGGCATATCCGGTCACGCACTTTGAAATAAACGCGCAGGACGCGGCGGCGACGCAGAAGTTCTACAAGGACCTTTTTGGGTGGGGCATCGACGCGAACAACCCAGATAACTACGGAGTCATCGATACCAAGAACAAGGGCACCGGCATCAACGGGGGCATAGGCGCGAGCCAGCAGGGCCGGAGCTGGGTGACCTTCTATGTCGAGTGCGACGATCCGGCCGCGACGCTCGCGAAGGCCGAGCGCCTCGGGGGTCGCAGGGTGATGGAGCCGATGGAGTCCATGAACGTGACCTACGCGCTCTTCGCCGATCCCGAGGGAAACGTCATCGGTCTCGCGAAGATGGATCGCACCCAGGAACAGCAGCGAGAGCAGGAGCAGGAGCAGAAGACGCGCTCTCGTTCGAACGGAAATGGAAACGGGACCGCCGCGCGCGGCCGCGCGAAGTCGACGACGACCGCGAAGGCCTCGCCGAAGCGCGCGACCGCACGCAAGCGTACGACCGCGAAGAAGAGCACGACCCGTTCGCGGAGCAAACGCTCTCGAGGTTGACCGGCTCACAAGGGGAGAACTAGCCTTACGCCGCCTTTCGAGGCGGGGAGTTTGTCGCGGCGTTCGTCCGCGTACGGCGCCGGGATATGGGGAGGCGCGCCATGGGTGATGCCCATACGGTCACCGTCACCGTGAACGGAACGAGCTATTCGCGTGAGATCGAACCAACGCTGCTGCTCGTCGAATTCCTGAGAGAAACGCTCGCGCTGACCGGCACGCACGTCGGCTGCGACACAAGCCAGTGCGGCGCGTGCACCGTCCTCGTCGATGGTCGCGCGACGAAGTCGTGCACGATGCTCGCAGTCCAGGCCGATGGCGCGGTCGTGGTCACGGTCGAAGGTCTCGCCAAGAACGGCGAGCTGCACCCGATCCAGCGTGCGTTCGCGAAGGAGCACGGCCTGCAGTGCGGCTTCTGCACTCCCGGTCTCATGATCACCGCCGTCGACTTCCTCGCGCGGAACGCGTCGCCGAGCGACGATCAGATCCGTCACGCGATCGAAGGAAACCTCTGCCGCTGCACCGGTTACCACAACATCGTCAACGCGATCCGTTCTGCGTCCGCCGAAATGCGCCAGACCGCCGGCGCTCAACCGCAGGTAGCCGCGGAGGTGAAGCGATGACCGCCACGACACATCCCACCTACATCGGCGCGCGCGTCCCGCGGAAGGAAGACCCCCGCCTCATCACGGGTGACGCAACCTTCACCGACGACGTCGTGCTGCAAGGCATGGCGTACATGACCCTCGTGCGCAGCCCGCACGCGCACGCCCGGATCCGGCGTGTCGACACCGCGGCCGCCAAGAAAGAGCCCGGCGTCGTCGCGGTCCTCACCGGCAAGGAGCTCGAGGCGACGGGCATGCTCCCCGTCTTCATCACCGTTCCGGGCATGAACGGTTCGAAGCACATGCCGATCGCGACCGACAAGGCGCGGTACGCGGGCGACGCGGTCGCCGCGGTCGTCGCCGACTCGCGGGGCGCCGCAAAACGCGCGGCCGACCTGATCGCCGTCGACTACGAGCCGCTCCCGGTCGTCGTCGACGGGACGAAGGCGCTCGAGCCTGGCGCGCCGATCGTCCATGAGGAGCTCGGGTCCAATCTCGTCTTCACGTACCCGGTCAAGGGCGGCGATATCGACAAGGCCTTCAAGGAGGCTGAGATCACCGTCACCCAGCGGATCGTGAACCAGCGACTCATCCCGAACGCGATGGAGCCGCGCGCCGTCACCGCGAAGTTCGAGGCGGGTGAGCTCACGCTCTGGACGTCAACGCAGATCCCGCATTTCGTCCAGCTCATCGTTGCCCTCAACCTCGGACTGGGGCAGAACAAGGTGCGTGTCATCGCGCCTGAGGTCGGCGGTGGCTTCGGCAGCAAGCTGCAGGTCTACGCCGAGGAGCTCCTCGTGGGTCACCTCTCGAAGACGCTCGGGCGTCCGGTGAAGTGGACGGAGGAGCGCCGCGAAGGCTATCTCGCGACGATCCACGGGCGCGACCTGGTCGAGAACGTCGAGATCGCGGCGAAGAAGGACGGGACGATCCTCGGCTTGCGCATTCGGACGGTCGCGAATGTCGGTGCGTATTTACAGGCGTTCGCCCCAGGCATTCCCACGATCCTGCATGCCTTCATCATCCCGGGGCCGTACAAGATCCCGGCGTTCGACGTCGAGGTCCGCGGCGCGTACACGAACACGACCCCGGTGGACGCGTACCGCGGAGCGGGGCGCCCCGAGGCGACGTTCGCGATGGAGCGGATCATCGACCGCCTCGCAGACGAGATCGGCATGGATCCCGCCGAGGTGCGGCGGAAGAACTTCATCCCGCCGGACGCGTTCCCGTTCAACACGATCAGCGGCATCACCTATGACAGCGGCAACTACGAGCCAGCGCTCGACCGCGCGCTCGCGATGGCCGACTACAAGGGATTCGAGAAGCGCCGCGCCGAAGCCAAGGCGCGGGGGAACTACCGCGGGATCGGGATCTCCACATACGTCGAGATCTGCGGACTCGCGCCGTCGAAGGCGAACTCCGCCCTCGGCGTCGGCTGGGGTGGCTATGAGAGCGCGCGCATCCGCGTGCACGCGACCGGCTCCGTTCAGGTCTTCACGGGCACGTCCCCACACGGCCAGGGCCACGAGACCTCATGGGCGCAGATCGCCGCGGACGCGCTCGGCGTCAGCCCGAACGACATCGAGGTGCGGCATGGCGACACATTCGAATCGCCGGGCATGGGCGTCGGCACGTTCGGCAGCCGGAGCCTTGCGGTCGGCGGGATCGCCGTGCACAAAGCCGCGGAAAAGGTCCGCGAGAAGGTCGTACAAATTGGCGCGCACCTCCTTGAGGCCTCTCCCGCCGACGTCGTCGTCGAGAACGGCAAAGTCTTCGTGAAGGGCGTGCCGGACAAGGCGAAGAACTTCGGCGATATCTCGATGGCCGCGTATCTCGCGAACAACCTGCCCGAAGGCATGGAACCCGGACTCGAGGCGACCGTGTACTACGACCCGCCGAACTTCACGTTCCCGTTCGGCACGCACATCGCCGAGGTCGAGATCGACGGCGAGACGGGCGCGGTCCGGATCGAGCGCTACTCCGCGTGCGACGACTGCGGCCGGCAGATCAACCCGATGATCGTCGAGGGACAGCTCCATGGCGGCATCACGCAGGGCATCGGCCAGGCGCTCTACGAGGGTGCGGTCTACGACGACAACGGGCAGCTCCTGTCGGGAAGCATGATGGAGTACCACGTTCCGTCCGCCGAGGACGTTCCGATGTTCAACCTCGATCACACGGTGACGCTCACGAACACCAACCCGCTCGGCGTCAAAGGCATCGGGGAAGCCGGCACCATCGGCTCCACTCCGGCCGCGGTGAACGCGGTCATCGACGCGCTCTCGCCGCTCGGCATCAAACACATCGACATGCCGCTCACGTCGGAGAAGATCTGGCGGGCGATCCGCGCCGCCGGGGAGGGACGGCGATGATCACGCACCCGTTCACCTACCAGGCGCCGGCCACGATCGAAGAGGCGGTCCAGCAGCTCGGCAAGAACGGCGATGCGAAAGTGATCGCAGGCGGCCACAGCCTCCTGCCGCTCATGAAGCTCGGGCTCGCGCAGCCCGAGACCCTCGTTGACCTGCGGCGCATCGCGTCGTTGCACCAGATCCGCACCGAGCCCGACGGGACGATCGTGATCGGCGCGCTCGTGACCCATCGCGATCTCGTTCACGACGAGATCGTCCGTCCGAAGCTCGCCGCGCTCGCCGACGCCGCCAGCGAGGTCGGCGACCTCCAGGTCCGTGCCCGCGGCACGATCGGCGGCAGTCTCGCACACGCCGACTCGGCGGCGGACGAGCCCGCGCCGACGCTCGCCTACGACGCGACGATCCGGGCCATCGGCCCCAAGGGCCGCCGGGACATCCCTGCGCGCGACTTCTTCAAGGGGACGTTCGAGACGGCGCTCGCGGCGAACGAAATACTCGCCGAGATCCGTTTTCCGGCGCCGACCGGCCGCACCGGTGGCGCCTACGCGAAGTTCGCTCACCCCGCATCCGGATTCGCGGTGACCGGCGTCGCGGCGGTGGTCACGATCAAGTCCGACGGAACGATCGAGCGCGCCGCGATCGCGGTTGCCGGAGCGACCGCCGCCGCATATCGCGCGACCGCCGCCGAGCGGGCGCTCACCGGAACGAAAGGCGACGCGAAGGCGATCGCCGACGCGGCCGCGAAGGCGGCGGACGGGATCACGGCCCTGTCCGACCTCGCTGCCTCGGCCGAGTACCGCAAGCACCTCGTCACCGTTTACGCGAAGAGAGCGATCGAGCGCGCGATCCAGCGCGCCCGCGCCTGAGAACAACGAGCGTCGCGTTGCGCCGGCGCCACAGATGCGCCGGCGCAGCGTCTCTTCGCCGCTCGTAGCATCGCGATTGATGAGCGCGCCGGTCATGTCGTCTGTCGAGGATGTAGCCGCTGCGCTCGAGCGCGAGCGCTACGTCGCGGACCGCTCGCTCGCCGTCACGCTCTTTCTCGCGCTACGTCTGGGGAAGCCGCTCTTCGTCGAGGGTGAGGCCGGCGTCGGGAAGACCGAGATCGCGAAAGCGCTCGCGTCCGCGCTCGGCCGAAAGCTGATCCGTCTCCAGTGCTACGAGGGGCTCGACGTCGCGACTGCGGTGTACGACTGGGACTATCCGCGGCAGATCCTCGAGATCCGCCTCGCCGAAGGCGAGGGGCGCGCGAACGACGCGCGCGAACGCATCTACAGCGAACGGTTCCTGATCAAACGACCGCTCCTCGAGGCGATCGCCGGCGACGGTCCGCCGCCCGTGCTGCTCATCGACGAGATCGACAGAGCCGATGAGGAATTCGAGGCGTACCTCCTCGAGCTCCTGTCCGACTTCCAGATCACCGTGCCCGAGCTCGGTACGTTCCGGGCCGCGGTCCCGCCACCGGTCATCATCACGTCGAATCGCACGCGAGAGATCCACGACGCCCTCAAGCGCCGATGCCTGTACCAGTGGATCGACTACCCCAGCGTCGACCGCGAGCTTGCGATCGTCGCGCGGCGTCTTCCCGACGTGCCGGCCCGGCTCGCGCGGAGTGTTGTCGCTGTGGTCCAGGCCCTTCGCCGAGACGATCTCTTCAAGCGGCCGGGCGTCGCGGAGACGCTCGATTGGGCGATGGCGCTCGCGGCTCTCGGTACGGGCGAGCTCGACGAAGCCGCGATCGAAGGCACGCTGGGCGTCCTCCTCAAGTACGAGGAAGATGTCTCGCGTGTGCGCGCCGAGCTTCTTCCAAGCCTCGTGGCGGAGGCCGCCCGCGCCGGCTGATCGGGGCCCGCTACCGATTCGGATATCACGGGCGTCGCAGAACCGCTGGCACGACCCGTGCGTTGCTGGCGGGCATGGAACGAAACGTCGCCGACACATCGATCACGTCGGCCTGGCGCAGTACTTAGCCATGGACAGCAATAACGCGCTCGACGCGATCCTCGCGCTTCGCGCGATCTGGGAACAGAAGCGCGGCCGCGTGACGCTCGCCGACCTCGAGATCCTGGTCCGTCGGTGCGTGCGCACTCGCGGTGCCGCGGCGCTTCCTCCCGAACGGTGGCGTGGTCGCCCATGGCGCGCGACAACTCGTCACGAGGTCGTGTTCGAGGCCTGACCGCATCGACACGTTCGACGAAGAAACAGATCGCCCCGGGTCTTGGCCCGGGGCGATCTTCGTGTTGCGAGGGTGCGGTTAGTGGATCGTCGGTGCAGGTCCGTTCGCGCCGAGGGTCCCGGCGTCCTGCGAGCTCAGGGCTGCGCCCTGCAGCTGCCAGAACCCGTTTGGTGCGTACCAGTACGCGCCCGCGGGCGGGCACGCTGCCACGCAGCTCGCGTTCGTGCCGAGCGAGAGCGTGCCGTTGCCTCTGAGGGAGCCGATGCGTATGTCGACCGGTCCACTGCCGTACGTGCGCTCGAAGGTCGAGACGCCGTTCTCGTAGACGCAACCGACGAACGGATCGCATGTGTAGCGGTACCACCCGATGGAGAGGCGCTCAGTGGTCAGAGCGATCGAGGTCGAAGGAGCGACGCTGAGCTTCTCGTCGCGGAGCGGAAAGTTCGCCGAGCCGCGAAGGCTCCCCAGCTGGCCGTCGGAGATCGAGCCCGAGAGCACGACCGGTCCGCTGATGCCGCCACCAAGGATGCTGCTGAAGTTCGCGTAACCGTTGAAGTCGATCGTCTGTGACGTAGCCGAGGCCGCGAGCGCGGTGGATTGGCCGAGTGAGAACACGAAGCTGAGCCCCAAGGTCGCCGCGAGGATGAGCCTGCGCATTTTTCTTCCTCCTGCACGCACCATCTGGTGACGCGTGCTTGGAGGGGTCTACGGTGGCGGGGACGGGTCGGGGGTGCGGGCTCTCACCGACCGGACGTGTTCTCGGACACCGTGTGCGCCACCACGTTCGCAGCGGAGAATGGTCCTATCGATGCGTGGCCCTCTCGTCCCGCTCGCGCTTGTCGCCGCCCTCGCGGTGTCGTGCGCCTCGCCGCCGGTAGCTACCACGTCACTGTCGCCTTCGCCCAGTGAGTCCCTCAGCCCGTCGCCGACTCCGACCGAGAGTCCGAGTCCGGCGCCCAGCAACCCTCACATCTTCGTCATCGTCATGGAGAACGCGAGCCTCGTGACGGCGCTCCGGGCGCCGCCGATCGAGCGCCTCGCCGCGAAATACGTGCTCGCCACGAACTACCAGTCCGTTTCTTCGCCGAGCTTGCCGAACTACCTCGCCATGACGTCCGGCAGCACCTGGGGCATCACCGACAACGAGTATCACCTTCTGCCCGCGGGCGGACTCGGAGCGCAGCTCACCGCGGCCGGCGTGACCTGGCGTGCCTACGTGGAGGGACTGACGTCGGCGGGGTGCTTCAGCAGCCCGTACCCGTACGCCCTCAAGCACAACCCCTTCGCGTATTACGGCGGCGCGTGTCCCGAGAACGTGGTCTCGCTGGACCCGCTCGAGGGGGACCTCGCCGGCGACACGCCGAGCCTCGTTTGGATCACGCCCGGTCTCTGCCACGACGGCCACGACTGCCCGCTCGCCGAGGCGGGGTCGTGGCTGGAGGAGCTGGTCGGTCGGATCGTGGCGTCGCCGGCATGGCGCGACCACGGCGTGCTTTTCGTGGTGTGGGATGAAGGCGACGACGGATCGAGCGCCGTCCCGCTGGTCGTCGCGTCGCCCGATCTCGAAAGTCGCCGCGTGGATGTCGCGTACGACCACTACTCCCTTCTTGCCGCTATCGAAGACCGGTTCGGTCTTCCGCGCCTGGGCGCGGCCAAGGACGCGGCTCCCCTTACCGATCTGCTACCGCCTCGCACCCGCTAGCGACCCTATCCTCGGACCCTTGCCCCTCGCCATTCGGATCCTTGTAGTCGCTCTCGTTGCATCCGCCTGCGGCGGTGCGTCGACCCCTCCGCCCGACCCGCTCGCTGGCGTCTATCGCATCGGCGGCGGCGACGCGGCGCTGTCCGTCGTGCAGGCCCTCGCCGACGCCTTCGCGGCGAAGCACCCGGGCATGAAGTTCACCTACGACACGTCGATCGGATCCGACGGCGGAGTCAATCTCGCCGCGCAGCAGGTGTTCGATCTTGGCATGGCGAGCCGCGAGCTAACGGCGAGTGAGAGCGAGATCGTCGACCGCGTCCTCGTGGGCGTTGCCGGGACCGGCCTCGTCGTCCACCAGACGAACACCCTCAAAGACCTGACGACGGCCCAGGTCGAGTCGATCTACAGCGGCAAAGTGAGTGATTGGTCCGCACTCGGGCTTTCCAAGGCTCTTCCGGTCATCCCGCTCGTGCGGGAGAAAGGTTCCAGCGCGCGCGCGACCTTCGAGAACTACGTGTACGGCGGCAAACCGACCTACGGTGGCGGGGTCCTCGAGATCCAGGGTGGCGACCAGATCCGTCAGGCGGTCGCGGGCCAACCGGGCGCGATCGGGATGGTCGGTGTGACCGGCGACGAGGCGTCCCCGACGGGTACCCGGATCGTGACGATCGACGGCATCTCCGCAACGAAGCTGGCGCTCCGCGACGGGACATACAAGCTCCGTCGGCCCCTCTACCTCGTCTACTCGCGGACGGGCGAGCAACGGCCAGGGGTGGCCGAGTTCCTCACGTTCATCCGCGGCGCCGACGGTCAGAGGATCACCGACCGCTTCTAGGCGCTCGCTCGGCTGGCCGCGTTCTAATTTTCATAATGGTCTTATCGCCGGTTCTTACATTCCCGGGGTGCGGAAGCTTCTCCGCTGGAGCTACGGCGCTTCCGCGGACGCGTCGACTCGACGCGACATGCGGCTCGATCTCTCCTCCGCGGTTTCTGCGTCCTCGTGATGGTCGCCGATCACATCGGCGGCGAGCGGTCTTGGGTCTACGTCGTGACGGGTGGCAATCGCTTCTTCACGTCCGCCGCGGAGGGGTTCGTCCTCATCTCCGGGATCGTGATGGGGACCGTCTACATGAACGTTATCCAGCGCGAGGGCATGAACGCGATGCTGCGGAAGGTCCTGAAACGCGCTGGCTTCCTCTACCTGCTCTAACGCCTTCCGTCGGGCCCGACCATGCTTGAGAGCCAGAACAGCGCGCCCGCGCCGGCCACAAGCGCCGCCCCGATGACCGCCCACTCGCTCCGCCCGGTCATGAACGATCCCGGTATGACGCCGATGCCTTGGAAGAAGAAGACCACTCCCGCAAGCAGGGCGACAACAGCAACGATGCGGACGGCCAGCCGCATGTCTACTGAGCGCCCGGGATCGAGAGCACGATGCTCACGGTGCCTTCGAGTGTGCGGACTACCATTTTGGAAGTCCATGTATCCCGACCTCGCGCTATTCATTCTGCGAGTCGTCATCGGCGGAGTCGTGATGATGCACGGACTACTCAAGCTGGGGCTCGTCGGCAAGGGTGGCTCGATCGGCGGAGTCGCCGGATGGTTCAACTCGATGGGTCTCCGACCGGGCATGTTCTGGGCGTACGTCGCGATACTCGCCGAGGCCGGCGGCGGGCTGCTTACGGTGCTCGGACTCGGTGGGCCGATCGGTCCCGGACTTCTCGCCGGAGACCTCGTCGTGGTCACGATCGTTGCTCACTGGTCTCAGGGCTTCTGGGCCGGCGGAGGCAAGGTCGGCTGGGAGTTCCCGGTCCCACTTCTGGCCGGCGCACTCGCGATCGCACTCGCGGGTACCGGCGCGTGGTCGCTCGATCGTTTGCTCGGGCTGGTCTACCCGGATTGGCTCTTGCCTGCCTGGCTCGTGCTCATGGCCGCGGGCGCGATCCTGGCGCTCGCGATACGTTCGACGCAAGCGCCGAAGGCCGCTCAGTCTTAGCGCGAACAAACGAAATTCCTATCGCCGTTTCAACCGTCTCTTAGGCTCGGCTTAGGCGCGCGAGAGAGGCTATAGCCATGTTCGAAGGTGATCCGACCGCCACCACGCCGATGAGCCCGCTCGCTCCGCCGCCCCCTCCTATCCGGAAGGGCAGCGGCATCCCGGCTGGCCGTCTGGTGGCCCTCGGACTCCTCGCGTTCGTGCTCGCTGCGTTCAGCGGACGCGTCGATCTCGCGTCCCTTGTGTCGACCGCGCGGACGTATGTCGAGCGAGCGGCGCCGGCCGTCCAAACGACAACGAGCTCGACCGACACGGCGGCGGTCGCCGCCGTCAAGGACGTAGTGCAGCGCGCCAACGAGGCGCAGGTCCAGGCGTACACCCGCAACGACCCGACGCTGATGCGCGCGACCGCGACCACGTCCTACTACCAGGAGCTCGTGCAGACCAACCAGGGTCTGCAGGCGAGTGGCGCGCAATCGATCGCCCTCGTCAAGCTCGAGTGGGTCGATGTAACGATCAGCGGCACGACCGCGAACGCCGTGACGAACGAGACCTGGCGAACGACCTACAGCGACGGGTCCGTCGCCGACAGCACGGACCGCAACGAGTACACGCTCGTCCTCTCGGCGGGTGCGTGGAAGATCTCGGCGGACGTTCAGCCGACGACACAGGTGATCAGCCCCGGCACGGGAAGCGGCACCGCGCCGAGCGTGACGCAACCGGGTACGCCCGCGACCGTCACGAGCAGCTCCAGCAACTGGTCCGGCTACGCGGCGAGCGGCGGAACGTTCACGTCGGTCACCGCGACCTGGACCGTGCCGACCGTCTCGACGACGTCGAGCGGAGCGGACGCGACCTGGGTAGGGATCGGCGGACTCACCAGCGAGGATCTGATCCAGGCGGGCACGCAGGCGATGGTCGACGGAAGCGGGACGGTCGAATACTCCTCGTGGATCGAGATGCTGCCCGCGTCCTCGCGGAACGTTCCGCTCTCGGTGAGCGCCGGCGACTCCGTGACGGTCACGATCACGCAGCAGAGCGGGAACGACTGGCTCATCGCGATGAAGAACAACACGACCAACGGCACGTACAACGTCACGGTCCAGTACAGCTCGTCGAACTCGTCCGCGGAGTGGGTCCAGGAGGCGCCGAGCATCGGTCGCGGGCTCGTCTCGCTCGACCTGTTCGGCACCGTGCCGTTCAGCGGCGCGAGCGCGGTGCGCGATGGCAAGACGATGTCGGTCTCGGCTCTCGGTGCGAAGGCGATCACGATGATCAACCGACAGGGCCAAGCGATCGCGCAGCCCTCGACGATCGCAAGCGACGGATCGAGCTTCACGATCGCGCGGACAGATGCCACGAGCTCGCCGTCGAACGGCGGCGGACGCCGCCGGCCCTAGGAGAAGAGCCTAGCCCGCGGAGCGCGGTTGGCGTCGCAAGAGCATCGCGATGGTCTCGGGGTCCCCGTCCTCGACTGCCGACACAAGCCGGTCGGCGTACTCGCCGAGCTTCTCGTGATCTGCCGGCAACGCCTCGTTCTTCTCTGTCGGATCGATCGGGAGTCGCGCGGTCTCGCGGATCGCGACGGCCATTATGCGAACGGCGTACCAGGTCTCACGGTCCACGCCGGCCCGGTCCCACGGTCCGCCCGCCATCTGCTCCACGTCTCGCACTTTGCGCCGTGGCGCGGCTCTTGAGAACACCGTACGGAGTGGGAGATTTCGGCTACCCCGACCGGGGGACCATGCCGAATTCGGCTACTTTTGATGCATGGCGAACGAGGGAAAGATGCTCGACCCGGTGTGCGACATGATCGTGGACATCGCGGAGCAGCGCGAGCAGGGGCTCACCATCGAGCGACCGGAGCGCGAGTACGCGTTCTGCGGAGCGGGATGTCTTGAAAAGTTCGCAAAAGATCCGAAACGCTACATACCGAAAGTGGAGCGTTGGCTCGCGACAGGGGAGTCCGCCCCACCGCGTATGTGATCCTCCCGCGTGGTCCGCGGCTTCCGCGCCGCGGGCGTCGTGGCCCGACGCGGGTGCCGGCGCTCCGCCGCCGGCGTCGCTCTCGCTCGGCCCCGGGGGGATCGCGATGCTTAGTTCGCCAGGGGCCGCTCGCTCGAGCGACGCCGACGTCGGACCGCTTGTCTACCGGAGGTCGCTCGGGTCTCCCGTGTTCTCTTTTCTGACTTTTACGGTGAAGACTCCACTTTCGGTTTGTGCGCTGATCGTGTAGTTCCCGCGTATGCGCGTCGGGGCGATCCCGTCGAAGTTCGACCCGAACGGGGAGATCACCATTGGCGAGCTCTCGCTTCCGCGCGGGCCGCTGACCGTGATCGTGATCGTCGACGCCGGCGGAAATCCGTAGACCATGTAGCTCGTCGGCGCGACCGCGACCAGGCCCTGCCCGTCTGGGACCGCGGCACGCATGCGCTCGGGCAGTCCCGCGACAAAATCGTCGAACGATCGATCGGTAAGCCCGGCATAGGCCTGCGCGAGGTTCTGGCCTCGTCGGAGACGCTCGTAGATGCGGGCGATCGGGGCGGTCCCGCCGATGTCCTCGCGAAGAAGCTCGACCGCGCGCGCCGACTGCTGGTACTTGAAGTAACCGGCCCAGTCGGTGAGCGCGTTCCAAGCCAGCTGCGAAACGAGCGCGTTGAGCGGTAGGACCGTTCCCGTCGTCGCCATCGACGCGGCCTCATAGCGGACGCGCATGAGACGCCACTCGCCGCCGGGCACGAGGGCCTCCGCGAGACGCGCCTGACCTTCATTGAGCCACGCGGGCACCAGGTCGCAGCGCGGCGCGCACGCGTCGAGCGTCAAGAGATGAGTGAGCTCGTGCCGGATCGCCGCGACGGGACGGCGCGCACGGACGGCCTCCCAGTTCACGGCGATGAGACGGAGCGACGGCTCGAAAAAGGAGACGGAGTTCTCGGCGACGAAGGTCGCCGTCGCGCGCGAGTAGCCAAAAATGCGCACGAATCCTTCGGTATAGCTCTCGGTGCTGCCGAACACGTAGATCACCGGTCGCGTGCCGAAGCTTCGGTCGAATTCGCGTTCGACCGCCGGGATGTCCGCGGTGACGGTCGAAGCAACGACTTCGTCATCGTCGCGCGACAACGCCGCGTCGATGCGCAGGTCGGCGGCGCCGGACATGAGCGCGAAGTCCATCCCGCCGATCTCGCGTACCGGAAGTGGGGAAGGTGGTGGCGTCGGCGCCGGGGTCGGAGTCGGCGAAGCAGTGGGAGTAGGCGAGGGCTCGGACGAGGCGGTCGCGACGGCGAGCGGCGAGGATGACGGCGCGTAACTGGGTGCGGCCACGGACTCGCACGCCGCGCAACAAAGCAGCAACACCACGAGGACGCACATCCTCACGCGAGAAGCCTAGCGACGAGTGTGGTCACGTGGTCCGGATTTTGCCGTCGTGCCTGCGAAGAGATACGACTTCATGGAGGTGCTCTCGTGCCCCCACGCGGTGTAACGAGCGCGAAGCGCAAACGCCAATACGAGCACATCAAGCAGAGCGAGTCGGCGCGGGGCCGCTCCAACAAGGCGGCCGAGCGGATCGCGGCCGCCACGACGAACAAGACGCGGGCCAAGAAGGGCGAGACCAAGTAGCGAGTGCGGATCCCGCACACGATGCTCACAACCACGATCGAGCCATCGCATTCCACGCGCTCCGGCACCTCGCCTTCTCGTCGGGGATGATCCGAACGAATATGGACTGAAGCTGAGCGCCGATACGGTCCGCGCGCTTCGTCCTCCCGAGCCTGCCTCGCGAAGCGGGTGCGCCGCGCCTCGGACGGTTAGTGATCAGCGTGGGCGCGGGCTCACTCTTTTACAGTGGACCCAGTTACCCAGGGGAGGACCGAAATAGTGGCCGTCGTGACGACTCGTCAGCCGCGCATCCCGCTCGAGGAGCTCTGCCGCTTGCCCACGTTCTTCTTCCCGCTCGTCTCGTGGAAGGGCGACAAGGTCGGCTTCTACTGGGACAAGTCGGGCCGCATCGAGCTCTACGTCATGGACCTCGCGACCAGGGCCGTGCGCCAGGTGAGCCACGGCGAGGTGCCGCGTGCCATGCGCACCGGGTTCGCGTGGACCCGCGACGACCGCTTCATCGCTTTCGGAAAGGACACCGGCGGCAACGAGCAGCACGACCTTTACAAGATCGACGTCGAGACGGGGAAGGTCGAAGGGCTCACGAACGACCCGGCCGCGGAGGAGCACGCGGTGCAGTTCAGTCCCGACGACCTGTGGCTCACGGTCGGCACGAACAAGCGTCTTCCCGAAACCCCTGATCGCCCCGGGCAGCTCAATCTCTGGAAGATCCGCCCGGATGGCTCCGATTACACGCCGCTGACGCGCTACGCGTTCCCCGTGTTCGGAGGCCTGTGGTCGGACGACGGCAAGTGGATCAGCTACGTCACGAACGAGGACCTCTCTCACTTGAAGAACCGCGACGGCTACGTTGTGGCGCCCGACGGGACCGGCGCGCGCAAGGTCTTCAGCGTGCGTCCCGGCTCGCAGGACACGCTCGGCGACTGGCATCCCGATAGCCGCCGTATCGCGGCGACGAGCGACGCGTCGGGGCAGAACCGCGCCGGCATAGTCGACATCGAGACCGGCGCCCTTCGCTGGTACTCGCCAGAAGGCATCGAGGAGCACGCGCTGCGTTTCTCGAAGAGCGGCAAGTGGCTCGTCACCATCCGCAACGAGAAGTCGGAGGTCCGGCCGATCCTCTATGACGTCGACACCGGCAAACCCCGCGAGCTCACGCTTCCCGCGGGCTTCGCGCTGGGCGCGCAGTTCTTCGCGAACGACGCCAAGCTGCTCATCAATTACTCGACGGACGTCACGAGGCCCGCACTCGTCGCGTACGACCTCGCGACCGACACGGCCGAGACGCTCATCGAGCCTGAGTACGGCTCGATCGCCCGCACGGTCTTCGTGAACGCAGAGCACGTCTGGTACGAGACCTTCGACGGGAAGAAGATCCCGGCGCTCCTCTACCGGCCGCGCGACATCGCACCCGGCGAGAAGCTGCCGGCGCTCGTGCACGTCCACGGCGGACCGACCGGGCAGTGGTTCCGCGGTTTCGATCCGTTCGCCCAGTTCCTCGTCGACCGCGGCTTCGTCGTGCTCGAGCCGAACATTCGCGGCTCGACCGGTTACGGCGTCGAGTTCCGCGATGCCGCGCTCAAGGACTGGGGCGGCGCGGATCTCGAGGACGTCGCGGCGGGCGCGGACTTCTTGAGCGCACTCCCGTACGTCGACGCCGAGCGGCTCGTCGTGTTCGGTGGCAGCTACGGCGGTTTCATGACGTTCGTCGCGGCAACGAAGAAGCCGGAACTCTGGCGGGCCGCCGTCGCGTGGGTCGGCGTCAGCGACCTGCATCGAATGTGGGACGAGAGCAAGGAGCACTTCCGGTACTTCCTGCGCGAGCAGATGGGCGATCCCGAGAAAGATCGCGACCTCTGGCGCGACCGGAGCGCGGTCGAGTTCGCCGATCGGCTCTCCGCGAAGCTCCTCATGGTCCACGGCGTGAACGACCCGCGCTGTCCGGTTTCGCAGTCACGCATATTCCGCGACAAGCTCCTCGCGCTCGGCAAGCGAGAGGGCGAAGACTTCGAGTACGTCGAACTCGACGACGAGGGTCATGGAAGCGCCGATATCCAGCAGAAGATCCGCACGTTCACGATCCTCGCCGATTATCTGGAGCGCGTCCTCTAGAAAGCGAGCGAGCCGCTGCCAGCATTGGTTGTGTACGACTCGAGCAAGCTCGGCTTGTAACTGGCAGCGGCTTTGCTCTGCAGGCTTCCAAACCTGTTGATTTGGAGGCGGTCATGGACGCATTGACGCTGCTCGAGCAGGACCACCAGAAGGTCAAGAAGCTCATGGGCGAGATCGAGAAGACGACCGAGCGCGGCATCAAGACACGCGAACAGCTGTTCAGTAAGCTCGTCGAGGAGCTGACGATCCACGAGAAGATCGAAGAGCAGATCTTTTATCCCGAGGTGAAGGAGCGCGCGACCTCGAAGCAGCTCGAGGAGCTCGTCACGGAGTCATACGAGGAGCACCACTTCGTCGACATCGTGAAGGCGGAGATCGAGAACACGCCGTTCGAGGCCGAGGAGTGGGCTGCGAAGTTCAAGGTCATGATGGAGAACATCGAGCACCACGCGTTCGAGGAAGAAGAGGGAAAGATGTTCCCCAAAGTCCGCAGGGCCTTCAAGAAGGACGAGCTCGAGGACATGGGTACACGCATGGAAGAGCTCAAGCAGCAGCTCATGGAAGGGATGCCGACCGAGGAGCGCACGGGCGCCTGACCCCGGTCGCGCTCGCTAGGCGGCAGCGGTAGCCGGCCGGCGCGCGCGGCGGAAAAGCTGCGACGCGCCGGCCATCCCGAACAGAGCCAGTCCGGCGATGTCGGCGCCGAGCCCCGGGGCGAGGAGCAGCAGACCGCCCGCGACGAGCAGAACGCGCTCGCCGAGGTTCGTTGGCTGGAGTAAGTAGCCTCCGACGCCGGCCACGAGCGCGATGATCCCGACGGCGGCCGAAACGGACGCGATGATCGCCTCGGGGATCGTCGACCCGGTCCACAAGATCGCGAGGCCGTCCGGCTGGGTGAACATGAAGGGGACGAGGAAGCAGGGCAGCGCGTACTTCCAGGTGAGCATCATCGTTTTGTATGGATTGCCGCCGGTGATCGCCGCCGCGGCGAACGGTGAGAGCGCGACCGGGGGCGACACCTCGGAAAGAACCGCGTAGTAGAAAACGAACATGTGCGCCGCGGGCGGCGCGACCCCGAGTGTGATCAATGCCGGTACCACCGTCGGCACCGCGACCAGATATGTGGCGGTGATCGGAAGCGACAGCCCGAGGACCCAGAGCACGAGAGCCGAGACGATGAGCGTCGCCACGAGGTTGCCGAAACCGAGGTCGAGGATGAGGCGGGAAATCTTCAGGCCGAGGCCGGTCTGCAGAAGGATGCCGACAGCGATCCCAGCGACGGCCGTGGTCGCCCCGATCGGTAAGACCTGCTTGGTCCCCGCGGCGAGCGCTTTCACGAGCTTCGTCGGCGAGAGCGAGGTTTCACGGCGGATGTATGAAACGAGGATCGCCACGATGATCGACCAGAACACCGCGGTGATCGTCGAGAAGCCCGCGATCAGGAACAGGATGATCGCGAAGAGGGACGTGTACTGGTACCAGTAACGCCTCGTGAGCTCCCAGAAGCCGGGGGCGTCGAGCGCGATCGCGCGCGCGCCCAGCCGGCGTGCGTCCACCTCGATCATGAGCAGGATCCCGAGGTAGTAAAGGATCGTCGGCATCATCGCCATGACGACCACCTGCAGGTAGCCGATGCCGAGGATCTCGGCCATGAGGAACGCGGCCGGGCCCAGAACGGGCGGTGAGATGACCGCGCCGATCCCGCCCGCCGAGAGGATCGCGCCGCTCGACTCACGGTCGTGTCCCGCCTTCTTCAGCATCGGATAGGCGATCGAGCCCAGCGTGACGGTCGTCGCGACCCCCGATCCGGACACGGTGCCGAGAAGGAACGACGCGACGGTGACCGTGCGGGCCGCGCCCGTCGGCTGCTTCCCGGTAAGCGCGAACGCGAGGTCCACGTAGAACTTCCCGGCGCCGGTGTAGTCGAGGATCGCGCCGTAGATCGTGAACAGGATGATGAAGGTCGCCGCGACCTGTAGCGGTGTGCCGAGCATCCCGTCGAGGCCGAGGTACTGGTTCGACACGATGTAGTCGAGGTCCTTTGGCGGTCCGCGGAACGGGCCCGGCATGAAGTCCGCGAAGTACGCGTATGCGATCGCGGCGATGCCGATCGCCGGCAGGTGCCAGCCGATCGTGCGCCGACCAGCCTCGAGCACGGTGACGATCGCGATGACCCCGAAGACGAAGTCCCACTGGTTCGGGTTGTTGACCCGGTAGATGACGGTCTCGAAGTTCAGGAAGACGTACGCCGTAATCGCGATCGACGCGGCGACCAAGGCGAGGTCGATCGCGTTGACGCTCTTGATGAATCGCGGATGCATCGGGTAGAGCAGGAAGGTGAGAACCAGGATCGCGGTCAGGAAGAGCATCACGTAGATCTGCGGCGTAGTGATCGTCTGACCGAGCAGACGGATGGAGGGAACAAGCACGACGCCCGTGAATGGGATCTCCGCTCCAGCGGCGGCGAAGTAGAGCGCGAACAAGGTCGTCGCGACGGCGAGGCCTGTGACGACCTTGTCCCACCACCCCGTGAAGGTTCTCGTCCTCGACTCGGCCTCGTATTCCTCAATCAGTTCTTTGGTCTTGTCGTCGGCCAGCACAGCCTCGAGGTCGGGTCGCGCGATGACTTCTGGCTCGGAGATCCGCTCGCTCATTTGGCGTCCTCCAGCATTGCGATCAGCCAGGGACGGTCCTCGGCGCGGACGCGGACGACGGTTTCGCCGAACCGCGGCTTCAGGACGACGCGCCATCGCGAGGTGGAAAGGTCCTGTTCGCCGGCTGGCGTAATGCGGATCACCAGTTCAGGGTCGACCGACACCGTCCGCGGTGAGTCCTCGACCCATAGGCCCTCCCCCGATCGCGCGGGCTCGCCATTCCAGCCGAAATACTCGATGGATCGAATGTCGCTCGAGCGGACACGCTGGATACGCAGGCCGTTCCCTTCGCGCGCGAGCTCCTCGAACACGGTGACCTGATAGATGGACTGGCGGTACGAATACTGGAGCGTCTCGGCGGTGTCGAGCGTCGCCACGAACTCGGTCGTGCCGTCGCTCACGGTTAGGACTGATACGGGGGTGGCGAGCGCCACCCCCGCCGCAATCGCGATCGCCGCGCCGAGCGCGACGAGAGCGTTATTTCTTCCAGGCACCTTTCGACTTGTAAAAGTCGATCGCACCCTGATGGAAGTCGATCGGTGATCCGACGGTCGCGGACTCGAGCGTGAGGTCTTTGGCGGCGGCATGCACGTTAACGAGGTCGGCCTTGTTGTCGAACATCGTCGCCAGGATCGCCTGAGCAAAGGCCGGATCGAAGGTCGAAGGCACGACGAGGAGGTTTGCGACTCCTGAGACGGTCACGTCCGCCGCCGTGTTGTAGGTTGACTTAGGGATCGTGATCGGGAAGTAGAAGTTGCCGTACTTGGCAGACATCTTGGAGATGCTGTCGGAGAGATCCAGCATCTTGAGCTTCGTGCCGGTCGAAAGGTCGAGCACCGCGGGCACAGGCAGGCCGCCGCTGAAGAAGAAAGCCTGAATCTTTCCGTCGCGTAGCGCGTTGGCGGAATCGGCGGCACTGAGTCGCTGCCGCGCGATGTCCTTGGCGGCATCGATCCCATAGGCCTCGAGGGTCCGATTCGCGATGATCTCGGTGCCGGAGCCGGGGGATCCGACGGAAACGTCTTTGCCGCGCAGGTCGTTCACGGTGTTAATGCCCGAGCCGTCTTTCACCACCAGATGCGTGAGGTTCGAGTAGAGGACCGCGAGTACCTTCGCATCAACTTTCTTCTCGGGAGCCACGAAAGAGCCCGAGCCGTTCACCGCATCGAAGGCGGTGTCCGCTAGGGTGAACGCGACGTCGGCCTTTCCATCGCGGATCAGCTTCATGTTGTCTACGGACGCCGTTGTGGACTGGGCGCTCGCATCGACGTTGAGCTTTCTCTTCAGGAGATCCGCGAGTCCCGCGCCATAGACGATGTAGACCGCGCCGGTCCCACCCGTCACGATGTTCAGCGTCTTTCCAGCGAAATTCGGCGTTCCGGTTGCCGACGGAGTCGGCGTCGATGCGGCCCGTGGCGCGTTGCAAGCCATTGCCACGAGCATCGCCGCGACCAGTGAGGCCAGGAAGCGACTGGCGTTTGGCATGTGACACCTCCCCAGCGGTAAGGCGGGAGTCTAGGACGTTCGGGGCCTGTGCAGCCGTAACGAACGCCGCGTCTCTGCCGCCATCATCCGGCGTCGCTCGTCGTCGGTCTCGGCGACGAGCGGTGGAAGCGGCACCGGCTTCCCGCGTTCGTCGGTCGCCACGAAGACGAGATACGCCGAGGCGACGTGGACGACGTTACCGGTGAGCATGTCCTCCGCCTCGACCCGTACGCCGATCTCCATGCTGGTCTTACCGACGTGGTTCACCGACGCTTTCGCCGTCACGAGGTGCCCGACGTAGACCGGCGCGAGGAAGGAGAGCTCGTCGATGCGCGCGGTGACCACGCGGGCGCGAGCGTGCCGGGTCGCGGCCGCCCCGGCGACCGCGTCGATCAGCTTCATGACCTCGCCGCCGTGGACGTTGCCGTA
>Ga0184608_10000008_pt1 | contig 40005 bp, 40 predicted proteins | sample PLM1_30_coex_FD_133010 | JGI IMG/M metagenome (GOLD analysis project Ga0184608, IMG submission 133010) | Groundwater sediment microbial communities from an aquifer in East River, Colorado, USA - PLM1_30_coex | ecosystem: Environmental > Terrestrial > Soil > Riparian zone | place: USA: East...
GGGATGTTCGTGCCATTAATTACGAAAAATGTGAACCGTAATCCGTATATCTCCCCTAGACAGGCTTTGATATGCGCGACGATCCGTCCATCGAAAGAAAGAAACAGCTTATCAATAGCGTAATTTGTGAGTTCCCCTTATGAAATCTGTCGGCAAGTGTTTAGATCGAATTGATGTTTTCATACCTTCAAAAATGGACAAGTTTTTACAAATCTCCTAGAACGAGGATACATAGTATAAATAGCTTTAAGATTAATTTTGGGTGTGCAAAAACGTGCTGCTGCTGACCATAAAGAGGATGAGGATGTGAATGAAGGTGCGGATAATAAGAGCAGTAGTAATAGTTCCGGTCACAGAGTTTCCAAGGCCAACAGGCTGATAAATGAAAGTAGCCCATATCTTTTGCAGCATGCCCACAATCCAGTTGACTGGTATTCATGGGGAGAAGAACCGCTTGCAAGAGCAAAAAGGGAGGATAAGCCGATCTTTCTGAGTATAGGCTATAGCGCATGCCACTGGTGTCATGTTATGGCGCATGAATCCTTCGAAGATGAGGAAATAGCCAAGATAATGAACGATAGTTATGTCAATATAAAAGTAGATAGAGAAGAGCGGCCAGACTTGGATGATATATACCAGCGTGTGTGTCAGCTTGCAAATGGAAATGGAGGATGGCCACTGTCTGTATTCTTGACTCCTGATAAGAGACCATTTTATGTAGGAACTTATTTTCCAAAATATAGCAAGTATGGGATGCCTGGGTTTGGTACTATTTTAAATCAGTTAGCTGAAGTTTACAAAACCAAGAAACAGGAAATCGACTCTGCTACTTCTGAATTTATGCAGGCTCTATCATCTACAGCGAAAGATGTTGGACATAATGCAGAAGATTCAAAGCTCGATAGGTCACTGCTAGATGAGGCAGCAGTTAACCTACTTCAAATGAGTGATCCGATCTATGGAGGTTTCGGGCAGGCACCAAAATTTCCAAACCCTTCTAATCTGTTATTTATGCTACGATATTATGATATCTCAGGACTGAATCGATTCAAAGATTTTGTCATGTTTACTGCAGACAAAATGGCCAACGGCGGTATTCACGATCACGTTGGAGGAGGATTCGCAAGATATTCGACAGACCAGAAATGGCTAGTACCACACTTTGAGAAGATGCTTTATGATAATGCTCTATTAACGATTTTGTACACGGATCTGTATCAGCTGAGTGGGAATGAGAGATACCTAAAGGTAGTAGAAAAAACACTTGATTATATCATGCGGGAGATGACTTCACCTGACGGCGGCTTCTACTCAGCGGTGGATGCTGATTCGGAAGGTGAAGAAGGCAAATTCTACGTTTGGTCAAAACAAGAAATAATTAATTCCTTAGGAGATGCTACTGTCTCTGATATTTTTTGCGAATACTATGGCGTGACGCAAGGCGGCAATTTTGATGGAAAGAATATCCTTAATATCAGGACATCATTGAAAGATCTAGCACAGAAAAATAATAGAAGTCCTGAAGCGATAGAACGGATACTTCAAGATGCTTCTTCAAAACTTTTTGAAATCCGAGGAAAACGAACCAGGCCGGGAAAAGATGATAAGGTCTTAACCTCTTGGAATGGATTAATGATTTCTGCTTTTGCAAAAGCATATCGCGTCACAGGAAAGAAAGACTATCTTATTGCCTCCCTGAATGCTATAAACTTCATAGAAAAAAATATCTCCAAGAGTGACGGGAGATTACTACGTACATTTAAGGACGGAATCTCGAAACTAAATGCATATCTTGATGATTATACATTCTACGTAAACGCCTTGTTGGATGTCTTCGAGGTTGATTCGCGACCTACTTTCCTAGAAAAGGCAATTCTATATACCAATTTTATGCTGCAACACTTCTGGGACCATGAGGATAACAACCTTTTCTTTACCTCTGATGACCATGAAGATCTAATTGTAAGAACTAAGAGCCTATATGATCTAGCACTACCAAGCGGTAATTCGATTGCAGCAAATAACTTAATACGGTTGTATCATATTACGGGGAACAATGATTATCTGATCAAAGCAGAGGGTATCATGCAAGCTGCAGCCAAAAATGCAGCAGAAAATCCGTTTGGTTTTGGCCAATTACTTAGCGCAGTGTATCTCTATGTCAAAAACCCTGTAGAGGTCATGATTGTGGAAAAAGCAGAATATACACATGGTCATGAGCAGCAACATCATTATATGGTAAGTTGGTTAAACAGAAAATTTATCCCAAATGGAATTTTTGCAATAGTAAAAGCTAATAATTTATCCATAAAAGCACTGGAAAAATATCCCTTCTTCCGGGGTAGGAATTTAGATGGGGATTCTCACTCCGAATATGCTTTGGTGTGCAGAAACTTTTCATGTTCACTTCCGTTATATTCTGTACAGGAGTTGGAAAAGGAGCTCGGTCGCCTACTAACATGAGGCTTCAGAATATGCGGAAAATAAAAAAAATATATATAACATACCAGTTAAATGAATCTCAAAGTAGTTAATAAGATAATCTAAAAGAGAAAATAGAATTGAAGTTATCGGTTTTAGGTGCAGCAAAAGAGGTAGGACGCTCGGCATTTTTACTTAATTCTGATGATACTAGTATTTTGATGGATTACGGCGTGCTTTTGAAAAGAGAGCCGATCTTTCCTCTGCATGTGAAACCAAGAGATATTGATGCAGTAGTAATTACGCACGCCCATTTGGATCATTCAGGTTTTGTACCATCGTTATTTTTGTCTGACTCTGCAGAGGTACAGGCTATAGGTACTTCACCAACATTTGATCTATCACAACTTCTCTTAGAGGATATGATTAAAATATCAGGGTTTTATCTGCCATTTGAATATATAGATGTTCTTACAATGATGAGACACTCAAAGAGCTTACAATACAAGCAAGCCTATAGGATAAAGAATATGAATGTGACCCTACACGAATCTGGACATGTCTTGGGTGGAGCTACTGTTATCGTAGAAACAGAAGGGAAGAGAATTTTTTATACTGGAGACATCAATACGAGAGGGTCAAAGCTTTTGCGACCTGCAGACTTGGATTTTGGTGAAATTGATTTGATGATTACTGAAAGTACATATTCTCAGACTGAGCAGACTCCGAGGGAAGATTCTGAAAAACAACTTCTTGAGTTTGCTTATGAAGTAATCGACAGAGGTGGGACGTTATTTGTTCCAGCCTTTTCAGTAGAAAGAGCGCAGGAAATAGCGACTGTCTTCAAGACATATAATTTTAGGCACAAGGTAGTCATGGACGGGATGGCTCTGAAAGCTAATGAAATAATGTTGAGACATCCTACCTTCCTTAAAAATCCCGAAATATTCAAACAAGCAGTAGGAGAAGCTGAATGGATTAGCGGATGGAACAGGAGAAAGAAGGCCCTCAAAGAACCATGCGTCATAATCTCTCCTGCAGGAATGCTAGTCGGTGGTTCCGCGGTGTTTTATCTGCAAGAAATTTCGAAGAGTGACAAAAATGGAATTGCTCTGGTATCATACCAAGGAGAGGGGACACCAGGTCGTGCATTGCTTGAAAATAGAGTTACGATAGTTGATGGTAAGGCAAGAAAGTGTCTAGCCGACGTAAAACGTTTTGAGTTTTCAGGTCACAATAGCAGAAGTGAATTGTTTGAAATCCTCGACCGTGTTAAAGGTAATCCTAAGGTTCTGACTGTACACGGTGACGGACGTTCATGTACCAGATTTGCAGAGGAGATAAAGGAAAAGTATGGTTATGATGCGAGAGCACCAGATACAGGCGATGTTATCACACTCTAAAGGTACCGTACAATGATTTCTGCTCTTGATTACTCTAGAGCCTAACTCTTATGCCATTTTTGTCTAGATATTTTTTTACTTTATTTACAGTATACTTATCATAATGAAAAATAGATGCGGCCAGAGCTGCATCGACATCAGTCTCTTCAAAAACCTGCAACATATGGTGAGCTTGGCCACAGCCGCCTGAGGCAATCACTGGAATACGTACCGCTTTACAAATCAATTCTGTTAATTCTATATCATATCCATTTTCAGTTCCATCTGAATCAATACTAGTTAAGAGGATCTCTCCCGCTCCTAGACGTTCAACTCTTTTTGCCCACTCTATTGCATCTATTCCTGTTCCTTCTTTACCTCCGTAGATTCTCACTTCAAACCAGTATTTTCTTCTATCGTTGTCCGATTGGGTCTTGCTATTGTGGTTGTAGTTGTTCTTGTTCTTGCTGCCGTCATACATATTTTTCTTCACGTTTTCAGCATAATTGATTCTTTTAGCATCTATTGCTACCACAACGCACTGCTTACCAAAAATTTCCATTAGTTGCGTAATTAAATCTGGGCTATTAACAGCTGAAGTATTAACAGAAACCTTATCTGCACCATTTAGTAGAATATTACGCGCGTCTTCCAATTTTTTGATTCCTCCACCGACTGTAAAGGGAATGTTAATAACACGTGCAACGTCTCTAACTACAGCCTTCATAGTATCTCTTCTTTCCTGAGAAGCTGTAATATCTAGAAAAACGAGTTCATCCGCACCTTGCTGCATATATTTTTCAGCGAGTTCTACAGGGTTGCCAGCATCTTTGACTTTTGCAAAATGGATACCCTTAACTACACGACCATTATCTACATCCAAACAAGGAATTATCCTTTTTGCTAATGGCATCTTTAAGCCAAGACCTTTAGTTTTTCTATAGTAATTTTTCCGTCGTAAAGGGCTTTTCCTAGGATGACAGAAGAGCATCTTGCAACTCTTATTCTTACGATGTCCGAGAGGCTTGAAATACCTCCGCTAGCTATTATCCTTGCATCAGCTATGCCTGTGGCATATACTAGTGCAGTAAGATCTGGACCTTTCAAAGTTCCATCTCTGTCTACACTTGTAATCAAAAATTCTCTGATTCCCATAGGCCTAAATAATTTTATCGCCTCCTCAACTTTAATTCCAGCGGGCTCCCTCCAGCCGTCAATCATTACGATTCCATCTTTCTGATCAATTGAGATTACAATTCTGTCTTCATTCTTTTTCGCAAGCTGTTTTATCGTATTCGGTTCTTTGAAAGCCAAAGTGCCTAGGACAACCTTGGCCGCGTTTTTTCTCAAGGCGTCTTCTACGGCCTGGATAGATCTAATACCGCCTGCTATCTGCACAGGAAGACTCACGGCTTCAATTATCTTGTAAGCAATTTCAGAATTATTGTGACCTGTCCTCAACGTTGCATCAAGATCAACTACATGTAACATATCAGCGCCTTCTGTTTCCCATTTCTTTGCAATTTCAATAGGATCCTCACTGTAAACCACCTTGTTATTAGGATCACCTCTAAGGAGTCTAACAACTTGCCCTCCAAGGATATCGACAGCTGCGATAACTTTCATTTCTTGCTAGAACAAACCTTTATAAAATTTTTAATTATAATTCCACCTATTTCGCTAGATTTTTCGGGGTGAAATTGAGTGCCAAATAGGTTGTCTTTTTCTATCACCGCTGGTATCTTGATGCCATAATCTGAACTAGCAACTACTATGTTCTTGTCAGATGGTACTGTATGATATGAATGTACATAATATACCCACGAATGATCTTCTACGCCTCTTAACAGCTCAGAGTCATTTTTTTCAATTATATCAAGATTATTCCAACCCATATGCGGAATTTTGACTGTTCGCCTTGAAAGCATTACTACTTTGCCCTCCAAGATCTTAAGGCCCTCTAGTCTTCCCTCCTCGCTTTTATCGAATAGCATTTCCATCCCTAAACAAATCCCAAGGATCGGCATGTGTTTTTCGATTGCTTCGAGAAAAAATTCGTTCGATGGCCGAATAGATCTTATTGCAGGATCAAAGTTACCCACTCCAGGCAAAACTAATCCGTTGAATTCTTTAAGTGCAGTCATCTCACGGATGATTTTGACATCATCAGCACCATTTCTCTCCAAGGCGGCTTTCAAGCTGAATAGGTTTCCTGCTCCGTAATCATATACTGCCAGGTTAACCATCACATAACCCCTTTTGTACTTGGTTGCCCGTCCCTTTTTTCATCAATCTTGGCGGCCATTCTAAATGCTACGGCGAATGCTTTTACCGCTGACTCAATTTTGTGATGATCATTGTTTCCGTACTGAACCACAAGATGGGTGCAAGCATTCAGATTTTGTGTAAGAGATCCTACAAAATGTTCGAGGTCTTGCTTCTCAATCCCCTCTATAGTATCCCTACTTAATTTTAATTGTATATTGCAGAATTGGCGTTTGACAAGATCGATTGCTACATAGGTCAGAGATTCATCCATAGGCACTATGGCATGTCCGAAGCGAGTAATTCTGTCCCTATTTGAAAGTGCCTTGTCTAAAGTTTGTGAGAGCGCAATGGAAACATCCTCTACTAGGTGGTGTACAATGCCGTCATTGGATCTTGCTTTTAAGATAATATCTATCATTCCATGCTTTCCTATTGCACTAAGAAGATGATCTATAAACGAATATCCGGTATCTATATCGGTTTTCCCCCCGCCGTCGATATTGACTTGTACAATAATGGAGGTTTCCTTCGTGTTTCTTTCATGTTTTGCAATTCTAATGGGATTCAAGGAGGAAGGCTTCACCAAATATAATTAGATTCTTGCCTATACTTTATTTAATATCTTTGGTAGCTGATTCACAGTTTTAAGAACAGTGTCTACGTGCTTCTCTTCGAACATCTTTATTACTTCCATGGGCCTTCTACTGCATCCATAAATCCCGACAAAAGCGATCTTAAACCTTCCCTGCTCTTCTACCTTCTTTACCATCAATAAGTCTTCTACTGAATCTCCTGCATAAATCGCAGTTCTTGCATTCAGAACTTTCATTGCTTTATTTAATGCATATGGATTTGGTTTAGCGTATGTGCGCTTCTCATCTTCTAGAAACACGGAAGCTTTATTGCTAAAATTACTGAATATGGGTCCCAAAGAGTACCTAGCTGCCAACCTGCTTCTACCCGAGATCACCGCTAGCTTTCCATTATATCTATCGGATAGAAAATCGATTGTCCCTTGCGTAGCTACAACCCTCTCGTTATTAATTAATGGCCTTCCGACAAAATGTTTTGGCTTTAGTCGGTGTCTTTTCTTAAATAACTTGGGACCATAAAATAATTCGTCAAAGACGGTGGCTAATATGCTTTTTCCAACGGGAGCCGGGTAAGCCAGAAGTTGCTTAATTTTCTTGACTTCAGAGTGTGATACGGATGACGATAAAAAACTTTCAACTGAAACAATACCTCCTTCGTCAGCATTTTTAGCAACGATTGAGAGGAATCGGCGTGACTCCTGAATGTCCATACCTCCCTTGGTCAGTAACGCGAGGACTATTGCATAAGTGGCATCAACATCGTTGTTGAAACCCCCCGATTGCCTCAATCGCAAAATTATTTCATCGGTTACTACTCCATTTAAATTGGCCTTGCCTGTAATATTTTTGAGAACAAAATTTACAGTCTTCTTAATAGCAAGGTTGTACGAGCTATTTATATTTACTAAAACCCCATCAATATCAAAAAGGATGCAATCTGCATTAAATGAATTAATAGGACTACCAAAATGAGCCGTTCTTGTCTTAAGCGTATTAAGAATTTTAGTCTTAGTATTAGTAGAAAACATTCTCTATTGATTTGAGAAATTTCTTATTCATTTCATATGTGCCAATTGTAACTCTAATGCATCCTTTATATCCATCAATATTGCCCAACGCTCTGACACTTATGCGCTCCTTTTTCAGCTCTTTTAGAATTTTACGATAGTTATCATAGCATTCAATAAAAATGAAGTTCGCCTGAGATTTAAAAACTCTGATATCTTTTATTCTAGCTAGACGGTCAATTATCCTGTTTCTTTCATATTTGATCAGTTGAACTGTTTCATTGACATAATCAAAATGAGATAGCATCAAACTTGCTATTTTTACTGACATAATGCTTAGTGGGTATGGCGATTGTATGGATGACCTGAATAAATCCGCAATTCTAGAGTTGGATATCAAATAACCTACTCTGGCTCCGGCTAATCCAAAGGCCTTAGAAAGTGTACGAAGCAAGATAACATTATCATAGTTTAAAACATCTGAAATTAAAGAATAATCTGCAAATTCAACGTACGCCTCATCAATTAATACGAGCTTATCTTGTAGAGTGTTTATCATTTCTAATAATAATTTTCTTTCAAACTGGCTTCCCATAGGATTATTTGGAGAGCAAATGTATACTAGACCAGACCTTCTAGCGCTTTTCAGAAACTCTTTATTGTAACGGACGTTATCATACGTCTTTAAGGGAACTTCATCAACAAGCATACCGTGTAATTGGCAACGGTTGATGAAATATGAAAATGTGGGCGTAAATACAGTAGCACGTTGGTTCTTACCTATTATCGAAAGGATTAGCTCTATAATTTGATCCGAACCATTGCCGATGGCCAGGTATTTTTTGTCCATCTTCGTATACTTTGCAAGCTGCAAATATAGTTCCTCAAATTCCTTGATTGGATATTGTCTAAAATCAATATCTTTTAAAGCCTGAAGGGCTAAATGATAAATAAATTTCTTGTCGAGAACAAGATTTTCATTCGCATCCAATTTCAGACCATCGACAGCTTTTTCAGGTATCATATAGTTATCGAATTTGGAAATTTCGGTTAATTTCTTTGCGAACCACTTAGTCATTCTTTCATCCGTTCCTTCACAGCTTGATAATGGTTCACAAGACCTTCTGCTAGTGCAATTTCCTTAATGACTCCTTCAGCGTTAGCTAACCCGGATTTCGAAGCCTCCACTCTGTTGACAATTTTTATAAAATCAAGTACTGAAAGGGATGCTCTGGATTTGGCAAATCCTAGTGTAGGTAGAACATGATTGGATCCAAAAGAATAGTCGCTAGCCGAGGAAGGCGCATATTTACCGATCAATACCAAGCCGGCAGATGTGATTTTCTTTGCGGCGGTTCTTGCGTCCCTAGTCATTAGTTGTAAATGTTCTGGAGCTACTTCATTAACGAATTCTATAGCAGTGGACTCAGTATTACATACAGCAGAAAATCCGTTGCTCTCTAGGCTCCTCTTAACTATGTCACGCCGACCGATATTATCATTCTCGATAATAGATTGTATCTGCGTTGAGACTTCATTTGCAAGTTTGCTAGAAATTGTTACCAAACCGCATAACGTGTCAAAACTATGTTCTGCCTGAGAAATTAAGTCTCGAGCAATTAATACCGGGTTAGCTGAGGAGTCAGCGTAAATTATTAATTCGGTTGGACCAGCAACCATATCTATCGAAACTCTACTAGAAGCGAGTATTTTTGCTATAGTTACGAATATTCCGCCTGGCCCGATGATCTTACTGACTTTGGGAATACTCTGCGTCCCATTGGTCAAAGCCGCAATTCCTTGAGCACCACCGACTTTGTAAAATTCATCAATCCCACAAATGTCAGCAGCAACAAGAGTAAGGGGATCTATGTTTCCATTTTTCATTGGAGGGGATATTGCCACTATTCTTTTTACGCCGGCGATCTTTGCTGGGACTGCGCACATTACTACAGTACTAGGATAGTGTGCTTTTCCACCTGGGATATAACAGCCGACGCTGGGAATTGGAAGAACTGAACGCCTTAATTTTATTCCATTCGACGAAATGACCATCCCGTTCAGTCTGCTTAAAAGTACCCTTTCACTTTTTGCTAAATCTTTTTTCATAATAACAATAGATCGGATCTGTCCCTTAGAGACTAGAGTATAGGCTTGCTTGATCTCTTCAGTTGTAACTTTTAAGGTCTTTAGCTGAACTCCATCTAACTTTTTGGTGTATTTTATAATTGCAGAATCGCCGTATCTCTTAACATCATCCATAATCGATCTTATATTTTGAATTGAAGAATCTGAGATAGCACCTGTGGAACTTCGCAGTTTGGCAGCTTCGGTTTTCCCATCAGTAATAAAGATTGATCTTATGAATTCCACTCACCCAAGTTTATCTCATCGAGAGGAAGAATCTGCCTAGGCTCCATCACAACTAGACCCTGTGCCATTTTCCTTAATATCGGGACGACTCTTATGAATTCATTCTTATCTATGATAGTATTTACGCCATACCAGCCTTCCTCACTTAAGTGGCTTATTGTAGGTTTTTTCAATGCAGGCAGATTCTTAAGCAATTTTTGAAGATTTTCCTCCCTGACATTTACAAATATATGAAGTTTTTTACGGGCTTCTACTACACCTTTTAATAATGCAACCATGTCTGCTATTTTCTCTCTCTTCTTTGAATCTTTCAGGGAATTTTTATTAGCAACAAGCACAGCAGTGGACTCCATTATAAAGTCGATTATTTTTAGATTATTTTGTGCCAAAGTTGTGCCGGTTTCGGTGATATCGAAAATTGCGTCGACGTCTTCTGGAGGCTTTGCCTCAGTAGCTCCAAATGAAAGAAATATTTCCACATTTTTATTCTGACCAGTCCTCAACCATGGAGTAATTATCATCGGATCTACCAGTCCAAAATACCTCTGATATGCCGGGTTTGACTTTATGTGAGCTGCAGTAGAAGTTAAATATTCTGAGGATATTCTTAATGGTTTGTTTTTCTTGGCAAATTCGGTAATCAAGCCTGTCAGGTCATGTACATCAAAATTCTCCGGTACTGCTATCACCTGTTTTACACGTCCATATTCTAAATCTAGCAAAGTTTTGATGTCTGCATTTGCCTCTTTTATCCAATCCTTCCCTGTAATTCCTACGTCATAAAACCCCTCTTGCACATACGTTGGGATTTCTTGTGGCCTTAATATTTTGACCTCAATTTCTGGATCGCTTAGTCGTACCCTGTAAGTTCGTCCTCGACCGCTTATACTATGCCAGGCTTGCTCAAGGATTTCAAAGGTGGCTTCTTCGATACTCCCTTTTGGAACCGCAAATTTTACTATATGCATAATAGACAATTGAGCAAAATCTAGAAGCCAGTGTATATATTATTATTATTATTATCGTTATTTGTCGTCATAGGAGAATTTTTCTTGTTCAAGGAGTCGACAACTGCTTTTGCTCTATTTACATTTACATTCCGTTCATCTGAGATTGTTTTGGCAACCAGATCAATCTGATCCTCCTTTGCTCCAGCTACAACAGCCACATTTCGTGCGTGCAATCTCATATGACCTTTTTGAATTCCCTCAGAAGCCAAAGCCAGGAGTGCAGCCAAATTCTGAGCAAGACCTGTTGCAGCCAATACCATTGCAAGCTCCTTTGAAGATTGGACTCTTAAAATTTTTAGTCCCGTCTTAGCTATTGGATTTACGGATGTTACTCCTCCCACAATACCAACAGCCATGGGTATTTCCAATTCGCCTTCTAGATCTCCCTCTTTTGTTTTATGCCATCTTGTCATCGATCGATATGTTCCATCTCTTGCTGCATATGCATGGGCCCCTGCTTCAATAGCGCGAAAGTCTTGCCCGGTAGCTATGGCCACTGCGTCAATTCCATTCATTATGCCCTTGTTATGAGTTACAGCCCGATATACGTCAGAATATGCAAAAGCATATGCACACATGATCCGATCCACAATATCTTTATTGCCTAACAAATGCTTAGCAAAGACTGCTCTGCATTTTACAAGACGTTTCGTGGCATAATTCGAAACTATTTTTATAATCACTTGGCCTGATGTAATCTTCTCTACTTCAGGAGCTATAGATTCGCACATGGTATTAACTACATTTGCTCCCATGGCGTCTTTCGTGTCAACAATCAGTTCCAGGATTAGCATCGTTCCCATGTTGCATTGGCTTTTGTCATCCAATTCCCTGACTTGTAAATCGATAGCATTTACTGATCTGCTTTTCGAATTGGCAATTTGCAACAGTTTTTTTTTATTAAGAAAAATTTTTTTCTTTGCCTCGCTGCTACGATCACCTACTGAAGTTATTTGTAATTGACCTAACATGAGTGGTTCCCCAGCTTCGGCTACGAAACCCCCAACACGTCCTGCAATTTTTGCCGCTTTACTTGCAGCAGCTATTACCGATGGTTCTTCTGTGGCCATTGGTACAAAGTATTTTTTCCCATTGATTACAAAATTGAATGCAACGCCAAGAGGAATCGCTAACACGCTTATTACATTTTCTGCCATTCTATTGGCCTTGCTAAACGAGAATTCAGCTAACGGCTCTCTTAAAATATCTAAATCTTGCTCAGATAAACCTACTTCGCTCCTTAAATATTGTAGACGTTCATTCTGAGTCATTGTGTAAAACTTTTTTTTTGACGTCAAAATATATCTCTCTTTTTGATCTCTGCAAAGTGGGGATTAATATCGATTTACTCAACAGCAGGACGTACAGGGTTTTCGCCAGAAAATACTCAATTCGAATAATAGTGATCACTGTTTCTTTTGATCATACTTGAGAACCGCTTTTTTATTATTCTTGCATAGCGCGATGAAATGAAAGCACGGCAAGACATATCTAATAGTACAAACTTCGTGATCTATCTGTCATCCATCGTATTTGGAGTCAACTATTCCCATAAAAATTGGTCGCTAACTAAGCTTTCATGATTCTGAGAATCCGGTCGTCATTTCTCTTAACTACTGCAGATCCTTCTTCGTTATTACTAGTAACAACATACAAAGAACCGTCCTGTGCGTAATTAACATCTCTGAGGCTACCATATCCTACTAATATATTATTCTGAATTTTAGATTCTAAATGAATTACTCGCAAGTATCCCTTTAAAGTTCCAATTATCAGATCGCCTTTATCTGCGTTAGTGATATTGAATGTAGCTCCTGTTGCTCCGATTGATGGATTAAAACAAAACAAAGGGCTTTCAAACTTTCTGTCATTGGCATTACATTCTTGACTAGGCCATCCATAGTTTCTACCTGCTCGTATCAGGTTAATCTCATCGGTGCCAAATCCAGATTCTTCAGTTGCATAGAGTTGCTTAGTTGTAGGTTGCCATGCCAGGCCCTGAACGTTGCGATGACCAAATGTATAAACGGCTGAATCTGAAAATGGATTATCAGTTGGGATACTTCCATCGCTATTAACACGCAAAATTTTTCCTGCCAGAGATTTGGTGTCTTGGGAAAGATTAGGAGTTGCTGCATCGCCAGTAGAAATGTATAGTTTGCCATCAGGTCCAAACTTCAACCTTCCTCCATTATTAAATAAAGCGCCTGGTATATTCTCTATTATCACTTTCTCAGAAATAATTTTGTTTCTTTTTTCAGTAATTGCTAAAACTTTGTTATATAATTTCCCCGAAGACTCGTAAGTATAGAATAAATAAATTAGGTGATTTTCATCAAATCTAGGATGTAAAGCTAACCCCAGTAATCCATTGTCTTGCGAATGTGCTACTGGAATCGTGATCACCGGTTCATGAACGAATGTACCATTTGGCAGAATTACCCTTAAGCGGCCTATTTTTTCGATGAAAAATATTCTACCATCATGGGCTATGTCAACTGCTCTAGGAGCCTCAAGATTTTGTGCGATTGTACTCACAGCCCTCCTGGGATTATTATCAACACTATGGATGCTGCTTTTGGGTTCAGGAATAGGAATAGTGGTACTAGACGGCGTCATGATTATGCTGACGGCGCCAGCAGCAATGACCCCAGCAGCAACTATTACAAGCAAAGTCTTATTCATTATTCTTTACAATTCCAATATTGGGAAGGTTTTTTAATGTACCACAGAGCATGTTTTTATAGATTTACGATGCTCGCTATGAAAGTTTCCGAAGTTATGGTAAAAGAAGTTATTAGCCTCACTCCAGACGATACGGTTGGAAAGGCATTAAGCTCAATGTATGAGAATGATGTTCACCAAATTCCAGTAATCTCTGATGAAAACGTCAGGGAGTACAAAGGCATGGTATTTGTCAAGCAATTTCTTAGTGACCCTTCGCCTATGTCTAAGTTGAAAAACTTCATTACTAGTACTCCAGTCTTGGCTTCCGACGATACAGTTGTAAGATGTACACAATTAATCGTAACAACTGGAAATCGTGCACTACCAGTTACTGAAAACAGTAAGTTGGCAGGAGTTATTAGTGAGACAGATCTGGTGCTCACGTCAGATTTCGGCCGCGCTATAGTAGATGAAGTAATGTCGGGTGCCATTGTAATAGAGGAGGATACAACGCTAAGCAACGCCTTGTCAAAGATGCGAAGATATAATATTTCTCGTCTCCCAATAATTAATTCAAAAGGTATTCTTACTGGTATTATTAACGTCCTGGACTTCGCCAAAATCATGGCTAAACCTAGAGTAAGGGCGGGAAAAGCCCCAGGGATAGGTACAGTCGCGGCAAGCAGGCATGTCAAAGTCAAAGATGTTATGAGAAAACCAACATCGGTTGAGAGAGGAACCAAGTTGAACAGCATACTTGAGAAATTTAAGGAGCAGGATGAAATCATAGTTGTTGGATCGAAAATACCAATTGGGATAGTTACGCCGAAAGATGCACTAGAGTTAACCCTCCCAAAGCTAGCTAAGCCCTCTGTTCATATTGCTCACCTAGATGATCCTGATGCACGAAAAGAGATAGAACAACAGATGAACAACTTCTTGAAAAAGATTCAAGGCAAATTAAAGGAAATTCAGTATGTTATTCTATATATTGACAAACATAAAACTCATAAGTATTCTTTTAGAGCCAGAATAGTTTCTAGCAAAGGGATAATCAATGCAAAGGCTGTCGGTTACGATCCCCTCAGCGCCTGCAAGGAATTGATATCTAAATTTGACAGGATGATAAAATCTGAACACAGCCAAAAAATAGAGGATAGAAAGCATCGAGCGCCAACTAGAAATATAGTTATGAAAGACGCTATGATACCTGGCGCAGATGAGGAGATTTGAACTCCTGATCGCCATACGGCGAATCGGCTTGCTTTCAGCCACTTGACTCAAGGCCGACGCATTATTGTGTCCCCTAGTGTTCTACACCTGGGATGACCACTCTGCCACATCTGCTAGATTCAATACGCCCATGCACCTCCTTTTATGTGTTAGCTAATATCGATTTTAAAAAAAGAAAATAAAGCAATACAAGCTGAATGTAATTAATTGGCCTAAACTAGACTGATATAGAGAATAATGTGATAAACTTAAGGTTAGAAGACCTTAGACGTCATAGCAGAGTAATTCATAAAGAATGACTGAAAACAGTTAAAGGGGCAGATAACCGGATAAAGCCCCTAGCGGGGAAAGAATGTCATCATTTAATATACACAATACTTATGACGCGATAGCAATTAACAAGCCTTGGATAGAAGAAGAGGAAAAACGTGAGGTTTTGTCAGTTCTGGATGAGGAAGCCCTTACTTCACCGGCTAAGGAGGGCGGCAAGAGAGTCCGTGATCTTGAATCTCTGTTAGAGGATTATCTAAAAGTAAAACATGTAGTCGCTGTGAATTCAGGAACTGCAGCGCTCCACGCGGCCTTGCTTAGCGCGGGCATTCAGCACGGCGACGAAGTTTTGCTCCCGTCATTTACCTTTGTTGCCACAGCAAACTCTGTAATTGCAACAGGCGCGAAACCTGTATTCGTGGACGTTAAAAAAGAGGATTATACTATTGACGTGCAATCCATCAAGTCCAAAATTTCGGAGAAAACTAAATGCATTATACCAGTTCACCTCTACGGACATCCCTCGGACATGGACGAGATTAGCGAGGTTGCTCGCCAACATTCTATTAAAGTAATTGAAGACGCGTGCCAATCTCTGGGATCTGTTTATAAACATAAGCAGACTGGCACAGTTGGCTGTTTAGGTTGTTTCAGCTTTTATGCTAGTAAAGTATTAACATCTGGCGAAGGAGGAGCAATAGCAACAGAGGACGATATCTTGGCAGATAAGTTAAAGATGATTCGAAATCATGGTATGGTTGAAGGTTATGACACTAGAGTTTTTGGCCTAAATCTTCGGTTACCAGAACTAAGCGCCGCAATTGCAAAGATTCAAGTTATAAAACTAGAAAAAATGCTATATTTAAGGAGAAAAAACGCGGACATGCTCACAAAAACCATCCTACCTCTTGCTGATAGATATAAAATCAAGCTTCCGCAAGAGAGGGATGAGAAGAACTTCAATTGGTATCTTTATACGATCGCTTTCGAATCTGATAACGAAAGGGACAAAATAAAAGCAAAAATGTTAAGTGACAAAATTGGCGTCACGGTATATTACAAGCCTCCAGTTCACAGAACTCCCTACTATGAGAAGATGTTCTCAAAGGAAGGCGATGCGCTTAGCAATACAGACTGGGCCAGCGATCATGTATTATCACTACCGGTCCATCCACTTGTAACAGAACGGGAGATTGACCGGATGGGAGAGAGCCTTAAAAATGCTCTAGATTCATTTTAGTCATTTCATTTTACTTAGATGGTACCGCGAATGCTTCTCAATAATATCTATTTATTCCTTTGAAAGGAGGATCCATAGTATTGAGGTTAATAATTTATACAGGAAAGGGCGGTACTGGCAAGACAGTAACTTCGAGTTCTACTGCAATTGCTCTGGCTGAAAATAGCCATCATACCCTTCTAATTTCTTCTGATCCTGCCCACACCTTGGGTGACGCATTTATGATGCCGGACATTGGATATGAACCCCGACAAGTTATCCCAAATTTGGAGGTATTGCAGGTAGACCCTGTAGTTGAGATGAACAAGCAATATAGCACGATTCTATCTTACGCAGCTTCGATACTCTCTTCAAAAGGGATCGATGAAACTCTTGCATATGAAATCGCAATGTTGCCTGGAATGACCCAGCTGTTTTCCTTGTTAAAAATTGAGGAAGTTGTACGAACAAAAGCATTTGACGCATTAGTGCTCGATATGCCTGCCTCCGGGGAGGCATTGCGATACCTATACTTTCCTAAATTGATAGGAAGTATTGGAAGAAAACTCACAGGACTAGCAGGGATGTTTGGCAGTTTTGCTAAAATATTTCAACCACTTTCTAAAATCCCGCTCCCTTCGCAAGGTGTCCTAAAGAGTGAAGGAGAATTCCTGGATAGACTTGATTTTCTTTCAGAAATTATAAGAAACCAAGAAATTACAAGTATAAGATTAGTAATAAACCCCGATACATTCAGTATTGAGAATGCTAAACGAGCCCTGATGTCTGCAAGCCTGTACGGTATAAATGTAGATCTAGCTATAATTAACAAAATTATGCCTCCAGGAAGTCCAGATCAATATTATGCAGAGTGGGCAAATTTTCAAAAGAGAAAAGTTGAAGAGGCAAAAGCGAATTTCTATCCACTTCCCTTAACAGAGATTGGGCTTTATAACACCGAACTTCGAGGGGTAGAAATGCTTAGAAAGAACGCCAAATTCATGTTCCGTGATACTGATCCTTTCGAGATCTTCTATCGCGGGAAGGCCTTTACCTTCATATCCAATGATTCAACACTACAAATGAAGGTAAAGGTTCCGTTTTCCGAAAAGGATGACTTTGATGTTGAGCGGTACGGGGATCAGCTTACAATAAAGGTTAAGAACCCTATTGGGTATCTGGTTAACATCATACCATTGCCTACGGCAACTATTGGTATGAAACTTGTCAAAGCCAAGTTAGAAGGAGATGAGCTTGCTGTATTCTTTCAAAGGAATGCATGATTTTTAGTCAAATTCTAATCAAAATAGAAATATAGGACCTAATTGAAGGCCACAAATGAGTTCAAGTGCATATATCAATTTTCTAGCTTTTATTCACATAGTTTAAATAATATGTAAATCGAATATTCTCAGATATATGCCAATAGATCCAGACTTTCCACGAAACCATAAAGTGATTGGTAAGCACATGCTCCCTGATGGCGAGCACTTTCATTATGTTTGGGGTCCCGGAAGAGCGGCGGAGGCTGCAGAAAACGAAGAAGTAAAAGCAGCATTCACAGCCAGAGGAGAAGAGCAGGTACCTCTTGGTGTGCATGGCACTATGGTTGCGATAGATTGGGACTCTTGTATTGCAGATGGTGCTTGCATAGAAGCATGTCCAGTACAGGTATTTCAATGGTATAGAACAGAACAGGATGAACCAGCGGTAAATCTTACTACTGCTACTAGCGCCGGAACTGGCAGTACAGTGAAAGAAGAAAGAAAGGATTACACAGATAAAGCTGATCCAATTAGAGAACATGATTGTATTTGGTGCATGGCTTGTGTTTCAGTTTGTCCTCCACAAGCAGTCAAGGTGGACCAGTCTAATCTAGAATTTCATGAAAAAGCCGAAGGAACATTTAACGAAGCCCTATCTAAGGGTAGCGCGCCTCCACCACACGCACACTAAGACTAGACCCCTACCTCTTTTTTTATATTTTCTTCAACTGCTCAACGTGGTACAGCTATCAAATCTACTGTCTTTCTGGTCTCCTAATAAGGATTTAATCTTAAGAATCGACTGTAGCTCCAGACTAAAATAGAGAGCAACATTTGGCATCCTGCATCTTGAATTCTGTAACCTGTCCTTCTAGTCACTCAAATTTAAACATAATAAAATCCTTCTAACCATACAGAATTAACCATACAAGATCTAGTTATTAGAAGGTGAAAGTCCATGATGAGAGCCTGGAGGTTCTACAGTATTGGTAAACCTTTTTAGATTCATTTGGAGCTCTAGCAATTCAATTCAATAGCCTATTTGTATGCTAAGATTAAATGGCACGAATGTCATTCTGAATACATGTGGTAGTGACAGCAGATTCGCATATGGGTATGTTCTTACCAAGTGACATTTCGTGCAGGATTTTGGACTTTATGGACGGCAAGATAGAATTCCCGTTCATAAAACGAAATGAGCTCACTGCAACATTTTACATTTTCGGAAAAGAACATGGAGTCAGGAAAGAGACTGAGTTGCTCGCTGTTACTGATCTAGCTAAAAGAACAATGGAACAGCTAACGAGAGATCTAAAGACATATCATCTTATGCCAATTAAATTGGACACAGAGTTCATTCGTGAAAATTATATCAGAAGGGGGCTGCAGATCTCGATAGAATCAGAAAAGCGTTCCTCATCGGATGGGTCTGAGACAAGAAAACAAATCTCAAGGGATCCAACCATTCTTTCGAGCTGTTTTGCTCAACATATTGCATATTACAGACAAAACTACTTCTTTGAGCTTTACAAGCCATTTAGGAGGGATGAACTTCCATTCTCTTTGCATAGCAAATTGAAAAGCAGGATGTTGCTACTAGGATTTAACATAGAGACTGAAGCATCATTACCTTACGAAAGTGCAATCGGCCCCTTCATGGAGTGGATGGAACATTACGGATAAGTGTAGTACATATTTCCTAATTATTAAGAGCAATCTCTTTTCGGGTTATATAACCTTGTTAAAACGCGATTCTTTAGATTAACTGTAGCTTTCAAAATATCGATGAATAATCGATAACCCTAATCATCTTTTTGACATCAAAAACAACTACCTGCTTTGGAAGATTAATGTTTAATATTTTTTCATGTGGCGGAGTATATTTTAGTACATGAATAAGAACCGTGCCATCAAATTTCCTATCACTACGTTTTTCCATTGTAATTTCTGGATCAAATAATGCGTCAAATGTGAAAAAATAAGTCCCTCCCCATACGTTTAGCGAAAATTCTACTCGATAGTACGGGATTGACATTTTTGGAAACTTTAAATTACTCGCCGCGTGAAGAATCTCTCCCTCATTATACGATCTTTTGTAGAATCCATTGATAAAGGGTACTCTACAAATCACAGTAGAGTTCAACGATTTTCTGTAACAGATTGCAGAATAACGGCTAAATTCTTCTTCAGGAAGGGTGGCTGGACCGTACTTCGCATCATCATGCCAGCTGAGTTTTCTGTTGACTACAAACTTTTCTTGAGTTTCAATAAACCTTCGAATATTTTCTACGAACTGATATTCGTTACATTCATACAATGGCAATATCCAACATCTCTTCTACGACCCTCGAAATAGTTTCATTACAACCACAGATTGTAATTATTGGGTCTTTTGGGTAAGCGTCACCTATCTCGTGTGAAACGTGAATTGTATCTTCACCGTTTGTGTAAAGCCCCTTTTTCCAGAACTTACCGTCAGCTACTATTGTGGAAATCATAATGAGTGAAAAATTCATTTCGCCAAGCTTATCTTTCACTTTTTCTATTGGAACCAATAAAGACATAGATTTTAGTTTCTGTCTACTATGCAATATTTTTTTATTCACGTTTCGGATATAAAATGGCTGTGGTAAGGAAGGCTCATTGAGCCTAGAGTCCCATTGTCTGCGCATAACCAAATTAACAGACTTGATTTGATAAGGGAGCGCTAAATGAAAAAAAAATTTGCAGCAGATGGAGTTGTTTTAATAATTCAGAATCTAAAATCCTACATGGGCAAAGTTGCAAATGATTCATAAACTTCGCTGGACATCCAAGGATCACCCCAAACAGATTGAAAGCAAAATGATTCTAAAAGATATAAAGAAAAATAAAAGCAAGAATTTACTTTTTCACGCTGATAATCTGGATGCAATGAATTATTTGCTCAAGAATGGCTTAGAAGGAAAGATAGATCTTCTTTACATAGATCCTCCTTTTGGAAGCGGGGAAAATTATTACTTTCGTTCCAAAAACACCCATGATCTAGCTTTTAAAGACGTTGCTAAAGGAGAAACCAAAACCTACCTTAATATTATTTATCCCAGACTGAAATCTATTCAAAAATTAATGTCGCCATCAGGATCTTTATTTATTCACCTGGATTGGCATACAGCTCATTATGTTAAAGTGATTATGGACGAGATTTTTGGATACGAAAATTTTCGCAACGAAATAATTGTAAAGAGAGGACGAAGAAAAAACCTCCTCACGCAATTTAAATCTATAGCGAGGATGCACAACTCAAATGATTCGATATTATGGTACTCAAAGTCTTCGAATGCAAAGTTTCCTCATCCAGTTACGGAATACGAATCGCGATCCAAGTGGATGGGGTTTTGGAGTAATGTAAATAGACCAACAATGCGCTACAAGCTATTCAATTTCACTCCAGAAAGGGGCCAGTGGAAATGGTCAAGGTCTAGATCTCTGAAAGCCATCAAAAACTACAAGGTCTATCAAGCTCGATTCGGCTCTCTCTCATTGGAAGAATATTGGAAGAAGACCGATATGACGATGGAATTTATTCGCAAACGCAAGGGCGTAAAATATCCAGAGTATTGGGTCAAACCAAAAACACACAGAGTGCTTGACAATGTATGGATGGATATAGAAAGTTACAGTTATTCAACCGGTTATGGCACTCAAAAACATACTGCACTATTGGAAAGAATAATAGGACAGTTCTCTAGACCTGCAAGCCTGGTTGCGGATTTCTTTTGTGGCTCGGGTACCACGTTGGTCGTAGCGGACAAATTGGGTAGACAATGGATAGGATGTGATTCATCTCCCATGGCGATAAAGGTTGCCACAAAGAGGCTTCGAGATTTCGAGTATATGTTGATCAAACTTTGAATAAAGAATAGAGAAAACGCTCACAGGAGGATAGGCTCTCGTTTCAAGGGGCTATTGATTTTAAAAGCTGGGCACTTATTCTTATCGACGAATCAAACATTTTAGACAAATCACACGGATAGCTATACGTCTCTAACATGGAGGGTCGAAGTTATTTAATTGCCATGGGTGACTACATTTTATACTATAGAAAGGCTGATATATTTGTAATCTCAGCTGACTCTATAGATCTGTCTCATTCATAATATACATTAACCAGATCCACCATTACGAGTGTGTGGCAGATCAAACAAGGTCAGAGTATGAGGCGCTATTAAAACGTCTAGAAGGCAGAATCAGCGATACTACTAAAAAGGAAGTATCTAGGTTAGAAGTTCCTACTCCGCAGATTATTTGGGTTGGACAACGTACAATATTCAGGAACTTTATGGAATTTCCCAAATCCTTGAGAAGAGAGCCAGAGAAACTTTTGCTCTACCTAAACAAAGAACTTGCCTCGGCAGGCTATATTGCTGGAGAGCGTGTGATCTTTCTTGGGCGTAAGGTACATTCCTCTTTCGGTGCTTTGATTGACAGATATATCAAGGATTATGTAATCTGTCCTGTTTGTGGAAGTCCGGACACAAGAACTGAAAAAAATAAAAAACTGGGTTTTCTTATATGTGAAGCTTGCGGCGCAAGGTCCTCTATTAAGGGGAATTATGCCTAATTTAGAAGATAACCAAATTATAGTCTAAGAATGCATTAGTATTGTCTCTACTACCATACTAGGGCCAGTTATAGAGCAAGAATGATAATAGAACAATTGATGGTCCTATTTGATAGATGTTGTTTTCTCTAGAAACTTGCAAGGATCACGGAGGTATTTCCAATGACCGCATACTATAAGCTAAGTGTTTTTACTTGGGAATTCGATAATATTAACAATGGGTTCTAAGTAGCAACATAGGTTCTCAAAAGATATGACAGCAATAATGTCGCTTCATCAGGAAGCGCAAGAAGCACCAACTCAAAATACACCAAATAGTTTCTCAATTGGTCAGAGTTGGGGAGCACTTAGAAAAGCATGGAAAGGGTACCGAATTGCCAAAGTTCAGGGTGACAATACCAAGATGACCGAATATGCCACTAAAATTAGGAAGATCCAAGGGGAGCTAGGTATAAGTGTGGCATCATTTCCGCATCTCGGAATAGGCTAAGCCCAGAACATCCCTTTTTTATCCTTTTAGTGCTGCGCCACTCAGTATCCTAATCGTTCTTTGACTTTTGCCTCTAACTATCCTTAGGAAACGCACGTGGAACAAAAAATAAATGATTTTAATCTTTTCTTTTGATAACAAGTTCTAGGTAAACCGTCGCTGTCTATTTCGATCGTATTAGCTGCAGTTGTTACCTGCTATATTTTTTTCTTACGTTTGTTCCGTCGATCAGTTAAGCTCCATGTTTGACACACAGGCCAATTCAATTGAGCGATTTAATATATCTCGCATTGCCGGATTGAAACTAAAGAGTGATTGGGGTGCGGCGTCGATCCACTGCTTAACCGATATGTAATTATCTGGCTTCTGAATTTCAGTGAATTAAGCAATTTGGAAGGAGAAGACGATTACAAGGAAGTTAGAGAGAATGAAATGAAGGAAACAAGTCAGCTAAAAGCGCCCGAAAATGATAACGACGTGATAAGCTTGAAAGCACAAGTGGATGCCCTTAAGCGCGATTTGGATAAGACTTCGGAGGCTTCGAACGCTAATATTAACAAATTAAAGTATATGATGGCTGACTTTGACAACTATAGGAAGCAGATGGAAAAGCATCTAGGTAGCAAAATCGAGACTAGCAAAGCAGACCTTCTCTTAAAGTTCCTAAATATCAAAGATGATTTTTTACGAGCCGTTGAAATGGCTAAACAAAGCGGTTCCGAACCCGTTGTTATTGAAGGCTTAGAAGGAATTTCGAGGAACTTTGATAATGTGCTTAACTCTGAAGGAGTGTTAGAAATCGAGACAGTAAGTACACCTTTTGATCCAAATATTCATGATGCTCTAGGGTTCTCTGATCGAGACGACTTGCCAGAAAATACTGTTACAACGGAAATTCGGAAGGGGTATTTGTTGGGAAATAAAGTTTTAAGACCAGCCTTGGTCGAAATATCTAAAAAGATAGTTAAAAATATCGTTAATGATAGAGAAAATATAGAGAAGGAGACTGAAAATTAAGTATGGGAAAAATAATAGGAATTGACCTTGGGACAAGTAACTCGGCCGCCGCCGCGATGATTGGCGGAAAACCTACAATTATACAGGCAGCCGAAGGAACTTCAATCGGAGGAAAAGCATTTCCATCTGTAGTTGCTTTTACTAGAGAAGGACAGCTTATAGTTGGTGAGCCTGCAAGACGGCAAATGATTTCAAATCCAGAAGGGACAATAGTTGCAGCTAAACGAAAAATGGGAACCGATTTCAAATTCAGTGTGTTTGGCAAAGAATATACTCCACAGCAGATATCTGGATTTATATTACAGAAAATTAAGAGGGATGCTGAATCTTTTCTTGGTGAGACTGTAGATAGGGCAGTAATTACGGTACCAGCATATTTTAATGATAATCAAAGGCAGGCTACTAAAGATGCGGGTGAGATTGCTGGACTACAGGTAGCAAGGATAATCAACGAGCCCACTGCAGCCTCTCTGGCCTACGGAATGGATAAAGTTCAGAAAGACCTAAAAATCATCGTGTTTGACTTTGGCGGTGGAACTTTAGATGTTACGATTATGGAGATGGGCGGTGGAGTTTTTCAAGTCAAAAGTACGTCTGGTGACACTCAACTTGGAGGAACGGACATGGATAATACTTTGGTTGAGTATGTTTTACAAGAATTCAAGAAACAGTCCGGGTTAGAGATTAAAAACGATAAAGCCGCTCTAATGAGAGTAAGAGAGGCCGCAGAAAAAGCAAAAATCGAATTGTCGAATGTGGTTACAACTGAAATCAATTTACCTTTTCTTGCCTACGATCCTTCGAGCGGTCCAAAGAACCTTGTTCTTAACTTGACTAGAGCAAAAGTAGAAGAACTATTGAGACCGATAATTGAAAGATGTAGAGCGCCAATGATGCAAGCACTCCAAGATGCAAAGATGACCCCGCCGGATATCGATAAAATTATTCTAGTGGGCGGTCCTACCAGAATGCCAATGGTCCGTCAGTTTGTTGCAACAGTAATGGGTAAAGAGCCAGAACGTGGCATAGATCCGATGGAAGCAGTAGCAATGGGAGCAGCTATTCAAGGAGCTATCATTGCCGGAGATGTCGCAACAGATATACTGCTTGTAGATGTCACGCCGTTGACTCTTGGCGTGGAGGTCCTAGGTGGACTGAAGGAGCCGCTGATTGAACGTAATACTACAATTCCTACTAAGAAGAGCAAGGTGTTCACAACTGCGGCTGATTATCAGACTGCTGTTACTATACACGTTGTACAAGGGGAAAGATCAATGGCCGCCGATTGTGTGTCCTTAGGAATGTTTAATCTATCGGGGATTCCTCCCGCCCCTAGGGGCGTCCCACAGATAGAGGTTACATTTGACATTGATGCTAATGGAATCTTAAACGTAACAGCTAAAGACATAGCCACTTCTAAAGAAGCCAGGATCACCATAACTGCAAATACAAAACTCTCAAAAGAGGAGATAGAGAAACTGAAAAAAGAATCTGATCAATTTGCAGAGGCTGACCGAAAGAAAAAAGAGGAGGCGGAAGTCAAAAATGAGGCCGATAATCTGGTATATGCCGCCGAAAAGCTTGTAAAGCAAGATTTGAAAGATAAAATCAAGCCAGAACAGGCGGAAAAAGTCGACAAAGCTGCCCAAGAACTAAAGGATGCAATTTCTAGCAATAATATCGACAACATCAAAGCAAAGACGCAGGATTTAAAAACCATCCTTGGCCAAATTAGTACAGAAGTTTACAGAACTGCCGCGCCTCCACAAGAGACGGCAGGTGCTAGCGGCACTACTGGCGATACAACGGGCGCCGGTGTAGATCAAACTGCTGGAACAGGATCGACAGGGGGAGCTGGTTCTTCGGGAACACCCCCCTAATCATAATTTTGGCTACAGTCGTTAACGATTTCAATGAAAGCTCACAGGGATCATAAATCATGACCAGCAAAAGGGACTATTATGAAGTTCTTGGTGTACAGAAGAATGCCAATAAGGAAGAGGTCAAAAATGCCTACAGAAAGCTTGCCTTGCAGTATCACCCTGACAGGAACAAGTCTCATAACGCAGAAGAAAAATTTAAGGAAATCTCAGAGGCTTACGCGGTATTGTCAGATGAAGAAAAAAGAAAGAGGTATGATACCTACGGGCATGTCGGAGCTGAGGAGGTTTTCAGAGGTTCAGAGGCAAACTTTGATGAAATATTCAAAGACATAGGATTCGGGGGCTTTAGGGATATTTTTGAACAGATATTTGGAGGTCAGGGCGGAGTCGGCAGCACTTCAGGCCCATTTAATTTTGGATTTAATATAGGAGGAGGCAGAGGTAGGGGAAGAGACATACTATATGATATTGAACTCTCGTTGGAAGAAGTCCTAAAGGGCAGGAAAGAAGAAATAGAATTACCTAAACTTGATAAATGTAAGAACTGTGATGGAAGTGGTGCGGCGCCTGGTTCTAAACCCAGAAAATGTAATATCTGTAATGGCCAAGGACAAACAAGACGTGTATATAGCCAAAATAGATTCTCGACGTTCGTGTCGTTAGAGCCTTGCCAAACTTGCCACGGCCAAGGTGAAGTTATCGATAAACCATGTAATGTTTGCAATGGGTCAGGGAGGATAAAAACGACAAAGAAAATAAAATTGGACATTCCGCCCGGCGTGGAGGATGGGCTAACTCTACAGATGCGTGGCGAAGGAGAGCCATTAGAAAACGGAGTCCCGGGCGATCTGCTTATTCGAACTCACATTAAACCACATTCACTATTTGAGAAATTGGATAATGGCCATTTACTTTATAATCTTAACCTGAATTTTACAGACCTAGCCTTGGGAACAGACGTTCGAGTGCCTACACTTGAAGATCAAGAAAAATTAAAAATTCCCGCTGGTACCCAGCCAAATGCTATCTTTAAAATTAAAGGGAAGGGCTTGCCTCACTATGGTAGTTATGGAAGGGGCGATGAACTAGTACGAGTAAATATACACGTTCCAACCAAATTGAATGACAAGCAGAAATCATTGCTTAGAGAATTGGATAGCGAATTTAAAGATGATCATGCCCATAGATGGCGACCTTTTTAACTCTACATTATTTAGAATTCATTGGATTCATACAAATTTCATATTTGTTAAATCAGAAATGATGGTGGCTATCCAAGAACTCCATTTCATATTATTTAATACAAACAATTAAAATGAATTGCTTCTAGGGTCAATCTGTGATCTTGGCTCAGTTCTGGCCACGTTGGCTGGTGGATCTCCATTCCCCCCAATTCATAGGTTTGATAATGGCATTTAGTGGTCTAACTGCACTTGTAGCCTCAGGCTTAACGACGCAACTTGACGACGCAATTAGCAAATATTTCAAAATTCTTCTAGTAAGTGAATCCGTAGATACCACATTGGTAATCCTCGCGTCATTGGGGGACATCTTCACATTAGTTATCGTTGCAATTATCCTCACTATTATCCGCAGGACAAGAAAAGCAGGAGTGATTTTTTTAACTTCGATAGTTATCATTGTGATAACGACGATGTATATAAAACCCCTTGTAGCTAGACCTCTACCACCCTATAAATATGAACCAATATCGCGTATTACTAAGAACTTTGTGATTGAGGCTGACAGCGTTGTGCCGTTCGCACGTGGTTTCTCCTATCCATCAAATCATGTTGCGAGCATCACCGCTCTAGCATACATAGCTGGGTTCGAACTAAATCGAAAGTTTGGTAGGTCAGCTATGTTCATTTGGGCCTTACCAATGATTATTTCCGTATCCAGATTGTACCTGATGCAACACCATTTTACGGATGTGGTAGCAGGATTCTTTCTTGGATTAATTATTTCAGTGATCTTAAGCAATCTAATGCATCTAGACCAGCCTTTTTTAATGTCCAGATTTCATGGAAATGACTCGGTTGCGTGATCCTATCAAACTAGGCAGTCCTATGCTCTGCCAGATCGTCTACCTAGCATTGTAGAAGCTCTACACAAAAGTGGATTGAGAGCAGAAGCGCTTGAATCTAAATTGGACGGTTAATATTTTTCATGATGACCTGATAAAGTATATAATTTGGCGTGCCATAATTTAATTAACTTGCAAAGTGCTCTGCGGACGTTGGACGATTACATTATTCGTCGATGCGAGCGGGATGACCTTGCTGCAGTAGTGGATATAAATTTGCTTACTCTTCCAGAACACTATTCTGATTACTTTTTTGAAGCAATACTAAGGGAATTGCCAGAATCTTTTATTGTCGCTGAGCTGGAAAAGAAAATCGTAGGTTATATCATGTGTAAGGTAGAGTTTGGATTTTCTAATTTCAGGAAATTAGGATTTGTGAAAAAGGGTCACGTGGTTTCTGTTGCCGTCCTGGAAGAACACCGCAATAAGGGTTTAGGCATGGCTCTAATGGTTGAGAGTACCAATGGCATCATGAATCGAAAAAGTGACGAAATGTACTTGGAGGTCAGGGTGAGCAATAAATCAGCTATCGGTATGTATCAAAAGCTTGGTTTTCAGATAAAATCTAAATTACATGCTTATTATAGAGATGGAGAGGATGCTTATTTGATGTGTTTAGAATTTTAGAATTGAAACCTTACGGATAAAGATTAGACGATTGGATAGATAGATCCATGAAGTACATGCTTCCAGATAACAGAAATTCCAATGTGACTTTACATTATACTTTTTGGTTTACTTGCATCTGTAGCTGATTGAATGTTCTACAGACTCATGGATTTGTGCTAACAAGAGTTTTGAAATCAAAGGTGATTAGCGATATCAGACTGGCAATCTAAAATCCTGATTTTATAGGATCTTCCGGTTTCATTAGCTCACGTAGCAAAGTCGTGGCATAGGAACCCTTAGGAAGTTTAAAAAATAGAGAAAGTGAGCCTTGATGCATAAATCCTGAGCACCCTAATTTGCTTTGTCTAAATCCACCAGGAGAACTTAGCTCGTCCATTTCCTTTATGTAAAAGTCTCTTGGCGTTACGGACTCTTGTTGCATGATATTCGTTGTGATAACGTCGAGCCGTCCTTTTCCTGGCTGAAAAGTGTACCCAACGAGTCGAACTGCTGGTACAGTCTTAGAAACAGAATCAATATCGGGATTAAACTTTTTTATTTTTCCAAAGATTAGAGGACCCGGACTTTCAAAGCATAGATCCCCTGGCTTAGCAGTGGATAGACCTTCGCCATCTAATACTGCGTTGCTTACACATTTGTTGAATATATATGCCTGGTAAGCATGAACAAATAGTCTCCTGATTCTAATCGGTATGCATCGAATTGCTGCTACCGGTCCCTTGCCGTCCATCAGCGCCGACATTACCTCATATTCAGTATCCATTCCTTTAGGAAGTTGTCTAAGAAGTCGCGGATAGTTACTTGGATCACGGCTCATATTGCGTATCTCAACGCTAAAAGGTGATTCATACTCTGTTGTGTACGATAGTATAAGTTCTATGGCCTTGCCAAAGTTTCTCTTCACTATCTGTCTACCAATAAGATGAGTTACCAACCTTTCACTTCCAAACCGTTGTAATCCATAGAAATTAGGAATCTTGTCTATCTCGTCGACGAATGAGGAAATTTCAGAAGACCTAGGATTACTAACGGTAATTCTAAACTCATTCCCACGAAGAAGGTCTTTTGTCAAGGGAATTCTCGCGAATCCTTTCAGACTTACTAAAGCATTTCTTGTCTTTACTATTGTTGGAGAATTCTTAGTCTTGTGTGATGTAGCATATTGCTCCGTAGCTGCCTTTGCATCTTTGATTCCTAAAACTTTAAGCTTTATACCTGTTTCTCTTTCTACTTCAAGAACTGCATGGTTGGAATCCAAATTCCTTTTTTCTAATATATAGATAGGAAATCTATATTTTGTATCTTGAATAGTAGACAGACTTTCGATAAATGACTCGTCAATTATTTCAGAAACCCTAAACCACTGGCTTCTTTGTTTAATAGAGCCTCCTATCCCATCAAACAATGTGCAATAAAATTGCATGCCTGCAAGTTGGTCTATTCTCGGAGCAGAGCAATACATCAGCAGACATCCGCCATTCAGCTAGTCTCAAATATAATGATACTTAAAATATGATAGACAAGAATTTATACTCTATTAGCTAAGCGTCCAGATCGATGTAAAATCACTGAAGAATAACTCGTAGCCCATAAATGATATAGAGCAAAGAACAACGATTTCTGAGTGTCGGGCGCAATCAAGCTGACCTTCTTAGATAAGAATTTAACAATTATAAGGCCTTTTTCGTTTTTGTTTACGGGCTGATGTCTTATCGAGTGTGTAGCAGTAATGATGTAAAAGAAAACTCTACAACGGTTGTCAGAATTGGCAGAAATGATATAGTAATTGGAAGACGCGGCGGAAGATTATTCGCATTCGATAACTCCTGTCCTCACAGGGGCGCCTCTCTCTCAAAAGGAGAGCTTAAAGGGGATAATATTATTTGCTATATGCATGGCTACGAGTACAATATTTTTACTGGGAAACTAGAACACATGACATCATGGAAGAAAGATGCCGCATGGACCGAACAGTCTCCGGAGTGGCGAAAATCCGGTGATCTAACACTGTTCCCAGTCATGGAAGAAAACGGAAATGTATATATCAAATTTACTAATCCAAATAAAAATAACCGGTTGTGATATGCCACTAACAAAAGTAGTATATTTATTATACCGATACGAGGCAGAACCTCGATCTATCCGATCTTCTGGAGATGGTAAAATATCTTAGCAGACCTTCATTCAGGGACAGATTCGCAAACAACTTGTCCGTTCTCCACCTTAATAAATAGGAATCTATTATCTTTGAAAATTAAAGTAATCCCGTCCTTATCTTGTTCAACATCCAAAAGTTCTTGACCCTTTATTCCGTCAAACTTTGCCACACAAAGGATAAAGATATTCCTATATTTTAGAATTTTGACCATTTCTAATTCGGCAAATGAAAATGTACTGACTGATCTTGGGCTAGAGCATAAATTGGCATAGCTTCAGCTTTATTTCTCATGATACGAAGATGGGAAAGTGAAGTATTTGATAAATTTAAGAATTAGAAGCAAAGAGAATATTTCATATGAAAACATACTCCCTTGCTAGTGATATCAAATCTCATCAGTATGTTGGTAAAGAAGTAATAATCAGAGGTTGGGTGCATAGACTTCGGAAACAGAAGGAAAACACTTTCATATTGGTACGTGATCATCGCGGCGGTGTAATTCAGAGTGTCTTCCCTAGCACTACGGTCTCGTACCTCACTATAGAGTCATCCGTTGAAATCGGGGGGATATTGCATCAAGATCCAAGGGCCCCTGAAGGCGGTTACGAAATAAAGGGAGAATATATAAAACCTTTCAATATTGCTGATATTGATTATCCAATAGGCGAATACCAAAGCTCCCAGCTTCTATTAGACAAAAGACATCTAGCTCTAAGAAGCAGACGAATGATTTCAATAGAAAAGATTCGATCCACAGTTTTAGATTTTGCACGCAGATGGTTTATTGAGAATGACTGGCTAGAAGTAACTGCTCCAGCTATTGTAAAGGGTGCAGTTGAAGGCGGTTCTACACTTTTCAAGTTACGATATTTCGATGAAGAAGCGTATCTCTCCCAGAGCGCCCAGCTTTATCTTGAAGCAATGATTTTCTGTCTTGGACCAGTATGGAGTCTAATGCCTTCCTTTCGCGCAGAAAAGTCTAGAACAATCAGACATCTTGCTGAATTTTCCCATCTTGAAGCAGAAGTACCGTGGGTCGAATTAGAGGACATCTTGGCAGTACAAGAAAAGCTGGTCTCTTATATTGTTCAAAATACCATCAAAGAGAGATCTGAAGATCTCGCATTCTTGAAGAGAGATATTACACAGTTGAAAAATGTTCATGAACCCTTTGATAGGCTATCTTATGAAGAGGCTATTAAACTGCTTGATTCTAGGGAATTTAAGGTTATAGAAGAAAACGGCAATGAACGCGGCATCAAGTGGGGCGATGACCTAACTGTTGACTCCGAACGTGAACTCACAAAAAGCGCTAGCAAGCCGATTTTTGTCGTAGGCTATCCTCTAGAGGTAAAGCCATTCTATGTGAAAGAGGATCCCGATAGCAAAGGAAGAGGGCTTTCTGCTGATATGCTTGCTCCACAGGGATTCGGAGAAATTACGAGCGGGAGCTTACGAGAAGAAAATATTCTCTCAATTACGAATAGGATGACAAAGGAGGGGTTAAACCCGGACAACTATCAATGGTATTTAGATCTTAGAAGATATGGTTCAGTCCCACATGGAGGGTTCGGATTAGGAATTGAGCGTGTTATAAGATGGATTACAAATGTAGAAGACATTAAAGACACAATATTATTCCCACGGACGCAGTCAAGGCTTTTACCATAGACGTAAATTAAAGCAGTTCGGCAAGTAAGATTTAATATTAGCAGATTGGAATCGATAGTGATTTGGAATTAAAGACTTCTTCGGTTGACAGAATCATCGAAGCGTTATCTTTTCTTGAGAACGATATGGATAAGCTTGATCACAGAGTTAATGAAATGAAGAAGCATATTATGACTTATTCTAATGAGGAAATAGAGAAGTTAAGGCAGATAATTATTGGACTTGCGAACGAGCAAGCCAATAAGCTTGTTCAGGACGCAAGGACAAATGCTGAAGAAGAGGCAGCAGCTATTGCTAAGGAAGCAGAAAATAGTATTTTAAAAATAAAAAATAATATTGATTCATCGTTCGATAAGGCTGTAGACCGTATCATAATTATGGTTTTAGGGGAAGATATCTCACCTAAGAATCAAAAGTAACTGCTTTTGGCCATCAGATTTTCAGAAACATCCAAAAAGTAGAAAGCGTTCTGTTAACACCTTCATTACCCATCTCTAGTAGGCTACATTGATTACAGGAATTGTTAATTCAAAAGTCGTACTAAGGATTTGGTAAAAGGTGCTTTATACGCAAGATTTAATAAGAATTTTTGTGAAAGGGATATGTTGATGAAAGACCCCTGATCAGGGAGTTCATACAAAATAAGATCACAGTAGCTACTGTTCATGGTCGTCAATACTACAAAATCATAAATGCACTCAAATTGATGGACTTAGAGTATGAATCGTTGCCTCCAGAACAAGCAGCCACTTCTAATGCGAAGATAATAATTACTACTAAAGATGAGGCAAGTCTCATAAGCAAGAAAGATATCCTTCTAGATACCGAATTTGATAAATACCCTGTGCTCTTAAAAGCAAAAATTATGCGTCTATTTGTGAGTTCTTATCAGGACGATCAACTCACTATTGGGATCGATCCGGGCAGTCGGATAGGAATATCAATAATTTACCTTGATAAGGAAATCGAGAGTTTCGTCGAATCATCACCAGCATCGACTATACGATTGCTGTCCATTCTACTGGGAGGAATCCATTCGAAAAAGAAAATTGTTAGAATAGGAGATGGTGATATGGCTATGTCTACGTATTTTGCGAACATGATAAAAGCTGCATTCAGGGAATCAGTCAAAGTAGAAATTGTAGACGAACACGGTACTTCGTTGCCAAGATATTCTGAGACGAATAGGCGTGGTGTTCGGGACAGATCTTCAGCGAGAAGGATTGCCTTGAGATCTGGAAGAGCCTTTAATCCGTGTTAGGATACGTCGTCATATACCTAATTCGCGGTAACACCAAAAATAGAGTATGTCCATGAACAACTCAAAACGACGATACACAAGTGCATTCTTATATCTATACTTTCTTGTCTATAATTGTCCAACTTACTTGGTTTCGTTCACTCTAAATTGTTATAAATTTTGATAGTTTGCGTTTTTTATTAATAAAATATTTACAAAAATTTAAATACTATTTTTCATAATCTTATAGTGAGTATCTCTCAATTTAAGGAAAAACTAGAATGACTTGCAAAGGTATATGTATTCGTCATAAAGCCCAGAAGCCTGTTGGAACAGGTCGGTATGCTAGTGGACAGAAACGTTGTCAGATATGTGAAATATTCATAAAATGGGATGGTTTGTGGTGTCCCTGTTGCGGTTATAGATTAAGAACAAAACCACGTAATCTTAAATATAAAGCCAAATTGCGTGCAAGGAAAAAGATACAGGAATCACACATAGAAAAAGCTATTCCCATACGTGTATAACGTCTAGCTTAATGCAAAGCCAAGGATCTAATGCGCTGATTCTTAGAACTGTTAGATCAGAAAGTACAAGAATTTTTGTAATAAAATTTCTACCTTTTGTTAATGGTCGTTTTATTGCGATATCTGAGGGTTCTGATAGAATAGGATCGATCTGCGTTTCAATCAAGTCCTACAATAAAGTTAACACGGCCAAAGTAATTCCTAGTAAAAGTGATTCGATGTTCATAAGCACTTTGTCGGAGAGAATTTCTTCGATGATAAATGGTATATCGGTAATTTCATTACATAGCTCAAAGCAGTTGAATCTGGATGATATGAGAGCGATAATTGAAGAATTAATGAATTTGATTAAGATGGAAGGAAATGAAAGTGATAACCAAAACGAGCGCAAATAAAACAAATCGTCCCGATCATGACTTTCGTAGCTTTCTATCTCTGCTAGAAGAAGGAGATGACCTCGTAAGAATAAAGAAGAGTGTTAGCGCCCGTTTTGAGCTCGCAGGGCTTGTGAGCAAACTTGAAGGAAAAAAGGCTGTTGTATTCGATAAAGTCAGAGAAAGTAAAATTGCGGTAGCTTCAAATATTCTCGGCACCCGAAAGAGGTTTTCTCTAGCTGTTGGTGCAACTTATGAAAGATCTATTCATACGCGTATTACAGAAGCTATTGCCGAAGCCTCATTATCAACACTAGTCGGGAATGCACCTTTTCAAGAAAATTCTTCAAGAGACCTATTTGATCTGCCCATAGTTACACATTTCGAGAAGGATGCTGGCCCATATATTACCTCGTCCATAGTATTTGCAAAGGATCAAGAGAGAGGAAACCAAAATTCCTCCACACATCGGCTATTAAGATTGGATGAAAAACATCTAGTAATTAGAATGGTTGAAGGCAGACATCTTCACAAGTGTTTCTCCTATGCAAGAGATCATGGGCAGGATCTGAAAGTTGCAATCGTCATAGGAGTGCATCCCGTAGTATGCATTGCATCAGCTTACCAGGCCCCATATGGTTTCGACGAAATGTCAATTGCAAACTCGCTGCTAGATAAACAACTTACAATAGCTAGCAGTGCTTACTCCCAGCTTTTTATCCCTTCTCATGCCGAAATTGTAATCGAGGGCAGAATACTCAAGGACAAGAGTGAGGAGGAATGGATGGTAGAGATGCTTAGGACTTATGATCTTAAGCGTAAACAGCCTGTATTCGAGCTCGATACAATACATTTCAGAGACAACGCAATATTCCATGATATTCTTCCAGGTTTTGCAGAACACCGCCTTCTCATGGGTTTGCCCATTGAAGCAAAGCTTTACGAAGGAATAAAAAATATTCTACCTACAACAAAAGCTGTTCATTTAACGGACGGAGGATCCAGTTGGCTCATTGCAGTGATTCAGATTCAAAAGCGACTTGAAGGGGATCCTAAGAACGCCCTACTGGCAGCATTTGCTCTTCATACTTCTCTAAAAATGGCAGTAGTGGTTGATGAAGATATAGATCCATTTAATCCTGTATCAGTAGAATACGCTATATCGACTAGATGTCAAGCAGATCGAGGATTTGTGATAATCACAGGTGCTAAAGGGTCAAGTTTGGATCCCTCAAGTGATCAGCAGAATTTGCTTACAACAAAAGTTGGAATTGATGCAACTGCCACTCTTCTCAAGCCAAAATCAAGGTTTGAAATAGGGCGGATCCCTGGTGAAGAGAATATTAAACTCTTAGACTACACTTAGTTTGAAGGATAACACCAAAGCGACCGTATCTGCATTACCTGGCACTAATCCATGTGGGGTTATGCTCAATCTTACCAAACGGACAAACATTATCGGCGCTTATAGGTTAGATTATTATTTCCAAAATATTCAAGCTTAAGATCAATGTTGGCATTGGTGGCAGCAGGAGTTTCAAAAGTATATAAGCATTCAATCTATGCGGCGTTAAAAAATATGTCATTAAGTGTAAATCGAGGGGAAATCTTTACTCTACTAGGTAGGAATGGAGCAGGGAAGACGACTTTTGTACGAATTTGTGCTACTCAATTGTTACCCAGTGCTGGAACGGTAAATATTCTCGGGTACGATGTACTAAAAGAACAGAAAAAAGTGAGAAATCTCATTGCCATAGTGCCTCAAGAAGGTCGTCCTCTAAGGTCTCTTACTCCATGGGATCATGTCTATAATTGGCTACAGATCAGAGGAGAAGCGAGAGTTAATGCAAGAGAAAAAGCAGAAAAAATTTTAAAGAAATTTGGGCTTTACGATTCAAAAGATCTACCTGCAATGAACCTTTCGGGGGGCATGAAGCAGAAAGTACTTGTAGCTATGGCTATGGCAACTGATGCCGAAGTACTATTTTTAGACGAGCCCACTATTGGGCTGGACCCAGTCTCCCGTCGCCAAGTATGGTCGGCAATTAAGGAGTGGAAAAAAGAGGATAGGTCGATTTTGTTAACAACACATTATATGGATGAGGCAGAAATCCTTTCGGATAAAGTAGCCGTAATAGACAAAGGTAGGATCATTGCACAGGGCTCTATCCGTGACCTTCGAAAAGTTATACCTCAAAATATTCGAGTGGATATGCCTAAGGATCTTACGAACATTGAATTGCTCAAATCGTATGGATCTGTAGTAGACACTGGGACGAATATGATACGAATATTTACTTTTGAGTCAACTATCAAAGAGTTGTCAGAATGTGCTCTAAAGAAGAACCTTTCATTTACGATTTCACCCATAACTTTGGATGATGTGTTTGTGCATTTGGTGGGTCAAGATCTGTTTAAAGAACAGGATCTAGAATAAAATAGAATGATCTAATAGGAATCTTGAAGCCTCTATTTTCCGTGTGCATAATTTTGATCGTCAATGGAAATCTCCTACCCAAATATTAGCTGTAACCTTCGATACAAATACAACTAATCTGTCAATTTTTCTATAAATGCGGTAAAAAGAGGTCTTTCTTAACGTGGTTGTCGATCGATGTCCAATGTATGCTTGTTGTGGCATTGGCCAATAGGTTCATATGCACAATATATTAAAATTATTTCAGTTGGATGTTTACAGATACGATGTCTATAAAAGCCCTAATATTGGATTATTTGCAAAGACAAATGATACACTAATAATCGTGCCCTTCGGTTATGCAGAAACAAAGACAAGCAAATTGATTGAATTCTTAAAAGTCGAAGGGCAGCTAAATATATCTGTTGCAGGAACACGGCTCATTGGTCCTATGACAGTAATGAATAACAAAGGTATCCTACTTCCCTCCACAGCCTCAGACGAAGAAGTTCAAGCACTAAGACAATTGGGTCGTCTCAAAGTAGAGCGGCTAAGTAGCAAATACACAGCGATTGGAAACTTAATCTCAACTAATGATAGCGGAGCGTTGGTCTCTCCAATATTTGAGCGCGAGGTAGACAGACAAATTCAAGATGTTTTGGGAGTACCAGTAAAAGCAATGAAAGTTGGTGGATATTTTCAGATCGGTTCGATGGTTGTTGCTACTAACACAGGAGCGGCAGTACATCCAAAAGCTTCCGAGGAAGAGATTAAAATTATATCTGAGACATTACGTGTACAAGTCGAACCAGTAACAGTTAATGGAGGCACACCATTTCTGTCTTCTGGTATTATTGCCAACTCAAAATCCATTATTGTTGGAAGCAGCACTAGTGGAAACGAATTGATTATGCTCAGCAGAGCCTTTAAGGCATAATCATTTTATGTTTGTATCCAATTATGTGAAAAACCTAAACCGCTTACGCAAAAACAAATATGCACTTTGATCACCTAGGTGACAATTAATTTCTCAGTCTATAACAGAAATTTAATTGGACAGACATAACGGGCTTAAATGCAAAAATTAATAGCCATAATGTCCTTCCGAATTTATAGATGGATCTAGCAGAACGTTTGTACCTTATTACTAAGGCGCCTACAGAAGAAGTTATAACTACAGATGAATTGAAGAGCCTGTTAGAAACTATAGACCATCCCAAACATTATATCGGATTAGAAATTTCTGGTCTGCTTCACCTTGGGAGCTTGGTTCTAACAGGTTTCAAGATAAATGATTTTATTAAAGCTCAAGTTCATAGTACGGTGTTCCTAGCCGATTGGCATAGTTATATTAATAACAAGCTAGATGGAAGCTGGGAGAAGATCCAGTCAGCAACGAAATACTATTCTGATGCCTTCAAGTTTTTTTGTCCGGGTGTAAATATAATGCTAGGTAGTGAACTATATAATAATACATATGACTATTGGCAAAATTTTGTACATATAGCCAAGCGAATGACATTGCAACGCACACTGAGATCCTTGACCATAATGGGAAGACACGAAAGAGAAGATCTCGATTTTGCTCAGCTACTTTATCCTCCCATGCAAGCTGCTGACATCAAGGCACTAGAAGTAGACATCGTACATGCAGGGATGGACCAAAGAAAAATTCACATGCTTGTTAGGGAGATATTCCCTAAACTACGATGGAAAGTGCCAACTTCCGTACACCATCATTTGCTTCCTGGACTTTCTGAACCTTCCGGGCTAGGATTATCTACTAGTAGGTCAGAAGATGTTAGGATATCGAGCAAAATGAGTAAAACGAAACCCGCTAGCAGTATTACGATTCACGATGATGAAACAATAATTAAGAGCAAAGTAAGTAAAGCTTTTTGCCCAGTCGGTAAGGTAGAAGGCAATCCAATTCTAGAATTAATAAAGTTTATAGTTTTTCATGAATTTACAGAATTTAATGTAGAGCGACCTGCCAAGTTTGGAGGCGATGTAACATATGCGAGCTATGAAGAGGTCGAGAACGATTACTTAAAAAATAAAATTCACCCGATGGACATGAAAAATGCTACTGCTTATTATATTAACAAGGTAATCGAACCAGTTCGTATGCATTTTAGGGGCAAGGAACCAAACTTGGATAGGCTGTAAATTGAACAGGTCAGAGCGTACTACTTTGTCTGGTTATCAAATAAAATATGCCTAAAGCAGGTAACTATATATCTGAAAAAGTGCAATATCTATTCGCATGCATTCCATCGCATACGAAGATTCTTTTGTTAAGATCGCAGGTCTAATCGGTGGCGAAGAATATGTAAAAGTAGCGCGTGCTCTTCTAAACACAGAAGATGCAACTGATGAAGAAATCGCAAACGCGACAGGCTTAAGGATTAACATTATAAGAAAAGTTCTTTATGATATGTTTGGCAAGGCACTCATCACGGGAATTAGAGTAAAAGATGACAAGAAAGGGTGGTTCGTATATAGATGGCGCGCAAAACGAGACCAAGTTGACAATTTTATAGATAACCAAAAGAAAAAGATTCTCGATAGATTGCAAAAGCGGCTTGAATATGAAGAGTCATCTGAATTCTATTATTGCGGAAACAAAGATTGTCCTCGTGTCAAATTCGATTCCGCAGTCGAGATATTCTTTAAATGTAGTAATTGCAAAGGGCCACTCAACATGGTCGATAATGGTAAGGTAAAGGAAGCGCTCAGATATAAAATAGATGAGATAGTCTCCGAAATATCATCAAAAAGATAATTGTGCTCTATATAATAAGAAACGCACACAGCTGTACTCAAATTAGAAACTGACATTCTGGACTATAAGATTTTTGAGGGTTAAAATCAATGTTCAAGTAATATGATTCCTCTTAAACAGTAGCGTTAGAAGAATTCTTCCAGAGATTAAGCAAAATCCTCATCGGAATCTCGATACTATTAGTACTCATATAGGTCTCAATTTCCTTAATCGAATCCTTTGAAATCCTTAAGCTAAAGATTGTCGCGTTTATTATTTTGCCTTGAGCTTAAGAGTAATAATATCAAAATTACAAGAACAATCCCGATAAGAATGTAGTTTATCGGCGGTGATAGTGTTTTTGTAATTAACCCTAGCTTAGGGATAACGAATGTTACCTTACCGAGATAATTCCCTTCTCTTATAGGATTGTCAATA
>Ga0184608_10000010_pt1 | contig 38614 bp, 41 predicted proteins | sample PLM1_30_coex_FD_133010 | JGI IMG/M metagenome (GOLD analysis project Ga0184608, IMG submission 133010) | Groundwater sediment microbial communities from an aquifer in East River, Colorado, USA - PLM1_30_coex | ecosystem: Environmental > Terrestrial > Soil > Riparian zone | place: USA: East...
ACGATCGTCGCGGAGCAGCGGAGCGAGCTCGCCGAGACCGAACAGGCGGTCTTCGAGCCAGCGTTCGAGCAGCCGCAGCTCTCCAGCTGGGATAACGAGCCGTTGGTCCACGAGCGTCTCGCGGAGCGCCGCAGGAAGCTGCTCGCGGCGGGGCCGGCCATCCGGCGCTTCACGAAGGCGTGCGACGACTCCGCGCTCGATGCGGGCGCGCGCCGCGACCGTCACGTCGAGTCGATCGCGATGATCTCGGCCAGCCCGTCGTACGCCTTGCCAAGCGCACCGCCGAGGGCGTCCGGTCGCGACGTCGCGGCGGCGATCGCCCCCTCCGCGCGGGGCAGCGCGCGAAACACATCACGTCCCCCGAGCGACGTGGCGATCGACTGCGACGCGATGAGCCACGCCCTCTCCGGAACATCCGCGGACGCAAGCGCGGCGACGGAGATCGGATCCTCGTAGCTCATCACGAGCACGCGGTCGACCGACGCCGCAAGACGGCGCGTGCGTTCATCGGCGAGGGTGGGCGCATCGACGAGAACGATCTCCGAGAGCTCGAGCGCTGCGCGAAACGCGGACTGCGCGAGTGGCACGCTCGGAGCGAACGGCGGACCCCCGACGAGACGAAGACCGGGTGCCGCCTCGGTGGCGACGACACCCAGATGCTCGGCCGTCAGCTCATCGGTCAGGTCCTCGAGCTCGGACCAACCTCCGCTCGTTGCGCCGAGCCACCAGCCCAACGTTCCATCGCCGGTGAGGTCGAGACAGAGGGTGGCCCGAAGCGGTGCGAGACGCCGCGCGAGATTTGCGACGAGGAGAGACCGGCCGGCTCCGCCACGGACCGACGTGACCATGATCGATCGCGTCGAGCTCCGCCTGGCCGGAGGAAGAGTGGCCGCGATCAAGGGTCCCAGTACAGCCGGTTCGCACGACCGCGCGACCGAGCGGCTCGGAACGCCGAGTGCTCCGGCGAGCGCGACCTGCTCGTCGGCAAGGATCACGACACGCGGAAGCTCCGGCGTCAGCGTCGCCGCTTGCGAGAGCGACGCGGCATCGCGAAGGTCGACGAGCGCAACGTCGGCCCGTGTTGGTTCGACCGCGATCAAACCGAGGATCTCGGCCGCGGTTGCGAGTTCCGCACCTCCGTAGAGCGCGACGCGGACCGTCAATGTGCGGAGCGAAGAAGCGGGACGATGAGCAATCCCGACGCACGTGCAGACGCGATCGCGGTCGCGCTCTCCTCGTCGACCTCGAAGATAATCGAGCGTTCGTCCGCGCTCATGACGCGTAGGTCGGCCGCGATCGCGACCGCCAGAGGACGGTCGCCCATGCGAACCGCGAGCAGGTCGACGCTGTCGCCGCTCCGCACCTCCGCTAGCGGCGCCGCGAGCCACGTGGTCGGAACCGCGAGCGCCCATGTCGACATCGAAAGACGCTGCGCCAGCGACGTCCTCGCGGCTTCCTCGTCCGCCGAACGCGGCGGTGGGACAAAAAACGTCGAGAGTATCGATGCGACCAGCAAGGCTGACCCACCCGCCGCGAGAAGAAGCCGGCGGCGAGGGATCGCGAACCGCTTGGGCGTGAACGTCAGCGCGGGGAGCATTCGGGTGCCCGGAATCCGGCATGGTGCGAATATCCGCTCAACACGAGTCGGGCTTCGATCCGATCGCCGACGCACGAAAGCTGGACTTGCTCGACCCCGTGGCCACCGTTCTCCCGTGCGAGCTCTTCAGCCGCCGCTCGGGCCGTTTCAAGGATGCGCGGGTCAAGCACGATCTCTTTCGCCGCTGCGGGGCGCGCCGCGTAGACGTCGACCACGGCTTGCGCGGCCGCCTCGACGGCGGCCTCGCCCGCCCGTTGCGCGCGAGCGCCCAGGACGATCCGCTCCTGGGCGGCGCGAAGGCCGACGATCGCGGTGGCCGCTATCCCGAGCGCGAGCACCACGGCCAGGATCGCCTGGCCGCGCTCGTCACTCATGGAGTCCACTCGACCCTGCGCGCGGCCGCTCCCTCGATGATCAGACGAGGAAGGCCGACGAACCCAAGCGGGACCGGGATCGCATAGCGAAGTCGGACGCGAAGCAGCGACCCGCGTGGCGTCGACGACCGTGGACTCTCGTCCTCGGTCGGTTCGATGACCACCTTCACCGATGAGGCATCGAGCGGTGCGACGGCGGCAGCCACGGTGCTGCGGACGAGCTCGTCATCGTTCGTGAGCGATCCGGTGCGTGCCCCTTCCGCCGCGGCGTGCTCGAGCGCCAGACGCGCGACACCGATCTCAGCGACGAGCACGACCCCGAGGATCACGACCAGGAGGAGTGGGACGACGAGAGCGAACTCGACGAGCGCCTGCCCTCGCTCGCCGTTCATCGACCGAGCGCGCGCACGAAACGACTGCACAAGGCGCCGAACTCATCGATCACGCGTCGGCAGAACGGGACCCAGCGGGCGAGGTACAGACAGACCGCCCCGAGCGTCGCCACCAGCAGGAACCGCCGCCACAGCCGCGTCTCCTGGTCCCAGAGGATCGGCGCGACGAGCCGCGTGATCGGATCGCGGCGGTCGGGCGGAACTTCGTGCGTGCGGACGGTCTCGACGACAAGGTCGGCGATCTGACGGTTGACGAGGCTCCCGCCGTGTCCGTCGATGAGCTCGCGCAGCGACGCTGGGAGAAATACGCGCTGCGGCACACCCGGGTTGCGAGCGTCGAACTCGTTGACGAGTCCATCCGTTGCGAGGCTCGCGTCCACCCGGGCGACGCCGGCCGGCGCGGGGATCGGCCGGGCCACCGCGAGATCCTGGATCGCGTCGCTTGAGGGATCCCGCGCGGCGGCGACCCCGACCGCTCGCACGATGTCCTCGACAGGACCGAGGATCGGAAGAAGGAACGCGGGGGCGCGCGCGTAGTCAGCGCCGCTGTGCGGTCCGGCGATGGCGACGAATGTCCGAACACCGTCGCTCGCCGACAGGCCATTGGCGAATGCTCGGTCGGTCACAACGCCGCCCATCGAATGCGACACGATGTTCACCGCCGAGTAGTTCCCGCCGATGCTTCGGATCTCATCCGTCAGGATCTGCGCGTTCGCGTCGACGCCGCCGTACGTGTCGTAGGGAAACCGCGGATCTTCGCCGAGCCTTTGCACGTCATAGCGGTCAGCGGGAAAGCGCGCCGCAAGCACGTCGAATGCGCCGTCATCGGAGCGAGAGCCATAGCCGCCCACGAAAAGGACGAGCTCCTTCTTCTGCTGCGGGGCACGCAGGGGCTCGCCAGCCGGAACGAACTCCGGCGTGGTCGCGGGGGCGGGCGCTGTTCGGATATCGCTGGGCCGAAGCTCGGTGAGAGGGATCAGGCTCGAGGTCGGAGGATGGCCGGCGCCGCTCGGCACCGGCGGCCGGCCATCGTCCGCGCTCGCCGTGAATCCTCCCGCCGACAGGAGGGCCAGCGCGATGAGCGCTCCGCGAGCAACCGCGCATCGGAACACGCGGCGCAGTCAACAGAAGATCGCGCTCAGGTCGCATAGGACCAGAAGCCGGTACCGGAGTACCGATCTAGGTCCTTGTGCGAGCCACCTCACTCGCCTGGACTCGCGCCGCCGTCTCGTCGGCGTCGTCGAGCGGATCGAGCGTGGTGTTCTTGTGCCGCCGATCGAGAGCCCACACGAGGAGCCGATCGGCAAGCCATGGGTTCTTTGGAAGACCTGACCCGTGCAGATAGCAGCCGATCACTTTCCCCTGGACGGCGCCCTCGGTCTTGTCCTCGCCGTTGTTGCCGTTTCCTGCGATCACCGTCCCGAGCGGCTTGGCGCTCGATCCGAGATAGGTCCGACCTGAATGGTTCTCGAAGCCCACGAGCTGCCCATCCGGTGAGTCCACCAGCAGATTGCCGACGAATCGCCGCTTGCCGGCGCGGGTGGTGACATCGAGGATGCCGACTCCCCGAATCGACGGCCCCACCTCCGGGACGTACTCGTGTCCGAGCAGCTGATAGCCGCCGCAGACCGAGAAGATCGCGGCCCCGCCCTCGACCGACTTTCGCAGCGCCGCGCCGTTCTTTCCAGCGAGATCGGCGCCGACGATGTCCTGTCCCTGGTCCTGGCCGCCCCCGAAGAACCACACATCGGGCCACTCGGGATCGGCCCACTCGCCGACCGAGTACGGCCGCACCTCCACTTCGAGGCCGCGCCACTTCGCCCGCTGCGCGAGCGCGATGACGTTGCCGCGGTCGCCGTAGATGTTCATGAGGTCTGGATAGAGGTGCGCGATGCGCAGGTCCATCAGCTCAATCCTCCCAGAACGGGACGGCGGCCCCGGCCCGCGCGAGGACTGCTCGCAGCGCCTGCATCGCCGTGTAGGTGGCCAGGACTACGACTTCGCCGCCTTCGGGGGCGAGCGTCGTCGCGCGGTCGATCGCCGCGCTCCACTCGTCCACCACCTCCATCCGCTCCTTCGCGAGCCCTGCGTATTTGAAGCGGAGGGCCAGATCGCGCCCGCGGAGGCCGGTGATGACGGCGTGCTCGACCGACGGCGCCAACGCCTCGAAGTCGGCGTCCCAGATCCACGACACGTCGCGACCGTCCGCGTCGCGATCGCTCAGCGCGGCGAGAAGACGCGGGGTCCGCCCGGTCTCGAGAAGTGCACCGATCGCCGCGTTGAACCCTGCGGGGTTCTTCACCAGGACGAGGCGAAGCGTTCGGCCCTTGTGCTCGATCATCTCGAGCCTCCCGAATGCGGGACGGAAATTGGCGAGCGCCCGAATCGCCTCAGCGAGCCCGAGGTCGAGCGCGCGCGCGGCCGCGAGCGCCGCGAGCGCGTTGTACGCGTTGTAGAGGCCCGGGATCGGAACGCGCACGGACTCGAAGATGCTCCCCACCGTCCCGGCAAGGGCGATCTCGCTCCCGTCCGGGTCGAGCACGATCTTCGTCGCTGACACATCGCGCGGCGGGCGCGTGAGTCCGCACGACGGACACGACCAGTCGCCCACGTGCGCGAGCACGACGCGCGCGTATTTGAGCGGCGACTTGCAGCGCGGACAACGCGTCGCGTCGCTGATCGCCTGCGGCACGACCCCTCCGACGTTCGGGTCGTCGACTCCGAAGAAGATCGTCTTCGCGTCGCGCCGCACCGCGAGGTTCGCGACAAGCGGATCGTCGGCGTTGAGGACGAGCGTCGTGGTCGCGGGAAGCGCGGCGAGCGCGTCGCCGATCTTCTTCGCGAGCGTATCGAGCTCGAAGTAGCGGTCCATCTGGTCACGGAAGAGATTGGTGACGACGACCACGCGCGGCTGCAGCCTGCCGACCGCGCTCGGAAGCGACGCTTCGTCGATCTCGAAGAGGCCGAAGTTCCCGTGAGGCTCACCTGACCAGGAGGTGTGCGCGAGGAGCGCGGCAGCGACGCCCCGATCGAGATTCGAGCCGGACCGGTTGTGGATGGGATCCCACCCCGCGGTGCGCGAGATGTCCGCGAGCATCCGCGCCGTCGTGGTCTTCCCGTTCGTGCCGGAGACGCACGCGACGCCGTACTCGAGCTCGGCTGCGAGAGCCCCGATGAAGTTGGGGTCGAGGGTCAGCGCGACGAGTCCCGGGAGCGCCGTCGCGCCGCGGCCGGTCGCGCGAAGTCCCTCTCGGGTGAGCTTGCCGGCGGCGTTGGCGATGAGCGCGAGCGCGTCAGGCACGTGCGAAGCGTACCGGCGCGTTATGCGTTGACGGGCTGTACCTCGCGCAGCAAGAGCTCGAGCTCGTCGATCGCCCGGCCGAGCCGGAGCGCGACGGCCTTCGCCGAGTCTCCGTTGGCCTGCGAGTTCTCGAGGGCGCCCTGGGCGTCAAGCCTGGCGAGCACCGCGACGGCCTTGCGCAGCCGCGAGATGGTGAGGGAGGCCGGAAGGGCGCGTCGGAGCTCGTTAATGCGCGATTCAAGGCGCTCCAGGCGCCCGCGAAGCTCGTCTTCCAGGGCGTCGGGGGGCATCTCTTCAAGCCGTTTGGCCTCGGCCTGAAGTGTGCCGATCTCGCGCTGCACGAGTTGCGCGGCTTTCTCGAGAGAGTGTCCCTTCTCGAGAGCCTGCCGGATGCGGATGACCTTCTCCATCGCGAAGACGTCGTAGTCGTGATCGCCATCTGTTGATGGCTTCACGAGACCCTTCTTCGTCCAGTAGATGAGCTGACGAGGCGTGACGTTGCAAACGCGCGCGGCCTCGGCAGCCGACAGACGCAGGCGTGCGAGGACCTCGCCGTCGTTGGCGATCAGGACTTGCGTGAGCGCTTCGTGCGTTTGGGCCTCCGCCACCGGGTTGTTGCTCCCCTGACGTATTCCGATAGCGAGTGTTGTTGGCGCACAAATCATGTGTCAATGAGATGCACAGATATCGAGACTTGGCTGCTAGCGGGAGGCCCGTGCAGGCGCGCGCTGGACCTCCCGGTACGCCACCTTGACCGAGGCGTGATACCTGGAGAGCTTCGGGCCATCAAGTTCGGCCCAGAGGCGGCCGACCTCGACTCCCACCGGAGTCTTCACTTTCGCCGCCTTCACCGCCGCCAGAACCGCCGCGTCCCAGCTCTTGGTCGACATGCCCGTTGCTTCGACGAGACGCACGACGATGGGTCCAGCGACGCTCTTCCTAGGACGACGAGCGGGCATTCGTACCGCGCGTAACCGTCCGTCGCGCGCGACCTTCGCCGTCGCTCTTCACGACGGTCCGCGGTTCGATCGGCGGCAAGGCCGCGAGCTCGAGGATCTGATTGACCATGACCGTGAACTTCTCGCGCAACATCTGACGCGTCTCCGCGCCGGAGCGAGGCGCGAAAAGCGTGCCCACGACGAAGCCCACAACGAAGAACCGAAGCGACGCGCGAAGGAGCGCGAACATCAGGCTGGCCTGCCCTTCGGGGGATACCCCTCGAGACCATATTCCTTGATTTTCGCGTAGAGCAAACGGCGGTAAATACCCAGCATTTCCGCGGCCTTTGAGCGGTTCCCGTTGGCGTCGCGGAGGGCTTTCATGATGAGGTCTTTCTCGAACTGGGCGACCGACTTCTTGAAGAACGACTTCTCCACAGAGACCTCATCGCCGCCCTCTTCTTCATGTCCGTCACCCTCGTGGTCGCCGAACGGGAGTTCGCGGCTCGTGATGATCTGACCGCGCGAGAGCACGACCGCGCGTTCGACGACGTTCTCCAGTTCGCGAACGTTGCCCGGCCAGTCGTACTCCATGAGACGTTTGAGCGCCTCTTCGCTGATCGCCGCCGGTTGCGCGGTCGCGCTGTAGCGGTGCTTCGCGAGGAAGTGCTCGACGAGCGCAGGTATGTCCTCTTTCCGATCGCGAAGCGGCGGCATGTGGATGTTGATGACGTTCAGCCGGTAAAAGAGGTCGTCGCGGAACTTCTGCTGTTCGACCTGTCTTTGCAGGTCTTTGTTGGTCGCGCAGATGATGCGGATGTCGACCTTGATCGGGAGGGACGAGCCGACGCGCTCGATCTTGCGCTCCTGGAGCACGCGGAGGAGCTTCGTTTGCATCGGCAGGCTCATCTCGCCGATCTCATCGAGGAAGATCGTTCCCTTGTCCGCCATCTCGAAGCGGCCGCGGCGCTGGGTCATCGCGCCGGTGAACGACCCCTTCTCGTGACCGAACAGCTCCGCTTCGAGGAGGGTTTCCGGGAGCGCCGCGCACGACACCTTCACGATCGGCCCCGACCGGCGGTTGGAGTTGTAGTGCAGCGCCTCGGCGACGAGCTCCTTGCCGGTGCCGGATTCGCCAGTGATGAGGACCGTCGCGTCCGCCTTGGCAACCTTTCCGACGGTCTTGTAGACCTCCTGCATCGCGGGCGAGTTGCCGACGATCCGCTCGGTCTGCACGAGCGAGCTGATCTCGTCTCGCAGCACCTGGACCTCGCTCGTGAGATCCCGGTACTCGATCACGCGCTTCACGGTGTGGCTGATCTTGTCGAGCTCGAAGGGCTTAGTGATGTAGTCGAACGCGCCGAGCTCCATCGCGCGGATCGCGTTATTGGACGAGCCGAAGGCGGTCATGATGAGGACGCTCGTCTTCGGGGAGCTCACTTTGAGCTTTGAGAGCGCCTCGATGCCGTCGAGCTCCGGCATCCGGACGTCCATGATCACGAGGTCGGGATTGGTGTCTTTGACCTTCTCGACGACCTCGGTGCCGGTCGTCGCCTCGACAACGCTGTACCCCTCATCGGACAGGAGCTGCTTGAGAAGCGAGCGAATAGAGGCGTCGTCGTCGGCAACCAGAATCGTCCTTTGCGCCACTTTCCGTACGCTTCCTTCCCACGAGGGCTCAATGTCGCCTGATGGATGACCTTCCTCGTGCGGCCGGACCATTTTGTGTGCCGATGACCGTACATGTCAACCCACCCCTGACCGAGGCGCCTCCGTACGGTCGGCGCTCACGGAACGTCGCGGACGATCGGGATGAAGGCACCGATGAGGGCGGTCACGAGGGTAATGGCGCCAGCGATCGCGATCAGCAGCGCGACCCCGACCGCGTCGGCAAGGGCTCCGCTCAGCACGATGGCCGGAAGCCAGCTCAGGTTGAGCAGAGCGATCCGGGCCCCGAAAACTCGCGCTCGAAGATCCGGGGGCGTCAGCTCCTGAGAGATGGTTACGTTGTTCACGTAGAAGAGGACGTTGACGACACCGCCGATGGCGAACAGAACGAGGGCGATTTCGAAGGTCGGCGCAAGCGCGAGCGCGATTAAAACCGCTCCGTAGACCCCGAATCCAAGGAGCAGAAGCCGGCCCTTGGTTAGGCGGGTTAGGTGTGATACGAGAAGAACGCCGCTGGCGACCGCGCCAGCGGCGATCGCTCCCTCCGCTATTCCAAACTGCGACGCCCCGAGTTCCGCGTTCCCTCCGGCGAATCGCTCGAAGATGAGCGAAGGCGCGAGACTCGAAACAACGGGTAGGGATAGCTGGCAGACCAACGAGAAGACCGTGTTCGCGCGGAGAACCGTGTTACGCCATAGGAATCGGAGGCCTTCAAGAGCTTCATGGCCGAGAGCACCGAGGACGAGCGGCCGACGCTGCTCATCGACACGAACGCGTGAGAGCAGAGCGGCGGAGATCAGAAACGACAGAGCGTCGACGTAGAAAGCACGCTCTCCCATCGTCGCAACAAGCACGCCTGCGGCGAGCGCGCCGAGCACCTCGACCGCCCGGTCGCTCGAGTACGTAAGGGCATTCGCGCTGGAGAGCTCGTGGGGACCGACGATGCGCGGAACGAGGGCGAGACGAGCGGGGTTGAAGATCGCTCCGCATGCCGCGGCGGCGAAGACCAGCACGTAGGGGACGACCAGTGGAAGGTTCAGAGCCAAAGCGATCGGGACCGAGCCAACAAGCACGAGCCGCGCGATGTCGCAGGCGATCATCGCCCGTCGATGGCCGACCGCATCAGCGATGACCCCGCCGAAGATGCCGAATAGCGCGTTCGGGATCGTGGCCATCACCACTGCGAGCGCGGTGATCAATGCCGAGTGGGTACGGACGTAGCTCACGTACGCGAGTGCGATGAGCGTGATCGGGTCGCCGAATCTGCTGGCGACCTGTGCCAGCCAAAGCGCCCCGAAGTTAGGGGATCGAAGCAGTTGGACCCCAGGGACCCCCGTTGTACTGGTCATCGTTGCCGAAGGAGGCGAAAGGTCATCCAGAAACCGCCGATGGCAAGCAGAACGTCCCCCACGCTGTAGATGTTGTTTATGACCGGAACCAGCACGACGTCGGCCAGAAACGGAAACACGGTCTCTGGTCCGAGGACAACGTGCAGACCATCCGCCGGTGTCGGTTTCGCTGACGCGGCGAGCGCACCCGGGTCCACTGGCATTCCGCGGTTAACGAGAGTGACAACCGTGTTGAGGAATGAACCGAGTGCAATGAGCCAAGCCCCTGGAATGGCACGGTTCACAACGGCAACGAGGGCCACCACCACGAGACCGGAAATCGACGCGCTGAGGGCGAGTGCACCGAGGAAAGGCGCGACCAATCGCACGATCACTCCGACGAGCAGGCCGGGCCATAACTTCAAATTGAATCGTTCGAGGTTGCGCCAGCGGCCGCCAGTCGCCAGACCGAGAACGAAGCCTGCTACGAGCCCACTAACCAGCATGGGCATCACGAGCCACCGGCTCGCGCGCCAAGCGTTTGCGGAGTTCGGCGAGGGTCTCGTAGTTAATCGGAGGCAGTTCGCTTACGTCGAACGCCTCGGCACCACGTTTCTCGAGAAGGGTGTCGAGCGCCCGAACGACCTGCGGATCGAACTGAATTCCCTTGTACCGGTTGAGCTGATCCATCGCGCGTTCGTGGCCAATCGCCTTCCGATAGATGCGGTCAGAAGTCATCGCTTCGTAGGCGTCAGCAACGATGATTATTCGCGACCCCAAGGGGATGTCTTCACCTTTGCGGCCGTCGGGGTAGCCACTTCCGTCAAAGTTCTCGTGATGATGCATCACAAGAGGTACAAGGGGCCTAAGGGACTCGGAAGGCTCGAGAATTTTCGCGCCATAGATGGGGTGCCGCCGCATCAACTCCTGCTCATGTGGGTCGAGCCGAGCGGGCTTCATCAGGATTTGGTCCTCTACGCCGATCTTTCCGATGTCGTGCAGCATCCCAGCCAGCTCAATCTCTTCGATGTTCCGCTCCGACAACCCCATTTCCCGCGCGATGGCGCCGGCGATTCGCGAGACTCTGTCAGCGTGACCGCGGGTGAATCCATCCTTCGCGTCGATGGCTTGCGACAGGGCGCTGACAGTCCCAAAAAACATGGCACGCGTCTCGGCGTACTTCGTAAATGAGTACCGCGCCAAGAGCAGCGGCACCATGAATAAGACGGAAGCCCACAGTCCAACCTTCGTCGCCACTTCCGCCATCAGCCAACCAAGAAAGACGAGAGCGATGGTCCCAAACAGCGTGTTGCTCACGCTGAGTGCCCAAATTCGCGCCATGGGTGAATTAGTCCGAAGACTAGCTGCAGCCACTGCCAGAAACATGTTTGTGATGCTGAATGCGAGTCCGACCAACACAATTAGTGCAATCGTGCCGAATACTTCGTCGGCCTTTAGTACCGGTTGCGCGAAATTGAAAACCAGCCAAGCCGCGAAGGCCGCGAGAACGTATGCGAACCTGTTGTAAAGCGTGCCGTACCAAGCGACTTGACGTCGCACGTCTCGGATTTCCGTTGTTCCGATAAGAGCAATCCAGCAGACCGCGAAAGGGTTCACAAGCTGAGTGTCGAAGACCGCGGCAATAATCGGCGCCGTCGTAATGTGTGCAACCACTCCGCCTGGCAGTTTTACGGGGAAAGCAGCTGTCGTGATCGTGATGAGCGTCCAAAACAGAACTCTGCTGAGATCCATATCGGCCGGATACGGAACGGTGGCGCGGAAGAGGATCAGCCCCCCGGCACTAACAACTCCAACAACAAGAGCGCGCAGATTGGAGGGAATCGGTTCGGGTCGCACGGTTTGAGAGAATACGTGAGGCGATCGGTCGCCCGACCGTCGAAATCTGAGCAAACAGAACTAGGAGAGGCCCAGCTGGGTCCCCTCCCGACCGCAATTGGCGCTTATGTCTGGTCTTCTGGTAGTTAGAAGCCGGAGTAGCCGGCGCCGCCGCCTAGAACGAGTGCAGCGAGACCAACGATTGCAGCGAGCAAACGACGCATGGTTAGTCCTCCCTTTGCCTCGTGCTCTGTGAATCGGCTGGTCTGGAGGGGCGCTTAAGAAGGTCCGAGGGAATCGATACTCGCCGGAAACCGGCCCCGAGGCCCGGATGGGCGATTTCCGGGCGTAATTCACGCCGGCCTACCATGCACCCGCAGTGGGGAGCAGGGTCGGGGAACCCTCGCCGGGCGTCGACTTGTGGGCGCCGGTAGGCGTTGACCAGCTGCCGGTTGACCTCGTCAACTCAGTCACCGATCAGGACTGGCCGCGGGTGCGCGATCAACTGGCGACTGTCATGGACGCCGTCAGCACGGATGGTGTCTACGGCCGCCAACTCCTGCAACTTGTCATGCGCTTGCCGCTCGGCGTTTATCCGGTGTTCGATCGATATCGGGCAGCTGTTGCAATTGACCACGGTGACTGGGATGACCTGCAAAGATGTCTTGAGCGCGGGCTGGTCGAAGAGGCCGAACTAGTTGGCGTTCGCGATATTGTCCTGGCGCCGCTCGATCGCATTGATCCTCCGCAGACCGCCACTCCGCATCACGCTGTGCTCTTCGCCGCCTATGAGTATCAGTACCAGCGCGCGGTTGGCCGTTATCGACATTGGGCACAACGGTTGTTTTCGTTCCACACCGACGCGATCTGGTCGCGGCATGACGTCGCTCCTGGTCGACACCTCAGATACCGCCGACTGCATGACGCCGTCGCGCTGTCGTTCGGTGAGGCCCATGGAGGACGGCTTCCGGTCGCACAGACGCTGGCGCGAGACGCCCAGAACCTGGGCGACCCCGGCGAGCCGATGCATGAAGTCGCCCATGATCTCGAGGAGCTTGTCGGTTTCGCGATGGGGATTCCGCGCTCGGCTGAATTGACTTTTTCGCGACGAACGGCCTCTCCGATTGGGCCGTCGCCTCTTGGCAGCTGGGAAGCCATGACTCATCTACAACCCTTCTACGCCCTCCTCGACGACGGCTCCTTGGAGGAATCAGCAAGGCTTACACAGCAAATCGCTGTGAGATTTGGATCTCCCAGATCCCAACTTCAGTCCCAAAGTTGGCGCGTTGCGGCCGAACTTATTTCTGGCAAGTCCTCAGTTGAGGCAGGACTCCCCGCTCTTCTCGCTAAAGCAAAGAACGCATCCCCGGGACTCAAAACACTGCCGCTATTGCTGCTCGCCCGGTCTACGAGAGAACCACAGGACTTTAGAAACGCCGAGGTAGTGGCGCGTGCCGCAGGCTCTGTGTGGGCTCAAGTCAGCGCACTCACCTGGCTAGTAGCAGTTGATCCACAGCCGGTCTCAGTTCGATGGCTGCACCGACTTCTCGAAACGACCGGCTGGCGCCGGCCAATCCTCGTTCCAGCGACGATCACGACGGACGCCGCACTTGGCCTTGCAGCGGCAGGCAAGAGGGGCATCTCGATTGTCGAAGTCGCCGCCCTCGGCGACAGAGCGAACGTCACGGTCGAAGTAGCAATGCGCCACATCGACGATGCCGAAGCGCCGCGGCCTGCGCGCGTTGCGGCGGTCGAGGCGCTCGGAAAACTAGGGACGACCCACTCGCGCGAGATCCTCCATCGCGTGTCCCGACGAACGGACGACCTCGGCGCCGTCGCGCGACGAATCGTCACGAGTCGCACAGCCGGAACAACGCTGAGTGAGCGCGAACTCGAAGTTGTCGATCTGGCTCGACACGGCCTGACGAACAGAGCCATTGCTGAGCACCTCAGCCTGAGTCCCCACACAATCGCCCGTCACCTCTCTAACGCACGCGTAAAACTCGGCGCCTCTAATCGCGCCGAGGCTGCCGCCAAGCTCGAGGGGATGAAGGTCTAGGGATGACAGTCTTGAGGACGCGACCATCCGAGATCGATCTCTGGGCGCCTGTGCCGTTCGACGACCTCCCTCCTGCACTGCTTGAAGCCGCGGGAAGATCGGAGTGGAGGACCGTCCGTGACGAACTAGGAAAGGTCATGGACGGCCTTACGACCGACGGGGTCTATGGCAGGGCACTCCTCCAGTTCGTTATGTCGCTACCCCTCCCATCCGATCCAGTCTTAGCGCGATACCGGGCCTCGATCTGCATCGACCATGGCGACTGGGACGGCCTCCTGCGCCATCTGGGATCCAATCCAGTTGAGGCTGCCGAATTAATCGGAGTCCGCAACATCATTCTGGCGAGCACTGACCGAAGAGAACCGCCTCAAGCCGAGACTGAACATCATCGGTTTCTCTTCGAGATTCATGAGTTTCTACTTCAGCGAGCCGTGCGACGGTACAAGCGTTGGGCGCATCGCATCCTTGCCTTCGATGCTGATGTGCTCTGGACTCGCGGCGACGTTCCCCTCGGTCGACATTTCCGATTCCGACGACTTCAGGACGAGGTGTTTCTCGCGATGGCCGAAGCGGACGGCGGGATACTCGCAATCGCGGAGGCCTGTGCGGACGAGGCGCAGCGGCTAGGAGACGAGGGTGAGCCCGGCCGTGACGTTGCTCACGATCTCAAGACTCTCATCGGTTACGCACGAGGAGGTCGCCTCGATCGCGATCTCCGGTTGCGCGCAAGGATCAGCTCGCCGGTCGGTCTCTCCCCATTGGGTTCTTGGCAGACTCTCCTTCAATTGGTCCCGTTCTACAGCTACCTGCCCGACGATTCCCTTAGATGGACAGTCCAGGTAGGCGAGCAGATAGCGAACCGTCTTGGATCTCCGCGCGCACAGCTTCAGGCGCGTAGTTGGCATGTCGCGGCGGGAATGCAGGACGGGCAAAGCTCCGATCAAGCTGGGCTCCCCGGTTTGCTCGCTGAAGCACGCGGAGCAGCGCCAGGACTTCGGGTAGTTCCGCTTCTATTGCGCGGCATTGCGACCCGTCGCCCAGAGGATCTGCGTGCCGCCGAATTAGTTGCCCGACAAGTCGGAAATGTGTGGGCTCAAGTAAGCGCGCTCACATGGCTCGTGGCGCTCGATCCGCAGCCGACGACGGTGCGGTGGCTGCATCGGCTTCTCGAAACCACCGGTTGGCGGCGCCCGATCCTCGTTCCACCGACGGTCGCGGCCGATGCGGCGCTTGGACTCGCGGCGGCGGGGAAGCGAGGTGTCTCCATCGTCGAAGTCGCCGCCCTCGGCGAGAGAGCGAACGTCACCGTGGAAGTGGCGATGCGCCACATCGACGATGCGGAAGCACCGAGAGAAGCTCGCCTCGCCGCGGTCGAGGCCCTCGGAAAGCTCGGGACAACGCACTCGCGCGAGATTCTTCATCGCGTTTCGCGGAGGACGGACGACATTGGCGCTGCCGCCCGGCGAATCGTCACGAGTCGAACAGCCGGAACGACGCTGAGCGAGCGCGAGTTCGAGGTCCTCGATCTCGCGCGACACGGCCTCACCAACAGGGACATCGGTGAGCGTCTCAGCCTGAGTCCGCACACCATCGCGCGGCACGTCGCGAATGCTCGCGCGAAGCTTGGCGCAGCAAATCGCGCTGAGGCCGCTGCCAAGTTCGAAGAGATGAAGGTCTAGGCGGTGCCAGGTACCGCCACGCTTCCGCCTCCCGTCGATCTTTGGGCTCCAGTGCCGTTCGACGATCTGCCGGCTGATTTGAGGGAGGCCGCCGCACGATCCGATTGGCCTGCCGTGAAGACGCAGCTCCACACCGTGATGGATTCAAACACCACGGACGGCGCATACGGGCGGCAGCTGCTTCAGTTCGTGATGAAGGTTCCTCTGCCATCGGATTCGGTCCTCGTCCGCTATCGAGCATCGATCTGCGTCGACCACGGTGACTGGGACGGGCTTCAGCGTTACTTGGCCTCCGACATCATCGAGCCCATCGAGTTGGTTGGGATCCGGGACATCATCCTCGCACCGCTCGACCGCCGAGGTCCACCGCCCTCGAATGCAGAGCACCATCGAATCCTCTTCGAGCTGTACGACTGCCAGTTTCAGCGGGCCATCGGCCGGTTCAAACGGTGGGCCCGACGGATGCCCGCGTTCTATCCGGAAGTTCTCTATGGACGTGACGACATACCGGTGGGCCGGCATATGCGCTATCGCCGTCTCCAGGACGCGGTCCTGCGCGCGGTGGCCGAGGCACACGGTGGCAGTCTTCCCGTCGCCCAGGCACTCGCCGCGGAGGCTGGGACGCTTGGCGACGAGCGAGAACCCCAACGCGACGTCGCGCACGACTTGGAAATCATGGTCAGGCATGCGCGTGGCGGGCGTCTCGAAGGCGAGTTCGTGTTGTTGAGACGGATCGCATCTCCGACCGGACTGTCTCCGTTGGGTTCGTGGGAGGTTTCCGCGAGCCTGATGCCGTTCTTCTCTTACCTGGACGACGGCTCGCTCGAGTGGGCCGCCCGTCTTGGCCAACAGATCGCTATTCGTTTGGGATCTCCGCGGGGGCTGTTTCACTCGAAGGCTTGGCTCGCCGCAGCACGAATCGCCGACGGAAAGTCTCCTGACGAGATCGGGCTCGCGGGTCTCCTCGCGGAGGCGCGGGTTGCGACGCCTGGCCTCCAAGTGGTCCCGTTCCTCCTACGCGCCCTCGCCACCCACCGACCTGAGGACTTCCGGATCGCAGAGTCGGTAGCGCGGGATGCCGGAAGCGTCTGGGCGCAGGTGACCGCGCTGACGTGGCTTGTCGCGCTGAACCCACAGCCCGTCACCCTCCGCTGGCTTCACCGTCTCCTTGAATCGACGGGTTGGCGCCGACCTCTGTTGGTCCCAGCTAGCGTCGCCGCGGATGCGGCACTCGGCCTCGCCGCCGCGGGAAGACGCGGCGTCTCAATCATCGAGCTCGCGGGAGTGGGCGGACGCGCGAACGTCACTGTGGAGGTGGCGATGCGTCACATCGATGACGCCGAGGCTCCTGAGGCTGCACGTCTGGCGGCCGTCGACGCTCTCGGCAAGATCGGCACGACGCACTCACGGGAGATCCTGCACCGACTCTCGCGACGGACAGATGGGATCGGCCTGGGCGCGCGACGGATCCTCGCAAAGGGCACCCTCAACGGCGCACTCAGCGAACGCGAACTCGAAGTCGTGGATCTTGCGAGGCACGGCCTGACGAACAAGGACATCGCCGTGCGTCTCGGGTTGAGTCCGCACACGATCGCCCGCCACCTTTCCAATGCTCGGGCGAAGCTTGGCGCGGCGAATCGCGCGGAAGCCGCTGCGAAGTTCGAGGAGATGCAGGTCTAAGGCGATGGCGCTCGCGACCACGCCACACAGCGATATCGATCTCTGGGCTCCCGTCGCGCGGGACGCCCTTCCGAAGGCGCTCGTCGACGCTATGGAGCGAAGCGACTGGGCGGGCGTGCGCACTCAACTCGCGACCGTGATGGATGGGATTACGACGGACGGCGTGTACGGGCGAGCGTTGCTGCAGCTGGCCTTGGAGCTTCCCGTCGGCATCGATCCGGTGTTCGATAGCTACCGGGCGGCGGCATCGATCGACCACGGAGACTGGGACGGACTTCGAAGGTGCCTCGCCGGCAGACCGATCGACCCGAGCCAGCTCCTCGGCATGCGAGACGTTCTCCTGGCGCCGCTCAATCAGATCGAGCCGAAGGACCCGACCTCCCCGTACGCCATGCTTTTCGGCGCCTACGAGTACCAGCTAGGCCAGATGCACGGCGGCTACCGGCGGTGGGCGCGCGCGATGTTGAGCTTCCAGGCGATCGAGCTGGTCTGGGGGCGGCCCGACGTACCCGCTGGGCGCCACATCCGCAACCGCCGGCTTCAGGACGCGGTGAGCCTGGCCTTTGCGGAAGTCGAGGCGGGACGATTACCGACCGCGATGGCATTCGCGCTCGAAGCACAACACCTTGGCGGCGACCCCAACGAACCGCTCCGCCTCTGCGCCCCTGATATGGAGGAGCTGATCGCAGTCGCTCTCGGCGATGAACGCGCGCGGGAGCCTCGCCTGCTCCGGGACCTGGCGAAACCGACCGGGCTTTCGCCGCTCGGCGCGTGGCAGGTCCTTCTTCACTTCCTTCCCCTGCTTCCGCTCGTTGAAGGGGACACGTTCGTGAGATCGGCACGGATCGCGGAGCAGATAGCCGCCGGGCTCGGATCGGCGCGTGCCCAGTTCGCGTCGCACGCGTGGCGCGTGACCGCGGAGTACCTCAGCAGGCCAGGCGAGAGACATCCCGAGCTGCCCGGCCTCCGCGCGCAAGCCGCTCGGGCCGGCGTCGGCCTTCGCGTGTTGCCCCAGCTTCTCGCGGGGATCGTTTCGACGAGACCCGCGGACCTCGCCGCCGCGGAAGCCCTCGCCCGTAGGGCGGGCAACCGGTGGGCCCAGGTCACGGCTCTCACGTGGATGGCCGCGCACAACCCGACACCCAGGGTCGCGCGGTGGCTCACGCTTCTCCTCGAGACGACAGGCTGGCGGCGGCCGGTCCTCGTGCCGGCCGAGGTCGCCGCGGACGCGGCGCTCGGAGTCGCGTCGCTTGGCGTGCGCAGTCAGGCGATCGTCGAGCTCGCCTCGGCGGCGGGGCGTCCGAATATCCTGCTCGAGGTCTCGGTGCGGCATGTCGATGACACCGCGGCTCCGCTTCCGGCGCGACTTGCGGCCGTCGAAGCGCTCGGGACACTCGGCACCACTCGCGCCGACGAGCTGCTCGCGCGTCTCGCTCGGCGGAACGACGATCTCGGCAAGCGCGCTCGCCTTGTGTCGCAGCGTCGGAAGCGGACCGGCCTGAGCGAGAGGGAAGTCGAGGTCTTGCAGCTCGCGGGGACCGGACTCACGAACCGCGACATCGCCGAGCGCCTCGGTCTCAGCCAGCACACCATCGCGCGCCACCTGGCGAACGCGCGCACAAAACTTGGCGCGGCCAATCGCACCGAAGCGGCAGTGAAGCTGGAGGAGCTCGACGGGCTTAACCCGAGACTGAGCTAATCACTCCGGCGCCCACAACGAGGCCCGCGACCCATTTCCAAGAACGCATGGCGGGTCACGATCGCCAGCGAGCGCCGCCGATGCATCCCCGAAATCCGCCAATCTGCTCGCGTCATCGGGTCCGGCCCTTATCGACCGTGACGGTGGTCGGGACTAGATCCGCTCGTACCTCGCGACGTCCACGACGAAGACGGTCGCACCACCAAAGGTCACTTCCACCGGATACGGCATGTAGAACTCGCCCGGCTCCATGATCGGAGGCATCGGGTTGATGAACTGACTACGCGCGTGGCACGTCTCGCGGATGATCGAGATCACGTCCTCGACCTGCGCCTCCTCGACGCCGGCGAGGATCGTCGCGTGGGACTGTTTCAGGAAGCCCCCTTGCGAGTGGAGCCGCGTAACGCGGAAATCCTTGTCGGTGAGCGCGTCAACGAGCGCTCCCGCGTCCTCCGGATGCACGATCGCAACCACCAGCTTCATCGGGCGGCGACTATACCCCGGGACACTTCCGACCCCACCGGATGGTCAACCCAGATTGGTCATTTCTGGCGATGCGGGCCCGGGTCGCCTTGAGCAGAGTTGCCTCACCCTTCGCCACGCGGCATCCGTCGCTAGGCCGGTAGGCCAAGAAGCTGATCGACCTGGCGGCGGATGTCCGCGGCCACCGTCTCCTCTGGACGGTCGCCGTCCACGACCACGAAGCGGCCAGGCTCGGCTGCGGCGAGACGGAGGTAGCCGTCCCGGACACGCTCGTAAAAGGCGCGGTCGTCCCCGTGGAAGCGATCCCACCGCGCCGTCCCCGACCGTGTTGCCAACCGCGCAAGCGTTACCGCGACCGGCACGTCGATGAGGAAGGTCCGCTGCGGCACGAGCGCGCCGACCGCGAAGCGCGTCATCGCGCGAAGTCCCTCAAGGTCGGCGCCGAGGCCGTAACCCTGGTACGCGAGCGTCGAGTCGAAGTAGCGATCCGCGACAACGACCTTCCCAGCGGCGAGCGCCGGACGGATGACGTCGCGGGTGTGCTGCGAGCGCGCCGCCGAGAAGAGCAACGCCTGCGCCTCGGGCGTCAGATCGACGTCGCGCGCGTGCAGCAGCACGTCGCGGATGCGCTCTGCGAACGGAGTTCCGCCGGGCTCACGGGTGAGGAGAACATCGCGCCCGGTCGAGCCGAGGTTCTCGGCGATGCGCGCGGCCTGAACGGATTTTCCCGCGGCCTCCCCACCCTCGAACGAGAGGAAGAGGCCGCTCACCGATAGATCTGAACGCGTCGGTAGGGCTCGTGCCCGGCGCTGCGCGAGCTGAGATTGGCGCGTTCGACCAGCTCGTGCTGCAGCTTGCGCACGTACGCGTTCTGCGGCGCGAGCTCCACCTCGTCGGACTGGCCCCCCACGACCTGCTCGATGCCGTCGCGCGCTTCCTCGAGCGCCGTGTCTTCGGGGCCACGGCGGAGCTCGATCACCGACGCGAGGGCACTCGCGATCTGCGTCGATGAATTGGACCTCGCGATGTAGATGGGGATGCCCTGCGACTCGGCGTTGCGGAGGCGCGGGGTCTTGCGGCGGTAGTAGTTCTTCAACGTGATGACGACGTCGGCCTCGTCGGGCTCGCGCACGATCGCGACAGGGAGGCCGAGGCCGCGCGCTGCTTCTTCCACTCGCGTCCAGGAGAGACCGAACGGGTACACCTTCACCGTCTCGCGCCCGCCGTTCGCGGCGATGCGCGGTGTGCTGCGGTGCTCCATCGCCTCGGCCGGCATGCGTGAAGGCGCGGATGTCGTGACCGAGAGCTCGCCGGATGCGTCTCTCGAGCGGATCTCCGGCGCGACGGGCGATCCGAGGAGGATCGCGTCGACCGTCTGCGCGACGTCCTGGTAGAGCGCGACGCGCTGGTACGCCTGGATCTCGACGAGCGTCTGGAACGTCGGGGGCGCCTTTCGCTCGAGCACGCTCTTCTGGGTCCCCCGGCGGCGCGCCTCTTCGTCGCCGAGCGTCACGGTCTGAACGCCACCGACAAGATCGGAGAGCGTCGGGTTCAGCATGAGGTTCTCGAGGGTGTTGCCGTGAGCGGTCGCGATGAGCTGCACTCCGCGTTCGGCGATCGTCCGCGCGGCGCCGGCCTCCTGCTCGGTGCCGATCTCGTCGATGACGACGACCTCGGGCATATGGTTCTCGACCGCTTCGATCATCACCGCGTGCTGCAGGGACGGCGCTGCGACCTGCATCCGCCGCGCGCGTCCGATGCCGGGATGCGGGATGTCGCCGTCGCCGGCGATCTCGTTCGAGGTGTCGACGATCACGACGCGCTTCCCCATCTCGTCCGCGAGCACGCGCGCGACCTCACGAAGAAGGGTGGTCTTGCCGACGCCGGGACGACCGAGGAGCAGGATGCTCCGTCCGGCCTCGACGACGTCGCGGATGATCTCCATCGTCCCGTAGACCGCACGCCCGACGCGGAGCGTGAGGCCGACAACCTTGCCCGCTCGGTTGCGAAGCGCGCTGATGCGATGGAGCGTTCGTTCGATGCCAGCGCGGTTATCCCCGCCGAATTGCCCGATGCGCGAGATCACGAAGGCGATGTCCTCGGCGGTCACCTCGCGCTCGGAGAGGATCTCCTCGCGACCGGCAAAACGGGCCTCCGGTATGCGGCCGAGGTCCATCACGATCTCCAGAAGGCCGTCCAGCCCGTCGAGACCGCGAACGCGTTGGACAAGCTCCGGGGGCAGGGCATGGAGGATGGCATCGAGCTCGTCGGTCGCGAGCAACTCTCTGGTCATGTCATCGACCGTCGAAGCGGACGGCCACGCATGAAACTCGTAACTCGATAGAGCATACCCGTGGAGGCCTGCGTGGAGAGTGTCTAGCGAGGAGCGCGTCGGCTCGCGAGCAGAAGGCACTTACGGGGATATTGACCATCCCAAAGTGCGCGACGGAGCCTCCCGAATGGTTCCGCCGCGATGGTCAATTCGCGCGATGCGCTCCCCACGGACACTACCTAGGGTCCCGCCGTGCGCCGGGCGGAGGGTGGAGCGGCGTTAGACGGAGCGGCGGCGGCGCCGCTCTTCTCCGCACGCGAGTCCGAGATCGTGGCGCTCATCGCGCTCGGTTTCGAAGACAAGCAGATCGCGGCGATGCTCGGGATCTCCCGGCGGACCGTCCGAACGCACCTCGAACGGCTCTTTGACGACCTGCAGATTCATTCGCGTGCGGCTGCGGTAGCCCTCTGGATGACCGACCACCGTCCAGCTGTCGGTAATACATCCGACTTGCGACGGAGCACAACTGAGTAACGATGCCTGGCGTTCGGAGGCGATGGTGGCGGAGGCTGTGGGGACCCTTTCTCTAGCGGTGGAGCTCTTCATCGGAGCGCTCCTGCTCGCGGCGGGAACACTGAAAGTGCGCGCTGGCGCGAGCGCCGTCCTGACTGCGGTTGCCAGATACGAGATCGGAAGCGGCGAGCACCAGCGAGTGTTCGCGCGGCTCCTCCCCTGGATCGAGATCGGTGTCGGCGCCGCGTTGGTCTTCGGCCTTGCGAGGGATCTCGCGGCGCTCGGCGCAGGCGCGTTGTTGGCCGCATTCGAGGTGGCCATGGCGCGTTCGCTCTCGAGCGGCCGGCTGCATCCCTGCGGGTGCGGTGGCGATCGCCGGTCAAAGCTCACCTCGTGGATGCTCGTCTCGCGCAACGGCGTTCTGATCGCGGCCATGACCGCAGCCGAGGTCTCGCGAAACGCGCCCGCTCACTGGTCGCTCGCGAACTTTGCCCTCGCGGCCGTCTTCCTCGTCAGCACTCTGTCGGCCATAGCACTCCGCCTCCGCTCGCACACGGGCGATGCCCCCGGGCGCTCCCTCGTACCCACAACCAGCAGAACCTGAATAGGAGGAACAACGTGACGGACATATCGAGACGAAAGGTCCTTTCCATCGTTGCGGCTGGCGCAGGTGGCCTCATAGCGAAGGCGAGCGGGCTCATGCCGGAGATCGCCCTGGCGGGAGAGCCGCCCGGCTCGACCGCGGGGACCCTGACCGAGGGAAACATGGTCATCGAGCAATTCGATCAGGCCGCGGTCGGAAGCGCGATCGCCGCGGCGCGCGGGGACCGGCAGAGCCACGTCCTCTGGACCGCACTCGAGAGGGACGGGATGCGCCCGCAGCCGAGCTTGGCGTACGGATCGCGAGCGCACATCAAGACCGACCCGCAGCTGGCTGGCCATTTCGTCGCGGTGCCGTTCACCGACGGGCGCGGGCGGTCCGCAAAGCTCTATTACGGAGTCGAGGCGCAGGGAGGCCCCAAGTCCTTCGTCATGCGATGGAACGATGCGGATCAGAAGACCGTCGATTTCTTCGATGTCGAGGTAGGCGCCGCGCGCCGGCGGTCCACGGTGTCTCTCGGGACCGACGAGTCAACAATCGTTCTCGCTGACGGCTCTCGCCATGTCATACGCACACCTGGGCGAGGGCGAGCGCCGGGCCTCGCCGCGCCTTCGGCGGATTGCCCCGTGGAAGGCGTTGTGTGCGCGATCGTGTGTGGCGTGACGGTTGGATACGCGTGCTGGTACGAGACCACTGTCGTCTGCGTGGGGCTCGCGATGATCTGCCCGCCCTGCGGTGTGGTCTGCGAGGTCGTCTCCTTCGTCATGTGCGGCGTGGTCGTCGCGACCTCCTGCTACTACGTTTGCAGGCCGTGCGGATAATCGGGTGAGCAGAGAGGTGAACGAGTGATCTCGCCGATCTGGACGGCGATCGTGATCGGGTTCGTGTTCATCGGAATGCGGATGCTTCAGGCGAACGCGGGATCGCCGAGATGGCTTCGGGCCGTGAGGCCCGACGTCTCCGTCGGCTGGACCGTCGCGGCGGCGATCATCGGCATTGTTGTGATCGCCGCGCTCGACTCTACCGGGGCGTTTCGGGCGGCCATCGACGCGCCCGAGACGCCGACCCTCCTGATCGGAACGGTTCTGCTGCTACAGATCGCGGTGCTGCTTTCTGTCGTGGTGATCCTTCGTAGGGGCCGAGCCTCGCACTAGCGCGGTCGGAGTTCCATGATGAAGAGCGCTGGCCAGCCGAGTGACTGCGCCGCACGCGGAAACCTTCTGACCAGCTCTTCATCGACTGCCCGCTCCGAGAGGGCGTCGATCTTCAGACCGGCATTCACCGCGGCCATCACGTAGTCCGAGAGGGTGGCGACGTGGGAGAGTGGGCGAATCTCCATCCCGGCCTCGTCGCGGAAGTTCGCACTGCGACCGCGCAGGAACCTCGCCGGATGCATCGCGGTCACTAGAACATGCGCGTCCCCTCGTGCCACTCGGCCCAGCTCGCGAAAGAACGCCGGCAGCGCGGGCAGTGGAATGTGCTCGAGCACCAGGGCGCATAGGACGCAGTCGAATGACCCACCGGCGAACGGAAAGGGCGTCAGGACATCGTGCGTAACAAACCGGACCTGATCTGCGTGCGGCTTCGCGCGCGCCTTCGCCATCATCTCTTCCGAGAAGTCGATGACGGTCACGCGAGCGCCGCCGGCCCGCGCGAGCCTGATCGCGTGTCGACCGGTGCCGCCTCCGACGTCCAGAAGAACCATTCCGCGTACGTCGGAGAGGCGCCGCTGTACCTCGGCCTCATCGAGCGCAATCAGCCAATTCTCCAGCGCGTCCGTGTCGTAGGAGTCGGCCCATTTGCCGTAGCCCTCGCGCGTCGGGACGATCTTTGGGTCGCTCATCGCACCACCGCCGGGGCAAAGGCGCGTTCCTCGACGCGTTCGGCGAGCTCCTTCGTAAACAGCATCGATGTGGCGATCTCGCGAAACCCCTCGGCCAGGAGGGCCCGCGCGACGTGCTCCTCGTACGAGCGAACTGGCGACGTCACCGGCTTGCCGGCAGGGAGAGCCCGCGCCGTCGCCCGAAGCAAGTCCCGAGCGAGATCGACGTCACCGTTCGCCGTCCGCACCTTGCAGACATGCGGATGGCGCTCGAGGCCGCTGAACGAGAGAGCGAAGGCGCGGGGGCGCGACTCCTCACCGTCGATGAGCGCGGACTGCCGGCGCATCGCGAGCGGATTGCCGCCGATGAGGTGCGGCGGGTCGTAGGCACCGCCCCGGCGGCTCACGTCGAAGTCGGAGAACGAGAGCTGCTCCGCGCGCTGCACTGCGTGCGGTGTCGTCATCACGTAGAAGCGGTAGAGGTCGTGCGCGTCGCGTCCGGTCGCTTCGCGCGCAGCGAGCCGCGGCACCGGCGCCATGACCGCGGTCCGCGCCGCAGCGAACCAGGTCTCGCGCGTGTACGAGTAGAAGCCAGCCTGGAAGAAGGTTTCGCGCGCGAGCGCTTCGTCGGGCACCGCGGCGAATATCCGGTGCATTCCGGCGCGCGCCGCGGCACCGCTGATCCCGGAGAGGAGCCGGAAGGCGCTATCGGCCCCGCCCGGCTGCTGTAGCGCCGCGAGGATCAGGACGACCCACTCGGGACGGCTCCCGTCGTAGACGAGGGCGCTCGACCGGAGCTGACCGCGGTACTCCTCGAGGAAGACGCGGAGGCGCCCATTCAAACCGACCAGACCCGGAAGGAGGCGCGTCCAGCTCGACACCGCGCCCGCAGCCAGTGGAACGGGCAGCGCCGACGCCATGATCCCGCTCGGCTCGCGCAGCGAGCTTGCCAGAAGCGCGGAGACGCGGCGCAGGTCGAGCGGTGTCGCCGCTCTCGCGGGCACTAGCTCTTTCCGAGCGAGAGGAAGTACCTGTGAAAGCGTTCGTCGTGCGTGAGCTCGGGATGGAAGCTCGTCGCAAGGAGCCGTCCCTGTCTCGCCGCGACGACGGTGCCGTCGGCGAGGCGGGCGAGGACCTCGACGCCCTGGCCGACGCGGCTGATCCGTGGCGCGCGGATGAACACCGCGTGGAACGGCGTGTCGCCGAGCGCCTGCACGTCGAGATCCGCTTCGAACGAGTCGATCTGACGACCGAAGGCATTGCGTTCCACGGTCATGTCCATCAGCGACGCGAGCGGATGCGGGTGGCCGGGAACGTCCTTCGCGATGAAGATGGCGCCGGCGCACGTGCCCCACACCGGCATGCCTTCGGCGACACGGTCCTTGAGCTTGTCGATGATCCCGTACTGACTCGCGAGCTTGCCGATAGTCGTGCTCTCGCCGCCAGGAATGATCAGCGCGTCGATCTCATCGAGCTGCTCGGGCCGGCGGACGTCGACACCTTCTACGCCGAGCCGATCAAGCGTGGCGAGGTGCTCCGCGAAGTCGCCCTGAAGACCGAGAACGCCGGCGCGCGCGGTCAGCGGGCGGCGATCACCAACCGCGGACTGCAAGTCGTTCTGGGGCCGGGATCGAGTCGAGGGAGAGACCGCGCATCGCTTCGCCGAGTCCGCGCGAAACTTCGGCGACGAGCTTTGCGTCGCGGAAGTGCGTGGTCGCTTCGACGATCGCCTTCGCGCGGCGCGCGGGATCCGCAGACTTGAAGATGCCGGAGCCAACGAAGTTTCCTTCGGCGCCGAGCTGCATCATCAACGCAGCGTCGGCGGGAGTGGCGATGCCTCCGGCGCAGAACAGAACGACCGGGAGCTTCCCGTCCTTGGCGACCTGGCGTACGAGGTCGACCGGCACTCGAAACTCCAGCGCCTTTTTCTCTTGCGCGTCCGGGCCGAGTTCGGTGAGCTGTTCGATCCCTTCGGTGATCGCGCGTATGTGCGTGACCGCCTCAACGATGTTCCCGGTGCCGGCCTCGCCTTTGCTGCGGATCATCGCCGCGCCCTCGTTGATCCGGCGCAGCGCCTCACCGAGCTCGCGGGCTCCGCAGACGAACGGGACTTTGAAGGCGTGCTTGTCGATGTGAAATTTCAAGTCGGCTGGAGTCAGAACTTCGCTCTCGTCGACGTAATCGACGCCGATCGCTTCGAGGACCTGCGCCTCCACGAAGTGGCCGATGCGCGCCTTCGCCATGACCGGGATCGTGACCGCGTCCATGATCGCGTGGATCATCTCGGGATCGCTCATGCGGGCGACACCACCGGCCGCGCGGATATCCGCCGGGACACGCTCCAGTGCCATGACCGCGACCGCTCCCGCCTCTTCGGCGATCTTGGCGTGCTCGGCGGTGACGACGTCCATGATCACGCCGCCCTTGAGCATCTGGGCGAGCCCTGTTTTCAGGGTCCAGGTGCCCTTTGAGCCGTTCTTGTCGGGTGTGGACTGAGAGGCCATCGGAACGTCAATCGTACCGCGCTGACCCTAGAATCTGAACATGGGCGTAGTCGACGCGAATGTGCTGGTCTTAAACCTCGACTTTCAGCCGCTCAACGTGTGCAACGTCCGGCGAGCGGTCGTCCTGCTTGCCAAGGAGAAGGCGAGCGTCATCGAGCAGAACGGTCACCTTGTGACGAGCGAGCGGCTCTCATTCCCCTCGCCGTCGGTCATCCGACTCGCCTACCACGTGAAGCGTCCCCGCCCGGTCGTGAAGATGACCCGCAAGGAAGTCCTCGTGCGCGACGATCACACCTGCCAGTACTGCGGGCGGCGCGGGCACGACCTGACGCTCGATCACGTGATTCCACGTCATCGGGGCGGTCAGCATGTCTGGGAGAACGTGGTGGCCGCCTGCAAGTCGTGCAACCACCGAAAGGGCGGACGGACGCTGGCCGAGGCGCGGATGACGCTCCGCCGTTTGCCGGTGCGGCCCCCGGCGACGCCGCAGTATCTCTACTCGTCGTACGTGCGCGCAGGCGAGCGCACGTGGTCCAAGTTCATCGGTCTGGACGAGAGCGCCGTCGCGTCCTAGCACGCGACTTGCGTCACATCGCTCGGCAATGAAGCTCCTTTTCACCAAGCGTGCGTACGCGCGCGTCGGCGGATCCGAAAGCCTCGCGTACCAGTTCGCGACGCGTCTCGCGGCGCGGGGTCACGACGTCCGTGTGGTGTGCGCGCAGGCCTTCGACGACCGGCGAGTCTTCGCGAACGAAGGCGTCGAGGTCGTACAGGTGAAGCCGCGGGGCGGCTTCCTCGGAAGCGTCGCCGACGCATCGACGCTCGTCGACCTCATGCGCACCGACGTGCTCGAGTGGTATGCGGAGGATCGCGAGATCATCCACAACATCGGTCGCGAATATCTCGACAGCTCTCTCGAGGTGGCCGAGGCGCTCGGAACTCCGATCGTCCTCACACCGCTCGCGCACCAGGGGCAATTCCACGGCGGCGATACGCCGAGCGATTTCGCCCGGTACCGCCGCGCGGATGCGATCACGACGATGACCGACTGGGAAAAGGGCTGGTTCGCGAGCGAAGGGGTCGACGCGGCGCGCATCGTCACCACGGGAATGGGGCCGAACGCGGTCCGTTCGCGCGACGGGCTCGCGTTCCGAGCCGCGCACGGCATCCCCGCGGACGCTCCGCTCGTGCTCTACATCGGACGCAAGGAGCGCTACAAGGGGTATATCCACGTGCTCGACGCCGCCGAGCTCGTGTGGCGCCGGCATCCGGATACGCGTTTCGTTTTCATCGGTATCCCCGGGTTTTACTCAAGCTTCTTCGACGAGTTCGCCCGGTACGCCGACGAGCGCATCGTCGACATCGAACGCGCGAGCGGCACCGAGAAATCCGCAGCCCTCGACGCATGCGATGTGTTTGCGATGCCGTCCCTGCACGAGACCTTCGGCCTCGGCTATCTGGAAGCCTGGCTGCACGAGCGCCCGGTCGTCGGCGGTGACATCCCGCCGCTCCGCGAGGTGATCGCCGACGGCATCGACGGTCTCTGCGTCCGTCAGCGCGCCGACGATGTCGCGAGCGCGATCCAGCGGCTGCTCGACGACCCCGAGCTGCGATCCAGGATGGGGCGCGCGGGATCGGCAAAGCTGCGTGAAAAGTGGGACTGGGATCTCGTGATCGACCGCGTCGAGGAGGCGTACGCCCGAGCGCTCGCTCACGCCCACGCTGACGTCGGCGAGGCGCTCGCCTAGATTTCGACGACGCCATGCGCGTCGTTATCGCGAAGAAGCTCCTTTCCACGGTCGGAGGCTCCGAGGCGCAGGCGCGCGCCCTGGCCCGGGCGCTCGCGAAACGCCACCACGATGTGACCCTGGTGGGTCTGCGACCCGCGTGGCGGCGGCCGGGCATACCACTCGACGTCTACGCCGCTCCACCCGGACCGGTGGAGCTGCGACACGAAGGCATTCGCTATCTCTTCCTGCCCGTTCGCGGCGGGCGCGTCGGCGCTGCGCTCGATGGGATCCTGCCCACGTCGCTCGTTGCTGGCGCGGACCTCGAACATGCGGTCGCCGGGGCGCACGTCGTTCACTCGATCGCCCGCGAGTGGGCCGGACCGCTCGAGCGCGCCGCGCGCGCCGCCGGGGCGGCGTTCGTCGAAACACCGCTCGTCCATCCCGGTCAGCGCTTCTCCGGAACCTCTGCCGTCGACATCGCGCGGTACCGTCGCGACGATGCGGTCATCGCTCTCACGAAGTGGGAGTCCGAGTGGTACGCGTCGCGTCGCGTGCGCCACGCGCACGTCACCGGCGTCGGCCCGATCATCGACTGGCTCCCGGAGGTGCCGATGGACCCGGCGACGGTGCTGTTCGTCGGCCGCAAGGAGCGGTACAAGGGGTACCACGCGCTTCGCGATGCCGCGAAGATCGTGTGGCGGTCTCGTCCCGAGGCGCGGTTCGTAGCGATCGGCCAGGACGCGTGGACCGCGCGCTTCGAGCGGCGATTCAAGGACGAACGCTGGGTCGACCGCGGGATCGTGAGCGAGGCCGAGAAGGCCGAGGCGTACGCGCGCGCGACGATCTTCGCGATGCCCTCGGTGCACGAGACGTTCGGGCACACATACCTCGAGGCCTGGTACGCCTGGCGACCCGTCATCGCCGGCGACATCCCGGCGCTCCGCGAGGTGGTGCGCGACGGGATCGATGGACTCGTCGTGGCACAGGAGCCGCACGCGATCGCTCGCGCGATCCTCACGCTTCTCGGAGACACCCTCCGTGCACGGCGGATGGGTGAATCAGGACGGTTCCGGCTTCAGGAAAAGTGGACGTGGGACCTCGTCGCCGAGCGGACCGAGCGCGTCTACGAAGCGGCGCGCGAGCGAGCCGCTACCCGATAGCGTCCAGGATGCGGCGGGCGGCCGGAGAAAGGTCCGGCGCGAGCGAATAGAAGGACCAGATGCCCCGCTTGTTGACATCGACGAGGCCGGCGTCGCGAAGCTTCGCCATGTGGTGCGACACGGTCGGCTGCGAGATATCGAACGTCGCCGTGAAGTCGCAGATGCACACAGGCTCTTTGGCGTCGCGTAAGCAGAGCGCGATCTGCAGGCGGGTCGGATCAGCAAGCGCTTTGAGGATCTCGCTCGTCTGTTCGATCTTCTGCGGGCGTGCCTTCAGCGTCGGCGGGCAGCAGACGCCGCGCTCGCGCTCGGGCAGGACCATGAGCTTTTCCACGCGAGCAGTCTCGCAGACCCATTGACGAACGTCAATGGATTCGCTAACGTCCCATCGACGCTCGTCTATGCGTCGGAGGTGCCGGTGTGAGCGACATTCAGGAAGCCGTTCGCGAGCGTTACGCCGCCAAGGCGCTGCAGATGGCCGACAGCGCGAGCTGTTGCGACACCAGCTGCTGCGGAGACACCGGCTGTGGCGAGGGGTACACCGCGCAGGAACTCGCAGCGGTGGGCATCGATCCGACCGCGAGCCTCGGCTGCGGCAATCCCACGCTCCTCGCCGATCTTCGGCCGGGCGAGCGCGTTCTCGACCTCGGCAGCGGCGCCGGGCTCGACGTTCTGCTTTCGGCACGGCGCGTCGCCCCGGGCGGGCACGCCTACGGCGTCGACATGACAGACGAGATGCTCGCGGTCGCACGCGCGAATCAGGCGAAGGCCTCCGTCAGCAACGCCACATTTCTCAAGGGCACCATCGAAGACATCCCGCTGCCCGATGCCAGCGTCGACGTCGTCATCTCGAACTGCGTGATCAACCTTGCGGCCGACAAGCGCGCCGTGTTGCGCGAGGCGTATCGCGTCCTCGGCCCAGGTGGCCGGTTCGCGGTCGCGGACATGGTCGCCATCGCCGAGCTCCCCGCTGAGGTCAAGCGCTCGCTCGACCAGTGGGCCGGCTGTGTCGCGGGGACGATCTCGATCGATGAGTACACAGCCGCGCTCCGTGACGTCGGGTTCCGTGACGTCGACGTCGAGATCACACGCGAGACGCGTCTCGAGGGCGTCGACGGCGCGATCGCGAGCGCTTACATCCGCGCCCGGAAGGAGGCCTTCGCATGAACGAGCCCTGCTGCCCCACCCCGTGCTGCCCCGCGCCCGAGTGCTGCCCGCCCGACGAAGCTCCTTGCTGCTAGCCAACTAGAATCCATCGCACCCGAGTGCGTGATGTGATCGGGCAGCGTCGCCTGCTCGCCCGTCTGGGCGAGAGAGCGCTCGAGGGCGACGTGGCCCATGCGTATGAGCTCAGCGGCCCGCGGTCGATCGGCAAGCGAACGGTGGCGATCCGGCTGGCGCAGACGCTCCTCTGCACCACCGAGCCACGCATCGCCGGAGGCTGCGGGACCTGTCTTGCCTGCCGCAAGGTCGAGCACTTCACGCACCCCGACGTTCGGCTGGTCACGCGGCTCATCGATCTCGACAAGGACTCCGACAAGAAGTTCATCGCGATCGAGCAGATCCGCGAGATGCAGCAGGACCTTGCGCTCCGGCCGCTCGAGGGGAGCTGGCGGGTCGTCATCATCGACGATGCGGCCGATCTCTCCGAGCACGCCGAGGTCGCGCTCCTGAAGACGCTCGAGGAGCCGCCAATCCACGCCGTCCTTCTCCTCCTCACGCCCACCCCCGCACGGCTCCTCGAGACGATCCGTTCCCGCCTGGTGCCACTCCCCCTGCGGCTCGTGCCGACCGCCGAGATCGCGGAGGGGTTGGGCAAGCGCTTCGGGGCCGAGGGGCGCCGTCACGCGGCGGCGGGCGCCGGCCGGCCCGGGCTCGCGATCGCGCTCGCGAGCGACGAGGCCGCGCGAAAGGCGCGCCGGCTACTCGAGGCGGAGTTCTACAAGCTGGTCGGGAGCGGTCTCACCGACCGTTTCGGGTGGGCGGTCGATCTCGCCGAGTCCGAGCGCGACCCCCAGAAGCGCAACGACGCCATCGAGTCACGGCTCGTCGGATGGAGCGAGCTCGCGCGGGATGCCGCGGTCGCGGCGCACGCCGCGGAGCGCGCGCTCCGGCCGGACCGGGCGCGCGAATCGACCGCGCTCGCGAAGGCGGTGGGTCAGCGCGAGCTCGTGGACCTTGCCCTGTCGCTCGACCGATGGCGGCGAGACGTCGTCGAGTCGAATGTGAACGCGCGCATGCTCCTCGAGCTCTTGGTCCTGCGGCTTCCGTATGCGGCCGCGTTCGCCGGAGCGGCCGCATGATCACGCCCCGCACGGTCATCGGCGCGCGCTTCATGAAGGCCGGCCGCATGTACTTCTTCGAAACGGGCGGCGTGAACGAGGTCGATCTGAACGAGTTCGTCATCGTGCGCACCGAGCTCGGCGAGGACGCGGCCCGCGTCGCGATCCTGCCGACGGACTCGCCGCTCGTGATGATCGATCCACCTCTCGGCACCGTCGTGCGCAGGGCGACCGGCGCGGACCTCTTCACGATGAACAAGCACAAGCGCATGGAGGAGGACGCGACACGAGCCGCCTCGGAAATGGTCCGGGCGCGGAACCTGCCGGTGAAAATACTCGGAGCCGATTGGCAGTTCGACGGCTCGAGCCTGGTCTTCTTCTTCTCGAGCGCCGAGCGTCCCGACCTCAGTGAGTTGAACGCGGCGCTCGCCGCGCATTTCGGCACGCGCATCGAGTTCCGGAGGATGGGCGCGCGCGACGAGACGAAGGTGATGACCGGGGTGGGCACGTGCGGCCGCGAGCTCTGCTGCTCGTCGTGGCTCGACAAGTTCTCGAACATCTCGATCCGGATGGCCAAAGAGCAGGACCTCCCGCTGAACCAGTCGAAGCTCACCGGCGTATGCGGCCGCCTCAAGTGCTGCCTCATCTACGAGCTCGAGACGTATCAAGAGGTGAAGGGCAAGCTGCCGAAGCTCGGCGACACGTTCCACATCCCATCCTGCGTGAGCGGCTCTTGTGGCACGTCCGGCTGCGCCACAACACAGGGCGTCAACGTGGTTAAGGAGTCGATCGTCGTCGGGATGTTCGATGGGACGCGAAAGGTGTTGACCGCGGACGAGCTCGGTGTCTCGTTCGCCACGGTGCCGGCGCACACGAAGGGCGTCGGAACCTACGGGAGCGATGAGGTGCCGCGGCAGGAGCGTCCGACGCCCGTCACCGAGGCCGGCGAGGGACAACGCAAACGTCGCAGGCGCCGCGGCAAGCGACGCGGGCCGAGGCCGCCGAGCTCCTAGAGCGCGCGCATCCGGTTGTTCTTCGGGTTGTGCTCGACCTCCGCGAGGCCGAGCGCTTCGAGAAGCGGCGGCATGTACATCCCGAAGCGTCCGCGCAGTCCCTTCTTCAATCCATACCAGCCCTTGACCGGATTCTTCGGCGATCGGCCCCACGCCTCGACCGTGCCCTCGGCCGCGGGCTTCTGCTCGTCCGCGCTGCCGAGCAGCATCCAGTCGCCGTGCTTCTTGAGCATGGCGTGAAGGTCCTCGATCGCGCTCAAGTGATAGCGAAGCTCGGTCTTGCCGACCGAGCAGACGATGGCCGGCGGATCCGCGTTCTCGGCCCGATACATCTCGTACTCCGACGAGCCGCTCGGCGTCTTGAGTTTCCAGGGCTTCGCCTTCGTTCCTTCGCCCACGACCTTGGCTTTCACGTACTCCCCCTCTGCGCTCTGTAGAGATCGCGCGTGAGCTGAGCCTGGCCCGCGTGTTCGGCTGTGTGCGAGATGGCATGCACGAGCGAGTCGCGAACGGTCGACTTCCCGGGCCAGCGACGGAACGGTGACTCGCGCTCCTCTTCGAGGCGTCCCTCGAGGCCGGCGAGCGCATCGGCGATCCGGCTCCTGACCTCGTTCGCTCTGGCGGTGAGGTGAGACGCCGCTCCCGTCGCGGCGAACTCCGCGTCACGATTCCGGACGACGGTCTTGCCCGCCGCCTTTCGGACGACGTGATCCTCGGCGGATCCAATCGCGTGGGTCACGAGCACGAGGAGGGAGTTCGCGCTCGGCACGGGTGGTTTCCAGTTGACCGCCTCCTCATCCAGGTCGGCGATCGTCTCGAGCAGCCGGTCGAACTCGTATTCGAACCGGATGCGAAACGACTCGATCTCCGCCGATGCCATCAGCGGACGCGACTCACGACAAAGTCGGCCGCATCGCGCAGCGCGTCCCGCTCCGGCCGCGCCGGAAGGCGGTCGAGCGCGCGCAGGGCGGCGTCGTGGAAGGCGAGCGCACGCTGGCGAGCCCGTTCTGGACCGCTCGATCCGCGGATCTCCGCGAGCAGCGCACGCATGTCGCGCTCACTCTTTGCCGGCGCGAGGATGCGTGCCTCGAGCTCGCCGCCGCTGCCGTCGCGCTCCTCGACGGCGTAGATCATCGGCAGGGTCGGCATTCCCTCCAGGAGATCGTGCCCGACGGTCTTTCCGAAGTCGGCTTCGTCGCCGACGAGATCGAGGACGTCATCGGTGATCTGGAACGCCATGCCCAGGCTCGTGCCGAACGCCCCGAGCGCGGCAACGTGATCGGGCTCCGCATCGGCGAGGAGCGCCGCCCCCTGGCTGCAGGCGGCGTAGAGGGATGCCGTCTTGAGCTCGATGCGATCGAGGTACAGAGACTCGGATGGGAGCGACGGCGTCGCGGTGATCTCGCCGAGCTCTCCGTCGCAGAGGGCGAAGACGGTCTGCGCGACGATCGCGATGACTTCAGGCTTTGGTAGCACCGCCGCGAGCGCGTACGCCTTGGCGAACAGGTAGTCCCCCACGATGAGCGCAACATCGTCATTCCATTTCGCGTTCACCGTCTGGATGTTCCGGCGCATCTGGGCGCGATCGACGACGTCGTCGTGCACGAGCGATGCGGTATGGACGAGCTCGAGCGACTCGGCGAGGTTCAACACGACCTCGCGGTCCTCTCCCGGGCCGAAGCGCGAAGAGAGGAACACGAGCGTGGGCCGAAGGAGCTTGCCCGGCGTCGTGAAGAGGTGCGCCACCGCGTCGCGGAATACCGGATGGGCCCCGCGGCCCACTTCGAGAAGGCGCCGCTCGAGCTCCCGGAGCTCGCCGTCGACGGGTGCGTAGAACGATGCGCCGGTGACCGCCCTCACGCGGCCGAGTCTAGGGACGAATCCGCGATTTGCTTAGGGCTTCTTCGTTGGTTTCGGGGTCGGCGTCGACCGGCCGGGCGGCTGCGTCGGATTCGGTTGACTGCTCGATCCTGGCGAGGGCGACGGCGACTCGCTGGGCTTCGGCGCGAACCCGCAGATCCGCCAGCTGAAGCGGCCGTTGTAGCTGTGACCGCCCGAAACCGCGACCGATGCCCACCTGTTGTAGTCCGCCTGCCAGTCTGAGAACGGCGCGCGGAGGTTGATCCCGCACGATGTGTAGAAGTTGCGGTCGTCCGTGGTCGGCTCGGTGCCCTGCACGTACTGCTCGTTCCACCGGAACGTCGATGGGCAGTTCGGTCCGGGCAGCAGACCCGAGCCGGTGCCGCCGAACTTCGACGGATTCACGCAGACGACCTTGTCGACGATGCCGTCGGGGCGTGGGTACCAAACGACCGGGAGCGAGGCGACGACCGTCTTCATGTAGTCGCGCCAAAGGATCCCTGGGCCGAGAGCCGAGGAAATCCCGCGCATCTCCGAGTTATCGGAGTTGCCCATCCAGATCGCCGTGAGCCGCTGGGGAACGAATCCGATCGCGAGCACGTCCTGCAGGTTGTCGGTAGTACCAGTCTTGAGGGCGGCAGTCCGGCCGATCGACGTGAACGACGAGAAGACGAACGAGCCGTTCGGGCCTGTGTCGGTGTTGTCCTTGAGGATGTTCGCCATGATCCAGGCGTAGCGCTGATCGATCACCTGCCGGCCCTCGGGCTTGGAGTAGTCCTTCACGACCTTGCCCGACGGGTCGACGATCTTGAGGATGTAGGTCGGCTCGACGCGCATGCCCATATTCGCGATGACCTGGTACGCGCTCGCCATGTCGATGAGCCGCATCTCTCCAGCGCCGATGCCGAATGAGAGGCCGAGACGCGAGCGGTCCCAGTCGCGGTTGATGCCGAGCTGGTGGATCGTGTCGATGATCGCGTCGACCCCGACGGTCCGCGTGACCTGCAGAGCGGGGAGGTTCAGCGACTCCCGCAGGGCCTGCCTGATCGTGACCGGCCCGTGCTGCTCCTTCGTCGCGTCCACCGGGCTGTAGCTCTTGCCGCTGCCGTCGGGCATATTGAATTGGATATCCCAGAGTTGGGTGGACGCCGTCATGCCCGCCTTCAACATGCCGGTGAGATACGTGAAGAGCTTGAACGTCGAGCCCGGCTGGCGATACGCGATGCCGGCGTGGTCGTAGTCGCCCTGCACTTGCGGGGTGTGCATGTAGTAGTCATAGCTCCCGACATACGCGAGGATCTCGCCGGTCGTCGGATCCATGGTGATGAGCGCCGCGTTGTTCACGTTGCCCCCCTTAAGGGCATCCACGTGCTGCCGCACTTCCTTCTCCGCGAGCTGCTGCATGTTCCAGTCGAGCGATGTGAAGACGTCATAGCCGCCGCGATAGGCCGCCTTCTCGCCGAGCACCTGCACGAGCTGCTCGCGCACCCGGAAGGTAAACCACGGCGCGTACAGCGACGTCGTCACAGGCTTGACGACGATCTCCTCGTTCTTGGCCACGTCGGCTTCGGCCGCCGTCGCGTAGTTGTTCTCGACCATCGCGTCGAGCACGAGCGCGCGGCGCGCCTTCGCACCTTCCATGTTCTGGATCGGGTCGTAGTCAGAGGGCGCCTGCGGGAGGCCGGCAAGGAGGGCCATCTGGCCGAGCGTCAGCTGGTTCAGGTCGGTGACGCCGAAGTAGGTGGCCGCCGCCGCCTTCAGGCCGTACGCCTGGTTCCCGTAGTAGATCTGGTTGAAGTACATCTCGAGGATCTGGGACTTGCTGAACGTCCGGGTCGCCTCGACCGCAAGGATCGCTTCCTTGATCTTCCGGGTGAACGTCGGATCGTCACCGAGGAGGCGGGTCTTGATCAGCTGCTGCGTGATCGTCGAGCCGCCCTGGGTGATGCGGCCGCTCGCGCTGTTGACCTGGATCGCGCGGATGATGCCGGCGATGTCGACACCGGGGTTCGTCCAGAAGGTCTTGTCCTCGATCGCCACGGTCGCGTCCTGCATCCGCTTGGGGACGGCGTCGATCGAGATGAGGTCGCGCCGTTCATCCGAGAGCGTGTAGAGGAGGTGCTCGCCGCTGCGGTCGTAAATGTGGGTCGTCAGCGGGACGGGCACGGTGGCGAGATCGCTGGCCGCGGGCAGGTCCGAGGCGAAGTAACCGAAGGTGGCGGCCGCCGCTACTCCGACGAAGGCGAGGCCCGACAGCATGACGGCCGTGAGGATTCCGGCGAACGTGCCGACAGGACGCACCGCGCTGACGCGCCTCGAAAGGCGGCCGCCGGCACGGTTCGGGAAGCGGTAGGCACGGTAAGCCCGGCCAGGAGTAATCCCCTTGATGGACATCTGGCTGTTTAACGCACTGGATGCACGGTTCGTGCCATTAGCCGAGAAAGGGGTCGTCTAGTGCCGCGCAAAGCGTCCTTGCAGGCGAGCGCTCACCGCAGCGAGGCCCGCTGGCGGTTGCGCGTCGAGGACCGCCCGGAGCGAGCGCTGCACCTCGCGCGCATCGCCTTCCCAGGCCTCGATGAGCCCGCGATCCTCGGGCCGGAGCGAGTTCGCAGGCCCGCGGCGCTCCATCGCCGACTCAGTCGCGGACATCCGCTCGTACAACGCCGCAACGGCCGCGGCCGTTGGGCGGGCGTTCCGCTCGAGAGTCGTGCGATGCCGTGCGAACTCGCCGTTCTCGAGCGTCACCGCCTGCTTCGTCTGATCGAACATTGTGGTGAGCTCGAGATTCGCCGCGAGCTCCCGATCGACGGCGCTCACCGCGGCGCCGATCCGGCGCCGCTCGTCCGGATCGGTTGAGAGCGGTCGCGCCAGCCATCCGACCGCAGCTGCGGCCGCGGCGACGATCGCGGCGACGAGATAGAACACGCTCCCATCGTCGCACGGCGCCGGTGTATGCATCACCAGCGTGCGCTTGATACATCTCATGTATGATGCTGGCATGCTCCGTCCGCGAGACCGAACGCTCGCCACGCCGTTCTTCCCCGTCGGCGGGCCGGTGCCCGCGGCCGACCTCGTGGGTCGCGAAACCTACCTGCGGCGGCTCATCGAACGCCTCGAGGATGGCCAGCATGTCCTCATCTCGGGTCCGCGACGGATCGGAAAGACGTCGATCATCGTCGAGGCGCTCCGCCGGATCCGTCGCCATGGGGCGTACACGGCCTACGTGGACTGCCTCGGCGCGACGGACATCCGCGGGCTCGGTGAACGACTCGCGGACGCGATTTTGGCCAACCTTTCGGGTGTCGAGCGCAGCTTCGAACAGGCGAAGGCCATCGCCGCCGGGATGCAGCCGACGGTCAAGGTGAAGTACGAGCACGTCGAGCTCGCGCTCCAGCTCGCTCGCGAGACCAACGCGCAGCGTTTCTTCGAGGGTGCCCTGGACCTTCCGCAGGGCCTTGCGAAACGCACCGGCAAGCGGGTCGTCGTGGTCCTCGACGAGTTCCAGGCCGCGGGTCGCCTCGGACCGCGGGTGTTCGACGTGATGCGCGCTCGCTTCCAAGCGCACCGCGGCGTGAGCTACGCGTTCCTCGGCTCGGAGCAGGGCATTCTCGAGGAGCTCTTCAGCGCGAAGGGCCACGCCTTTTACCGCTTCGCGGTGCCACTCGACCTCACTGACGCGGGCGGACATCGCTTCGGCATCGATCCCGACGACTGGCTCGAGTACCTACGCACCAAGTTCGCCGCGAAGAAGATGACCATCGACGACGCGAGTATCGACCGCCTCCTGGACGCGACGGGCGGGCACCCGCAGGACACGATGCAG
>Ga0184608_10000011_pt1 | contig 38512 bp, 38 predicted proteins | sample PLM1_30_coex_FD_133010 | JGI IMG/M metagenome (GOLD analysis project Ga0184608, IMG submission 133010) | Groundwater sediment microbial communities from an aquifer in East River, Colorado, USA - PLM1_30_coex | ecosystem: Environmental > Terrestrial > Soil > Riparian zone | place: USA: East...
CCAACAATCACTGGTACAAGTCAGTAACAGTATACTGACGCATTTGACGGTTTATTTGACGCATTTGACGGTTTATTTGACGCATTTGACGGAGATCATGAATCATAGGTTCTAATGAAATTATATACTAAATGTCATTTGGTTTTCTCTCTTTTCTTACCCATAATTTTGATTATTTTTGCCCTTTGTCAGATTTTGATATCACGTAAAACGCATGACTAGCTATGAGAAATGCTGCCAGTGTCATCTTCGTCGCAAACACCAAATTCCAAGGCACTTCCCGGTTAGGATAGGGAACGTTCAATCTATCTAAATTCAATACTCCCCTAACGACGCTTTCAGTGATTAGAGAACTCCAAATAATAAAATTATATACAAATTCATAAAGAGCGATTACTGCCACAGCCAGAACAATTAAAAGCAGAAATGACTTTACCAATTTAGGAATAGCTGTAACTTTTTCTCCTGCAACTTTTGTAACACAATACCAACATAACACGGAGACTATCATAAGATAAGTCACAAGTTTAGCAAAACCTCGAAATGGGAATTCAGTATTGGCTAAAACTTCGCCTATAACAATTTTTCGTGTCTTCGTGTATTCACCGGCGCTAATGAATATGCCATAAGACGTAATACTAAGCATGATAGCTGCGCAGCAGTAAAAACCAATGACAAAGACTATCCTCGCCCTTATTTTCCCTTTTTGAAAATGCAAGTTGCTCATGCTCTGCAAGGCAAGTAGACATGGTGTCAAGATATAAAATTAACTCAAATATACCTGATTTAGTATTGTTGTATTGCTTAGCAATACGTTGACAATGGGGCATTTGTAATATCCTGATAAGTATTCGCTCTTAGTTTGAGCCACATTACAGGAAGAGAATATTTAAGAGGTTTAGTTCTCTAAAACAATACGGATTTAGATGTCTGATAGTAAACCCATAAATGACCAATTGAGCAGATTTTCTTATCTTAAGCAGAAGCTTGAGAGCCCCGAGCTTCAACAAGATATGAATGAAAATTTGGACAAACTAAGGGAACAAAACCGTTTGGTTCATTCAGATATCTTAAAGGATGCCATCGATAAGATTGAATTGTTAATCATGGATGAAGATATAACCAATGCCTTAAGGTACAAGATGTACATCGAACACTTAATCTCATTGGCTCAACATTTGTGAAAAAACAATATCTTAACTTAAAGCTCGTATCGGTAATTTTTGAAATAATGAAATGCTCAAGATGATTAGCATTCAGGATAGCCTAAAATCAATTGTTTGTGCAGCAACAGATTATGGCATCACGGCACTCTTTAAGCGCAAGCCTTGAGTTTTGTGCTACAAAACAGTTTATTTTGTCAAAACATATAGGCAAGTATGCTCCCAAGAACTTAAAGGGATTTGATGCATTTCAGAAGGAGGTCTCATTATTTTGTCAGCTGACTTCAAAAAGATGATGGAAATATTGCGCCAACAGAGACCTGATTTGAATCATGACAGTATTAGGGATATGATTGACGAAAAAAAGCGGAAAATCGGCGCGGGTTACTTAACAGACCAAGGTGCATTATTTTTAGTGGCTGCTGATTTAGGGGTTTCTTTTGAAAATGTACCGAAATTGAGTGCTGAAATAAAAGATCTGTATATAGGCGCCAAAGACATCACTCTCACAGCAAGAATCTTAAATGTCTATCCAATTCGCAAATTTTTGAAAAAGGACTCAAATGTGGAGATTAGGAATCGAACATTAACCGTTTATGATCAATTTTCTAGCATAAAGGTTAAGCTATGGGATGATCAGGTCGATCTTCCCGATGAAATGAATTTGCAAACCGGAAAGCTACTAAGGATCACTAAAGCATACGTTAAATCTGGACTAGATGGCAAGCCAATTATTCATCTGAGTTCCAATAGCACGATCGATGCTATAGAGCAAACCGAGAATACTATTCCAAGCGTAGAAGCTAAGGCAATAACGATTGATGATGTCACGGAACCTCAGGAAAATGTCGTCATTATTGGCAATTTAGATTCTAGTCCGAGGATATCTAACTTTAACAACCCTCGTGGTGAGTCAAGTAGGGCTCTTCAAATGGAACTATCAAATGATTCCAATACACGAACATTACGAGTAGTAATTTGGAACATACAGGAGGATCATCTTCCCAAGGTATTCACTATCGGAACAAAGATGAGACTCGTAGGAACAAAAATAAAAATGGCTAGTCCTCAATTTGGCAACGGAGATCTTGAAATTCACGGGGACGAAGGAACACTCTTGGAGTTTCGTGAACCCCAGACAGAAATTGAAGTGATGCAACTAAGATTAATATCAATAGCCAAGGAAAGTACCCGTGGAAATACTGACTGTCTTGCTCTGGAAAGAAACGGCAATTTTGTATTCCTAGTAATTGATAACTCGCTGCTAACTAGCCAGATTAGCTCCGGCACAATTATGGAATGTGTTCCGAGTAGAGTTCTAGGTTCTTTCATTGTGTTTTCAAAAGAAGATTCATACCTGAGGATAGTTGAAGACGATCCCTCTTTCCCCCAATTGGCTCAGGTCGAATCAAAAATTAAAGATATTCGACAGAGTGAAAAGCCAGTTTTAGTAGAGGCAATAGTGTTACAGGCGCCAAACACCACAGACGTTAATACCAAGTATGGTAGCGTCGTTTCGGTGGCCGACACACTGCTTGGCGATGATACGGGGGAAATTAGGCTGGTAGGATGGCGTGATCAAAGTTCCTCGGTAAATAATTTGAAGGTAGGCGATAGAATTAAAGTCATTGGCGCTTTTGCAAGCAGCGGATTGGAAGGGAAGATAGAACTCACATTAAAGCCATATTCTTCTGTTTTAAAAGTAAACTAATGCTTTAGCATGATTGTACTTTAATTGCTAGCTCTATTATTTGAGATGCAAAAAGCAAATAGAGATTCGATTCGACCGCCACAGTTAGCAAGTTTAGCGAGATCTTGTGATCCAAATTTCACTGAAACTGATACTTTGAAAAAGCATTACCTCGAGTAGAATTACCGCAAATAATAGTTGCTGATTAGAAATATTTTTGCCGCGGTTTGGTTGCTGCTGCTTAATCAAGCTCTACCTGAATTCCTTTTCTAGCATTTTTTTTTTCTTATTTATTTGGAATAAGTTTTCGGTATTCTTTATTGCTTCTGTCCGATTACGCTTAAACATCATTGATTGCATAAGAAGATGATTTTCTGGGATTACCATTCCGGTCTGATCATCCGAATACGAAACTTTTAGAGTATCATCCTGAACTCTCATAATATCTTCATGAATATGAACCATGTGCGTGTCACCATGCGGAAAACCTAACTGTATCGCTTTATTTCTGAGCTCGGCAGTACCTTTAACTTTGTTTAATATAGCTACTCCAAACTCATTTCGAAATATCTCGATTATCTTCTCTTTGTTTGGAGCCTTTCGTCTAAATCTTATTAACATCTGGTGAAGATGCATCATTCTAGAGGGAACTTTATATGCTTCAACATAGAGGTCGGCAGCGGGGATGAAATCCTTCACATCTTCTTGGTGATGGGGGAGCTTGTCCCATTCTATAGAATCATTTACATCTTTTGAATCTTCTAAATCTGCCCATCTTCTAACCAATGTGACATCGTATCTTTTTATCTGTCCGCTGTACTGCTCAATTAGTGGCTGCATTATTCTTCCCATACCGGAAACATTGCAGCTGCCCTGGATAACATAGGTTTGATCGGAGGCCTTTTCATAATTTACCCTGGAGTTATGAATCATTTCTGCAACTGAGCGGTCTCCATGCCTATCTTCGCCTCCTTGGAATATGGCGGGTTTTTGCATCGGTTCATACAAATGTTTTTTATTATTAAAGCCTCCACCCTCCATCGTAGCATCTATAATGAGATCACTTTGTCCAACTGCTTCTTGAATAGTTCCTTTTATCCTGTATCCTTTTTTTTCGAAGTCATTTATGTTCGCGGTAGGGACATAAATATCAAGACCATTTTTCAATGCTTCTAACGTTTTTTCATTTGCAGAATATTTCCCCACGCCTATCAGGTGAATTTCCTTGTCCGCAGCTAATGCCGTCCCTAAGCGACGACCTATGTTGCCATACCCATTTATGAAAACGCTTAACAAAGCAATCACTCGATTTAATTTAACTTGAAAATAGCTGCAAGATATTATATATATTCCTGAAATTACAATATCGACTGCTGGGAACTGTGCGTCAAGGCATTGATTCCCAACTAGATTTATATATATTTGACGTAGAGTACGTGCGAATTAAATTGGAAAGTATCGAACCATCTTTTGCAAGGACTTAAATTGTCATCCTAACTACGTAACAATATGTGAGGATGACTCTGTGAGAATACTTGTCATAGACAATTATGATTCATTTGTATACAATATCGTGCATCTCTTGGGACAGCTAAAGACTGACCCTGAGGTGGTTCGAAACAACAGAATCACGGTTAACGACGTAAAAGCTAGCAAGCCCGATGCTATAATCATCTCACCAGGACCAGGCCACCCAGCTAATAGAAAGTATTTTGGGATATGTACGGACGTCATAACTGAGCTCGGGCCGCAAATACCAATTCTAGGAATATGCTTAGGCCACCAGGGCATATTTCACGCATTTGGAGGCAACGTAATTAATGCCAGAAGAGTAGTGCACGGTAAGACAAGCGAAATCGAATATAGCTCCGATAGGCTTTTTGAGGATATTAGTAATCCATTCAAAGCAACTCGCTATCATTCTCTAGTAGCTGACCAGAAAAAAATTCCAAAATGTCTGGAGATAACCGCTCACGCACTAGATGACGGTGAAATAATGGGTCTAAGACATAGGCAGTATCTGATAGAAGGCATACAATTTCACCCAGAATCTATTTTGACAGACGAAGGACCAAAGTTACTTTCTAATTTCATATCCATGGTAAGAAAATGAGCTCCACCTCGATGGACCTTCGTCCCATAATACGGAAACTGACGTCACGGATGAATTTAGACGAAGCTGAAATCCATCAGTCTATAGAATCCATATTGCAAGGGAGAACATCTGAAGCTTCTGCCGCCTCTTTTTTAACAGCTCTTACGATGAAGGGTGAATCCTCTGATGAGATCAGAGGGATATTTCAAGTTGTAATGAAACATGCGTTGATGATTGCTCCTAGGGTTAACGGCACGCTAATCGACACGTCTGGAACAGGAGGTGATGCATTAAAATCGTTCAACATTAGCACTGCTGCAGCGATAGTTGCAGCAGCTGCAGGTGCCAAGGTAGCGAAACATGGCAATAGATCCTCATCTGGAATATGTGGTAGCGCAGATTTTCTGGAATATGTCGGTTTGGATCTTAACGCATCCTCAACCAATGTGGCCGAAGCAATTGAGAACGTAGGAATAGGTTTTCTCTTTGCTCCTAAATTTCATCCTGCGATGAGGAACATTGCCTCAGCCAGAAATGCCATGGGAATACGCACAGTATTCAACATTATCGGTCCATTATGTAATCCTTGTTCGAACCTTTCCGGCCAAATAGTAGGAGTGTCTGATAACTCATTACTTGAGGTGGTCCCTGTCGTAATGAAACGCAAACAGATCAGCGAGTTAATGGTGGTATGGTCGCACGATGGATTTGACGAGCTATCTAACACATGTGAAAATAACATCGTGTGGGTTAGCGGAAACGAAACTAAGCGATTTAGCCTTCATCCAAAGAGGCTAGGCCTGACCGTTGCTAAAATAGAGGACCTAGTTGTTCATACAATGGAAGACTCTGTGCGAAATACGTTGCAGGTAATTAATGGTGTTGCCAACAGACAAAAAGAAGATGTGGTTCTTCTAAATGCAGCCGCTGCATTAGTTGTCGGGAAAGTCGCAAAGAATCTACAGGAAGGTGTAGACATAGCCAGAGATACTATAAAAAAAGGGAAATCACGAAAGAAGCTGCTTCAGTTAATAGACACCTGTGGGAATAGACATAGGTTAGAAGAAGCTGAAAGAACTTTAAGGCTGTGACGCTACTCTACTAATAGACTATTTGTCGACTTCTCTTCGCATAGATTTCTCATTAGCTCAAATACCATTATTCTTGGTTATGATACGGTTCCTTGCCACACCCAGATTTAGAGTTGCTCTTTGTTTAGTCGCTCAATTAATTTCAAAAGCGTACTCTGCCATCACTATACTATAAAAGAAGTTACACAAACAAAAAGGGAAGTGGAGCAGAGAACAGGAAATAAATAATTCTACGACTCCCTTAAAATCAGGGAAGAAAATACATCCTCGATACTTTATTTTCTTCTTGTTTTTGGTTTTGCTTTTGCTTTAACTTTAACTGTTTTGCTAGTTGCTTTCTTGCTAGCTGCTTTAGCCTTAGCAGCTTTCTTTGGACCTCCGCCTCCGATTTTGAACATCTTAGTACCACAGACTGTACAGATACCGGAGAGTGCATTTTGTCCGTTTTTCATTGTAACCAGTTTTTCATCTTTCATGTCCCTTTTTGCTTTACATTTTACACAATACGCTTGTGTTGCCAACGTGACATAACTCTTCATGCTAGAATATAAGAATAGCTATAATTTTGATTATCTGATTGTCCTAAGCTAGAATAATCGAAAATAAATCATTACAATTGTGATATCAGAACGCGAAAACAAACAAAGTCAAAAAAAACCACAAAAATACTACGACAAGTTTGCTGAAGATATAAGCGTATAATAGATAGATTAAGCAATCGCATACTACGTAGGTACTCTAGCTGCTGTTAGATATCAATAAAGGAGCTAGGGCTCAACCAACTAAAAAAGTCTGATAAACTGAGCAACTACTCCAGTATATTTTTATGTTATGAGAGATTTATGCTTGACAGGAAAGCACTTCAAATTGGACTCCGCCGCTGATAATCCCCAAACCGATGTGGAATTACTTGGATGGAACGACCTGGTTAATCTGAAACGTAGTTTATCCGCATATTTGAAACAATTGACTGATATGCTCGTTGAGTCTGAAACAAAAAGGTTTCATGCAATCAACAACAATATCAGGATAGAAAAAGATATTCTAGACAACTTCATGCAGCGTCTAAAGGAAGTTAAAACGGATATTCATTCCAAAAATGCTGAGCTACTCGATGTTAGTGAAAAAATTCGGCAGTCCAAGAATTTCCTTTCTACAATGCAACCTAGACTCCCTAAAGATAGTGAAAACGATCTATGTAAAATTGTTGAATTCAATCAGAGAATAATTGACGAAAAGGAGTACAAGAATGAGAGAGAAAAAAACCAACTGATGGATGAGCTGAAAGCTGCCATAATGAAGGTAGAAGCAATCAAAGCGATTCGCACGATAAGGGATCAACTCTCTTCACTTACTAACCAATCAGAAGAAACTAAGAAATCCATAATATCATTCAATGAAGAAGAGCGCTCCCTGAGGATGGAAATTAATGATAAACGCAATAAAATAAATGAGTTATTTGAATCGAAAAGACAAAATGTAATTGAGCGGGAAAAGCATTTGCTTAGTTACAACGATGTCGTCAGTAGATTAGATGCCATCAACAAGCGCCTCGACATGATGGCTGAGATGAGAAAAAAAGAACACCGTCAATTTGGCCATCACCTTACTACTGATTCGCTTTTGAAGGCGAAGGCGGACGCGAAGAAAAAGTTAAATGCTGGGTCTAAATTGAGTTTCGAAGAGCTAAAATTACTCTACAGTGAAGATGTTAACTATTGACCTCGTTTCAGAAGCGTTCTCTTCCTATGTATCACCATAAGGCTACGTCAAGTCGACCAAGATAGATCCCGACTAATCTTATATCCATTTCTGATTTGGATTAATGGCCTATCTATAATTCAGCGAAGTCTTTATCCGCTAAAATTTAAACAGACTATATATAATTCGCTACTTTTCTGTCGGCTCGCTAGAGGCTTACTTAATCGTTCATCCTGAAAATGAATTCTCAAATCCGTTTTAAATTCGTGAAGTAGTTCTCCCTCGAAGACTTTGAATATTGCAGTGCCTCCTTTTCGCAAAACTCTACTTGCTATACTAAAAGCGCAACGTGAAAGAGAGATTTGTTTGGTATGGTCCAGATCCCATATCCCACCAATTTGAGGAGCGAGATCAGATAGAACCACGTCTAGATTGCCGTTCATCAATCTTATTATAGAATCTGCCATTTCTTGATGTTCTATATTTCCATGTAATATTATAGCCCCTTCAAGAGGCTCTACTTCCTTCATGTCAACTCCGATTACCCGTCCCTGTGGACCTAGCTTCTCCAACACTACCTGAAGCCACCCGCCTGGTGCACATCCAATGTCAAGAACTTTGCTCCCAGGTTTCAGAAAGTGATGAGTATTGTCAAGTTGTATTAGTTTATAGGCCGATCTGCTTCGATAGCCTTGCCGTTTAGCTAATTTCCTATAATGATCCTTCCTTGCCTCAGACAGTCTCATTACCTGCTCATTATAAATTGAAGCTAGAGAAAAGTATTTGTTTTAATCAATTCTTGGCAGACACAAGACTTCTAAAGTATCGATTAACAGAGGCGTCAAATAGGTCAATTAATAGCATTATGATAAACGAGAGATCATTTATCTGATTGGGAATCACGTAAAGTTAATTAAAGCTACTTGAGTTTTTGCTCTTGTCATACAATGGTAGATAAAAATCGGATTAAGAATATTGTTGATGACGCTTTTTCAAGCAAAATTAAGGTTGTAACTGAAGAATCTGCCAAGGACATATTGGTTGAATACGGTATCAGGGTGCCGGAGCATGCATTGGTCTCTGATTCTTCTGAAGTTCCAATAAAGGCACGGCAGGTGGGTTTCCCCTTGGTCGCAAAAATTGTCTCATCTCAAATCTTGCACAAGACTGATGTTAAAGGAGTTAAGACTGATATTAAATCAGAGGAAGAGGCGAGTGAAGTTTTTATGGAGATGTACAATAGGCTAAAGAACCAATACGACGTCAAAGGTGTACTTTTAGAAAAGATGGTTCCTCCTGGAATAGAACTTATTGTAGGCCTTCAGAACGATCCTCAATTTGGGCCCGTTATTATGTTTGGTCTGGGTGGAATAAATACAGAAATTTTTAAGGACGTAGCGTTCAGAGTCCTTCCCATAACTAGACAGGATGCAAGAGAAATGATCGAATCGCTTAAAGGTAAACAGATTTTGAAGGGCTTTCGCGGAGCAGATCCAATAAATATCGAAATGTTAAGTGATGCCCTGGTAGCCATGGGTAATTTGGGAACTGACCTGGCACCATATTACGAGAGTGTTGACTTCAATCCGGTCATTGCCTATCCGAACGATTATTGTGTAGTAGACGCAAAGATAATTCTAAATGAAAATCCTAACCCTAAGACGATTTCAAATGCTCAACCTGACTCATCGTACATTGAAAACTTTTTCAATGCCAAGTCTGTAGCATTGATAGGAGCGTCCCCTGAGAGCGGAAAAATCGGAAATTCAGTACTGGAGAGTTTGACGAAGCATGATTATAAGGGAAAAGTCTTCCCGGTCAATGCAAAAGGATATCCTGAAATTATGGGTATTCCAGCATACCGAAGTCTTGAGGATATAGATGCTCCAATCGACGTTGTTGTTGTAACAGTAGATCTGAAATTTGTTCCTGAGATACTTAACACCTGCGGAAGAAAGAAAATACATAGTATGGTAATTATTTCAGGTGGAGGCAAGGAGCTAGGCGGAGAGCGCGCGGCTATTGAAGAACAAATAAGAAAACTATCGAATGAACTAAAGGTCAGGATTATTGGCCCTAATTGTATTGGCATGTTCAATGGTGAGAACCGCTTGGATTGTGCTTTTCAGGGTCACAAAAGAATGGTGAGGCCGCAAAAAGGCAATGTTGCTTTCCTGTCCCAGAGTGGAACTGTGGGTATTGCATTCATGGAAACCTCAGATTCATTTGGTATGAGCAAAATGGTATCATATGGCAACAGATCGGATGTTGATGAGGCAGATATGATATGGTACTTGTCTGATGACCCTCAAACTAGTGTAATAGGTCTGTACGTGGAGGGGCTAGGAGATGGTCGTAAATTCATGAACACAGCAAAATCAGTTATCAAAAATAGAAAGAAACCTATAGTCATGTTTAAAAATGGCAGGAGTTTGAGAGGGGCCAAGCAAGCAGCTTCTCATACAGGTTCTCTCGGAGGTTCACATGCGGTAGTAAATGGAGCCTTGGACCAGTCGGGAATCATCTCCGTAGACAGTTATGAAGAGCTTACTGGCTCTCTTAAGGCGCTTACGTGGCAACCGATGCACAAGGGGAATAGAGTTGCCATGGTCACAAACGGTGCTGGACCTGTGATAGCAGCAATAGATCAGTTCGAAAATCTAGGATTGCAGCTTGCTGAATTAAGCGACCAGACAAAAAAGTCGATGAGGGAACATTATCCGCCAACCTATATCATCGGCAACCCATGTGACGTTACTGGTTCTGCAACCGCAGATGACTATGCGTTTGCCATACAGACATTCATGGATGACCCCAACGTGGATATTATTATGCCGTGGTTCGTGTTCCAAGACGACCCTTTGGAGGAATCCATCGTTGATGTATTAGCTAAATATAAACGGCAGAATAAAAAGCCAATTCTAGTTGGTGCGATGGGGGGACCCTTTACTGAAGGAATATCAAAACGGATTGAAGAGAGAAATGTCCCAGTATATAATTCGGTACAAACGTGGGTAACAGCCGCAGGTGCATTAGCTAAGTGGTCTAAAGTTAGTGCGGACAATCCAAAGTCACTAAATTAGTATTGTCTATCTAAGCCATGTATTCTTTTGGCAATTTGATACACTGGAAATGAAGGAAAAGGTTATTATATTTATTAATGCCATTTATTTCTAATGGAAAGCGCACAAAGCCAACTCGTGACGATCACACCAAAGGCAGCAGAGAAAGTAGCTGAATTTATGAAACAGGAGGGGAAGAATGACCTTTTCCTTCGGGTCTATGTTTCTGGAGGAGGATGCTCTGGTTTATCCTACGGTATGGGATTTGAAGAAAAATCCGAGGAAGATGATAGAATAATAGAGCAAAATGGTGTAAAGGTGTTAATTGATGACTACAGCCAGAGATACCTGAAAGGTGCGAATATAGATTATATTGAAAGTCTCATGGGTGCAGGATTTAAGATTAATAATCCAAATGTAACCAAGAGCTGCTCCTGTGGACATTCATTTAGTACCGAATAGCCAAGATAAAGCTCTGATTCTTATTTTTGCACTAAGGCCATATTCCTCTGATTTTTGTGGCTTCAACGACCCTCTTGATCGCTAAGAGAGTACTGGCCTTCCGCATATTAACGGTATACTGATCATGTGTTTCATAAACATCTGAAAACGCTTTTGAAATGTTTCTATCAAGCCTCTGGTTTACCTCGTCCTCTTTCCAGTACTCTCGCCTCAAATTTTGCAACCATTCAAAATACGATACCGTTACACCTCCTCCATTTGCCAGGATATCAGGTATTACCATGATCCCATTCTTGTATAAGATATCATCAGCATCAGGTGTTGTAGGTCCATTGGCTGCTTCAGCAACAATTTTTGCTTTGATTTTACCCGCATTTTTACCTGTAATTTGGTTTTCTAATGCGGCAGGTACCAGAATAGTACACTCCATTTCAACCAGATCTTCATTGCTGATCGGTCTAGTCCCAGGGAAACCTACTACTGAGCCTTTCTTTTCTTTGTGTTTCCTTAATGCACCAACTTGAATACCATCTTTATTACTTACCCCTCCGTTGGAATCTGAAACGGCTATCACTTTTGCACCCTGTTCTTCAAGAAATTGTGCGGAATATTGACCGGCGTTTCCGAACCCCTGAACGACGACCGTTGCTGTATTCATGTTAATTTTTAATCTCTTTGCAGCCTCTCTTACAGTAAATGACAATCCTCTACCTGTTGCTTCGGTCCTGCCCAATGATCCACCTATAGCAAGTGGTTTTCCTGTAATAATCTCCGGTTGCATGAAGTTTCCCTTCAGAGCGGAATACGTATCCATAATCCATGCCATTTCCTTACCTCCAGTATACACATCCGGCGCTGGAATGTCAGTCCTGGGACCAATGATATCTGAAATGGCATAAGCATACCGTCTAGTTAGACGCTCTAATTCATCCTCAGACATTTCTTTTGGATTACATATGATACCACCCTTGCCACCACCATAAGGGATGTCAGCGACTGCACATTTCCATGTCATCCACATTGAAAGCGCCTTAACTTCATCAATAGAAACCTGTGGGTGATATCGAATTCCTCCTTTGTAGGGCCCGCGGGCATCGTTATGTTGAGACCTGAAGCCAGTGAATACCTTTATTTCATTATTATCCATTTTAACAGGTAAGGAAACTGTAAGAACTCGTTTCGGGTTTGCTAAGATTTGTCGCATTCCGTCGTCTAATTTTATAAGTTTTGAAGCTTCGTCAAGCTGTTGTACGGCTGTTTGGTATGGATTTATTGCCGAAGCAGTAGAAGATCCTGTCATTACAATGTTGTCAAAAAATCGGTCTATTTAAGTGTTGAACTCTGGCCGACGTGAGTCTCCCTTTATATCGATTGTTTTACTTTTTCTGAGATCTCAATCCGAAGTTGATCATCTGTCTGGGCTAGATCCTTAATACCTAGTGAGTTTGCAATGGTTTCAAGTTTTTCACGTTCTGATGACACAGGTCTAATAATTTTCGGCCCCTGAAAAGAGGCTATTGCGTCAGTGGGCTTTACCGTATCTTCCATTCCCTTCTTAAATAACTGCTGAGCCTTTTCGTATTCTGCAGCGGCTCTTCCAAGAGTTCTTGAAACCTCGGGAACTTTTTTTGAACCGAATAATAAAATCAATCCCACCAATATGATAATAACCCATTCAGAGCCTCCTATATTCATTTGAAAGACTGATATCATCATCGTTCTTAATTGTGCAGAGCGTAAATTAAGGTTTTCGTCGAGCATATCAGGGCAGAAATTGTCATCACAGCTGGCATTTGATGACTTATCTCGGAAAGATCAGAACCGTTAATAAATGCTTGAACCAGTATTTCTACGGAGCAAATGGGGTATCGGTACCTAGATGATGCAATTACTACTAGATTACATGAATTTATCTCAATGCTTAATGAAGAGTCTGAGAATGGTTCTATCATAGTGGTCGAGGGCAAAAGAGATGTAGAAGCTCTTGCACGCGCGGGATTCAATGGAAATTTAACTGTTTACAATCGTTTCAAAGGCATCACCGATTTTGTTGATAGCCACTCCCGAATCCGTGCTAAAATAATACTACTGCTAGATATGGATAGAACGGGAAAATATCTTACAAGTAGGATTATTTCACAACTTCAATATCGGGGGGGCCATGTCAGCCTGTTTTACAAGAAAGCTTTGGCGAGGATTAGCAATGGAAAAATCAGACACGTAGAAGATCTTTCTGCTTATGCACCTCATTTAGCCGGAATTACAGGAGGCAGGCAGGATCTTTACTTTTATGTTTAATTTAGCAGGCGCATTAGGTAGAATTGAGCGTTGTAAAACCGCATTTTATCAGCATATCAATGGTCAAAGCACTTATATTCGAGCCAACACACTTTTAACATTACTTAATAGTAATATGAGGTTAACAAGTTGCCTAATACAGGAATCGTAAAGTATCATGTTAAACTAAAGTTCGAAGTTGACGGATTAGTTGAAAAAGCTGATATAATTGGCGCCATTTTCGGTCAGACCGAGGGTCTTCTTGGGCCAGAGATGAATCTAAATGAGTTGCAAAAGGTGTCAAAAGTAGGCAGGATTGAAGTCAACGTAGATAGTAAATCGAACATGGCAAAGGGCGATGCAGTGATTCCAATGAGTACGGATATTTCTACTGCTGCGCTCATAGCGGCAGCCATTGAGAGTATCGACAAAGTTGGGCCCTTTCAAGCCAAATTTGGGCTTGTAGGCATAGATGACATTAGAGCAATTAAGAAAAAAGTGATCGTAGACCGTGCTAAGAAGATTGTCCAAGAATGGGCAACGAAGACAATCAGTGAAGGAGAGGAAATGCTGAAAGACGTCTATGACGCGAGCAAGCCCGGAAAACTTACTGCCTTTGGCAAAGCGCAACTCGCATGTGGAACAGGCGTGTTTGATTCAGACTGGATTATCCTTGTAGAAGGGCGCGCAGACGTCATTAATCTACTGCGGGCTGGGTTTGATAATGCGATTGCTATTGAGGGGGCAAAGATTGACGAATCAGTCACCAAACTTACGGAAGGGAAGAAAGTGATCGCCTTCCTGGATGGTGATAGAGCAGGAGATTTGATTCTAAAGGAACTACAGGGAATGGTAAATGTAGACAAAGTCTTAAGAGCTCCTATGGGTAGGGAGGTAGAGGAATGTACCCCGTTAGAGATTGCAGAGATTTTGAGAGACGTAGTTGTTGTTGGTCAACATCCTTCCTCAGGTCAGCAGCTAGAGCGCAAGCCTATCAATAGACAAGTTAGTCAAGAATACGACGATGTCCAGTCCGATCGACAGCAGTCAAAAGACTTACCTCCGGAGTCACGAGAGGATAATGACGATATTCTTTCAATTGTGAGAGAGGTTTATCCCCAGATAAATGAAACGTTAGAGGCAGTAGTACTCGATGGTTCAATGAGAACATTGCTTAAGGTTCCTGTATCAGATGTAGTAAAAAAATTGGATAATACTGAAGGCGCAAAGATGTTAGTACTAGATGGCATCATTACCCAAAGGTTGGTTGAAGCTGCTGATAAGGCAGGGATAGAATATGTGGTCGGGCATAGGATGGGTGATTTGAAAAAATCCACAGATGTACGCGTTAGGACTTTTGTTGCAATGGGAATTAATAACTAATCTGTATGCCGGAGATCAAACTTCAACATATCTTAACATTAACTCAACTCCTTGTCTTAGGGGCTCGCCATAACTTCGTAGAGACATCAACTACTCATCTGGGCAAAGCTATAGGCAGATCACAACAAGCTGTTTCAAAACATCTTATGCATTTGGAAAATCTCGGTTATATAGAACGCGTTAGAAGAGGACAAAAGTTTAGGATAAAAGTAACAGAGCCCGGATACGTTGAGATGGAGAGATTGTTCTTGAGGCTAAGATCTGCAATGGAGTCGGCTCCTCCTGACACCATTGAATTTGAAGGAAAAGTTGTTTCCGGTTTGGGCGAGGGCGCATATTACATGTCACTAATTGGGTACCGAAAACAGTTCAAAGAGAAATTGGGCTATGAGCCGTTTCCAGGTACGTTGAATGTAAAGCTTACGGATCGCGTTTTTATGGATGCCAGACGTGAGATAGGTAAATATCCTGCGGTTTTTATCAATGGATTTAGCGATAATAAACGAACGTATGGTTGGGCTAAATGCTATCCTGCTAGCATAAATAACGGCGATATAGTCGAAGCAGCAATGCTCGTTTTGGAAAGAACTCATCATGATGATAGTATGATGGAGATAATCGCCCGATTTTCAATCAAAGACACTATAGGAGTTCGTAATGGTGACAAAATCAAAGTGAAGGTATTCATACGTTAAATAATCTTTTATAACGATCCTAAATCCTATAAATTGAGTCACCCAATTCATCCTTTATCTTTGAACTTTTTGTTTCAGGCAATGGTGTGTTTAACCTCACGACTCTCACGTTTAGGTTTCGTTTACGGCAATTCTCTGCGATTTCCTTCTCACTATGTGCCTGATCATAGCCCAAAGCAATAATATCAGGTTTCACGATTTCCACAGTATCATAAAGAGTACCTTCCTTTCCTATCACCGCCAAATCAACAAGAGATAACGAAGAGACAAGCTCTCGTCGAAGACTCTCGTTATGATAAATCTTTCTGTCTCTGTGGATTTTATTGGCAGTAGAATTCCTTGCAATTACCACTACCAGAATATCCCCCTGTGCTCTTGCCGCCTTCAGGGTGTGAATGTGACCGGGATGAAGAACGTCGAATACTCCACCAACCAAGACTACCTTCAGTAAATTCCTTCCAATGAATGTTAGTCTAGATTTGTCATTTTTTTCGATAAATCCAAGTAACGTAAGACGTTTAATCTGTGCTTCATAAATTTCACGAGCTAGTGGTAATCTGGAGTTCATTCTTTCAAATGCAGGAATCTCAGGATCCATCATATACAAGTATAACGACGTGAGAATTGCCTTGTCCATTGGATCCATAATTCATCTTGATGATTGCTTAAAGCAAATTAGACGTTCGATATCTATATATCAAGCAGGGATTATATAAAGACGAGCCCTCTGCAAAGAGGGAATTTCCATAACTACTGTCCACCTACTGCTTTCTGAACAAAAAAATTTCTAATTGCCGCTTTTGTAATATGCTAAATATACTATACCACTTGCGCAATAGCCAAATTAATTCTAATAAAAATGATGTTATGTCAGCACAGGATGGTGTTAGCTACTGTACAGAGATTACATTTCCATGGTTAGGCGTAAAGGAGTAAACTGAAACAGACTTGGGCATACATGAGTTTTCAAGTCCACGTCTAGATGTTTCTATGGGTCTGTTCAGCCGTTTCATGATCACTTTTAATGCATTCAGTTACAAGGATCTTAAGTGGCTGGAACCTTATGAAACCGTCAGGAAGAGCCCGTTGCCTTTGCAAAACTTGGAGTCGACTTTCTATTTCTTGTTTGTGCTCATCGCATGTTACTCCGATCATGAATTCCTCATTTTGTGTATTTATTGAAACAATGTAGGACGCAGCTATTCTACAGTCTTTGCGATTCTTCCTCAGGGAACAGTGCTCAGGCACTAACACAAGAGAGATTACTATTGATATAATATAAAACTTCCATCCAAATGTTTACCCACATAGGTATCTCATGGTGCACGGTACTGCTACTGTCAGAGTCAGCAGCGGACTAATTAACCTTTCAACAATTCCAAAATCACACAACAATTGAATATCTGAGTTTACTTGCGATGCCATTTTAGTATCGATATACGGGTCAGTTATTTAATTCGCTAGATTAGATTATTTGAAATCAGTCCTTTTCTTTGGGAGAAATATCGATAGGGAAATTTACGAAAAAGAGGACAGTCAATTTTCACTAATTTTCAGTATTTTATCTCTCTACTAGCCCTTCTGCATAATTGTTCTTGTCACCAAGGTGCCAAATCAATGCTTAAATTGGTGCAACTAATTTTAAGAACGAGGGTTCGTAGCGCAGACTTACTGTTCTTGGTAGGGTGTAAAATGGATAGCGCGGACGCCTCCTAAGCGTCAGGTCGAGGGTTCAAATCCCTCCGAGCCCGCATTGATACTAGTTCTCAAATAGGGGCTGTAAGTTGCTGAGGATAGACTCAGGCCCATTTTCATTATTTTTTCTTGTACCATTGCTAGATATTTGATTACTATATTATACAGCGATCGGTCATCAAGCAGCATATTACTCATGTTTCTTTTTTTGGCTTTGTTTTCCTCCAGATCTGGATTTGACCTCCGTAAACCTCATTTTCGTATACAAACGGGGGGACCTGGGCATAGAACCCTTCCCTTCCTGAGCTAAAAGTCTTCGCTGGCAGAGCTATTTCGTATTCTTTCCCATCTGGCATTCTAATTATTGCAAGTGCGTTCTTGTTTATACTAGTTGGGAAATTGTCATCCTGCGCCAAATTTCACTATTAATTAATAACGGGTATTAATAAAACGTAAGGCGTAAGATAACCTTTAATTGTGCTATAACCATTCTAATTGGACCAGCTTAGAACATATATGCTTGATTTATCACTTATGCAGATTGGCAGTATTTTTGGACCAGGTGCCTCTGATTTGGGTAACAGTCCTATTGCATACGTCATTTGGTTCGCGCCTATCATCGTCCTGATGATCTATGGCCAAAAGTTTCAGTCCTGGATGATTTTGAGCGATGTATCAAAATCCCTGATGAAATTAAAAAACATGAAGGAATCAGCACGAAAAGAAACGATCGACTATGTTAAAATGGCAACCACCTTTTCTAGTGATGCTGGCCAAATTATCGATAAATTTCTAGAATATTTCACCGTTGTGCCCGTTGATCTAGATCCTTCCGGGATCATCGGAAAGCTGGACCATGTGATGAGGACAAAAGATGAACGAATCAGGCTGGAAATCAAGAGAATGGGTTCTGGCCTGAGCGAGACGCAGACATCGCGTATAGAAAACATTTTAGAGGCTGCTACCGCACTTAATATGATCTATAAGGTAGTAAGGCACTTCTATATCTTGGGAAAACAAACAACTAGCATGTTTGTACTCCTTCAGCTTCAGATGATCATGCCTTTGTTACTGCAGGAGGCTGAAGCTCTGAAGGATGGGATCGGCGCCTTTAAGAAAGGCCAACCAATCGGGGATAGCATAGGGCCTATGGCAGTTGGAAAGATGATGATTGGTAAAGAAAAAAAGGTTATCGCAAGAGAGACTGTATATAGTGAGGATGACTGTATCGGTAGGAAATTGTACCTAATAAAAGCCGAAGGGCCAGGTGGAACAGTAGGTAGACCTGGCGAAGCAGTTCAAAAATTGATCTCGGATCTAGGAATAAAGATCGACGCTATTATAATGATAGACGCAGCGTTAAAATTGGAAGGAGAGAAAACAGGATCCATAGCAGAAGGCATTGGATCAGCTATTGGAGGTATTGGGGTTGAAAGATATCAAATTGAAGACGTAGCAACGAAATTTAATATCCCCATTTATGCAATAATTGTAAAGCAATCGATTCAGGACTCAATTACCATAATGAGAAAGGAAATTTCAGATTCTTCTGATAATATATCTGACAGCGTATCATCCATCATCAAAGATAAAACATACGTAGGACAATCTATTTTGATTATCGGAGTCGGTAATACAATAGGAGTAGGACAATAGCTCTGTTTTTCCAAAAGAAGAAAAATCGCCCTGCCATAATCTATGCAGAAGAAACATGTCTTAATTGTAACGGAAGACTAAAGAGGCTATTTGAAGATGGAGATTATGTTTATAAACCTGGTTTGAAATGCAAGTTATGCTCAGGGCATGCTACTATTAGTACTATTTACGCAGAATATCCACCAGGAAAAAAAAATACCGAAAAGTTCTAAACTATTATAAAGTAATAACGTCGGTAAAATTATTTAAAGGGATTATGGTGTGTTCTGCCTGTGCGACGATTTTACTTCTGCCTTCTACAAGGATAGGATACGCACGAACATTCTTCCTTCGAATTAGAATATCGAGTAGCTCACGAGACTTTTTCTCTTCGTACTCGTTTAAGATCCACCTAATTGCAAAGGGTAGACTCTTGAATTTTTTCCAAATGGAAGCAAGAAAGTCATCAAGCTCTTTGTCTTTTAATGGCTTTCTAGAAATAATACCAAAAATATTCCGAATCTTCCCTTCTTGAACAATTCCTAGACCGTCCTTGGTAGTAACAAAGGGTTCAATGGCATAAGCCTGGTTAGCTAACAGATTAAAAGATGATCCGAACGTCCGTATATTCGGAATAGACCTCCCTGCGTGGATGGTAAACTGCTCAAGAGAATGGCCACTTAAATTTTGAATGGGCCTGAATCCTTGCTGGGAGATAGACGTCTCTATTGCCCTTCCAATATCACTAGCTTTGGCATTCACCTTCGCTATTCTTACCGCCTCCTTTAATGCGATGTCAGCAGCATTCACAAGAGGCTCGTATTTAGGATCATAACATACCGTTACAGCCGTGTCAGCGATATATCCTCCAATGTGAACTCCTATGTCAATCTTTAAGACGTCTTCGTAACTAACCATCTGCTCATCTGCAGGTTCTGCTGTATAATGAGCCGCTATCTCGTTCAGGCTAACGTTAACGGGAAAGGCAGGCATCGCTCCTTTAGTTCTGATCTCCTCTTCTAGTGATTCACAAATTTGTAATAAGGTGGCGCCTACATAGTATTTTTTTCGGGCGGATTCTCGCACCTGAGATGCTATTTTTCCTGCCTCATGATATTTGTTGTAAGCTTCCATAACCAATCGCTTTTATATCTGACTCATACGAACAGTCTTCACTATTCAAGAAACTTAAAATTGAACTGCCTAATAGTGTTTTCTGCCAGATATTTTTCGCGAAGGGGTCGTTGTCTAGCATGGTATGATGCCAGCCTTGGGCGCTGGAGGCCGCTGGTTCGAATCCGGCCGACCCCATTTATATAGCCCCAAAAACCCGTCTTCTTTCCACCTCGCGCTGAAGACCAAGTTAATCGAATTCAAAAAAATACTTTCTAGATGATTAATAAACATCTGATGAAAATGCTGTTTTAGTTCGTGACAAACATAATGATTGAGGACGCCACATATAAGAGACTTGAATCTTACGAACTGAAATAACACACATCAAGAAAGAAGACATCAACTATGACGATGTTTTGAACGAGTTAATTGATCTTTATCAGGAGAATGTTTGGGGACAATTAGGGGGAACCACTGGCGGCGGCTAGTAAGTCCGAATTTAAATTGCAATACGGTATACATTTCCTGAAGTCGGAGGCTATAAAATCTAGCTAGGACTGTAAGTTTTACTACTTACATTAAAGCCTTCAGATTCAGTTAATAAAAGTGCCCTTGAGGTGCGGCGTAGTCGCTAGCAGGGTAGGCAAAGCGGGAGGCGCCCTTCTTCCCTTCCTAATGGTTTAGCGGAATAGACTATCCGAAACCACATCGCTGCCATTGCTATAGCCTGGTTTCAAAGGAAAGAATTTACTTTTTAGCACCGGCACGTGCAGCTAGTTTTGCTATTCTTATAGGTTCAGGTATTGAGCCTTGCAATGTAAAACTATCTAAAACCATTATAGCGTTTTTTAACGTCAAACCCCAGTGTCTAATAAAGACCGATTTGCCGGTCTTTAGAGTGACGCGATCTCTTTCTCCTAGGTTAGCATATTGAAGCAGTTTTTTTTCAGCATCTAGTGGGAAGTGCTCCCTAATGGAATTTCCTAAACCCTCTGAATCATGGAATGTTAGCGCAATAATTGGTAGTTGTGTTTCATGCATTAGTTTCTTCCCATCTATTATATTGAACATGCTGATGACTAGTCCGTTTAGCATTATACAGTTGACGTCATTTCTGTTTAATGATTTGAACATTGAGAGAATGTTTTCTGTAGAGTCGTTACCCTCTGTTGTTGCCGTCCCAAAAACTAGACCATCGACAATCATATCGCGCCGCATGACTACGCCCGCAAGCGTTGATCTTTTATCAAATTTGTTGAATGTTTCAGCTACTGCAAATGCTCTTATTCCCTTCTTAACAAGATGAAATTTGCGGAGTTCGAGACCAATATCACCGTTTTTGTTATTCTCAGCGTCCGCTGCCCCGCCATTCATTCTAAATATATGCACCAAATACTGAGTATAATATGCCAATGGTCATGACACGAATATCATGGTTATTCGTGAAAGGTAAGTCATAATATGCTTCAAATGCGTGTTAATGTATAATTTGATTCTTATGCAATGGAACTTAATACAAGTATTTTAGTATTTTAATTTATCCAAAGTCCTACCACAGTTTATCTAAATTCTGCTTATTCTGAAGGGCTTTCCAAACGTACTTCATCTATTTTGAAAATAAATCGCGAACCCTGAAAATCATCCGTACCCTCTCTCTGCCAATTCACTCTGTACTCATGTGTGACCTGCTTTCCTACTATCTTTATAGTCTGAGGAAGATCAGAATACAACCTTTCGACCTTATCAAGATCTTTAGTCATCAACACAGACCGTCGCCTTCTCATGAGATATTTTACTGCAACGTTCTTGTGAATGTGGCCTTCAACAGGAAATTTTTCTATACCTGTGTCGATTGTAAATTGTCTTTTTGCCAATTAGCCTACTGGCCATAAAAGCTAGAAAAGCTTTACGGTATTAATCAATGCGCAATCTGAGAGCTAGTACGGTATAATTTCTTGCTGTTTTCGGAGAGTTCTCATCTAATTACTACCAACGTTAACTATAATATGTTACTATGAATCTACTACTACCCTTTAAACCCCGTTTGAGATCCTTGTTACCTAACATGGAAACATTTCTAAAGGCAGTCAGATTGAAGTCGATTATGATTTCAGGCACAATCTCAGGTAACCTTTCATACATGAAAAAATAAATCGTAAGCTCTTTATTCTAGAATTGACGATAGCATGCCGTCTTGCTTCTTAATAATAGTAAACCACCGCGGTCAGCTCGTAGGACTAGAAAGCCTCTACAAGACAATTGGATAAAGGGTCCTGCAGTTGGAATATGGCTAAGATGCACCTATTCAAGGTGTAATCATGTATGGCAATATTTTGGCGGTCGCCAATGGGCAGAATGTTCAATTTGTCATAGTATTTCAAAAGTTGCCCGCGCAAAAAGGAATTTTCAAAATAGAGAAATATTACGAGATACCTAAAGTTAGCTTAGTTGATAAAAAATGAATTGTCATCCTCTGCAATGAAAAGATCCACAGAATTCTCTTTTTTGTGATGAACCACTACTAGCGCCTTTTTGATCTTGTGTTTTCTTGGTAGGGTTTGAAGATAAAAGTTCAACGTTTGTAAATCGACAAAAGAATTACGTTCGATAGTGGAAAGGTTGTCATCGTAAACACTAGATGTAATTATCTGTGCTGACTTGACTATTTTAATGACGTTCACACTCTTCAAAGGCGATTAATCATATTTTTAAATGCTCCTATTTTTCCATTTCTTGTATGACTAAATGATTGTTGCCAATCTTAGTCCAATATCATTACTAAATGTACACATCTATTATTGTATTTCAGTTTTGGGTCTCTGTTTCCAATATGGGTTTCTGGATGCGTTTTGGTATTAACACGCCTATAGCGGTAAGTACCATGACTCTATGGATGACCGACCAAGACAAGTACATATTGAACAGCCGTGCCCTACAGCGAAATTATTAAGTAGAATTCAAATTCGTGATCGATGTCACTCACTCATTTTCTATATTACTTGTGATCATTCCTTTTTTCGCATTAAATGACAGGCTAAATTCTAGGCTGGCAATCTATTGATGAATATTCTGCCTACCTCAAGACTTTTAAATCTGCAGAATGGCTAAAACTCTAGTGAATGATATCAGAATAGTCATTTCGATTTTTTTAGTTACGCTCTTGTTATTTCTGGCGTTTGTCATACCCTCTATGATAGGCTCCACGCATCTGGGAGCGACTGATATCTCGGCAGAAAAATCAACGGTTACTTTGAGTGCTATGCTTACGGATCTGACTGAAAAAGGGCGGTGGGAGATGCTCATCGGAAATGCTCTTCAAGAATTGAAAAGTAACCATCCAGAGACGAATATCAAAATGGCATACTTCCAGAGTCCTCTCAATCAAACAAGGGACGAGATTTTAAAGGCATTGACTGATCAAACACCTATAGATCTAGTGTCAGTTGACCAGATTTGGCTTGGAGAGTTTGCACAGAAACGTTTACTCACAGATCTCACAGCACTCACTGATAGCTGGGGTAGATCTTCTGACTGGTATCAAGAAAATTGGGATGGAGGTGCATATAATAAGAAAGTTTACGGGATCTGGGCCTGGACAGATGCACGTGGAATATGGTACTGGAAAGACATACTGGCTAGAACAGGTATCGATCCCTACTCACTGAGGACATGGGACGGATACATCGCGTCTGCAAAGAGGCTTAACTCAGCTCTTGAAAAGGATGGGATCGAAGGTGCTATTTTATTTGACGTGAATTATTCACCCGATCTATGGTATCCTTATCTTTGGATGCTACGCGGGGACATCTTGGAATACAAGCAAGGTCATCCAAGTAAGGGTTCTTACTGGTTCCCTATATACAACAGCACGAAAGGTGTTAAGGCATTAACTTTTATAAAGGATCAAGTTGATGCGGGCATAAAACCGATGACTTTTCGAGGGGTGTCGTTAGACAAGGAGTTTGTTAACCGAAAATTTGCAACAATGATATCTGGATCGTGGATTCCAGGTTTTTTTCCCCGAACAGAATGGCCAACTCTTGAAAAAAAACTAGGTTTTATTCCGATGTTCCCAGTCCCAACTAAGGACACTCAGAATGCAACGATGATGGGCGGATGGGAGCTGAGCATTCCTGTCACATCGAAACATAAAGAGTTGGCATGGGAATTAATTACAATAATGCTAAAACCTAAGATATTGGCTCCGTGGCTAGAGAAGTACGGATATCTTCCAACCCAACAATCGATAGGTGAAGGTCGCATGATGAATGCTACCAAATCAAAGTATCCTTACTATGACCAAATCCTTCCAATGCTATTCTTCGGACACCACAGGTCCAACATACCGGAATATCCAGCTATAGCCGAACATATAAGAGAAGCAATACAAGAGGTTTCTTACGGAAAGAAAGAGCCACAACAAGCATTAGAGGATGCTGCAAGAAAATCGGCACATGTACTAGGCTGGTAGCACTTAATTTTACTGTCCTTGCACACCATGGGTGTATAAAGAAAACATAACGCAGACCCCTTCAGGTAGTGGCGGTTTAGACAATAAGTAGTGTATGGTATGGTAAGTAGATAAGCCTTACTAACCACCTAAGCAAAAAGAGCAAAAAGAGACTAAATTCAAAGTCATATACATATGGATCTTTGCTTTTGAAAATTTTCAGATACCTCGTTGCTTGATTCCTATTATGACTTTTAAAATCCCGTAACTGACATACCTTACTTAGTTACTCACCTGTCACAGCTATTGGACCAGAGCGTCGAGGTCGTCGCCTGCATTCCTAGCAACAATACAATCCGATCCAAAGATAACGGATCTTAAGATTTTATTAGTTCTGCTTTGATTGGAGGATCCAATACCAATTTTGTCGTAAATGAAGGTAGAATCAACATTCTGTATAGCTGCAGTCATGTAACTATGATTCCATTTTCAATCGATCGGGATTGGCATGACAGGAAAGACAATTCAAATAACCCACTCATATGGAAGATGATAAACCTCGAATCTGATTGAATTAGTCAACTATTCATATTGGGCCTCTAAAATTGCGTTAGATGTAGAACGTTCAATTAAAAGGAAATCTTCCAATCTTACTATCATAGGGTTTCAAATTCAAGTCCACGTACAATATGTAATGGTTATCCATTCTTCTGTCCAGAACAATCCTGAAATGCTTCCACGTCTATTAGGTATGATTCTGAAGCAAAGGCAGTGTCAAGGACAGCCTCTGTTTAGACTTGGATCGATGAACAAAAAGTACGTTTTTATCTTCGAGAGGATCTTAAAACATAAGTTTTGTCCGATAAAAAGGAACAGAATGTTTCTGAGGGCCAAGATGAACCACAGATAAGACCAGGTAGTGTAGCCCAAAACCTTGGCGTTATTACGATTATTGTAGCTCCAATTATATTTTCGATAGTCGCATTCCCTGATTCGTTTAATCTCTCATGGAATGAAGGACGAGGTGGGCTTCTCTTTGCTATGGCTTTTATTCTCGCTGAGCTCGTAGGTCTGAAGTTTCGTGTTAAACGTCGTCGTATTCTAATATTGATTGGATTGTCTGGTCTTACCATATTATATTTTGTAGCACTACCTCTAGGTCTCCGGGGCTTCATAATCGAATCAGCCCCGTACTATAAGGTTTTATTAATTAATAGCTGGATATGGATGTGGGATTTCCTTACAACATTTTTTTATGTTTTCTCTGCACTAGTCATAATATTAGGAAGGAAATGGTACAAAATTGCACCAGCTGGAATTATCTACTTGCTAGGAAGCGCAGTAATTTTGTATCTAGATGCTTTCTTTCCATATGATAGCCTGGGACCTCTTCAATTTATTGTACCAGTCTACCTAAAAATCGATGAGGAAGCCATCAAATTTATTGACAATAATATCATAAATATAGGAAGCGGCGTCCCAGCGGTAGCGCATGGTAATCTCTTGCTATTAAATGGTTTACATGGCCCCTTTGGATTGAAAGTTTATTGGCCTTCTGCAGGTGTTCACAGTAGTATTATCTATACTTTTGTGATGCTAGCATTTCTTCTCAAATTGGATATTCCGCTTGGAAGGAAAGCAGTATATTTTTTTATAGGAACCCTAGGTACGGGTTTCGTAAATGTCATACGAATAACTTCGTTATCGTTATTTGCGTTAATCGTAACCACAAATGTCAAAGAATGGGAGGCCTTTCACTCCGTGGCAGGTGAGATCATGTTTCTCCCATGGTTAGGAATCTATCTAATAGCCGTAATCTGTGTCGAGGGTATAGTTGTCCGTACGCTGTTACCCCCTCACATCCCTGGTACTGGTTCCAGAGCCGGAATTCCACTGAAAAACATGATAAAAATGGGGAGGGATAAACTTGATAGGCTAATAAGGCGAGAATGAAGGCCCTTGGGTTGTTACTTTGAAAAAAGGAATTTAATTTGTAGATTAGGGATAGTTAGAAGGGAGTTGATATGTAACTCTTCTGGCCCTCAATAACGATTCAATCGTTTTCTTTATATTTGTCTAGTCCGTATCTTTTACAGCGACTCGATTGCTTTGGAATATCCGGTAATCAGTGAGGCCGACGGCATCAAATTACAGCCAGAAAGGATGATAATAGACCAACTGTACTATTGCATACACGAAGAGAAAGTTTTTCTGTTCTATAAGGATGAGCAGGAGCTGCTACACTGTTACGAAGTTCAAGACACAGATCTGGTTAAGGAAATTACAGCCAATCCGAACGATATTGATAGTATATTGCAAAAGCACTCCAATACCTAAATACGTGTTGAGATCAACAAACATTATATTTAGTAGAAGAGATAATTTTACAAAATGTCGACGGGTAGAATAAACACACCGAACAGAGCAACCAACGAAATTTTTATAGGTAAAAAGCCTTTGATGACCTATGTCACTGCTACCCTGGTACAACTTGCCAACGAGCCATTAGTCGTCATCAAGGCCAGAGGGAGGAGCATAACACGGGCAGTAGATGTAGCGCAGATTATTGTGAAACGAATGGATACATTAGGCTATAAAATAGGGCCTGTTAAAGTAGGGTCGGAATTGGTGCGGTCAGACGATGGTAGAACAAGGAATGTTTCAACAATAGAGGTTTCAGTCTCACGTCTAAAGTGACTTCTATTGAACCAGTCAAGTTGTTAATCATACAGATATTTATCCCATAATAGAATTCAAAATTCGATGAAATCGGAATAGCTATGCATGATTTACATGGTCGATGGTTAATACGCAGAAAATAATGAATATATTTGAATGCCAATATTAAAAAAAATGCGGAACTTAACGAATCCACATTTTGTTCTTTGTGGACCTGTCATATTGAGATAGATCACTGTGCCGATGTTTTTATCAATGAAAGATTTGAAAATGATTACTTCTTCAACAGACTGAGCAACATCCACTGTAATCACCTTGATATAATTATAGATAAAGCTTCTAAAATTTTTCTCGAAAGAGGCATGGCATGCTATGTCTATGTTGACGAGGACAATGACAGATTGGAAAGGTTACTGTCGCACATTGGTTTCGCCTTTGTAGATACTCTACAAGTTTTGAGGATGCCTATACAATCAGTAATATTTGAAAGCCACAATATTATTGTAGAGAGAATTAGTCGAGATTCATTACCAATCTGGATTGATATCTTTTGCAAATCATTTGGGACAATAGAATGGCAAGATGAAGTTGAAAGGGTATTAGAGAGACATTTCAAAGAACTCACGCTGCTGCTGTCTTCCATACAAGACAACAATAGCAAAAAGCTCCCAATTGGATGCGCAGCTTTATTGGATCGTCATAACCTTCTGGGTGTCTATTGTTTAGGAACAATTCCAGCCTTCAGAGGCAAGGGATCGGCCAAGAAGTTGCTAGAATTCTCTCTTCAGGTTGCACTTGAAGAAGGCGTCGACTCGGTTACTCTTCAAACCTTTACAAATGAGGGGTTCATCAGATTTTATAGAAAATTTGGATTTGATCTCCTATGTAAGAAGAAAATATATGCGTTAGCGAGGTATCACTAAATTTAGCTGGATGAAGTATCGGCCTGAATTTCCTAAAGCCGAATATTAGCCTATTTTGGGAGAAATATCGAGTTTGAATCTCTAGAGTAGCTAGAATACGAAGTGATTGGCTACGCAAGGGCAGAAAAATCTAGTCATGGGATTCATGGATGATGTTTCCTAGTTATCTTGATAAATATATTAAACGGAGCAAGATGCTAGTAGACATGCGCAGAAGAATTCGAGTTGCCGTAGCAGGTGTAGGCAATTGTGCATCTGCTCTTTTACAAGGCCACTCGTTTTATAATAACAACTCACATGATCCGACAGGCCTTACGGCCCACAGCTTGGGAGGCCTTGAACCTGGAGATATTGATTTCGTAGCTGCCTTCGATGTTGTAGAATCTAAGGTAGGCAAAGATCTTTCAGAGGCGATCTTTGCACCCCCAAATAACACTGTCAATATAGCAAAGGTAAATCACCTGGATGTAAAAGTCGAAAAAGGAGAAGTTTGGGATGGCTTGGGAACGCATTATAGCGAAAAGGTAAAGGTTTCTGAGAAACCCGCGGCAGATGTACGGAAAATACTCCGTGAATCTAAAGCAGAAATATTGCTTAATTATCTTCCAGTCGGAAGTAGGGAAGCAACCAGGTTTTATGCGGAAAGCTGTCTGGACGCAGGGGTTTCCTTTATTAATGCTATACCTGTTTTTATCGCCTCTGATACAAAATGGCAACAGTCATTTAAAAACAAAAATCTTGCATGCGCTGGCGATGACGTCATGAGTCAGCTGGGTGCTACAGTTGTGCATAAAACGTTGGTAAAATTGTTTATCGACAGAGGTGTGAAAGCAGAGGAAACTTACCAACTCAATATAGGTGGAGATATGGATTTTTATAATATGCTAGACGAAAAAAGACTGGAAGATAAAAGAGTCAGCAAGACAAGCGCTGTGTCCGCCATGGCACCATACGATATTCCTATGCGTATTGGACCATCAGATTACGTGGAATTCTTAAAGAACGATAAGGTATGTTATATTTCGCTTAGAGGCAAATGTTTCGGGAACCTCCCAATAGAATTGGATCTTAAACTCCGAGTGGTGGATGCGTATAATAGTGCAGGGATCATGATAGATGCTATACGAGGAGCAAAATTGGCTATAGATAGGGGGATTGCAGGGCCCCTTGAGAGTCTCAGCTCGTATTGCTTTAAACATCCTCCTACTCAGATGGATTATCAGAAAGCAAAAACGAACTTCCTTGAATTCGTGGAAGGCAAGCGAGCACGCTAGAAACTAGTCCATACCAGCTTAACACTTGCAGTGAACTTGTACTAGACATCTCGTCTTGATACACGTCCATGGAAATCTAAGTTTTCAGGCAACTTTAGTACAGTCAAAGCAATGAGATGCAAAACAACAATAAATGGAATCAGCGGCTTCAGCCTAAAAGTACAGTTTAGATGATTAAGAACGATTACTATAGGATGACACAGCGGTTGTGAAATAATAGACAGCCAGCAAATTTGTTCATTAACGTAACAATCTACGGAATAGAAATTTACTGAAATAGTTACTAGTAATTACAGTTTATTAGCTCCTGATACGGCCTGCTGCTTAATTTGTACCCATTTTTAGCTCCTTACGACCTGTTTGTATTCCATACCTGAAGTATAATCATTTAATAAATCCAACAACAGAGTTTTCTCATCAAGTATTATGGACCATTATGATGTTGTAATCGCTGGTGGCAGTATTGCCGGATTATTGGCTGCACGTGAGATAGCCTATATAAAGAACATTTCGGTCATGGTACTTGAAGAGGATCCTGAAATCGGTACCCCAGAACACTGTGGTGGGCTCGTGAGCATGGAGGGGATTGAGAAACTTGGCATTATACCATCATATGATGTATTAGACAACAAAATTAAAAGCGCAAAATTTTTTTCTCCGTCAAGTGGGTTTGAAGTAAAAGCGGAAAGCCAGAATGTTATCGTTTTAAATAGACGTGCATTTGACAAGCAGATTGCATTTCAGGCCCAGAAAATGGGGGCAGAAATTAGAGTGAAGTGTTCTATGATTTCGATCTCCCGTAAAGATCAGAATAAGGATTCTAATCATCCCTCCGGCCACATAGTTAAGACTACTGAAGGAGAATTGGAATGTGATTACTTTATTGATGGTAGAGGTATTGTATCTTTATTAAAGCGGAGCAGGGAAGGTATATTGCAATCAGCTCAGTACGAAGTTTATGCTCCATGGATAGATCGCGACACAGTTGAGGTGCAGTTTGATAATCAAAAATACCCGGGGTTCTTTGCGTGGATAATTCCCACCGGCTCAGGCAAAGGAAAAGTCGGTGTTGCAGGCAGGTCAATCAATGCCGCAAAGGTCTTAAAATCCTATATGGATAACAAGGCTGGAAAGTATACCGTCGTTCGTAGAGTGTATGCTCCAATTTGGATTATGGGCCCGATCGAGAGCTTCCTTAATGGTCCTAAGGCGATAGTGATAGGAGATGCAGCAGGTCAAACGAAGCCAACTACTGCGGGAGGAATATATTCTTGTGGAATGGGTGGTATATTAGCAGGGCGTGCTGTTGTAAACGCCATCGAAAATAACAGAGATACTCTGCTCGGCGAATACCAAAAAGACTGGTCTTCAATTTTCGGAGCGGAATTCAAAAAGATGAAGATTGTCAGAGAAATACTGGAGCGACTAGACAATACAGCACTCGATGAGTTATTTTCTAGTATCTCTGAAAACGAGATTAGTCGAATATCTGCTGAAGGTAACTTTGATATCCATTCAACGGCTATATATAAAATATTGGGCGCAAAGCACACATCAAAGATAATTAAAACTCTCCTAGGCAATGAAGCTAGGCGGCTTTTATGGTAAGCAAGATATAAATTCGGATAGTGATTCGAATTATACGGAATGTCTAAGCCCTTGCAATTACCGGTCTGCACATCATGCAGCAGACCAATCATGCCTAACGATGAATGCGTAAAGTATTATTGTCCTAACTGTGGGTACGTTTTGATCTGGCGGTGTGAAAGCTGTCGTGAGTTTGCGAGAGTTTACAAGTGCGTGGGATGCGGATTTGAGGGTCCATAGAAATGACACGTCTCTTAGCTAGAATCAGGATACTACCGGCTGAAGCAGATTCTAATCTAGATGAGGTCATACTTCAACTTAAAAGCAATATTCCTGATAGTATGCAGCTTAAGGCACATGCGAAGGAACCTATAGCATATGGACTAAATGCCATAGTCGGAGATTTCCTTATAGAAGATAAGGAAGGACAGATGGATAAACTAGAAGATTCCATAAAAAGTTTAACAGGGGTTGGAGAAATCCAAGTTATCAACATAAGTAGACAATCAATAACAATGAAATGAAATGAATTTTGAGGAGGTTCGTAAGATAAACCTTTGAAAAAACCTCGTGAAAGGAGTCAGAGAGGAGGGTCAAAATCCAAAATTCAGTTGAGAGTGGCAGAGGCGAAGCATAGAGATATTGGTAAGAGAAGAGCTCGGATAAACCCTAACTCTATGCGTGAAATCGGCGTAGAACCTGGAGAAATTGTTCAGCTAATTGGTAAACGCAGTAGTCCAGTGATAGCCTGCGCAGCAGACGAGGATCAACAAAATTCAGGAATAATAAGAATTGATGGACAGACTAGAAAGAATGTTGGTGTAAGCTTGAACGATCTATTATCGATAAGAAAAATTGAATCCAAACGAGCAAAAAGCGTCGCCTTATTACCATTGGGAACCACTAACATTATTGTAGATAAGGAATTCTGCGAATTCGTAAAAAACAAGCTAAGCGGTTTCCCTTTAGTTGAAGGCGACGAAATATCAGTCGTGATCTTGGGGAGTCAAATGGATTTCCAAGTTCAGAAACTAACACCCCGCGCCACAGTCAGGATCGAACGAAGTACAAAGCTCACAATATTGGGTGAGACAACTGCTGATAAGAAACCTAGTGTAACCTATGAAGAAATCGGAGGTCTAAAGGAACAGATTAGGCGTCTAAGGGAAATTGTTGAACTACCCTTACGCCACCCTGAAGTTTTCACAAAGCTTAGTATTGAGCCCCATAGTGGTATACTGATGTATGGTTCTCCCGGCTGTGGGAAAACCTTAATAGCCAAAGCGCTTGCCTCAGAATCTGAAGCTAACTTCTATATAATAAATGGGCCTGAGATAGTGAATAAATACTATGGAGAAACTGAAGCAAGACTTCGAGATATCTTCAAGGAAGCAAGAGAATCTGCACCAAGCATTATTTTCATAGATGAAATTGATGCTATCGCTCCGAAGAGAGAGGAAGCCTTTGGAGATGTTGAGAAACGAGTGGTGGCACAGCTCTTGTCATTGATGGACGGGATGTCCGAACGGGGAAATGTAGTAGTATTAGGGGCGACGAACAGACCAGAAAGCATAGATCCCGCGTTAAGACGTCCTGGTAGATTTGACAGAGAGATCGAGGTTGGTGTTCCAAACGCAGAAGGCAGGCTTGAGATATTGCAAATCCACACCCGGGGCATGCCTCTGGCTGAGGATATTAACCTTCATCAATTAGCAGCAGAGCTCTACGGCTATACCGGCGCAGACATAAAGGCTCTATGCAGAGAGGCGGCAATGAAGGCGTTACGTAGATATCTTCCTGAGATTGATCTTGAACGAGACAAAGTTTCGTCAGAAACCTTAGAAATTATAGAAATCACGCATAAAGACTTCAAGGAAGGGATGAAGGAAATTATTCCGACAGCCATGCGGGAATTCTATGTTGAAGTTGCTAAAGTAAAATGGAGTGACGTGGGAGGATCTCATGATGCGAAACGAATATTATATGATAATCTAATTGTTGCAATCAAAGAACCCGACCGTTTTAGCAAGATGGGTATTAGGCCGCCCAGAGGGGCAATTCTATTCGGTCCACCGGGTTGCGGAAAAACGTTGATTGCAAAATCACTAGGGACCGAAAGTAGCGCAAACTTAATAGTCGTTCGTGGGCCAGAGATATTATCTAAATGGGTAGGTGAGTCTGAAAAAGCTATACGTGAGATTTTTCGAAAGGCAAAAGCCTCTTCGCCTTGCGTAGTGGTTTTCGATGAACTAGATTCACTCGCTAGGCCTCGAGGTGAGGATGATATTTCTGGGAACGAAAGAGTGCTGTCTCAACTCCTGACTGAAATGGACGATTCAGGTAGTGCCGGGGTTATCGTGATAGGAATTACGAATAGACCTGATTTGATTGATCTATCACTTTTGCGGCCAGGAAGACTGGATTTGGTTGTTTGCATAGGAGCACCGGATCAGAAAGATCGATTAGAAATTCTAAAAGTTCTAACCCCTTCAATGCCATTGGCTACTGATGTAAATTTGGAGGAGGTCTCCCAATCTAGCAAAGGGTTCAGTGGCGCTGACCTTACCGGCTTGTGCAGGGAAGCAGCCGTAAACGCAATGCGGAAAAAGTCAGATATTATTACTGCTAACGATTTCGCTAACGCGTTGCATCTTACAAAACCGTCAATAACAAAGGATGTGGAAGATTGGTATGAACTTATGACAAAAAAAGTCACCTATGCTATGCCAAAAGCATTGGACAGGTTGTTTTACGGCTAGAGGATGACAAGTTCCTTCCCCTTTCTAAGAAAAACAATTAATTTATATCTGTAGCTGCAAACTTTAAGTCATCTATGCAATTAGCAAAAATCAGCATGTTCTAGGTGTGTATGATGAATTACCCTCTACGCAATCTTATTTACGAAAAGATAAGGCATTCAGGCAACCTCACAGACGTTGACCTGATGAATATTCTTAGCAAGGAAGGTATCCAAGTTACTGAGGTAGATTTAGAAAAAGCTCTTCTAGATCTGGAGATATACGGCCTAGTCAGAGTATCTTGGCTGACCAAGGATAAACGTAGGATTGAAAATGTTGTAATGGATTCTGCGTCTTGATTGAAAGTTGAAGAATCCTTAGAGCAGGACTCTTTGGCTCAAATTCTATAGTAAAAGAGGGCATCGAATGCCAATCCCACGAATATTATTACAAGATAAGGCGCAGTGACTTTATACGCTTTCCAAGCAGCCTCAGGTGTAGGATTCTTTGTTAATTTATAATGGGATATCAACATGATTGAACCAGAAATGGCCGCGATTACTACATATACTATTCCTGTCCCAAAGAAGTATAACGATATAGAATAGGGCAGTAAAATTGCTGTATTTAAAAAAATATAACTTGCTGTTCTCTCATTCCCGATTAGAACGGGCAGCATAGGAACACGAACGCTAGCATATTCCTCCTTCGCTTTCATGGCTAAACACCAAAAGTGAGCAGGAGTCCACATGAATACCAGCCATCCCACTAAAAAACCCAACACGTTGATAGATCCGGTTGCGGTGGCCCAACCGGCCATCGAGGCAGCGCTTCCAGCAAATCCCCCTATGACGATATTAAAGGGGTTACTTCGTTTTAGCCAGACAGTATAGATAATGACATAGAAGAAAATTCCAAGCGCAATCATACCACAAGCAACAGGATTTAACGCAAACCATGCAATGAGGACCGATAAAGTACAAGTAGCCAACCCATAAATCATTACATTTCTCGGCGACAATCTACCTGATGGAATGGGTCTATTTGAGGTCCTAGACATGATCTTGTCAATGTCCCTATCATAATAGTGATTCAAAGCACTCGAACCCATAGAGGCCAGAGCGCCTGTTAGAACAAGAAATGCCAATTTCGAGATATCAACGTCCCACCCCGTACTTGGTGTACTATCAAATCTACTCCCTGCTAGCAGAGAAGTAACGGCTGTGATTATTAGAACAACCACTATCCTAGGTTTAGAAACCTCAATATAGTCCTTTATGGTCACGGGTGAGATACCTTGAACCAGGTCTAGTGAGTCTTAGATTTAATTTATTCGATATGACTGAAATCTGCAAAATCAGAATGATAAAGATATACTACCAAAATACGAATTAACACAATCTTTTAACATCCATTTTTAACCCATAAAATCCAAAGTTCTTGCTCGGATCATGTGAAATTATTGTTAACTACCTATCTCTATTTCTAACAATATCAAGTACCATATCTTGACGAACAGGTGATAGTTCGTCCCTGAATTTACTGCATGAAAACGCTTATAATACTTTCCAGCGTCCAGATACTAAGGGACTTTTGGAGATCAAAGAAGGACTTACGTTTGATGATGTGCTTCTTGTTCCTAAACGCTCGCACGTGATTTCTCGAGCTGATACTAACCTAAAAACAAGGTTGTCTAGAAACATAATCCTGGATGTACCGCTTGTTAGTGCAAATATGGACACAGTCACCGAGTCAATGATGGCTATCTCTCTTGCAAGAGAGGGCGGTATAGGTATCATTCATAGATTCATGACGATTGAAGACCAAGTGGACGAAGTACTTAAGGTTAAACGATCTGAGTCTGTAATTATTGAACAGCCCTACACCATCAAGTCTAATATGACTGTAAAAGAGGCGAAGGAGATGATGACGCAGAATGGTGTGTCCGGGCTATTGGTTGAAGAAGATGGAAAAAAGCTAGCAGGCATAGTAACTAGGCGCGATATATTGTTCGAGACCAACTTGAAAAGCAAAGTTTCTGTTCTAATGAGTAGGGATGTAATTACTGCAAAAAATGGCACTACGATTGATGAAGCCAAAGAAATTCTACACAATCACAGAATTGAAAAATTACCGGTAGTAGATACTGCAGGACGGATAGTCGGTCTGATCACAAGTAAGGATATCTTGAAAATGGAACAATATCCTAGTGCTTCGAAAGATAAAAAAGGCCGGCTGCTCGTAGGTGCGGCCGTAGGAGTAAAGGGAGATTATCTGGAGCGTACAGAAGCGCTATTGGAAGGCGGTGCAGATATAATAGTGGTTGATATTGCACATGGCCACAGCGACAACGCAATAAACACTGTTCACATGATCAAGAAGGCTTTTCCAGATTGTGAACTTATTGCCGGAAATGTTGCAACCGCGGAAGGTGCAAAAGATCTTATCAGGGCAGGAGTTGACGCCATAAAAGTCGGGGTCGGTTCTGGATCAATTTGTATCACTAGAGTAATAACAGGGTCTGGAGTTCCTCAGTTAACAGCAGTCCTAGACAGTACAAAGGTAGCAAGAGAAGAAAATGTCCCAGTCATCTCTGATGGAGGGATTAGGACCTCGGGTGATGCAACAAAAGCACTGGCGGCTGGTGCGTCCTCAGTTATGGTAGGGAGCCTTTTTGGTGGCACTGACGAAAGCCCAGGCAAAACAATGGTTAAGAATGGAAAGAAGTTCAAAATTTATAGAGGGATGGCCTCATTCTACGCTTCTTTGGGTAGGAGATATCGCGAAGAAGGATTCCAAGTTACGGATTCAGAGGATTTGAACGAGTATGTTCCCGAGGGAGTCGAAGCCATGGTGTCTTACAAAGGGAGTGTAGTCGAAATTATACGGCAGCTCGTAGGGGGTTTAAGGTCAGGCTTGAGTTATTGTGGTGCAAAATCTATTCCTGAGATGCAAGCTAATGCTCAATTCGTTAGGATAACTTCTGCGGGTTATAGGGAAAGTCAACCCCACGACGTAAACTTGATGTGATTTAGAACAACCCATATTTCCAATTAGAAACAGCGGATTAGGATTAATGTTCCATCGTAGGAAATCGATGCAAATTTTTCTAACGCTTTGGAAGCTCATTCAGGTCAATTATTGGGCAACCTTTGTACGATGTAATAGAATTATTATTTAAGTTGCTCAGAGACATGGGAATAACTATTTTATTTAATGCAGAGGGTTTGGTGCCTACTGTATTACATAATATGATTATCAATGCAATCATTCGAGCCACAGAATCAAATTGCGTTTACCCCCTTTGCTTACATAATTCATTTGTACGATCCAAATCTGATGTATGATCCAGATGAAATTCTGATTTATGCGCTTACGACCACAGTCAATTAGAGGGAGAGCAGTTCTGTCTGCATTATTGTATCAGGAGCACTAACAACAAAGAATTGGTTTAATATTAGAATCATTTCTGATCAGCGCAAGTCAGCTTTTTTATACGAACCTAAAATCTTCAGGAACGAGGTTTTCCCTTGGATTGATCGCATTGTTGTTCTAATAGATTCATCATCTAAATGCCCCTCAAAATCTACATAAAAGTTATACTCCCATGGAGTTTCTTTTGTGGGACGTGACTCTAATTTGGTCAAGTTAATATGTCGCTTTGCAAATTCTTCCAAAATGCTACATAAAGAGCCTGGCATATGCTTGACAGAAAGAATTATAGACGAGCGATCGCGGCCAGTTGATTTTGTTTTGGAATGTGACAGGACAAAAAACCTTGTAAAATTATTTTTCTTGTCTTCAATTCCTTCCTGCAGGATCTTCATATCGTAGAGTTCTGCTGCTCTTCTGCTCGCTATTGCAGCTCCATCCATTATACCCTTCTCTTTAATCATTTTTACTGCTCCAGCGGTATCATATGTTGAAACAGCATCAAGCCCATTTTGCTGTAAAAAATGTCTGCACTGCGCAAGAGCTTGAGGATGAGAATAAACGGTTTTCAGCAACGAGTTCGTATCCTTATTCACAATGAGACAATGTCTAATCCTTTGATAAATTTCGCCTGAGACAACCAAATCTGCATCCAATAATAGATCATAAACCTCATTAATGCTACCTTCTATTGAATTTTCAATGGGCACCACACCAAAGTCTATGGTATCGTTCTGCATACTGCTAAATATGTCATGAAAGGTTCTCAGTGGTACTAGGGTTGGTCGTGAAAAGTATTGGAGAGTTGCCATTTCACTGAAAGCACCGCGTTCGCCTTGAAACGCCACCCGTTCCATGGCCATAACTATCTAAGCATTACCTGTTTTTTGGATCAATCTAAAGGTCTCCTTTCCATAATCAGATGTTAATTTACGCTCTTCCACGACGCCGCATTCAATACATTTAACATTCTTGTTTACGGGAACCGTGTCGCCTCCGCAATTAAAGCAGGTGGCATAAATTACCCCAAATTCCTTCTCCTCGATGGTAATATGTATTGTTGAATTCAATAAACTAACTACTCTTCCTCGAAGAATATCTCCTACTCTAAAAATGGTTCTTCCCCTTCTATCGCCTCTATCACGACTCCATCCTCCCCCACTAGATCCTATTTTAACTGATGAAATGGCGGAAAAACCAGATGTTGATTTTGTGTCGTTTATATAGAGTACTCTAATAGACATCATACTGCTAAACAGCATTTCGACGTAGCCTACGAGGATATCACCTAGTTTAGGCAATATTGGAGGATTCTTTTGCTCAATTCTTACTGTGCGTCTTTTGAAATCCAAAACTTTATGGCC